>Ga0153954_1000016_pt1 | contig 189456 bp, 164 predicted proteins | sample TSFL038MetaG_FD_102277 | JGI IMG/M metagenome (GOLD analysis project Ga0153954, IMG submission 102277) | Attine ant fungus gardens microbial communities from Florida, USA - TSFL038 MetaG | ecosystem: Host-associated > Fungi > Mycelium > Unclassified | place: USA: Florida, Wekiwa Springs State...
CGTCTTTGATTGGCAGGCAGGGCAAGTCAGCATGTCTTTTTCCTCCAAAAAAAGGAAAAATTTACAGCCCTTCTTCTTGATTAACAACCATTTTTTAAAAGCACTACTTGTTTAGGACTACCCGATCTTCAGCTATAAAATCGATATTTGTTAATATGCCATAGATCGGTAGTCTTAAACAGGTAGTGATTTCAAATTATCATTGTAATCACAAATAAACATCTGTATGAGGCCTACGTGATTTTCAAATTTTTTTGAAAATGAAAGAGTTTTTCGAACTAATCTTGCACATCGTTGTCTGAGATGCTCCTGTTTGCTAGGTTGGCTTTTGTCTGTATTTTTTGCTCTGTCATTTCTTATGTGTGTTCAAAGGGTTGTTTTTGTACACCAGAGAGTGCCATTTTATTTTATCTAGTTAATTGTCTAAATTTAAATTAATTATAAAGAAAAAAATATTAAGAAATTATTAACATGTAGAAATCGGCAATGAAGAACGCAAAAATAGCTTGATGCTGACTTTCAATCGCATGCAAAGAGAAGGAAGATAAAGGGAGCCCGAGGGAGAAAGGAAGTCAGCAGGTACTGGAAACACAAGTTTTAAAAATGATGAGGCAGCAAGAACAGGTGAACTCTGGTGTGCAAACAGAAAGTGACATTCATCTATTTATCATATCTTAACACTTTATCTTCATAACTATAAAAAATAGGGCACTTATTATGACAAATACTACTCCTACTTCAAGAACAAGGGAGTTGGTTTCCTTAGATTTCACTAACAATAACACTTCAAAATGCGCAACTTTAGGCTTCGCAATCGCACTTATTGTGGGAATAGGGTGCCTAATAGCAGCTGGCATAGGGTGTGGTGGCTTATTACATGTAGGCGCGCTTAACACCCTGGGTCAAGTGAACTCTATGTTCATGATTGTCATTGGAGGTGCAGGGAGCATTCCTTGTTTAGCTATTGGTATTGTTGGGTTTAGGAATCTTTGTAGCAGAACAACGACCGAGGAAGCCGTCTCTCAAAAACAATTGAATCCGCGACGGAAAGAGGATGGAAAGATCCTAAAAGAAGAAGGAAGTGCGCTACAGATAGGCACAACTGAGGGAGAGCAAAAAGCGCCAGCGAGCTCTGATGTGCAAACGCAAGACAATGACATTCATGCACAAACAGCTCCTGTGTATGGATTGCCACAGGATATGCTTGCCCTTATTTTTCATTTTTTAACGCTTAAGGAATTGGCTACAGTGGCCTTGGTATGTAAACATTGGAAATTCATCAGTGATTCTAATGCAGTTTGGCAGCGCCTTTTTATCCCAAAGTTTGGACTCGTGGATGACACATCAGAAACTTTTAGTTACAAGTCTGAATATAAGAAATACAAGAATGGTTTTTTTGAAAATCCAACTGACATCCTATTGCGTGAACATCATGAACATAAAGTCGTTGGCGTTGTTTTTGGAACTGATTCTGTTGTGAGTTGGGACAAAAATAAGCGAATAAAAATATGGTATCCAGATAAAGAACTATGCATGACTATGAACTTACCCCCTCCTATTGGGTCGAGCTTTCTAGAGGTGAATGTGGCGAGCGACAATAGGACAGTTGCACTACGTGACAGCTCTACGGTTCAAGCCTTTAAAATACAAGCACCGTTTCATAGAGTAGACGACCGGCCTTTTTTTCAATATGAACACTCATATATTTTGCCGGGGACTACTACTCATCATTCTCCTCATTTTGTGGTCGTACACGGGGATATTGTAGCATCTGCTGCAGCTAATAACGTCCAAGTATGGGATTGCAAGACGCAAAAGCGTCTGCATGACCTTTCAGTAGATGGATTTGTGCATGAAGTAGTTATCAAAGAAGGTACTGTAGTTTGTCGTCACGGAAATGGAGAGAAGCGCAGAGTAGAAATTTTTTCATTGAAAACAGGGGAGAGTTTACATCAGTTTTCAGCAGATGATTATATCAGCATCTATAAAGATACGATTGTATGTGTTGATGGCAAGGAATTCCACCCCCACCCCAGTACAATCTCAGTTTATTCCCTCAAATCAAAAGAATGCCTGTGTTCTTTTTCACCAGCACCAATATGGGTAGGTCGTCCGACTTTCAAAAAAGTCATTGTTCATAACAATCTTTTAATTTTCTTAAGTCATAGTGGTTTATCAAGTAGGCGTAGTCCAGATCAGTACGCAGCTAGGGATTGCGTAGATATATACTCAGCTGCAAATGGGGCTCATTTGAAAAGCTTTCCTTTAGGGAGTGATTGGGGATGGGAAGATATGGCGATTCAAGGAAACGATCTAATAGTCAGTGGACGGACATTTAGGCAAGCTGAAGCACGATCAGTAAAACTCTGGAAATTTTCTCCCCAAATATAAAATATGTAAATTTATTTTTAATCCATCTATTTAATCATGTCTTAATAATATGCCCTCATAATAATAAAAAATAGAAGATTTATTATGACAAATACTACTATTTCAAAGACAGGGGCGTCAGTTCCCTTCATAGATTCCACTAAAAATAACCCTTCAAAATGCACAACTTTAGGTTTTGCAATCGCACTCATTGTGGGGATTGGAGGTTTAATCGTAGCTGGCGTGGGTGGAGGTGGCTTATTTCATGTAGGAGCACTTAGCTCCCTGGGACAAGTGAACTCTATGCTTTTGGTTGTCATTGGAGGTGCAGGAGGCATTCCGTGTCTAACTATCGGTATCGTTGGGTTTATTAATCTTTGTAACAAAGCCAAGGCAAAAACTCATGAAGCCTCCCTTCAAAAACAGTCACATTCGAAAGGAAAAGAGGGTAAAGAGATCCAAAGAGGAGAAAGGAGTCAGCAGCAAGTAGGTGCAATTGATGGGGAACAGATAGCTCAAACAAAAGAGCTAGCAGGCTCTGATGTGCAAACGGAAGAACATGACACTCATGCACAAACACCTGTGCATAGATTGCCACAAGATATGCTTGCCCTTATTTTTCATTTTCTAACGCTTCAAGAATTAGCCACGGTTTCATCGGTGTGTAAACGTTGGCAGTCCATTAGTGGTTCCAATGCCGTTTGGCAACGCCTTTTTATCCCAAAGTTCGGGCTCGTGGATGACCCTTCAAAAACTTTTAGTTATAAATCTGAATATAAGAAAAGTCATGCAGGCTTTTTTACCCAGCTCAGTAGCTTTGTATTATCACAGAATGCTTGGGAAAAGATTCAAGGTGTTACTTTTGGAACGGATTCCGTTGTCACCTGGAATGAGGAAAACATAGTAAAAATATGGATCTCATGGGAAGGAAAATGGCAATGTCTATCTATCCTACCTTCTGATGCTAACAAATATGGCACCGTACAAGCAGCGATAGAAAATAGAACTCTTGTGCTGCGTAAAGGTTATTTAGTTCAAGTATTTAATATTCAGAAAAAAACAAATTTTGAAGTAGATAAACAGCCGAGCTTTCAATATGAACATAACGGAACGTCTGAGCTTCATTATGTAAATATAGTTGGGGATCTTGTTGTATCAGCCGTGGGTAATAACATCCAAATATGGAATTATAAAACAGAGAAGCGCCTACATGAGTTTAATGTAGTTGGGACTGTGAACAAGGTCGTCATTCAAAATGATATCGTGGCTTGTGTTGTAAATGAGCGTGAAGTGAAACTTTTTTCAATGAAAACAGGAAAGCATTTACGTGCGATTTCAGCGACGCAATATGCTAATGTTTATAAAGATAAGATTGTATGCATTGATGACAATATCGCCTCAATATATTTTCTTGAATCAGGGAAGTATCTAGGGTCTTTTTCATACGATTTGAGTTTTGGAAAAATAAAAAATATCATTGTTTTTAATAATTTGTTAATTACCATTTTAGATGGATACGGACCTTCCATCAATATTTATTCAGCTGGTGATGGGACACTTCTGAAGCAATTTCATTTAGAGAATGATTGGATAGGGGCAGATATAAAGATTCAAGGAAATGATCTCATAGTTTGTGGAAGGTCATTAAAGCTCAATACGGCACGGTCGGTAAAAGTGTGGCAGATCCGACCCAAAAAATAATATCAAGACAAGGCACATAGAAATTTTGTAACTATCTGCCCTGGCCAGTGGCGAATTTTATAGTCGATTAAATTTTAAATGATAATTTTGACCTACGTGAAAGCCTCGCGATTGATCGATCCTAACCTACCCAATATTAGAAATATGACAACGTTCCTCAAAAAGCCGCCGGCGGCGGGTTTTTGATGGGTTGTCCGAGAGTTGACTTAAGTCAACTGAGGTAGGGTTAGGATCGATCAAGCCCGAGAGCTTTGACGTGGTGAAAATTTATCATTTCAAACTTAATCGACTATAGCTGATTCAAGTGAAAAGACATTTTGCGACTCAACGATTTCAATTAGAGCCTATTAATTTTTTTGAGGTCTATTTCATTAGAGAGTTCAAGATTGCTATTTAAATCATTTTCCTGTATATTCTTTAATTATTTTTTCAACTATATGAGAACGACTTGTGAGAGGAAAAATTTTACGTTCCATTGAAGACGCAGAGTCTGCCCTTCAGCAACTGCGCTTACCCTCCTCGCTCGCTTTTATAGAACAATGTGCTTTTACAATTGCCGCTTCGTTTCAAATGGGCGGTAAAGTCTTGATCGCAGGCAATGGGGGGAGCTTATGTGATGCTACCCATTTCGCAGAAGAACTCACAGGCATCTTTCGTCAAAAACGCAAGGCTCTACCTGCCTTGGCTCTCTCCGATCCCGGACATCTTACCTGCGTTGCCAATGATTTGGGTTTTGAACACGTGTTTGCACGCGGTGTGGAAGCCTATGGAAAACCAGGAGATGTCTTTGTAGGATTGACAACAAGTGGAAAGTCTCCAAATATCATCCGAGCGTTCGAGCGGGCAAAGGAACTGGAGCTCACAACAGTTGCCTTTCTGGGGAAAGAGGGTGGTAAGTTGAAAGGCTTTGCTGATTTAGAATTACTTATTGAAGGTTTTGAATCTTCTGATAGAATCCAAGAAGCCCATATGACAGCCATACACATCATCATCGAACTTATCGAGGAATTTGTTTTTAACCAATCCCAAGAAGTATTCCTCGAGCAAATCATGGCGGCGGTCAGACGATGAGGGGAGTAAAAGATCTGTTAGCGCCCTGCAGTTGGCTCTTCTCTGTAGGTGTTCGCATTCGGCATTTTCTCTATGACCGAAAGATCTTCAAACAAAAAATCGCTCCTTTGCCCGTAGTCAGTATTGGTAATGTTGTTGCCGGCGGGGCAGGCAAGACTCAGACAGCCCTTTTATTAGCGGATCTTCTCTCCCAAGATGTGCGCGTGGCCGTCCTTTCTCGGGGCTATAAAAGTCAGGCTGAAAAGGCAAAAGAACCTCTACTTGTCAACATAGATAGGCATACACCTAAAATCTGTGGCGATGAACCTTGGTTACTTGCATCGCGACTCCGTTCCTCTCTGATCTATGTCAATAAAAACCGGTACAAGAGTGCACTAGAAGCCAAAAAGCAAGGAGCACAGATCCTTGTACTCGATGATGGGATGCAACACCGCAAGCTCCATCGCGATCTAGAGATTGTGGTGGTTGATGGGAAATTTCCATTGGATAATTTTCTTCCCCAAGGAAATCTGCGAGAGGATTTACAGCGATTGAAAACAGCTAGCCTGATCCTATTTATCGGACAGCCTGAACCTTCACTTCATAAGCAAGTTTCTTCTTATACAGCTGCTCCTCATGCCATTGCAAAAATCGTTCCTATGGGCCTTTTTCAGTTAAATGGAGAAAAGGTGCCCACGCTAAAGGATGTTCCCATAGCGATTTTTTGCGGGATAGGAAACCCAAAGCGCTTTGTAAACACGGTAGAAGAGTTAGGGGGCCATATTGTAGCTACTCATTTTTCCCGAGATCACCAGACCTTAGGAAGAAAGGCCTTGAAAAATTTTGCCCTGCTTGCTCGCTCAAGAGGAGCGAGCTTCCTAGTGTGCACGGAAAAAGACAAAGTGAAATTATCACAAATCGAACTGCCTTTGCCAATAATGTGGGTAAGGACTGCTCTTGAAATTAAGGAAAATCAGGAAGCCTGGGCGAAAGTAGTCCAAGCGGTAAAAGTTTTGGTGAGTCAGCAGCTATGAAGTTATGGAAAAAGATGCTTATTGGAATCGTACTGGGTATTTTTGCAGGGATCCTTCTCGGACCACATGCACAATACCTCAAACCTGTGGGCACGATATTCCTGGGCTTACTCAATATGCTCGTTGTCTTGCTGGTCTTCTCCTCTATGACTGTCGGAGTCACCTCAATCAACGATGTACGCAAACTGGGAAGAGTGGGTCTCAAGACCCTATTACTTTATATGGGGACCACAGCTCTTGCAATTATTTTTGGCCTCATTGCAGCTAAAGTGATCAATCCCGGTCTGGGCATTGGATTGAACCATGGGGGCAAAATCAAAATCGATGAAACCCCTGAGATCCTCAACATTTTTTTAAGCCTTGTCCCCTCAAATCCTATAGGTTCATTGGCTAGTGGGAATATCTTACAGGTCATTGTGTTTTCTATTTTTCTAGGCCTAGGGATCAATTTTGCTGGGGAAAAAGGACAACCTGTCGCACGAGCGCTCGAATCACTTTCAGAAATCATGTTTACGATGACCGGTATGGTCATGAAGCTGGCGCCTTATGGGGTTTTCGCCATTATGGCTTGGGTGGCTGGCACGTTTGGAGTCAAAATTTTATATCCGCTTCTCAAACTTGTCTTTGCACACTATATTGCCTGCTTTGTCCACCTTATTTTGGTCTTTGGCGGCATTCTCATCTTTATGGCAAAGGTCAAGGTGATGCCCTTTTTTAAAGGAATGAGCGATGCGATCACTATAGCCGCTTCAACCACTAGCAGTTCAGCTACTTTGCCCGCCTCCTTGCATTGTGTCGAGGAAAATTTGGGCGTCTCAAAAAATGTAGCCAGCTTTATTCTGCCCTTGGGTTCTACGATCAATATGAATGGCACAGCTATTTTTCAGGGTATCGCAGCTGTATTTATTGCTCAAGCCTATGGGATAGAATTGGGTTGGGAAAGTTTACTCCTCATTGTAGTCACAGCGACTTTATCCGCAGTAGGATGTGCTGGCATTCCTGGGGGAGGCTTAGTCACTCTTTCTATCGTCCTAGGCTCTGTAGGATTGCCCCTCGAAGGCATTGCCATTGTAGCAGGGATTGACAGATTGCGTGACATTGTGGGAACAGTCATGAATATTTTAGGAGATGCTGTTGTGGCTGTCTATGTAGCAAAAACTGAGGGAGAGTTGGACGAAGAGCGCTATAATAGCCAAGTTTATGTCAGTTATACAGAAGCGCAACAGAAGGAAGTAAAAGATGAAATTTGAAGAAAACCATGAAATTGTAGACCTCCTTCTTCCAAAGCTGGGAGAAAGTATTGTGGGAGCCACCATTGTTAAATGGCTAAAAAAAGAAGGGGAAGCTGTTTTACTCGATGAGCCCTTATTGGAAGTTTCCACAGATAAAGTGAATTCTGAAATCCCTTCTCCTGTTGCAGGTATTTTAAGGGAAATTTGTGCACATGAGGATCAGGAAATTGAGGTAGGTGCCCTTTTAGCTAAAATACTTAAAACGGATCCTGCTCAGGTAAAGTCACTGGTTGAAAAGACAATCTCCCAAAACAATATAGAAAATCGCACAACCTGTCAGAGTAAAGAAGAGTATTTTTCTCCTGCTGTATTGCGTTTGGCACAGATGGAGGGGATTTCTATGGATCTATTGCATAAAATTGAAGGAAGCGGAGAAGGCGGCAGAATCACTAAAAAAGATGTGGAACATTTTGCTCAAACACGTCAGTCAAACGAGAAACAACAGTCTGTCTCTTGTATGGCAGCTGTTTCTCCTCTTTTATCACAAGATGAAGAGCGCATTGCTCTCAGCGGTATGCGCAAAGCCATTGCAGAAAATATGGTTAAGTCTTTTTATGAAGCTCCCCACGCTTCATTAGTCATGGAAGCTGATGTGACCGATATTATGAAGATGATTTCTAGAGAAAAGGAACGCTTTTTTCAGACCCATGGCGCCAAACTTAGCATCACCAGTTTTCTTGTACAGGCATTGACCAAAGCTATCCAACAGTTTCCTATGCTCAACGCTTCATTGGATCGTGACACCATTATTTTGAAGCGGTATGTTAACGTGGGGATTGCTGTAAATATTGATAAGGGATTAGTGGTCCCTGTCATCAAAAACTGTCAGGAAAGGAATTTAGTGAGTTTAGCCAAGGCAGTTGCCGATCTGTCTTCTCGTGCTCGCTCAGGAAAGCTTGCCCCTCAAGAAGTAGTCGAAGGCACAGTGACATTGACTAATTTTGGTATGACAGGCGCTTTGATTGGGGTCCCTATTATTCGTTATCCTGAAGTTGCTATTATCGGTGCGGGAACAGTACAGAAACGTCTTGTAGTGCGTGAAGATGAGTCTTTTGCTGTCAGACATATGCTCTACATTACGCTCACGTTTGATCATAGAGTGATTGATGGGATTTATGGATGCCAATTCTTAGCCGTTTTCAAACAACATCTCGAATCACTCTCTGTCCATTAAAAATGACTATAAATTTATGGAAGTGTTTCCCGGGTTAAAACTGGTAGGAGAGCTCGAAAAACCCATTGATGAAAGCGATGTTGTTTCTTCCCCAGAGCGTATACCAACATCCAGCTGAGATAGAAAAATCTTCGTTAACATCATATTCCACTTCAGGCGCAAGACTGAAAGTTTCTGATGAAGGTAAGCCAGCAAAAATGGGGGTTCCAAATTTTGCGTCGAATTTGGAGCGATTTTGGTGTTCATAGTGCACGTCTATGCCCCATCCCCAATGTTTGTCAAATTTGTACTCATAGCTCAAATTGGCAATAAAACGATAGCCCGGCACAGCCATACCAAGGACGCCGGGTGCCCCACCATAAAGGCTTAATCCCTCTGTACGAACTTTTGAAGGACAGTTCATTTGCAAATTGAGATTCCATTTATAAGGATGTTTAGGACAGGTATAGATAATTTTTTGCCAAATCAAGAGAAATATCGTGGCATAAGAGCCAATGCCGGTGACATCCGCCAAACGTATTATGGGATCTAAATGATCAAATTTACCCGTCGGAAAACTTTCACCAATCATCACTCTCACATCAGGAATGCAAGTTCCTTTTTTATCTGTCAGCAATTGGAAACCCAACAAAATTTGAGTATCGATCAGATGAAATACATCCCTTCTCCCCCCTGCATTAATCCAAGTCCCACCTGTGTCTACAGTCACATCCACTTTTTTTGTAATTCCACCTTCCACAAACATGAAAAGAGATTTTAAATGATTATTGCGATCACGTATCAGATCACCGTGTGCATCATAGGTGCCATAGAGTCTCCAATAGAGCAATGAAGGGCTGACAATCACTCTGCCAGGTTCAACGTTTTCTCCATACTGAGAAAGGAAAGTCCCGATAAACCAGGGTGTCTCTGACTCTTTTTCCTTTTTCTTTTTTTCTTGCTCCTTCTTCTCTTTTTCTTTTTTTTCTTTGTCTTGACTCTCTTTCTTCGACTGATCTTCTTTTTCTTTTTTATCTTGTGTGACTTTTTCTTGTGCGAGCGATGATTCTTGGTCTTTGGGAGTACAAGTGGTTTGGATTTCTTTGGAATCTTTGCATTCAGGAGTTTGTGAGGGCGATGCTTTCTTTGTTTCTTCTATCGCATGGATAGAAGTGTGCACGACACAAAAAAAAGCAATGATCCAGGTCAGTAACTTCATAAAAGGCATTATTTTCTGCTCTCTATAGCATTGCTACAGGGAATTCTCTACTCATTTTTTAATGTCTCTGTCGGCTATAATTAAATTTCCTACTTTGATATAGCAAAAGAAAATCAGTAACTATCCACCTGGCTATTGGCGAATCTTGGTTGAGCACCGTGCGGCCCAGCCACTCATAAATGGTTACGCAAATGAATAAATAGAGGAGAAAAAATGGACCTAAGTATTGCTTCACACCCTTTAATCTATCCCATTATTTCGTTGATTTTCGGAGTTTTGATCCTAGTATTTCCAAGGTTACTTAACTTCATTGTCGGTATTTATTTGATCCTCATAGGTATCTTGGGACTACTTTCTCATTTTAAACACTAATACCAAAGTCTTGGACAACGTACTGAAAGCTGTAAGGCAGGCTCCTAAGCACTAGAGTGATTCTTATGCAATGCCCTATGAGCTAGGGCAACGGCGACTACCACTAGAGGTGTTGCTAAAGCTAAACCCATGAACCCTACTAAAAATACTAAGAGTATCTGTGCCATAATGGAGAGCGCTGGTGGTACTGATACTGTGCGCTGCTCGATAAATGGGGTGATAAAATAGCCATCAGCTGTGTGAATTCCCAAATAAAGCAGCGCTACCCAGATCGCTTTGATAGGACTTTGAGCAAAAGCAATTAAGATGGCTGGAACAGAGGCTAGAAGTGCGCCGACATAGGGAATAAAGGTCAGCAATCCTGCCAAAAAGCCCAAAATTAATGCTAATGAGACATTTAAAAGAGAAAGGCCGATCACGGTGGCGATTCCCACAACGATCATGGAAAATAGTTTTCCTAAAAGCCACCATTGCAAAGATTTGCCAATTTTTTCCATCCCTGTTCTCACTTGACTTTGTTTTTTTGTGGGCACCAGGGTAAAAATCCATTTTGCATAACGTTGTGGATCAAATGCCAGATAGAAACCAACAAATATAAAGACTACAAAGCTTGCAATGGATCCGATAGTTGTGGAAAAGAAAGAAAAGAGCTGTGAAATGTTTTGTCGATTTAAAGAAAATTCTTGCTGAAGTTTTTGTTCTGGCCAAAAGATGCCGAAATGACCTGCTAAATAGTTATGAACACTTGCATATGCTTGGGGGAGTTGCTTAATAAGCAACTCAAATTGATCTGAGATTTTTTCGGAATAGAGCCAGAAGATAAGAGCAATTACACCAAAAATCACAACCAAAGCCACTACAAGCGCTAAAAAATAAGGCAGGTGAGTGACTCTTTTCGCCCCTTTGCCAATCGCATTTAGCAAAATTCCTAAGAGGATGCTGGCAAAAGCTAGGAGGAAAACAGCATGGGCATAGACAATGAGCGCCACTGTAAGAATCAGCCCTATAGTGAATAAGACAAGCTTGGCATGTTTATGTTCCATGACCATTACTCCAGTTAATGCTGTTTTAACCGGAGTAAACAATTTTTTTAAACCGAATCAGTGATAAGATGCTCTTATGGGGCGACCGCCCCACTCAGGTGATATTAAATGATATTTACAAAGTCATAATGACTTAATTTTCGACATTAGAATAGCCAGGTTTTCCGTCGTATTTATAAAGATTCTCTGTTTGGACAATATCAAATCCGGCATCAGCAAGCTCATGGAGAAAAGCGGCTATGCGTTGATATTTAAGAGAGCCTTCTCCTTCATAACGACAGCGCCATTGATCGACGCAAAATGTTTCGGGAATACCACCTGGCCATACCTTAACTCCGCGGTTTGTGATTAAGGTGAGCTTCAAAGAAGGCGAATTTAAATTCTCAAGCTTCTTCCGCAAAGTATCCACTGCATCATGAGAATAAAGGAAAATGTCTACACCCACGAGTTCCCTTTTAGTGGAAGAGAGGGAACTTCCGTGATGCGGCCATTCTTCTTTCTCCTTTTTTTGGTAGACGACTGGACGTAATGTTTGAGGCTGCTGTCCTAAGCGTTTGACAATGGCTTCACCAAATTCCTTGGTTCCGACTTTTTTGCGGCTGATCCCTTCTTTGAAAATATCTTGGGTATGTACACCTTCTTCAATGGTGCGCAAAAAAGCGTTATGAATGCGAGCAGCTTCTTCCGGCTGATGGATGTGGACGAGCATGAGCACAGCAGCCAATAGCAGGCCGGAGGGATTGGCCACATTTTGGCCTGCCCGTTTGGGCGCGGATCCATGAATCGCTTCGAACATGGCTCCTTTTTCGCCAATATTGGCGGTGCCTACTAGGCCAACAGAACCTGTAATTTGTGCCGTGACATCAGAAACGATATCTCCGTAGAGATTGGGCATGACCACCACATCGAAATGTTCGGGAGTATCGGCGATTTTCGCGGTGCCAATATCGATAATCCAATGTTCCTGCTCAATGTCGGAATAGTTTTGTCCAATTTCTTCAAAAATTTTATGAAATAGGCCGTCACTTAATTTAAGAATGTTATCTTTTGTGAAGGCAGTGACCTTTTTGCGCCCATAGCGCCGCGCATACTCAAAAGCGTAGCGAATAATTTTTTCACATCCTGGTCGACTGATGATTTTAAGTGCTTGGCATACATCAGGGGTGGGTCGATATTCAATGCCTGTGTAGAGATCCTCTTCATTTTCTCGTACAATCACAACGTCCATGTGAGGATGTTTGGTCTGAATGAATGGATGGTAGGAGACGCACGGCCGGACGTTGGCATAGAGGCCCAGAGCTCCACGCACAGTCACATTCAAACTTCTATAGCCTCCTCCCTGTGGTGTAGTGATAGGCGCTTTTAAAAAAACTTTTGTTTTTCGTAAAGATTCCCAGGCAGAATCTTCAATTCCTGTAGGATGCCCAGATAGATAGACTTGTTCACCGATAGCAATTTTTTCAATTTCAACCTGGGCTCCTGCTTCCTGCAAGACATGCAGGGTAGCAGCCATAATCTCTGGACCTATCCCATCCCCTTCAGCTACAGTAATCGAAGTTTTTTTATGCATTTTTTTACCTTAGGTCGATCAAATTTAAAATTGCGTATTTCGACCTGTGTGACAGTTCTTGTGATTGAAGATCATAAGTGACCCAATATTAAGTCAATAATGGGGTCATATGCTCATTCAAGTCCAAAGCTTTGATGTGGCCAAGATATGCAATTTTAATTTTAATCGACTATTGTATCTCAATCAAAAGTGTAGGTTTTTTTTTCAATGACTTCAAGCGCTCATATCTATAAAATGTCAATATGCTCCAAAAGCTTTTAAGCCAACAAAAACAACATCTAGATCATTATTTTGCGCATTTTAATTTCGGTGATTGCGATACGTTGCTGCAAGAAATTTTAGCCTGCCGAGGAATGCTTTTTTTTACAGGTGTGGGAAAAAGCGGCTATATTGCTCAAAAAATTGTGGCGACTCTACAATCGACAGGGACAAAAGCATTTTTTCTTTCGCCTATGGATGCGCTGCATGGCGATTTGGGTATGGTGAGCTCTCAAGACCTTGTTTTAGTTTTGAGCAAAAGTGGAGAAACCGAAGAGCTACTGCAGCTTCTCCCGTTTATCCGTAATAAAGGAGCAAACGTGGTGGCCATCACATCCAATGAAACAAGTAGATTGTCTCAAGCAGCTGATCGAGCCTTTTTGCTTCCCTGTGAAAAGGAACTTTGTCCTTTTAATCTTGCTCCCACCACCTCGACTGCAGTGCAATTGCTGTTTGGTGATCTTTTAGCAATTGCTCTAATGGAAAAACGCGGTTTTAGCATGGATCAATTCGCAGAAAATCACCCTGGTGGCCGCATCGGAAGACGCAGTTCTATACGCGTACGCGATTTGATGCTGGATAAAGAACGCACACCGATCTGCTTTTCGCATGAACGCTTAGAAGATGTCCTAATCGATTTTAGTAATAAGCGGTGCGGTTGTTTAATTGTGATTGATGAAAAAAAACAACTGCACGGAATTTTTACCGATGGGGATCTTAGGCGTGCCCTTCAAGCAAAAGGAGAGAGGATTTTAAAAGAAAAGATGGGTCAGCTCATGACAGGCTCCCCAAAGTCTATTGAGATGGACGCTCTGGCTTGGGAAGCTTTGAAGCTGATGGAATCAGATCAACAACGTCCTGTCTCAGTCCTACCTGTACTCAGTTCTCAAAAAGAAGTGGTAGGTATCGTCAAAATGCACGATCTCATTCAAGCTGGGCTCTAAGCTCTTTAAACGTACGCTCTGTGAAAAAAGGAAGAAAAAGGTCACAGCCTTCAAATCGATGCATGCTATCGGCAATAAAGGCAGAAAAATTGAAATGCGATTGCAGCACTTTCACTTTTTCTCCAATCGGTTTTTTTAGCCAAATACCCACTCCATAAAGATGCTCTCTTTCCAGGTAGGAAATTTTATCGATACTTGGAAGAAAGACCTGAAAAAGCGGCTTGCCTTGCTTATGAAAGACGAGGCATTTTCCATCATAATGGATTTCATGGGGCGTGAGTTGTAAGCGTGCGAGCTTTCTATAAGGAAGTAAGCCAATAGAAATAAAAAAGAGTCCTACAAGAAAAAAGGGAATGCCCCAAAGAGAGAGGAATTCAAGTGGCATGAGCGTACCACCCATGAGGATGAGGAAGGCACCACTGCCTCCCAACACAGTCCCGCGCTTTAAAGTCATTGTCAACAAGTTGGAGCGGATGGTGCTGCGGTAGATAGAGATTTTTCTTTGCGGTTGATGATCCATGCAAAACAGAGGTTCCAAATAAAATAACAGCTTACACCGAGCAGTGACGGAGGGGTCGTAAACCCAGAAAGGATCACTTCATCACCTTTGCCTTGAAGGATCCATTTCAGCCGTGCCACATTAAAGGCAAACAGCCCTTTATCCAATTGTTCTTGAAAGACTTTGGAGTCTTCACTCAAGGGTTCATGGGCCCACTCGACCACTAAATAACGGTGCCAAGCTAATAGGAGCCTTTCACGCTCCCCCATAGCTTTATTTTCGACAGTTTTCATATATGTCGTCAAGACATACTCCTCTGCAGGAAAAAGAGATTCTTTATGGATTTTTGGAGTCTCATAGAGGAAGTAGGCATAGATGAGTACGATACAGGGTAAAAGCCAAACTGAAAAGACCGCACCCTCGATTTGAAAAAAAAGAAGAAGACAGATCACAAGTGAAAAAAAGAGCCAGGCAAGTGCAAAAGGCGGGGTATCAAGCAAAACCTGTTTGATTTCTTCTGTCCAGGCATGGGGCTTTTTTTGCAAAGCTGTGGCGTAGCCCTGAATCAGAGTGGCTTGATCTTCTGGGGATAGCTGCTCAAAAAGCTTCTCTCTTTCCATCACCATTTGATACAAAGAGAGTTCCGATTTCTTTAGTAAGACATTTTTGGCATAAGGCTGCACAAATAGCCAGCATAGATAGGATAAGGCTAAACAGAAATGCACAATGAGAAAAATTTTTTTCTTTCGAGACATGATTTCACTTAGAGGGTATAATACTAATCCGGAAAAATAACTTCACAAATTCTGGCCGTCTACCACGTCCTTTTCAAACGATCATTCAAATCTGTCACGTTACTCTGCTAGAATTCATGAAATTATTTCTCCGGATTGATATAATTTACGTCTATGAAGCTTATTCGGAAACTTTTTTTCATCATCTGCGCTCTCTTGCTGGTTTGGCTCGGTATTTTCACTTACAATCGTGTGACTGATGGCTTCAGCATCTACCAAATGAGCTCTTCTCTGCCTCCATGTCCACAATATGAGGTAGAAGCCACGACTGCCAAGAAACAAGAGCTTCAAGAGATTCTTGGCCAAAAGTTTCACTACCTTGGAAAAGGATGCCAATTTTATGCCTTTGAAAGCGAAGATGGAAAATATGTATTAAAGTTTTTAAAACATAAACATTTAAGACTCTACCAAGGTCTGAATGCTCTTCCTTTACCTTCAAAATTGCGCGCTTTATGTGACGAAAAAACGGAACGTAGAAAGACAAGGGTAGAGCTACTTTTTTCTAGTTGCAAGCTTGCTTATGAGAAAATGCCTGAAGAGACGGGTTTAGTTTTCATTCACTTAAATCGTGTACCCCAATTAGGAAAAAAAGTTGTTCTCATTGATAAGATGGGCTGCAAGCATTCCGTTAAAATTGACAATTTTGAGTATGTCCTTCAAAAACGGGGGAGAAGACTCACAGAAATTTTTAGTCAATGCACGGACTCTTCGGAAATTGTCTCTACAGTTCAGAAGCTTGCGGATCTCGTGATCATGCGCTGCCAAAAAGGAGTGCGTGATAGAGACCGTTCCTTTGTAAAAAATGTGGCTCTAGTAGATGGCACGCCCATTTTTATCGATATTGGACAATTTTATGAAGATCCTTCCATCCTCTCAGAAGAAGAGCAAGAAAAGGATGTCTATAAAAGGTTTGTTGATCTGCAATTTTGGGCAGAACAGCACTTCCCTCAATACGCGCCCCTTTTTCGCGTTTATTAAGAATAAATTATTTTTTTTCAACAAACGCAATTTTCAGCATTACCTTGTTATATAGTGAATTTACCTCGCTACATTGTGGTATTTTTTGGGAAGAACATGATTGGACAGAAACTAGTAGAATTATAGAGAAATTCAAAAATGACTCTTCTTATAGGGCAGCTTTTTATCAAAATAGGACAGATCAAAATAACTGGCGGTTATTATCTAATGACTTTTGTGATCGTTTAAGTCTTTATACTTCTCAAGGCGCACTTTTTGATGCAGGATCTAGTGACAGCTTCTCTTTATCTTGGAGAGGCCATTCCACCATATATCGGCATGAAGCTCAAGATAAATTAATCCTGTTTTAGCAAAGAGTTTTATTCCTAAGCCATTCGATAACTTCACACGAGAACACTCTTGATAAAACTGCTCGTGATCATGTGCTGTCAAAAAGGAGTGCGTGACAGAGGCCGTTCCTTTGTAAAAAATGTTGCTTTTCTCGACAGCTCCTTCCTTTTTTGTGTTATAATTTAAAATTATTTTTTCAATAAATGTATTACTATGTAAATATCTTGTTATTTAAAAAATAAGAATTTATGATGTTTTTTTAAAAATTAAATTTAGTAATACATATGGTTTTAACTTCATCGGCCGATAGGCATCCATCCTCTGAAATAGCGTGTTTACAAGTCAAGGAATCGAAATGGCCAGAGGCCATTCTTATTGTAAGCGGTATTGCCTGTGTCATAATTGGAGCTTTAGCCTCAGCAGGGATATTCAATTCTATTGGAACACTCAATGCAGCTTATTTGTCTTATGGTATGTATGGAACTGCTGCCCTTTTTCTTCTTGGAGGGGTCATTAAAATCGTCCTAAGTGCCTGTGTCAAAAAAGGCAGTCTCGGAGGACATCAGCCAGAGCAGCCCTTGGATAAGGCAGAAAGTGCGTCGCATACTACGCTGCCCGAGACTCAACGAAAAGAAGACACATCTGAGATCCCTAGTCACATGACACCATCTGAAAAGCCTTATTCTGAATTGGGCAAAGAGGCCATTACATTTGCTAGAACCGAACTACAAATACATTTTCTAAAAAAGGGCTTCAAACCCCATAGGTTTGTAAAATCCCATGGTGAAGAAGCGCTTTTACAGCCTGTCAACCAAGAAATTGCGAATCTATACAGCCTCTATAAAATCTATGCTGCAAAAATAAAACAGCAGTTGAAGGAGTGTCACTCTAAAAAACTTTCTCCTTGGGAACAAAAAGATGTGAGGTATGCTCTCAACGGGGCCATGAAAATTTGTTATGCAATCAGCTGTCTCTGTTTAGAAGATCTCGCTGCATTCACTCAAGAGTTGGCTAAAAAAAGTGACTATAGAACGTATGCACAAGTTTTAATGAGCGAAGATTGTTATTTACGCCAAACATTTACTCTTCTCTATAATGAGTTTACCTCGCTACATTGTGGTACTTTTTGGGAAGAACATGATTGGACAGAAACTAGTAGAATTATAGAGAAATTCAAAAATGACTCTTCTTATAGGGCAGCTTTTTATCAAAATGGGACAGATCAAAATAACTGGCGGTTATTATCTAATGACTTTTGTGATCGTTTAAGTCTTTATACTTCTCAAGAAGCACTTTTTAATGCAGGATCTAACGATATTTTCTCTGAGCCTTATAGAGGCAGGTCTTTCATATTTAGGCACGAAGCTGAAGATAAACTAACTATATTTTAAACCCGGGTTGTGTGAAAAACTCCTGCCACAGGTAATTTTGAAGGCTCATCTTTTTCCCAGAAGCCCTCGGCAAGCTCTGAAGAGCTTACCTTCGGCCTTCTAGAAAAAATCAGAACCTTCAAAATTACCTGTGGCAGGAGTTTTTCACACAACCCGGGTTTTAAGTAGCCCTAAACATGTCGTGCTGGCTTGCTTGTTTTGTGGAGGTTCGGCCGCCTTCTTCAACGTTATCTTAGAAATCAGCTGACCTACGTAAAACAATCAAATCAGCACTACATTTTTGACCAGGCCAAATCAGGACATGTTCCGCACGTAGCCAGGCTTGTCCTTTTCAGACCCTTACAAAAGAAAAGGATTATTTACGGGGAGTTTTCTTTTTTGCAGGTGGGGGAGCTGCCTTACGAGAACGTGGAGCAGGGACATCCTCCTCTTCCTCTTCGTCGTCATCATCATCGTCATCTCCAAAAGAGGGGATTGCGAATTCGCCCTCTAAACCGAGCTGGGTAGAGAGTTTACGTAAAGAGGCAAATTTTTCAGAAAGAGCCTGCAATTGATTTTCTGTATCTGAGCGGCTGGTTCCTCGCAAATGAGCCAAAAATTCTTCTTCCGTGTCAAATTTTTCCGAAAATGTAATAGAAGAAGCAGACGTGATGTCTGGTAGGTAGAGGAAGCGTCTTACAACTTGAGGCACTTGCGTGTAAATATCATGCGTCACTTGTGTTTCGACTTCAATCTTTGCCACTTGTTTTGGTGGACGGCCACGCTTAGGACGAGGATTCAAAGCCTCATTGGAATAGTAAGTTTCCGCTTTTTTTGTGAGCGCTGAGCGAGCTTGAGCAATATCCTTCGCCACTTTGGTCTCAAAAAGATGTACTTTAAGCTGTTCCACCTGTGTACGTGGAATATCTAAATCTTCTTCAAAGACAAATTTGAATTGATTATTCCTGAGCCATTCGATAATCCTCACGCGAGAACGCTCTTGATAAAACAGTTGCCATTTTTCGAGTTCAGTTTCGTTGTCATAGATAAATTCCAAAAATTGCTCACGGGCATCTTTTGAAGCAATGATATCTAACAGCTTTTCTTTGGTGTCAATGTCATACACCTTTTCATTGACAAACCCTTCCATAATCTTTTTTGTCTCATAGAAGGTCAATTTAGGAATGAGGCAATAGCGATTGGGATTGGCTTGGATTTCTTGTTCTAGCTTTTCCAAATCTTCCGCTTCTTTATCCAGGTCCACGAAGACGATGAAACCTTCTGTACGGTCGAGATAAAAATCGCGCTCATCATTAGACTTTGAAAAAGCATCCATTAATCTATGTGCGCGTAGAATTAAGGGATTTTGGGCTTGTGGCAATTGTGTCATAAGGGTGCCATTATAGGGATTTGCTCTTTTATAGTCGATTAAGTTTGAAATGATAAATTTTCACCTACGTCAAAGACTCGGGCTTGATCGATCACACCTGACAGCTTTCTGAGCTTCGCTCAACGGGACCTTGTAGAGTGACTTCTGAAAAATCGTGATTAAAAGAAATTTTTAGTATCTCTCCTGAACGCACCTTGATCTTGATCGGGGAGGGGAGTTGAAAGAGTTTATGAGCAATCAACGCTGAGGCAGTCGCTCCTGTCCCGCACGCCTGAGTCTCCGCTTCCACCCCGCGTTCGTAGGTTCTGACCGCAAGTGTACTATCCATGAGTAAGGAGATAAAATTGGCATTTGCTCCTGCAGGGGCAAATAAAGGAGAAGAGCGTAGCCTTTTTCCCCAAGAGCTCACATCCACATTGTCAAGATCGGGGACAATCTGAACAGCATGAGGAACGCCTGTATCGACAAAGTGCAGGTCAGTTGCTAGATGCAGCTTGAGATTTTTGGGTTTGGGAAGTTGTACGCAGACTTCCTCTCCTGCAAACCAACCTGTATGTCTTCCTGCAAGCGTCTCGATACAATAGACCTGACGTTCTACACCTTCAGCCCTTAAAAAATGAATCAAGCAGCGTAGGCCATTACCACACATTTCCGCCTCGCTGCCATCGGAATTAAAAATGCGCATACGCGCATCTGCATCCAGAGTTTCTTCGGCTAAAATTAAGCCATCCACATGACCCATTTTGCATAGGGCATGGACTTGCTGTATGTCAAATGTTGCTTTCCGATTATCCGCAAGGAAAAAGGTATTTCCTGCTCCGGAATAGCGTACCATCCTCATTGGATTTCTTTTGCAGAAGTGACAATTTTGTCGATATGGCCAAATTCCAAAGCTTCTTGTGCACTCATCCATGTGTCACGATCCAGGGCTTTTTCAATCTCTTGTTGAGATTTTCCTGTATGCTTCACATAGAGATTGATTAAGAGTTCTTTGGTTTTAATGATCTCTTCTGCTTGAATCACTAAATCGGTTGCCTGACCTGTGACAGGTCCAGAAATCGAAGGCTGGTGGACCATGAAGCGCGCATAGGGAGTTGCGAAGCGTTTACCTTTTTCAGCGCATAGGCTAAGGATCGAGCCCATTGAGGCTGCCAAACCAGTGACAAGGGTATAAACAGGCGAGCTGATCATCTTTACTTGGTCCCAGATAGAAAACCCTGCATCGACAGAGCCACCTGGGCTATTGATAATAAAAGTGATGGGCTTACCTGGATTTGTGAGTTCAAGATACCAAAGCTTGCGAATTGCATTACGCGCTGTAGAAATATCTACCTGATCAAAAAAGAAAATCCGTCGCGACTCTATAAGGACATTATCGATCTTATCATCGAGTGTTCTAAAATCCTCTTTCTCTTTTTCTTTCTCTTTTTCCGCTTTAGCCATTCAATCACCTATTTAACTGTTAACTCTGGATATAAGGGGTAGCCATTCAATAACTCGCGTACGCGTTTTTTCGCCTCGTCGAGCGCTTGCTGTTTAGTTTCCCCTTTCGCCTTGCTCGGCTGCCCTGTTTTTTCGACTGGTTTTGGATGTGTATTGCGAAGAATCAAAGTGATGATGTCTGCAATTTCATCCATTTCATTGAGTCCCATTCCTAAGGTGGTGAGCGCAGGAGTGCCAAGCCTTACGCCTGAAGTATACCAACCTCCATGAGTATCAAAGGGGACCATATTTCGGTTTGCAGTAATGCCCGCATCTGTCAGGGCAAGCTCTGCTATTCTGCCCGTTATTCCTAGTGGAGACACATCAATCAAGACTAGGTGATTATCTGTGCCGCCCGTCACCACTTCAACCCCTCTTTTACGGAAGCCCTCCGCAAGAGCTCGGGCATTTTCAATGACTAGTGAGGCATATTTTTGAAATGTTGGATTTAAATTTTCTCTGAATGCAATTGCTTTTGCAGCGATTACATGGGGAAGAGGACCACCCAAGACCAAAGGACATCCTTTGTTGACACTTTCAGAGAATTCTTCTTTGCAAAGCACAAAGCCACCACGTGGCCCGCGCAAAGTTTTATGAGTTGTAGATGTGACTACATGGGCGTACGGGATAGGGTTTTCTTCGTTTTGAAAGGCTTTGCCTGCCACAAGGCCTGCAAAATGAGCCATATCCACCATAAGGACAGCTCCCACTTCGTCAGCAATCTCACGCATTTTTGCAAAATTGATGCGCCGTGGATATGCCGAATAACCTGCCAGTAGAATGAGGGGTTTTTCTTGACGGGCCATTTTCGCGATTTGTTGGTAGTCAAGAAGATGAGAGTGTGGATCTACATCATATGTGATGGCATGCATCATCTTAGCTGAAACATTCTGCCGAAAACCATGAGTCAAATGACCACCTGAGCTGAGACCCATTCCCATAAATTTCTGGTTACAAAGAAGCTGTCTTAAGTTTTCGAATTCAGCGACAGTGAGATCATCAAGTGTCTTTTTACTTAACTTTTCTAGCTCTCGATTTTGCACTCGCTGCGTTAAAATAGACCAAAAGGCAACCAGATTCGCATCTGCGCCCGAATGGGGTTGGACATAGGCATGTTCAGCATTAAAGAGGTTTTTGGCTAATTCCGCTGCTTCAGATTCGATGGCATCGACGTTTTCGCAGCCAGCATAAAAACGATGAAAGGGGAATCCTTCGCTATATTTGTCGGTCAATAAGTTGCCCATAGCGAGCTGAACCGTCAATGAAGAATAATTTTCGGATGCGATCAATTTGAGGGTGTTTCTTTGCGCGCGCAATTCTTTGAGGATTGTTTCAGCTACTGTTGGCGCATGGGTACGCAAATGATCTAAGGTCGCTAGATACGCGATCACATCATAGCGTTTCTTTTCTTGCGAGGTTTGAGAAAGATAAGAATCGAGAAAGGCATTTTCCATGACGGTCAGCTTATGATTAAAAAGGGCTTAAAGTCAATCTGGAAACTTGGGGTTTATACGAATGGTGGCGCCTGGGTAAAGAGGATGATTGTCTCCTAATTCATAGGTTTTATCATTCACCAACACCTTGAATTCCCCTTCAGTGAAAGGGTTATCAGTTTCAAAGACCCATTCATCAGGCTTTGGGTGTTGCATAGCAACGCCTTTGTCCCAACTCAATTCTGAGAGTCCTTCACCTCTTAAGTAGAGATTGCTGGGAAATTGACTATCCATCTGGACAACAATACGTGTTTTTTTGGACATAATTCTTAATCACCTAATATTTCATGCTCCCTAAGCCATGGCCTAAACAATCAGTTTTTATGTGATTGAATTTTTTAATACAATATAGAGCTCATTCCTCCAGCGATTTTTTTTGCAAAGATGACCAATGATTAAACACCCTCTTAGAGATGTACCCTCCTTTCTTTTTCCTTGCCGTTTTTTTGAATAAGAGCGTATGATCTCGGATTGTTTTTTAACTCCATCCAGGGTCACCCAAAATATGCAAGAATCTTTTAATGTAATTTTAAGTATTCAAGAGCTTGATATTAACATGATCCGTCTGATGCGGGTCAAAAAAGAACGCCAAAAGGAATTGTTAAAAATCCAAACTCTCAAAACAGATATTGAAAAGCAAGTAGCTGATAAAGAGAGTCAGATCATCGAGTTGAAAAAAGATATTCGGATGGGTGAGACCCAAATTAAAGAAATTCAAGACAAGGTCGCTAAGTTAGAAGCTCAGCAAGCCGCAGTCAAAAAAATGGATGAATTCAATGCTTTGACCCATGAAATGACTAATGCTGGACGCGAGCGAACAGCTGTGGAGCAGAGACTTAGCGATTTGATGGACAAATTGGCTGCCGAAGAGGATCTGCTGGTGACTTTAAAAGATAATCAGCGCTCTACACAAGACAATAGCGAAGCGATTGAAAAAGAGATTCACGAAAGTATCGAAAAGATCAACGAAGAAGGAAAAGCCCTTTTTGCTCAAAGGGAAGAGCTCAAAAATCAAGTGGAACCTGAAATTTTCAAAATCTATGAGCGCCTTTTGAAAAACAAAAAAGATCGCGTCGTTGTTCCGATTGAGCAACGCACCTGTAGTGGTTGCCATATTGTTTTAACACCTCAGCACGAAAACCTCGTACGTAAAGGTGACCGCTTAGTCTTTTGTGAACACTGCTCGCGCATTCTTTTTTGGCAAGAGGCTCCTGCAGCAACTGAAGGTGAAGCTGCAGCGGCACGTCGTCGTCGCCGTCGTGTTGCAGCTAACGTTTAAAAATGCAGTGTTCGGTGCAAAGATATCAATATAGCTATCAAACTGCGTCGTATTTTATTTAGGTTAAGGACTATTTGAGGCTACATGAATAATGGCTTTGTCGCCTTGGTACCTTAGCGTCGTTGCGTTGAATTTCTTCAAGTAACAATGCTGATAAAGATATAAAATTTTTTTTGGGGGAAGAAGCAATCGCTGCCTCTGCTCATAAAGCAGCAGAGGGAGAGGAAAGTCTGGACTTCGTAGGAGAGGATACCAGCGAAAGGCTGGGGGCCGTAAGGCTACGGAAAGTGCAACAGAAAACACACCGCTACAGATCACATTCTCAATGTCTACGTGACAATGGGTAAGGTAGAAGTAGACAGGCTGAAAATCCCGGCTTAAGGAGCCGGGCGCACTTGAGGAGACTCAAGGCGCTGTAAACCCTATCTGAAGCAAGACCAAGAGAGTAGGTTCTCCGCCGAGAGCTAAGTGATTAGCTCTCTCTCTTGTAAAGTCGCTTGAGGACATCGGTGACGACGTCCCTAGAGGAATGATTGCCGTACCTTGGTGTAAACCAAGATGCGCACAGAATCCGGCTTACCCTTCCCCCACTTTTTTTTCTTATCAAATTTTTTTGATTGGCTGTAGTGGCTTATTTGATTGTGTGTGCATATGCTCAAATGCACATTATTTATCATATTTAGTATTAATCGACTCTATTACTCACCCTGTGCACATAGACTAGTAAAAAACTCGCTGCGCAGAGTTAAATCCGTTTCGAAACGACCCTTTAAGACATGTGTTTCCATTTCGGCGGTCATGTCTTCCACACCACGAGCAAGGACACAAAAATGAACTGCTCGCAAAACTACAGCGACATCTTCTGTTTCCAATAGATTGATAAACGATTCGGCAATTTGCTGCGTCAACCTCTCTTGAAGTTGTGGGCGCTGAGCGAAATAACGGATAAGGCGCGGAATTTTAGAAAGTCCTAGTACGCGCTGTTTAGGAAAATAAGCAACATGCGCCTTTCCCACAATAGGCACGAAATGATGCTCACAAAAACTGACAAAGCTGACATTCTTGACCAGCACCATCTGGTTAGGAATATTTTCCTCTTGAAAGGCAAGATTGGGGAATTTTTCAGGATCTAAACCGCCAAAAATTTCATCGACATACATTTTGGCAATACGTCTGGGCGTTTCTGCAAGTGAAGGATCGTTGAGATCCAGTCCTAGAATTGTCAGAATATCTGCCATTTTTTCGGCAATACGCTGCTTTTTTTCAAAAGAGGAGAGAGGCTCTCTCATTTTCGGCTCTCAAAGTAAGCTTCTAGATTACCTTCAAAGACCCGGATGCCATCCGCTTCAAAGGCGATGATCTTTGTTGCAAAATGATCGATTAAATCGCGATCATGGCTCACTGTGATCACAGTCCCTTTATAGTCATTTAAGCACCATCCCAAAGCAGAGACTGCTTCCAGATCAAGATGGCCATTGGGTTCATCCAATATAATGAAATTGTGTTCTTCCAGCATCATGCCTGCGAGAATCAAGCGTGCTGTCTCTCCTCCTGAGAGCGTGGCCACATTTTTAAAAGCATCGTCGCCTCCAAAGAGCATTTTTCCCAAAGCGCTGCGAATATCTTGATCGTAAAGTCCTTGTTTTCTATCCCGTAACCAATCAAAAGCGGTACGTTTATCTTCTTTGGAAACAAGCTCAGAGTGATTTTGAGGAAAGTAACTTTGGATCACTTGATGGCCATATCCAATTTTACCTTTATCTGGAGAAATCACGCCTGCAATCAACTTCATCAAAGTCGTTTTTCCGCGGCCGTTATTTCCTATGACTCCAATTTTATCATCTTTATGGATCTCAAGAGAAAAATTCTTAATGACCTCAAGTCCCTCATAGCTCTTAGAAACATTGTCTAAAGTCACTACAATTTTTCCTGATTGCTTTGTAGGTGTTGAGAAGCGGATATAGGGGCGTTGGATATTCGTTTGTTTGAGCTCTTGGGGTTGCAACCGTTCAATTTCTCTTAAACGGGACTGTACCTGAGACGCACGTGTTCCTGCCCCAAAACGGGCGACAAATTCTTTCAACTGAGCGATTTTCTTTTCTTTGGAGCGTGCTTCGGATTCTTCTCGTTCTCTAACAGAAGATTTCGCAGCGATCATCATGTCATAATTACCTGGATAAACGATGATCGTATCATAGTCAATGTCTGCAATATGAGTTGTCACAGAATTTAAGAAATGGCGGTCGTGGCTTACTACAATCACAGTCCCATGATAACTGTGGAAGAAATTCTCCAGCCATCCAATGGATTCCAAATCGAGGTGGTTGGTAGGCTCATCAAGAAGAAGGGCTTGAGGATTGCCGAAAAGAGCCTGACACAATAGCGTGCGGAATTGAAGATCTGTTGGGATTGCACCCATTTTAAGGCTATGCAGTTCTTTAGGGACTCCAGCTCCCACCAAAAGCTCTTCGGCGTTTGCTTCTGCACTGTAGCCATCTTCATCAGCAATGATCTCTTCCAGTTCTCCAAGGCGCATGCCTACAGCATCAGTCATTTCACCTGCATAGAGACGGTCACGTTCTTGGAGAGCGTTCCAGAGTCGTTGATTGCCCATGATGACCGCATCCAAGACGGACATGTTTCTAAAGTCTTCGATGTTCTGTCTTAAAATGCCCACCTTAGGCGGAAGAGAAACTGACCCGCTAGTTGGCTCAATAAAACCCATGATGATCTTCAATAAGGTTGACTTTCCCGAACCATTTGGCCCAGTTAAACCATAGCGATTACCAGGGTTAAACGTGATTGTCACGCCATCGAAAAGGACCCGGCTTCCAAAGAATTTTGAAATTTTATCTAAGGCAATACTCATAGTCGGTGCAGTTTACCAAACTCAATCAAAATTTTCTACTCGGTATTTTTTTTAGATTTTATAAAAAATTAATTTAAAGTTAATAATAATTTAAAAATTATTTTGTATAATTATATATAAAATTAAATAAGAGGTTATAAATGCCAATTCCGGGGATTAATCAAGAAGTACCGAATAATAATAATGAAAGATTCGAGAAAGTCAATAAACGAGGATGCTGTAAAGCGACAGCTTTCAAATCGCCTGTCCAAATTAAAGTGGGTATTGCAGTGACAGTCATTGTGATCATCGCGGCCTTAGCTGCAAGCATTATAGGCGGATTAAGCTATGCTTTGCAGGCTCATTTGATTCCTAGCTACTTTACTGCCTTCAATGTTTTGGGGAATTATTCGATTCTTATGTTCAGTCTGGGTGTGCCTTTGTCTTTAGCAGGGTCCATCACTTTATCTTTTTTAATCGGTAACTGCAAAGGTAAGAAAAAAACGCAAACTAGTTCAGGGGCTTCAAAGCAACAAGGTACAGCAGAAATACAACAAGAGCAAGTCGTCAAAGAAGAAGCCAAAGAAGTGGTCAAAGAAGAAGTGAAAGAGGAAAAACAAGAAGCCAGAGAAGAGGTCCAAGAAGCAATCAAGGAAGAAAAACAAGAAGCCAAAGCAGCAATCAAAGAAGAAGTCAAAGAGGAAAAACAAGTGGTCAAAGAAGAAAAGCAAGGATCAGTGCAGCCAGTTGACCAGCCTTCCCCGATTCAAAGCTCAGAAGTGAAGCAAGAAAAGTTAGACCCAAGACAACAAAAACGAATGAAAGCTTTTAATGAACTTCCTACGGGCTATCAGACTGAATTGGTGAAAAATTTACCTGAAGGCAGATGTCAAGCATTTGCAATCGCTGGTTTTGAAATTGTTACATATACAGAGAAAGGAGGATACAAAATACAGAAGTATGGGGATTCATCTGCATGGGCACGTGCGCTTCAAAAATACAAAAAATGAAAAAATTAAAATTAAAATAATTTATAAAAATAAAATATAGGAAATAAAAACAATATGGCAACAAATCCACCAAAACTTAATCCAGTGGCTAAAAGCAACTGGTCTATTAAATGGGAAGCTACAAAAGCAAAAGGAACAGCTTTTAAAGATAAAACCGTCAAGGTTGTCACGTCAAACAAATTTCTGATTGCTTTAGTAGTGATCGGAATAATAGGCGCTCTCACAGCAGGTGTAGGAGCTACAGCTATGTTTGGCCACTTTCATCAATTAAACGTTTTGAGTCATTATGCTATTGCTATGATCGCGGCCGGGGGTGCGACTGCAGCCCTTGGTACTATCTGTTTAGCTATCTTGCTCAAACGACTTGTAGAAAGCAGAAAGAAAACAGTGGAAAAACCTAATGATGAAAAACCATTGTTGAAAGACATACGTGACGCAAAAAAAATTATTCAAAAAACTTTGGATAAGAAGAAGGAAAAGATACAACAACAAGCGGAAGCTACAAAAAAAGATGCGGAAGGCAAAGCGGCGAAAGAGCTGCAACAGTTAGAGTCAATTGAAAACTTGGAAGAAGCTTATCAAGACGATGCTTTTCAGATGTATGTAGATCAGGCTCAAAAGAAATATCGTTTGTATCAAGATGCAATACTTTATACTTCAGATACTCAACCTGCAATATTCATGGTGAAAACAGGATTGAGCGAGAAAAATAGGAATGAGTGGTTAGACTATTTCCGAGAACAAGACTATACAGAAGTAAGAGCAAGAGTTGCTGACGTAAATGAATAGTAAAAAAGTTTAACTCAAAAAAATAAAGTATTATAAATTTATATAAAATTAATAATTATAAGTTATAATTATAACTGTAAAACAAATTTAAAAAAATAATATTAGGAGGAATAATATGGCAGGTCCAGGACAAGCGGTGAATAGTTCACGCCTAAGTCAAGTGTGGGAAACTACAAAAGCAAAAGGTGCGGCCTTTAGAGATAAATCAGTGAAAGTCGTCACATCAGACAAATTCTTAATCGCAATAGTTGTGATCGGGGCTGTAGGCGCACTGGCTGCAGGAGCTGGAGCTACCAGCATGTTGGGTCACTTTCATCAATTAAATGCTTTAGGGCATTATGCCGTTGCAATGGTCGCGGCTGGTGGCGTTGCCTCAGTTCTCGGTACTGTATGCTTAGGCATCTTGATTAAGCATGTAGTTGACAACAGAAAGGCAAGAAAAGCTGCTGAAAAAGCGATAGACAATAAATTGGTTGAAGATCGTTCTGCAGTCAATCATGCCAATAGAATGGAGTCGATCAAGAGACTACCAAAGCAATATCAGGCGACGGCTCATAAGTTGCAACCAGGGTATTATGCAGTCGTTCCATCTACTACAAAAGGCCAATATGCAGTTCTGACTGCAGAAGAGCAGGTAATTGACATAGCTGAGGAGAAAATTTCTAAAGAGGAACTGCAAGGGATAAAGGCAGCTTATAATAAAACGTATAAGTGGATGCCTTAATTATCCAATTTTTCAGTCTAATGACCCTCCAAGCTCTCATGTGTTTGGAGGGTTTTTTCTTTGTAAAAAAGTAAAAAATTAATAATGGAAGGGGACTTCTTTAATCTGGATGCAACTGTTAATCTGGATTGTAAATCTTTTAAATAGAAGTGCAGTTGAGTAAAAATTCAAATTAAAAAAATAAAGTATTATAAATTTATATAAAATTAATAATTATAAGTTATAATTATAACTGTAAAATAAACTTAAAAAATAATATTAGGAGGAATAATAATATGGCAGGTCCAGGACAAGCGGTGAATAGTTCACGCCTAAGTCAAGTGTGGGAAACTACAAAAGCAAAAGGTGCGGCTTTTAGAGATAAATCAGTGAAAGTCGTCACATCAGACAAATTCTTAATCGCTGCAATGGTAGCAATTGCTGCAATTGCTGCAGCTACAGTAGGCATCGGGGCTACAAGTCTGTTTGGCCACTTTCATCAGTTAAACGCTTTAGGGCATTATGCTATTGCTATGGTCGCCGCTGGTGGTGTTGCCACAGTTCTCGGTGCTGTATGCTTAGGCATTTTAATTAAGCATGTGGTCGATGACAGAAAAGCAAGAAAAGCTAACGATAAAAAGATAGACGATAAATTGACTGAAGATCACTCAGCAGTAGAATATGCTAAAAGAATACAGGCACTTCAGAAATTGCCACTTCGCTATCAAGCACCCGCTAGTAAATTGCAACCCGGTCATTTTGCAGTAATTCCAACTGGCAAAACATTTGCAATTCTTGCTGCATCGAAAGAAGATTATACAGTGAAAGAAGGTATTAAAAAAACTGATTTAGCTCGCAGAAAAGCTGAGTATGCCGCAAACTTCCATTTCGTGATGCTTTAATTTTTTTCAAACAAACCCTCAAATCCTATCGGTTTGGGGGTTTTTCTTTTTTAAATTCAATTCGGTTTTATAAACAATTTATTTTTATAAAATTTAATCTTTAAGTGTAATTTTTTATTTTTTTATATAAAATTAATAAAAGATGAGTATAATTATCACATAAATAGTTTGTAAAATCTTTGATTTAAAAAAGTAGGGGAAAAATATGACACAAGCTCCAGGTAGCAGCTCCTGTCTTAGCTGGAAAGGTATTCAAGACAAGAGCGCAGCTTTTAAAAATACAACAATTAAAGTTGTTACTTCTGACAGATTCTTAATTGCAGTCACGATTATCTCATTCGTTGGCGGCGCATTTGCAGTAGGCCTCGGGGCCACTAGCATTGCTTCTCAAGCAGGAGCACTTCACGGTCATCTACATCAGCTAAATGCTTTAGGTCAATACGCTATTGGCTTAATGGTCGCTGGTGGTGTTGTGGCTTCACTTGGTACCATCTGCTTAGGCCTCTTAATTAATCGTGTGATTGAAAAGAGACAAGAGCGAAAAAATGAAGTAAAAGACGAAGTATTAGCAGCTGAACAAGAAGTGAAGGCAGCTGAAGCTGAAATTAAAAAGCTCGAGCAAAAGCTTCAGGATGCAGAAATGGCACGATCAGCAGCTGAAGCTAAACATAAGCAAGCCGTACTTACGAAACACGAAGAAGCAAAAAAGAAAGCTTTTGAAGAACTAGAGCCATTCTATCAGTTCCATGCTAACGGTGTGCAGTCAGATCATCTTGTGATCATTCCAACGGAGCAAAATACTTATTCACTGCTATTCGTATACACTTATGGGTACAAAGTGTTGAAGAATCTCTCACAGCAAGAGAAGAATGACCAAGTAGAACAGTTGGAGAAGTCTTTTACTATAGTGAACGCCAACACTAACTGAAAGTATATTGGAAATTAAACTTATTTTTTAATTTTATGCCCTCAGGTTTTTTAAGCTTGAGGGTTTTTTTTGCTTATAGCTGATCTTAATTTTTTTTAGACTTTTTAATGCGCCAACGAATGATATAGAAAAGAGAGATCAAAATAGCGATCGCAATCGCAATCATAATCAGGTCGATATTCTCGAGTTGATCATAAAGCGTCAGACAATAGGTGCCGACAAAATAGCCTAGCGCTAAGAAGAGTGAAACCCAAAGAATAGCGCCTGTATATGCATAAAGGGCAAAATGGGAAAATTTCATATAAGTAGTGCCCGCCGAAAAACCGGTCAAATGACGTATGCCAGGAATAAAATAACCAATAAGAAGCAACCATTTTCCTAAGCGTTCAAACCAGGTGTGCGCCTTTTCGAGTTTTTCATGAGTAATTCCTATCCATCCCCCATAGCGCTGTAGCAGGAAGTTACCTGCGGTCCTTCCAATCAAATAGCTCATGCTAATGCCACAAATGGTTCCCGCATAAGCAAATAGAATCGTCAATGGGATATTGAGCGTACCTTTATGCATCAATACACCTGCGATGACCATCAAAGTCTCTTCAGGAATGGGAAGAGCGATGATTCCGAGGGAAAGCATCACAAATAGGACAAAACTGCCATATTTGGTGAGCCAACAAGAAAGAAGACCAGTATCGGGTAAAATATCCATCTGATTTTCTCTATTCTACAGCAAATGGGTTAGCATTGCAGTAACTATTCAGCCCTTTAGCTTGTTTCTCAAAGATGATTCGTGAATCAAAATGCATTGGATTTAATTCAACGCAAAGGCGCTAAGAAACAAAGACGCAAAGGTTGAAAATGAGAGCTTTGACGTGGTAAAAATTTATTATTTAAAATTTAATCGACCATATGGGGATCGCTTACGATTGATCGAGCCGGGAGCTTTGGCGTTGTCCAATTGCACATTATTTATGGTATTTGGTATTAGGTTACCGAGCTGGAATCTCTTTGTGCCTTAGTGTCTTCAAGCCTTTGTGTTGAATGATTGTCACAGCAGTCAGAAGGATGTTCTATAGTCTGGCGTGCGCAAGTAAATTAATTCTAATTGGTTGCTAGTCTCGTTATCTTTCAATTTTTGCGCAGCTAGACGCACTAAATGATCGGGATCCGGGTAACTGAGGTGGGGGCCGGTTTGTGTGGGATATTCCTTAAGATATTCAGACAAGTTTTCTTTTGAAACAAATTGGGGAGGAGATAGGGACTTGACGCGCGTTCCTAATTTTTCTTGTAGTAAGATGTAAGCGCCTCCTATGCGTGCATCTATGAGTGAGGCAAAGGGACCATCGGAAGAGGGGATAAAACCTTCAAGTGAACAAAAACTGATCAAAGGAAGGGATCTAGGTAATGCCAGGCCGTAAGCGGCTGCAACACCTACTCGGATGCCTGTATAAGAGCCTGGTCCGACTGACACAGTGATGCTACCTAAATGAGTAGGATTGATTTGAAGTTGCTGAAAACCAGAGGCTAAAGTAGTCATTAATTGTCGCGAGCTTTGAATGTCCATGGGTAAAAAGAGGGAGAGGAGTAACTCTTCTCCTTTAGAAAAAGCAACTAGGGATTTATCTGTACTAGTATCTATAATTAGATTAAACAAATTTCTATTTATTCTTGTTAGAAACAAATAAATGATATGGTAATCTTAAGATGAATTAAAGGGAATTTTGCGCCCTCCTTGAATGTTTGAAGAGCTTTTGTTAGACTTGCACGCTTATATTAAGAGGATACATTGAAAAAAGACAATCAAGACCAAGATGCATTTGAAGTAGAGCTTGAAGAAGCCCTCGAGGAATCCTTAGAAAGCAGCCAACAACGACTCATTCCAAAATTACCTGACGAGCTCTATGTCTTGCCACTTAACCGTCGTCCTTTTTTTCCAGGAATGGCGGCTCCTATTTTAATTGAGCCTGGTCCTTATTATGAAGTGCTCAAACTTGTCGCAAAGCAAGAGAGCAAATACATCGCTCTTGTTTTGACGAAAAAAGAGAATGTCAACATCTACAAAATCAATTTTACTCAGCTATATAAAGTAGGAGTACTTGCACGTATTTTGCGCATTATTCCAATGGAAGGCGGAGGTGCTCAGGTCATCCTCAATATGGAAGAACGCGTAGAAATTATGGAACCGCTGAAAGATAAATTTCTGCGTGCCAAAGTTCACTACCATCCTGAATCGCACCTCATCACCGATGAACTCAAAGCCTACTCGATCAACATCATCTCTGTCATCAAAGAGCTTTTAAAACTCAATCCGCTCTTTAAAGAAGAGTTGCAGATTTTTTTAGGTCATTCAGACTTTACAGAGCCTGGGAAGCTGGCAGACTTTGCAGTGGCCCTAACTACAGCAACACGTGAAGAACTCCAAGAGGTGCTCGAAGCTTTCAATATGGAGCTGCGCATCACAAAAGCATTGGCTTTGTTGAAAAAGGAGCTCGATTTAAGCCGTCTTCAGAGCAGCATCAATCAGAAAATCGAAGCCACCATCACGAAAAGCCAAAAAGAGTATTTTTTGCGTGAACAGCTCAAGACCATTAAAAAAGAGTTGGGGATCGAGAAAGAAGAAAAATCCATCGATATTGAAAAATTTGAAGTACGTCTCAAAAAACGCAATGTGCCTATTCCCATCCTGACAACCATTCAGGAGGAAATGGAAAAATTGCAAACATTGGATTCTTCCTCCGCAGAATATACCGTATGTCGAAACTATGTAGATTGGCTCACAATTGTTCCTTGGGGAGTTTTCAGTAAGGAGCGCCATGATCTGGTCAAGGCAGAGTCCATTTTAAATAAAGATCATTATGGATTAGATGAGATCAAGCAGCGTATTTTGGAACTCATTAGCGTGGGCACGCTGACAGGTGGTTTAAAAGGGAGCATCATTTGTTTGGTTGGACCACCTGGTGTAGGAAAAACCAGCATTGGGAAAAGCATTGCTCGTGCTCTCAATCGGAAATTTTTTCGATTTTCTGTAGGTGGAATGAGAGATGAAGCAGAGATTAAAGGACACCGTCGCACCTACATCGGCGCTATGCCAGGAAAGCTGGTCCAGGCGATTAAGCAAACGCAGACCATGAATCCGGTGATTATGATCGACGAGGTGGATAAAATGGGGATGAGTTATCACGGTGACCCCGCCTCGGCACTTTTGGAAGTGCTCGATCCAGAACAAAACCGAGATTTTTTGGATCATTATCTCGATGTACGTGTCGATCTTTCTAGCGTTCTTTTTATAGTCACAGCCAACATGATCGATACCATCCCTGAACCTCTCCTCGATAGGATGGAGGTGTTGAGACTGTCTGGTTATATCATGGAAGAAAAGCTTTTAATCGCAAAAAAATACCTAGTGCCACGTGCCAGAAAGCAAATGGGTCTCGGTTCGAGTGATGTGACATTTACCCTCGATGCTTTGCGTGCCATCATCAATGGCTACGCACGTGAAGCTGGCGTGCGTAATCTGGAAAATCAGATTAAGAAAATTTTGCGGAAAGTGGCGCTGGATATTGTCAAGGACAGAGAAAAAAGCAAGCGTAAAAAAGAGGTGAAGAATGTCATTACAAAGGCAAACCTCTCTCAGTATTTGGGTAAGCCACTTTATATGAGTGATCGCTTTTATGAGAGAACTCCCGTGGGAGTGTCTACAGGGCTTGCCTGGACCTCTCATGGCGGTGCTACTCTCTATATCGAAGCCATCAAAGTGGCTGCAGATAGAACAGACATGACACTGACTGGACAGGCAGGCGATGTGATGAAAGAATCATCACAGATCGCTTGGAGCTATTTGCATAGCGCTGTCTATAAATATGCGCCCGGTTACACCTTCTTCGAAAAGTCCCAAGTCCACATTCACATTCCTGAAGGGGCGACCCCAAAAGATGGCCCTTCAGCAGGTGTGACTATGGTGACTGCATTGCTTTCGCTACTGCTAGATATGCCTGTTTTGGACAATCTGGGGATGACGGGAGAAATTACGCTCACAGGAAGAATTTTAGGTGTCGGGGGCATTCGCGAAAAATTAATTGCTGCACGGCGTTCTGGCTTGACAGCTTTGATTTTTCCTAAAGATAACCAGCGTGATTACGAGGAGCTCCCTCAATATCTTAAAAAAGATTTGGATGTGCACTTTGTCGACCATTATGATGAGGTATATCACATCGCATTTCCTGATATGAGTAGCTAACATGCAGGGAAACACCTGGACAACATATAGTCAACGTAAAATCATTACACCCAATGCTTTGGAAGAAAAGATCCAGGAATTGCGTGTGCAAGGTAAAAGCATAGCCACACTGAATGGGTCTTTTGACCTTTTGCATGCGGGTCATATGTATATGATTTATGAGGCTTCCAAAACAGCTGATATTTTAATTGTAGCTGTCAATAGTGACGCTTCTGTAAAAGCTTATAAGAGCCACAAACGCCCTATCATTCCTTTGGAATACCGTCTTGAAATGCTATCAGCATTAGGTTTCGTAGACTATCTCACCTGGTTTGATGAGGTAGATCCTCGTCAGCTTTTAGAAAAAATCAAACCTGATGTGCATGTGAATGGCATTGAGTATGGAGAACAATGCATTGAAGCAGAGGTGGTGAAAAAATATGGGCGGTTGCATCTTGTTGACAGGATACCTGGGCTGTCGACATCTGAGGTGATAGAATCTATCAAACGAGTCATCGCATGCGACTGATTTGTACGATTAAGGACAAAGAGCATGAAAATCCTTATGAATTTTCCTATTTTCTTTCTAGTGAAGGGATAGAGAATGAGTGCGAAGAGGTGAGCAGTGATGGGGGCTATGCCTGTAGGATTTGGGTCTATGAGGAAGATGATTTTAATAAAGCATTAGAACTGTATAAAGACTATCAGCAAAATCCGGATGATCCACGTTATCGCGCTCATTCCCTCAAAGCTGACCGCCTGCAAAAGGGAAAATTTTCGCCTAAAACACTTGTAGAAGAAAAGCAGGATATCAAGCCCCCGCGACGCTTTTTGTCTACAGCACCTTATGGACCTGTTTCTATCCTAATTTTAATTGCTGTATTTGCGCTCTTTATTCTTTCTCAAATACAGCATGGGGTTCGTAGCGCTCCAAAAATTCCTGGAGTTATTCAGGCTCCGGTCCTTGCACCTCTGGAAAAAACACTTATTTATGATTATCCCTATTATTTCGTTCTACGCGACCAACTACTGAATGAATACACAGAGCAGGACTTAGAAGAACAAAAATCTCCTTCTAGGAAGACTGTAGGACTGATCCAACAAATGCAAAGGACTCCCGTTTGGATTGGTTTTTATGATCGCTTTTTGATGCATCTCCAACAACCCGACATTCCCTTGATCTATCATGGCCCTTTATTTGAAAAAATCAGGCAAGGACAGGTATGGCGACTGCTTACACCTATATTGCTTCACATTGATTTGTTGCATATTTTTTTCAATGTCCTTTGGTTTATCTTGCTTGGGAATCAAATCGAATTCCGTTTGGGATGGTGGCGCTACCTTTTGCTCATTGTGATCACTTCTATCTTTTCCAACACGGGACAATATCTCATGGGCGGTCCTTTTTTTATGGGACTTTCTGGTGTGGTAGTTGGCATGGCCGCCTTTATTTGGGCCCGACAGCAGCTCGCTCCTTGGGAAGGCTATTTGCTGCATCGTTTCACTTTGGTGTTCTTGGGCATATTTGTGTTAGGGATGTTTCTTTTGCAGATGATTCTTTTTGTCATGCAGATCGTAGGCGCCCTAAGATGGACTATAGGGATTGCCAATACGGCTCACCTTGTCGGAGCTCTTGTGGGCTATCTTTTAGGTAGGTTGCGTTTCTTTGCCATCCGTCCAAAAATCAGTAAATAATCAGGCCGAAACATGGGGTCGCTTAAGCTCGATCAATCGCGAGGCTTTCACGTAGGTCAAAATTATCATTCCAAACTTAATCGACTATAAATCAACTATACAAAGTGCTATTATTCTGCTATATAGTCGAATCTGTCCTAATTAGAGTACAATGAGTATTTCTCGTAGCACGAAATCTTCTTCTATTGAACTTTCTTCGAAGAGCCTTTCGAGCTCTACCAAAAGAGGTATTATGCGAGGAAGGGCGTTTGCACATCTGGACCGTATGGATTGGGCAATACGTGTTTTGGTTGTGCTTGCCATTGTAAGCCTTGTAGCGACTATAGTCTTGCTCGGATTGGCAATGGCTCAATATATTCAACCTCTACTGCCCCTCTATACATTCAGTGGATGCATTGCCGCAGTGATCGTGGCTAAAACGATCGATTGCTGTCAGCGCTCCATCGCTAAAAAAAATCAGATCGAATTAGAAGAATATTATGATGCGCGGCAGCCCATACCACAGAAAAAAGAAGATCCTTCTCCAAAGAAAAACGATCAGTAACCATAGTTTGACTCAAAATCTATGATTTTTTTTAAAAAAGTTGTCTCTTAGAAGCTTTTTCTTTTATCTAGGATGTTTTATAGTCGATCGCTATCTATAGCAGAATAGGTTGAAAAATTGACATTTTCACTTGTGCGAAAGCTCCGATCGATCAAGCCCGGAAACTTTGGCACGGTCAAAATGTCAATTTTTCAACCTATTCTGCTATAGATAGTTGATTTAGCGTAAAAGCGATAAAAAATCCTTTAAAAGTCAGATAGTTTGAATTTTCGGAAAGGTCATGTCTATAAGAGACTTAATCATTTTAGGTTCCTCCAGCCAACAGCCTACACGCAAGCGCAATCATGGTGCCTACCTTTTCCGTTGGAATGGTGAAGGGCTGCTTTTTGATCCTGGAGAGGGAACACAGAGACAATTTATTTTTGCTAACATTGCACCTACCTGCGTTACACGCATCTTTGTCAGCCACTTTCATGGAGACCATTGTTTAGGCTTAGGCTCAATGTTAATGCGTCTGAACCTAGATAAAGTTACCCATCCAATCCACTGTTATTATCCTGCGAGTGGAAAAAAATATTTTGATCGATTGCGTTTTGGAACCATCTATCATGAGACGATTCAAGTCATCGAACATCCGGTTGCAAAACCAGGTCTTGTAGAGGAGGGACCGAATTTCCGCATCGAAGCTTCTTTTTTAGAGCATGGTGTTGATAATTTGGCTTGGCGTATTACAGAACATGACCGACGCAAATTTGATGCCCAAAAATTGCAAGCAGCACGTATCACTGGTCCATTAGTCCGCGAATTGGAGGAAAAAGGTGTTTTACAGATAGAGGGGAGAGAGATCCATCTGGATGATGTCAGCTGGATTAGGCGAGGTGATGCTGTGGCGATAGTCAGTGACACGCGCTTCTGCCAAAATGCTATTGACATCGCGCGAGGCGCCAAAATCCTGCTCTGTGAAAGCACCTATCTGGAAGAGCATCGTGATTTAGCAGAAAAACATTTGCATCTAACGGCTAGGCAAGCAGCCTCAATTGCAAAAGAGGCGGGTGTGGAAAAGTTGATCCTCACTCATTTTTCGGCACGTTATTTGAGCTCTCGCGATTTTGAAATTGAGGCACGCACCATTTTTCCCAACTGTGAAGCTGCAGAAGACTTGAAAGTTTTTTCAATTCCGCGTTAAAAATAATCCATTCATCATGATTAAGGCAGCTTACCAGTTTCTTGACTATTTACGAGCAATGAAAAATGCCTCAGAACATACCGTGCGTAATTATGCGATTGATTTGAATTCCTTGAAACATTTCCTAGAGCATGAAATCCTCAAATGTCCGCCCGAAAAGTTGCCAACAAAAATCAATTACGAAGAAGAGTATCAAGAGCGCTCTTGTGAACACGATGAGATACTCAATCTCTCACAGATTGACCGTAAGGTACTGCGTCGATTTTTAGCAGCACTTGCTGAGGCAAATACGCATAAAAGGACTGTCGTACGCAGACTTTCTTCGTTGCGGACTTTTTTTAAATTTTGTGTGCGACACAATTTGATTCCAAAAAGTCCTGCTGAAGATCTAGAAAGCCCTCGACTAGAAAAGCGCATTCCCGTTTCCTTGACCTATGAGCAAGTTCAGAAGCTTTTTGACCAACCTGACACAAGTGATTATTTGGGTTTTCGTGATCGATGCATCATGGAGCTTTTTTATAGCTCTGGATTACGTGTCAGCGAACTTGTTGGTTTGAATCGTCTGGATTTTGATCCTCATTCGCTTCTTATCAAGTTGCGTGGCAAAGGCAAAAAAGAGAGGATCGTGCCTATTACCAAAAATGCGGCCGAGTGGATCAGCTCTTATTTGGATCATCCAGAACGACATAGAGATACAGATGGCCATCTCGCGCAAGCAGACATTAACGCGATTTTCCTCAATCGGAATGGCACACGCCTCACTACTCGCTCAGTGGATAGAAAATTTGATAAATATCTTACTATCAGTGGTCTTGCAGGAAAAGTCACGCCACACACAATCCGGCATACGATCGCAACCCACTGGCTAGAAAATGGTATGGACCTCAAGACGATCCAGCTTCTCCTGGGTCATACTTCTTTGGCTACCACGACCATCTACACTCATGTCTCTCCAAAACTCAAGAAAAAAGTCTATGATGCGACCCATCCCCGTGCCTAGCCCTCATCTGTCTGAACAGAGAAGTTGAAAGCTATTCGAAAGATTGTTAAAATCCCTTTCTTTCTTGTACAAGTAAGAACCTAGAAGGAATAGAATTATGCCCAGTGTAAAAGTGCGAATCGGAGAGACTGTCGAGAAGGCTCTCAGAGCATTAAAAAAGAAATTAGATAAAGAAGGTGTCATGAAGTCGGCGAAAGCACACCGTTTTTACGATAAGCCTTCTGTAAGAAAACGTGCAAAATCCAAAGCCGCAGCCAAGTATCGAAATCGATGAGAGATCAAAAGCAAATGGATTATTACGAAATCCTAGGGATCGAGAAGAGCGCCAGCCAGGAAGAGATCAAAAAAGCTTATAGAAAAAAGGCGCTTCAGTTTCACCCTGATAAAAACCCAGGGAACCCTGATGCAGAAGCGCATTTTAAGGAAGTCTCTGAGGCTTATGAGGTTTTAAGCGATCCTAAAAAAAAGGAAATGTACGACCGCTATGGCAAAGAAGGCGTCTTTGCAGGGGCTGGAGCGCAAGGGCCAACGGGCTTTGGCTCGATGGAAGATGCGTTGCGCACTTTTATGGATGCCTTTGGCGGCATGGGGGGAGGAGAATCCATTTTTGATACCCTATTTGGTGGGGGCGGAGGCGCTCGTGGTGAGAGGAGTCATGCACGCCAGGGAGCGAGCAAGAAGGCTACCATTCGTATCTCCTTTGAAGAGGCCGCGAGAGGTGTGGAAAAAGAGCTAGCCATTACCAATTATGTCACCTGTTCTGTTTGTAATGGGTTAGGGGCTGCCCGAAAAGATGGTATTCAAACATGCCCGCGTTGTGAAGGCGCTGGTCAAGTTTTCCAAACTCGTGGTTTTTTCAGTATGTCTTCACCCTGTCCACAATGTGGTGGTGAGGGCAAAATCGTTACTGATCCCTGTAAAGAATGCAAGGGAGGGGGACGCCTTCGAGAAAAACAACATGTGAAGGTGCATATTCCTGCCGGCGTTGACACGGGCATGCGTTTAAAAATGAGTGGATATGGAGATGCTGGTGAAGGGGGAGGGCCTCCAGGGGATCTCTACGTCTTTATCAATGTAGACAGCCACCCTGTTTTTGGAAGGGAAGGGGATGACCTACTTTTAGACTTGCCCATTGGTTTTGCTGAAGCAGCTTTAGGAGCAAAAAAAGAAATTCCTACTTTAGAGGAAAATTTTAAACTGACCCTTCCTGAGGGAACTCAAAGTGGCAAAATTTTTCGTGTAAAAGGAAAAGGATTTCCTAATGTGCATGGACGCGGCAAGGGCGATCTTTTAGTCAAAGTATTAGTAGAAACGCCCACTCATCTGACAGCCAGTCAGAAAGAAATGATGAAAGAATTTGGCAAAACTGAAGGAATTGACAATCATCCAGGAAAAAGAAGCTTTATGGAGAAAATAAAGTCTTTTTTTACAGAAGAATAGACCTAATAGAGTTCATCTAGAAAGATTCGATCGCCGCTCACACGCATGCGGCTCATAGTATGAGTTTGTATGGTTTTTTTTCCGGGGGTTCTTACCCCCCCCCATCCAGCCAAAGCTACTTCGCAGTTCTATAGTCGATTAAATTTTAAAGGATAATTTTGATCTACGTGAAAGCCTCGCGATCAATCAATCCCGGAAACTTTGGCACGGTCAAAATGTCAATTTTTCAACCTATTCTGCTATACCTACCCAATATTAGAAATATGACAACGTTCCTCAAAAAGCCGCCGGTGGCGGGTTTTTGACGGGTTGTCCGAGAGTTGACTTAAGTCAACCGAGGTAGGGTTACGATCGATCAAGCCCGAGTCTTTGACGTGGTGAAAATTTATCACTTCAAACTTAATCGACTATAAACCTTTTTAGTAAAATCTTATTGTATTTAAAATCAAAAACATGCAAAATTAATTTTTACAAATCCTTAATAAGAATAAGTTTTATGCCTTTAGCAGTTCAAGGAATTAGACCCTCTTTTTTTATTTCGTTATGCGCACAAAAGATTAAAACATCGAAATGGACCGATGTAGCATTGATGGTAAGTGGAGTTGCCCTATTAGTGATTGGAATTTTAGCTTCAGTAGGCTTACTCAACTCCATGGGAGCCGCAAATGCTCTTTTCCTTTCTTATGGAATGTACTGCGGTGCCGCTCTTTTATTCTTAGCAGAAATCATCAAAGTCAGTCTCAAATTCTGTTCGAAGAAAAAGCAAAGTCAAAATGACTCTCAACAGGCGCCTGTTAGCCCAAAAGAGCCTACTATAGACGTTCCCAAAGTATCCACTGTAGGGGCTTTGCAAAATAAGAAAAAACCAAAATCTAAAACGGCTTCTACTCAAATTGTAGACCAAAACGCTATTCAAAAAGCTAGAGAACTATTAAACCAACAAAAATCCGAACCAAATTTTCATGCACATGAATTTGTACAACCTATCAATTGTAGTTCAGAGAACGCAAGCAGCTGGGCGGCTAGCGTTGAGAAAATTCTTGAGCAGCCTACTAATCAAGAAATTGCTCTCTTGTATTGCCTTCTTAAAAAGATTTGTTGGGAAAAGATAAAAATGGAGGTTTCGAATTGTGCTTACCCTTGTTGGAATAATCCAGCCGTCTTGAGATCTGTCGATGATTACATGAAAGTTTGTTATGCGATCAGCTGCCTCACTTTAGATGAGGTCACTAAAAATAAACAAAAGCCCTATGCAAAAGCTCTATTGGATGAAAATAATTACGTACTTCAAACATTTGCTCTCATCCATGATGAGTTTGTATCGTTAGAATCAGGCCTTTTTTGGGAACGATTTAAAGGGCAACATAACTTAAAAAATAATCAGGAGTATAAAAAAGCTTTTTATAAAGCTGGGGCAATGCAAAATAGTTGGCGGTTACTGTCTAATGACTTTTGCCAGCATTTGAGCCGACTTACTACCCATGAAGCTCTTTACGATGCAGGCTGCGAGGACCGACAAGCTCTATCTTTTAAAGGACGAGCTTTTATCCACAGCTATGGTGACAAGAAAGATATAACTCTATTTTCCCATTCTAAGTCCTAGATGCTACAAAAATACCTCTAAGAAGCAGGCTAGTAGGCTAAATGATTACGAAAAATAAATCTTAAATGTCTTGTATTTAAACTTTAAAATACTCATAATAGATCTTATTATTTCTTAATAAAAGTGTTATGGCTTCGTTTGCTCAAAAAATTACACTCAATTTTTCTAATTTTTCATGTATAAAAAAGATTAAAGAATCCAAGTGGCTTGATATTGCACTCATCGCCACAGGAGTTGCCCTATCAGTGATAGGAGTTTTAGCCTCAATAGGCATACTCAATGCTATGGGTGCTGCAAATGCTCTTATCCTTTCTTATGCGATGTATGGAGGGGCTGCTCTTTTGTTCCTGATAGAAATCATCAAATTCAGTTTACATCAATGTTCTAAGAGAAGTCAAAATTCAGAGAAGAGTCAAAATCCAAACCCCACTCAAAACTCAACGAGTCCTGAAAAGCCTGTAATCATTAAACAAAATGGCTCCTCATCTGCTCCTCTACAATTTTCTCAGATAGGTCAAGAAATTCTTAAATATGTGAAGGCATTATTAAAAAAAAGAAGTCTCGAAGAGCAGTCTCCTCTTCAGCGTTGTAATTTTGTAAAAGGAGAAGATCAGGGAGCTCCTGGAGTAACTTTAAAGCAGCAGCCTTGTAATGAAGAAATTGCTTTTCTTTGGAATCTTCATAAAGAATATTTTAAAACAATACAGGGATTATGCCGAGAATCACTTGGTCATCCCTGGGATAATAATGATATCCTTCAAGAAGTGGATAAGTACATAAAAATATGTCATGCGATTAGCTGCCTCACTCTATGTGATGTGGCTAAAAATAAACGCGGGACATTCGAAAGCGCTTTAATGAGTAAAGATGCAGATTGTTATGCAACTCAAACGTTTGCCCTAATTTACGAGGAATTTATCTCGTTAAAAAACGGTTCTTTTTGGAAAAGAGCTATTGATGCGCAATTTGCTCAAACTCCTAAAGGTTTAGCTTATCATAACACATTTTATCAAGAAGGCAGCTTACAAAATAGATGGAGAATTTTATCGAATGACTTTTGTAGCTATTTGAGTCTTTATACTTCTGTTGAAGCTCTTTATGCTGCAGGTTCCGATGAACTAGGACCTCATTTTAAGGAGCGTGCTTATATCTATTATTTCCACGAGGATAAAACGGAAACCAAATTTTCGGAAGACCTCTATTTTTAAATAGCCTAAAAGAATAGACAGAATAGACAAAGATAAATTATTTGCATAAATCTTTAACGCTCCTCAGCATGACTGGGAGAAAGGTTTTTAGGACATTTTGAAAAATTCTCAAATTTCTCAAACAGTTGAAAAAGCGCTACACATCTTAAAGCTGCTCTATCTTTCCCGCTTCGCCGATGAAAAAATGGCTAAGCTTTCTAAGCAGAACAAAGGAGGCACCTTCCAACTTTCAGCGGCTGGCCATGAGTTGGTAGGCGTTGTATGCGCACAGGCCTTGGCGAGTGGCAAAGACTGGGGATTACCCTATTACAGAGATCAAGGGTTTGCTTTAGGGATTGGATGCGATCTTACCGAACTGTTCGCTGTCTTTTTAGGAAGGGCTACTAAGAACCATTCAGGAGGGCGGATGATGCCCCATCACTACTCCGATAAAGAAAGACGTGTGGTTTGCCAATCGAGCGTTGTGGGCTCTCAACTTCTCCATGCTGTTGGAAAAGCTTTGGCCGTGAAAAACCTTGGTAAAGATGAAGTAGTTTATGTGTCTTGTGGAGATGGGGCTACTTCTCAAGGTGATTTTCACGAAGCACTTAATTTTGCAGCTTTGCACACACTCCCAGTCATTTTTGTAGTACAAAACAATGGATGGGCCATTTCTGTTCCTATTGAAGAACAGACAGCAGGGGGCACGATTGTTGAAGTAGCCCGAGGCTATCATGGCTTAGCTGTAGAAGAGGTAGATGGGACAGACTATCCAGCGTTGCTAGCTGTGATGGAAAAATGTGTTGCGCGTGGGCGTGCAGGCGAAGGTCCCTCGTTACTCATGGCTTATGTGCCACGGTTAGCCGCTCATAGCAATAGTGATAATCCTAAAAAGTATCTCAATGATGTTTTGGAGCAAGAAATCTTGGCTCGAGACCCTCTGCCTCGTCTCGAACAGTGGTTGATTGATCATGCAGGAGCCACAGAAGCCAGCCTTCAAGCATTAAAAGAAGTTGCCTACGTTGAGGTAGAAAATGCAGCTCAAGCAGCTGAACAGTTTCCTTATCCTGAGAAGGGGAGCAGCCGTTTTCATGTCTTTGCTCCTTTCAATCCACCGACTCCATTGCTGGAAGAACCTCCTCAAGAGGGCGAAAAGATCGTGATCATGGATGCGCTCAACCATGCGTTGATGGAAGAGATGGAGCAGGATCCGCATGTGGTTGTTTTTGGACAAGACGTAGCTCATGGAAAAGGAGGGGTTTTTGGAATCACGCGCGGATTGACAGAAACCTTTGGCAAACAACGCTGCTTCAATACACCATTGGCAGAGTCGACGATTATAGGTGTTGCTATTGGTATGGGAATGGATGGCATCCACAAACCGGTTGCAGAAATCCAGTTTGCTGATTATCTGTGGACGGGAATCAATCAGCTTTTTAATGAAGCTGCCAGCATCCATTACCGCTCCAATGGAGAGTGGGAAGTACCGATTGTGATCCGCATGCCATATGGGGGCTACATTCAAGGTGGCCCTTATCATTCTCAAAGCATTGAAGCCTTTATGGCACATTGTCCGGGATTAAAAGTAGTCATTCCGAGCAATGCGGCTGATGCGAAAGGTTTACTCAAAACAGCGATACGTGACCCTAATCCTGTAGTTTTTCTCGAACATAAAGGACTCTATCGCCAGCAAAAATTTTGTGCACGCCCAGAGCCTTCTAAAAACTACCTTCTGCCTTTTGGCCAGGCCAATAGTGTGAGAAAAGGGACAGACTTGACTGTAGTGTGTTGGGGGATGATGGTGGTGATGGCTACAGAAGTTGCTGATAAGCTGGCGTTTGAAGGGATATCCATTGAAGTCATTGATCTACGTACCCTTGTTCCTTTAGATAGTGCAGCGATCATCACTTCGGTACAAAAGACAGGCAAGCTGCTCATCGCCCATGAAGCGCCCCGTAGTGGCGGTTTTGGTGCAGAAATAGCTGCGCGTGTCACAGAAGAAGCGTTTGAATATCTCGATGCACCTATTCGTCGTGTTGGTAGCTTTGAATGTGCCATCCCCTACAGCAAGCCGCTGGAAAATGAAGTGTTGCCCCAGACCTCTGACCTTGAGGCAGCCATGCGTCAGCTTGCTAAGTATTAAGCCAAAAAATCGACATTTCTAATTAACGGAAAGATTTTCAATGAGATATGTCTACCAAAATGCAGAAATGAAGTTTAAGGGGAAGCGTATTGATGTCTTGACAGTAGATACTGAACTTCCTCAAGGAGGAACATCCAGGCGAGAAGTGGTCAACCATCCAGGTGCGGTGGTCATTTTACCTTTATTAGATGAGAAGACAGTGATTTTGATACGCAATGAACGCTTCGTTGTCCAGCAAACGCTTTGGGAACTTCCCGCAGGAACTTTAGAAGAAAAGGAAGATCCCCTTGCTTGCGCCCATAGAGAGCTCATTGAAGAGACTGGCTACAGAGCTGCCAAGATGACGCATCTTTTCGATTTCTTTTCGACCCCCGGCTTTTGTAATGAACTGCTGTTCGGCTACCTAGCAGAAGATTTACACTTCGAAGGCCAGAAACTCGATCCCTCAGAAAAGATCGATATGGAGGCTGTTTCTATAGAAACAGCCATCCAGATGATCCATGAAAGGGTGATCTGCGATGCAAAGACAATCTGTTTATTGCTCTATTTTGTCCATTACATGCAGCAAAAATTATAGTCGATTAAGTTATAAATTTCTCGCAGAGTAGTAGTCGTGTCATCATCCTTACAAATGGAATCTATTGGTGTGGGATTTGTCTCGTATTTCTTGAAAAACAGCAATAGCCAACAGACTTGTTAGCCAAAAAGTGAGTAGCCAAGGAGGCATTTGATCTAGGTAAAATGATTTAAATGTAAGAAATGGCTCAGCAGGGATTTTCAAAATCCAAGAGCAATAGGCATTGTTAAGGAAATGACCTAAATGACCAAAAGGAAGACTAAAAAGAAAGAATATAAGTGCTAGGCTAGCTAAAAAGGGAAAAAAGAGATTGTAAAAGAGGCTATTGAAAGAAAATACGTGAAAGGAAGCAAGCAGTAGAGGAAGCAGTGCAAAATGCACAGCAAGCGACAAAGCAAGCGCCTCTCGTAAAAGAGAGATAAAAATGTAGCAGTGTTGCCAGAGTTTATTTTTAATCACCACCTCTTTTAAAGGGAACTTGGGAAATAGGGACATCATCAAACGATTACATGGCGCATAGAAGAACAAGATTCCCGCTGTTGCCAAAAAACTGAGCTGTAAGCTCAATGAGATAGCTGAGAGAGGATTCCATAAAAGAGAAAAAAGCAGAGCACAACCCAATGCATTGATAGAACTGCATCTTCTTTCAAACAACAGACCCAGCAAAACGGGTAAGATCATCATCCAAGCCCGTAAGACTGAAGGAGTGTCTCCAATAAAGAAAAGGTAACAAGACATAAGAGCGATTAAAAAGCAGGCTTCGAGCTTATAGGGTAAAAAAAGACGGAAAAGAAAATGGAAGATAAAGGCCAAGAGAGAAAAATGGAGACCAGAAATGGCCATCAAATGTGAAACACCCAATTGATTGAATTCATTGAGAAGCAGAAGGTCTTCTAATTCACCTGTAATCATCCCCATTAAAAAATGTGCATTGCGTGTATCTGGATAATGGGTGCTTATGTAGTGTTGTACGGATTCTTTACATGTTTTTCTAAAGGGTACGAGTGAGAAGCGTACGCATGTAGGTTCCCAAATCCCTTGTATTTTGAGTGCATAAGTGCCTCCTTTCAAGGGACGGACAGTTCCCGAAATTTTATAAATCGTAGGGAGAGAAAAATATTGCTTTGAGAAACAGTGACACTGAATGCGACCTTTTTGTGTGCGCAAAGTGCCTTTATAGTTCCATCCTCCGCCATATTTTTCACTGTGGTGCACATCCTGGATGTAAAATAGCCCTTCTACTTTTTCTCCTCTGACAGGAAAAGTATAGAAATTATATGTCATGGCACAGGGAATCAAAAACATCAGACAGGCGAAGAAGAGACGCTTTTTGTGCAAAATCAAACACAATGGGAGCAATACCAGAGGTGTTTTCAAGGCAAATAGACAGCCTAAAAAAAATACTAAGCTATAAAAGAATGCAGGATTTTTTTCCCAGAAAGTTGAGAGTCTACTCATGGTCATTCTGCTATATGTCGTCTATATTCGAATCAACACTGCATTTTTGTGTTGATTCGACTATAAACCTTGAAATGCTTCCTTTCATAAATTTCAAAAAATTGTATATTCTTTTTTCCTATGAGTGAAGGACATATTCACAAATTCTTTTCAGAAGGCGACTCTCAAAAACATTTCCATCAAGTGATTGCTCTGCATGAATCCCCAGAATTAGAATGGAGCGCTCTCTCGAGGCAGATGCCGCTTTTACCAAGAGGTTGGTTTGAACTTTCCCGGCTTGGGATGGAAGACCGCATAGAATTTACGCAAGAATATTGGCTTTCACAACTCCCATTAGCCACATCAGAGAATGTGCATCTTGAAAAGGGGTTGAGAGAGTTCTTCGAAAACTTGGATGAAATTGGCATTTATGCTCTTCAATCCAAAAAAGATGGTTCTTTTGAAATGCATATGGTCTACAGCCAAAAGGATGCTACCGGTTTTTTTCAAGGCAGTCCGCCCGCCACGGAAGAAGCTATTGTTTCTCTAGCTAAAAGGTTTGGTCAGATCAGTTTTCCCCCTGATTATTTGGCATTTTTGCGCATTCATGATGGTTTTAGTAAATACACAGATACAGGATTGATTAAATCCCGCGATATGGCACAAGTCTACCAAAAATTGCAGCATCTTTTAGTGGAAGAAGTTTTAGTAAAACCTGATGGACAATTGATTGACCCGGAAAATTTAATCCCCTTTTATGAATCTTTTGGTTTGCATTGTTACCAGTGCTTTTATACAGATTGGTATCCGAATGATGAGATGGGAAATGTTTATTTTTCAGAACAAGACAGGTCGGTTAGCAACTATCATGACAATCAAATGCTCGAAGAAAATCTTGCATTTTCTTCATTTCTAGAGTGGCTGGTTTTTTATTTGGAGGATATTTGGCAGTTATAGAAGCTGCTTCCAAACTAGGCAGCAAGTTATTAGTCAGTGATTTTTATGCTAAACATGCCCAGGAATTGGGATTGGAACTTTTGGCAGGTCAAGAAGGAGTGTCGCGCCTTATTAGTGTTCCGGAGGTGGAAAGACCTGGCTTAAGCTTGGCTGCTGGTTTGAAGGCTTCAGCTCAAAGGATTTTACTTTTTGGGCGGGCAGAAATGCTTTTTTTGAAAAAGCTTCCTGTAGAAAAAAGAAGCCACTTGCTCAATGGGATTCTATTTGAAACAACACCGTTTGTTCTCGTGAGCAGAAATTTACATCCTTGCCAGGAATTGATAGAGGTGTGTGATGAAAAAATGGTCCCTTTGATACGCTCTCATCTGCCTGCTATGCAGTTGATGGCTATGCTGTTTTATATACTTTCTGATTTGCAAGCACAAACCTTAAGCTGTCATGGCTCTCTTGTAGAAATTTTTGGTCTTGGAGTGTTGATCCAAGGTGAAGCAGCGGTGGGGAAGAGCGAAGCTGCTTTGGGACTCATAGAGCGGGGACATCGCTTGGTTGCGGATGATCTTGTCATTTTGAAAAAAAATGGTGTAAGTCTTTTGGAAGGTTATGGTGCAAAGACTTCCCGTTATCAAATGGAGATTAAAGGTATCGGCATTATCAATATTGCACATCTTTATGGAATTAGAAGTGTGTGTGAAAAGAAAAGTCTTGATATTGTCGTCAAGTTAGAAGTATGGAATGATAGTCATTTTTACGATCACAATGGCTTAAAAGAAAACACAATTTCTTTTATGGGAATAGAGGTGCCTTTTTTTTCTATTCAGATGAAACCAGGAAGGAATACTGTGCTTCTTTTAGAGACAATAGCGCTAACGCACCGATTAAAAATTTTACCTGAACGTGAACAGCAAGGAAAAGCGTGGAGCAGCCTTTAGTCAGAAAAGTGCGAGTAAAAAATGAGCTGGGTCTCCATACTCGTCCAGCGACTCTTATTGTAAAGTTGTTGCAGGATTCAAAGAGCGAAGTTTTGTTTAGCTATAAAAAAGAAACTATCAATGCAAAAAGCATTTTAAGTATCCTCATCCTAGCCGCACCTAAAAATGCGCATATTACAATACAAGTGAAAGGAGTAGATGCTTTAGCTACTATGGAACGGTTGATCGAAAGTTTTGAAAATGGTTTCGGAGAACGGGAAAGTGTCTCAGAGTGATGAAGCGTGGGAAGAATTGTGTCTGAAGGGTTACCCGATTTGTCCTGGAATCGCCATCGGGCCTCCTTTTTTCTTTACAGTTGCAGAAGAAAATATCCCCGAATTTTCTGTCCCTCATGATCTCATAGATCATGAAGTGGATAGATATTACATCGCATTAAAAAATTCGCGCAAAGATCTACTCAGCCTACAAAAAAGGCTGCAAAAAGAGGGTGGGAATGAAGCCGCAGCGATTTTGGGCTCACATCTTGAAATCATGCGCGATCCTATGATGACCGTTGAAATGGAAGAAGCAATTCGGGTGCGCTGCAAAAATACAGAATATGTCTTCAAAACTGTGCTTGGAGAATATGAGAAAAAATTCAACAAAATTCCTGATGAATTTTTCCGTGAAAGATTGAAGGATTTTCAAGACATATCCAGACGGATCATTGGACATTTGCGAAAACATGAAAGATGCACATTGGCACAATTGAATCTCAAATCGATCGTATTTGCACATGAATTATCTCCTTCAGATACTGCTGAGGCAAACACTGAAGTCATCGAAGCATTTGTCACACGTAGTGGTGCTGAGACCTCACATGTAGCGATTATGGCACGTGCTAAAGGTATTCCCTTTGTTTCCAATGTGGAATTTCCTGATTTGACCATTTCAGTGCCTCCAAAAGTTATTGTGGACGGCTGTGCGGGCCAAGTCATTTTCAATCCTACAAAAGAAACGATCAAATATTTTAAGGATGAACAGAAAAAGCTTAAAATCCGCGCCAAAGGATTACAAAAAAAGGGCATCCTGGAAGCAGAAACCATAGACGGCTATAAAACAAGTCTTTCTGCTAATATTGAAATGTTCAGCGAACTGGATACCTTGCATCATTTTGGTGGCGAAGGGGTGGGCCTTTTTCGCTCAGAATATCTTTTCTTGGCGCGAGACGCCTTTCCTTCTGAAGAAGAACAGTTTTTAGTCTACCGCAGTCTTGTGGAAAAAGTAGAAGGCCATCCTTCTGTGATTCGCACCTTTGATATCGGCGGAGACAAACTCGGTAACTTCCATTTGAGTCGGTATGAAAAAAATCCTTATCTGGGGTGTCGCGCAATACGTTTGATGCTCAAAGAAAAAGCTGTGTTCAAAACACAAATCCGCGCCATTTTAAGAGCGAGTGCATTTGGCGAAGTCAGCATTCTTTTCCCTATGATTTCTGGTGTGTTAGAACTGCGCGAAGCTAAAGAAGTGGTGGAGGAGGCCAAAACAGAGCTACTCAAGACAGGCATTCCTTTTGCGCGCAACATCCCAATCGGCTGCATGATTGAAGTTCCTTCTGCAGCGATCACAGCAGACATTTTAGCCAAGGAGTGCGATTTTCTTTCGATAGGTACAAATGATCTCGTTCAATATTCACTTGCCGTAGATCGTGGAAATCCTTCGATGAGTTATTTGTATACGCCAGCACATCCTAGCATCATCCGGATGATTAAAATGGTTGTGGATGAAGGGATCAAGGCGGGCAAAACAGTGTCCGTCTGTGGAGAAATTGCAGCAGATCCACGTTTTACACCACTTCTTTTAGGATTAGGCGTGCATGAACTTTCCGTTTCCTCACCCTCTTTGCCCATTATCAAAAATGTCATCCGTCATCTTTCCATTATTGAGGCTGAGGAACTTGTCCATGAAGTGCTTCGCTGTGTCACTCCGGTTGAGGTGGAAAGCGTCTTGGAGAGGGCCTACCAGAAGATCCTGCCGGATCTATAATTTGATTTATTGGATGTTTCAAAAATAGCGTAGGCATGTCACATGCGTGCGAGTATTCAATAATTTGTTTACCTTAACGCTATCTTAATCTATTATGGCCGAATATATAGTCGATTAAATTTTAAATGATAATTTTGACCTACTTGAAAGCCTCGTGATTGATCGATCTTAACCTACCCAATATTAGAAATATGGGGTAGGTTAAGATCGATCAAGCCCGAGGCTTTGACGTGGTGAAAATTTATCATTTCAAACTTAATCGACTATAAACTGTTTCACGGAGGTATTTATGATTATTCAGCATGTGGCCAAATTGTTCATTAGTAAAGATAAAGATGACCGTTGCGTAAGCAATACAGCAATAGCGCTTGATTGGATTGTCGCTGTCGCTCTTTTAATCATTGGAATTTTAGGAGCAACTGGCGCTATTAACATGGTACCCGCTTTGACATATTCCTTTTTAGGCGCAGGATGCGTATACACTGTAGTGATGATCATCAGCGCCTCTGTGGACATCAAAGTCAATTGTTCAGGCTAAGTACCCCATTTCGGTGCTTTAATCGCTCTTTTCCACATAGTGAATCGGCGAGTTTAGCAGAATAATTTGAAAATGTAACTTTTTCAAGTTATTCTGCTATAGATGACAACATACCATATCATAAAATCGGAAGCAGGTTTTAGACCCCAAAGCCGCCGAAACCTGGGGGAAGGCCCATATCCGACATGGAATTGACCTCGAGTTTTTTAGCGGCATCATTGTAAGCTGCACGAATAAGATCTTGAAGCCCTTCAATATCATCAGGATCCACGCATTCTGGCTTGATTTTGATTTCAGTCATTTCATTATCGCCATTGAGCGTGACAGTGACCAGGCCATTGCCTGCAGATCCAGTTGCAATCTCATCTTTGAGTTTTTCTTGCATTTGCTTAAATTTCTGCTGCATGAGCTTGGCTTCTTTTTTTCTCTTGGCGTAACCACTTCCCATTTAAAGCTCCTTTTTTAATGATCCGTTGAGTTCTTTAGCGGCAAAACGCATGACTGTGTCAAAGCGACTTTGTTCCTGTAAAGGCAGGGGTTGAGGAGGCGCAGAGAGTGGTGTCATGGCTTGACCTTTTTCTTGAATAGCCTGAGGGGCGCGAACAGGGGCAGGCACCGAAGGCTGTGGTGTCATTGCAGACGGACTGGGGGCCTTTGGTTTGGAAATTTTTGGCAACTCTTCGGGTTTGGGAGAAGGATCTTCTGTAATGGAAAATTGTTGCTCCAAAGAAAGAAGACGTTGGACCAAACTTTCTAAGGAAAGCTGCTGGTGTGTACGCAAAATTTTAAGAAGGAGCATTTCCAGAGCTGTTCTTTCAGAAGGGGCTGACTTAATTGACTGCTGCCCCTCAGTCAAAAATTCCAAGATTTGGATCAGCTGGTCCATGCGATAGTGCACGACTGCCTGATCATACTGTTTTTTATCACGTTCTGTAGGAGAAATTCCATTTTTTAATAATAAAAGAGTGCGAAAATGCGCAATGAGCTCTTCGATAAAATAAGAAATATTTTTTCCTGAAGCATAGAATTCTTCGGCGATTTTAAAGGCTGCTGTGAGATCATTTTTTGCTCCAGCAGCTGTGAGGGAGAATAGCATTTCATTTGAAGGAAGACCAAAGACCTCTGTCACTGCATGGGCTGTGACCTTCCCTTTTTCAAAAGCGATCACTTGGTCTAACAGGGAAAGAGCATCCCTTAAAGATCCCTCAGACATTTCAGCGAGGATTTCCAAAGCTTCTTGGTCGGCTGATAGGTGGATTTCTGTAATAATTTGATGCAATTTGGCGATCATTTTATCTTCTGGGATTCTGCGCAAATTAAAGCGCTGGCACCGACTCAAAATAGTGGCAGGGATTTTGTGTGGCTCTGTCGTGCAAAAGAAAAATTTAACGTGCCCAGGAGGCTCTTCGAGAGTTTTTAATAGGGCATTGAAAGCCTCTTTAGTCAGCATGTGCACTTCGTCGATTAAATAAATTTTGAAGCGCTTGCCGATGGGAGCAAAGCCAATAGTTTCATTGATCTGCCGAATATCCTCAATGCCTCTGTGGGATGCACCATCGATTTCTAGGACATCAATGGCATGCCCTGCAGCAATTTCTTGACATGAAGAACAAGCATTGCAGGGTTCTATCTCCTCAGAAAGGGCGTGGCAATTGAGCGCTTTTGCAAATAAGCGGGCCAGCGTCGTCTTACCTGTCCCTCTACAGCCGCAAAAAAGATAGGCATGTGCGGTGCGCTTCATGCGAATGGCATTTTTTAAAGTGACGACAAGCGACTCTTGTGCCACCACATCACGAAAACGCTGAGGGCGGAACTTCCGGGCAAGAACCTGATATTCATTCATAGTAAGTGATCATTAAACCCTCTTCCTCAGTTTTAGACAATTGATAAAAAGAAGAAGCTGCTCTATCCTTGGGATTAAATTTATGGATGATTTTCCCTCAGAGAACGAGGATGCGCACTCCGACGAAGAAATTAGCGAGCTCCGTTTTTCGCGTGCGCAAAGCTATTTTGATAAGAGCCTCATTATACGCCTACTGATTGGCGGCATTTTTGCTATCTTCCTCTTCTTTTTTCTGCATTTTAGAGAAACTTATATAGAGACCCTAGAGCTCGGCGCCAAGGCCAAACGCTACGTAGTGGCGCAAGTGGATTTTGCTTTTCCTGATGATGAAGCAACCATTATCTTAAGGCAGGAAGCTGCTCATGAAATTGGAGCGATTTGGAAGATCAAAGAGGAGGAGATCAATCAGAGAGCAACAGAGTTTCAAAAATACATTACCCAAAACGAACGTGGTAGCAAAAGATGGGAGGAGCTGAGCAAAGAGAGCAATTTCGAAGATGTAGCTCTTGCCTTAAGCCTTTTGACTGATGGCCTTTCGCAAAGTCGCTTTACAGATATCAAGACTATCCTGCGCATCGATAATATGGCAGAAAGTGAATTACCCCTCTCTCCCCGTTCTTTTTACCCATTTCTTCCCTCAAAAGAGGCTGTGCGGCTGCCCGCTCAATTTTGGACTAACTTCGGGAAGTCTATTTTCAATGAAAGCCAAATTCCCCGCGCTATTTCTGCGTTTATCTTAAGCTATTTTGAACCCTTCCTTTGGGACTTCGAAATGGATCAGGGTGTTGAATACACTTTACGTAAGATTGCTCAAGAAAAAATTCCAGAGAAATACACACGAGTTAGGGCAGGGGAAAGGCTCATCGACCAAGGGGAGAAAGTACAGCCGCGGCACATTGCCATGCTTCAGGCGATGAAGGAGAAGCTCAATCAAAAAAGGAATTTGTTAGATCCTATTACTGTGACAGGCTCTCTTTTGATGACTCTCCTTTTCATCGGTGTAGCAGGCATTTTTCTCAAAGAGAATCATCGCGACATCTTTTATTCCAATCGCCGATTAGCATTGCTTGCTACCATCCTCTCCTTGGGTTTTTTACTTTCAAAAGTGGTTGAGCTGTTTTTACTCAAAAGTACGCCCAAGCTCATTGATGCTGTAGAATTCCCGCTTTTTGTGCCCTTTTCTGCCATTTTGCTGGCTTGCCTGATGAATATCCGCATCGCAGCATTTGCTTCGATTTTCCTAGCCATTGTCTACGCGATGGCTTTGGCCGTTGATACTATCCCTTTTTTGATCATCAACATCGTCACAGCAATGGTAGCGATCATGACAGGCCAAACATTGCGACGCCGCAAAGACGTCTTTATTGTCTGTGGCAAAGCCTGGCTAGTAAGCATTTTAGTGATTTTGGCCTTCGATCTTTATGCTAATACAGCTTTTACCCTCACTTTCTTTAGCGACTTGACCAGCACTTTTCTTTTTATGGCAATCACTGCTGTTTTAGTTGTGGGCCTGCTCCCCATCCTTGAATCGATTTTCCAGATTATGACAGATATCACTCTGATGGAATTCATGGATCCCAGCAATGAATTGCTCAGACGTTTGACTATCGAGGCACCTGGCACCTATCAACACTCAATGGTCGTTGGTCATCTTTCTGAGTCAGCTGCGGGTGCCATTGGAGCTAATGGTCTTTTTTGCCGAGTAGCAACCCAATATCATGACATTGGCAAGTTGATCAATCCACAATATTTTACAGAGAATCAGCTGGGCGGTGTGGATATGCATCAATTGTTAACTCCATTAGAGTCAGCCCAAGTCATCATTGCCCATGTGAGTGAAGGTGTGGCACTGGCACGCAAAGTAGGATTACCAGAGCAGTTTATCGACATCATCAAGGAACATCATGGCACAACTCTTGTCTACTATTTTTATCATAAACAGATTGAATTGGTAGGTGGAGATAAGGCGAAAGTGGAGCAGAAAGATTTTCGTTATAGTGGACCCAAACCTCGATCCAAAGAGTCAACAATCATCATGATTGCGGACACTTTAGAAGCCGCTTCTCGTTGTCTCGATTTATTTAATGAAGAAACTGTCACAGATCTCGTAGATAAATTGATTGCCCATAAAATGGAAGATGGACAATTCGATGAATCACTGCTCACTTTTGAAGAATTAGGGATTATCAAACAGACACTGATCAAGACACTTTTAGCAGCCAGCCATCCACGTGTGAAATATCCAGCCCATCACCCTGGGGAAGAGGGATGAAAAGAGCATTCATCACTGGTGCCAGTTCAGGAATTGGAGAAGCCCTTGCCCGCCTCCTAGCAAGTAAAGGCTACATGCTGATTTTAACTGCACGCAACCGACAAAAGCTAGAGGCTCTTGCTAATGAGCTGCATGCAGAAGAATTTCTCATCGCCGATTTGAGCAAACAAGAAGAACGGCGTCAGTTGATTGCTAAAATCCGTGAGAAAATTCCCGAGCTTATCGTTAATAATGCCGGTTTCGGCATTTATGGAGATGTGATGACCCTCTCAGTGGAAGAACAGCTCTCTATCTTAGAAGTCAATGGAGCTGCGACTTTAGAAGTGACAGTGGAAGCTGCGCGTGCCTTGATTGAGGCTAAAAAAAAGGGTGTCATTATGAACATTTCTTCCGTAGCGGGGGAATATCCCTGCCCTGGGATGAGTGTCTATGGTGCTTCGAAAGCCTTTTTGACTTCACTTTCAAGAGGCTTGAATACAGAGCTGGCTTCTCGAGGAATAGATGTACTGGTCAGCTGCCCAGGTATGGTGGCAACCGAATTTGCTAACCGTGCAGCAAAAAAAACTGTCATGGCTTCCGGAGGACCAGTGTTAAGCTCGCGTTTTGCAGCAGAACAAATTTGGCGGCAAATTGAAAAAAGAAAAGAAAAGCAGATTTTCAATTGGCAATATCGATTAGCTTCTTGGTCTGCAAAATATTTAGTTCCAACTTTGCTTGTTAAAAAATTGATATGGAATCAGATAAAACAGAGAATTTAGCTACCTTTGAAGCATTTGCATTAGATCCATCGGTTCTTGATGCAATCCGAGAGATGGGTTTTCAAAATCCTACACCCATCCAAGAAAGATCAATCCCCTTAATTTTAGAAAGGAAGGATTTGATTGCCTTAGCAGAAACTGGATCAGGCAAAACTGCTGCCTGTAGCATTCCCATTTGTCATAAGGTTGATCCCAAAAGCACGCGTGTGCAGGCCTTGATCTTAGTGCCTACAAGAGAACTTGCCTTGCAATATGCCACTGAAACACAAAAAATTGGACGCTTCAAAACAGTCAAAGCCTTTGCTTTATTTGGTGGAGAAGACATGCAAATGCAGCGGGCAAAGCTCAAAGATGGGGTACAGGTATTGATTGCAACGCCAGGTAGGCTGATCGATTTTATCTATGCTCGTGCCATCGATCTCACACACGTTGAAACACTGGTGCTCGATGAAGCAGATCAGATGCTGGGCATGGGCTTTTATGAAGACTTAGAATTCATTATTCAATGTTTAGTTCATGAACATCAGACATTGCTTTTTTCTGCGACAATGCCTAAGCAAATTCGTGAGATCGCCAAAAATCATATGCGCGAACCTCTTGAAATTTCTCTTATCATGAAGCAGTCAACACCAGAAACATTGACTCATCAATTTTTCTTCTGTCAACAACCCAAGAAGCGTGCCGAAGAGCTACTCACCCTGCTTCAAAACATCGAGCCGAAGCAATGTCTCATCTTTGTCAATTCCAGAAGGGATGTTGAGGAGCTACATCGCTCTTTAAAATCCAAATTGATAGGTGTGGATTTTCTCCATGGTGGGCTAGAACAAAATGTCCGTACAATCATCACCAATAAATTCATGAAGGGAAAAATACGCTACCTGGTTGCCACAGACATTGCAGCTCGTGGACTGGATTTTTCGAACGTCACACATGTCTTTAACTACCATTTTCCTTTTGATAACGAGACCTATATGCATCGTGCAGGACGAACAGGTAGATCGGGTCGTGAGGGAACCTGTGTCACCCTTTTAACAGCACGGGATCTTTCTCAAGCCAAAAGGCTTTTTAAACTTCTTCACAAAACACCCGAATGGCTCAAGGAACCTCCTTCTTCACAGGAAACCGGCCAAGCAAGGGGCTTTCAAAGAAAGCGGCCGCCGCGACCTAAAACTTGATGATTTTCTGAGCACACAAGTCAGCCTACTTTCCACTATCCTTTTTTATTTCTTTATTAAAAAATTTTCATAACATTGACTATTAATCAACTAAAATTTAGTCTATTTGTTTTTTTCAAGTAAAAATTAAGATACTCTATTCGGTGATATGAAAAAGATAGCATTCTTAAGTATTTTGTTACTCTTAGCTACTTTAGTCAACGTACTTCAAGCTCAAGATGGCTCTCTCGACGACGATAATGATCAAGAATTGTTCGATTTAGCTCTTTCTAGAGAGAATGGCTTTTTATCTCCACCTCCAGCCACCTTTTCTCCAAAAGAATTTTCTACCTTCAATCCACAACTTCCAAAGGTTAATGTCATTACTGGAGAGTATTGTGAAGAGGAGTGCGATCTTATTATAGCAGGCATCGAGCCGCTTTCTTATAGACGTTTTTATGGTCATCATGGCCATAAGGATGAATGTTATGGTCATTGGAGAATTAATCCAGAATGTCTTTTTCTGTTTAATTTCGAAACCAGAGAGTATCCAAAATATGGAGCAGTAGGATCAGAAAATGGGGGTTTTTCTCTTTATGAGAATGGCCACGGAAATGTGTATACATTTGATGCACAAAAAAATAGAAGCATCACGAATGGAGAAGCGATCACTGGCCAAAACCACCCTTTGAATACACGTATTTCCTATCGAAGAGTAGAAAAGAAAAAAGAGGATAATCATTTTTATTGGGAAGGAGTCATTGAAGACGGTAACGGCAGAAAACGGTTTTTTCAAAGTGATTGGAAAATGTGGCCAAAAGGGAATAATAAATACACTGCCACAGCAGGCAGAGATTTTGTCCCTCCCTATCAAGCAAAGATTATTGAAGAACGAAGGCCAAATGGAAATATTATTTGTTATGGATATGAAAACTACAATGGGGCAAACAGCGAACTGCAACCTCATTATGCTCCAGATTACTACGTATTAACCTCCATTTCTGCATACAGTGCACAAGGAATCCCGCTTGGTTCGTTGCAAATCGGTTACGAAAAAACATCAAAAAAACATGGTAAGAGAGTTCGAGCGATTAACGTTGCTGGAAGTGATGGAAGAAGAGCGCGTCTGTATCACAAGATCAGAGAAGTGCAGGCCGAAAAAACCATTCGCAAATGGGGGGAAATTAAAACGCGACCTGCAATTTACGATACTGTCTTAAATTATGTTGAGACTTCCTGGAAACCGACTCAATGCTATCAATATCGGTGGGAGCATGCAAAAACATATTTTAAAGCCCCATTTCTGTTTCAAGCTTCTCAAGATGATGGGCGTGTGTTTGAGACGAGTTATGATTTAGGATCGAAAAAGGTAGTTGCCCAAAGCGCACCAGTCGGTCCAAATGACCAGATGGCTCCGATTGCGCGCTATGAATACCAAAACGACCATACAGTTGTTTATGACGGAGAAAATAACAAAACAGTTTATAAATTTAATGGAGACAAACGAATCACTTCCATCGAAAAGTATCAGGATCACAAGCTCTACAGCATCGACAAGAGTGAATATGATCCTAATACAGGCAATGTGCTCAAGAAAACCATCGAAGATGGTTCTGGCAATATCCTTTCCCTCATTGAATATGTTTATGAACAAAAATCAGAATGCCGTTGAGGAAAGAATAGGAGATAGTCAGGATGTCATAACTAGGACATTCACCACAGATGGCTTCAATTTGAAGGAAACAGAGTCGGATCGTCCTGGAAAGCAAGTTAAATACACATATGTTCCTGGGACAAACCTGCTTGCTTCCGAATTCATCTTAGATGATGGTCGCATTTGTAAAAGAACATTTCATTTTTATGATGATCAAATAGGTTCTGCGCGGATAAAGACGATTGTCGATGATGGACAAAGCAGTAATCCAAACGATATTGCCAATATCACGTATCGTCGTATCATCGAAATTTCTCCAAAACGGACAGCTCCCTGTGTGGGCTTACCAGAGCAAATCCAAGAAAAAGCCGTCGATGAGTATGGAAATGCCATACTCCTTAAAAAAGTTTGTTATTCCTACCATCCTTCTGGAAAAGTCTTAAAAGAAGATTACTATGATGCTAACGATGAGTATCGCCATTCCATCATCAACACTTATGATGACAAAGAACGGCTCATTGCTACAACAGATCCTCTCGGTAACAAAACCACTTTCAAGTACGACAACAACTTTAACCTTGTGGCACAAAGCGGACCAAGAGCAGACATGCGTAAAGAATGGGTTTATGATTGTGCCAACCGTCCCATTGAAGAAAAAGAATGGCAAACGGACGGAACGATTCTCATCACAAAGAAAAAATATGATAAAGCCAGCAGAGTCATTGCTACAGTTGATGAAGGTGGATTTGAAACACGTTATGAGCCTAATGCTTTAGGTTATGTCACTGCAATCCATCACCCTGATGGTTCTATCGAAAGAAAAATTTATGATGTTCTGGGAAATGTCACTGAAGAAACTGATGCTAACGGTTACGTAACGAGAAGAGAATATAATTTCCGAGGTCAACCAACAGCAATTTATCGTCCAGATGGTTCCGAAGAACATTGCATTTACAATCGCAACGGAGGAACCCTGAGCTGCCACACAGATGCTCAAGGGACAAAAACTCTCTATTTTTATGATATTTTTGATCATCCTATTCGAATAGAGACTTATGCTGCAAATGGTGAATTGCTTAAAGTCAACTTGGTCACCTACTCAAGCTTCAACAAACTTTCGGAAACTGATGGAGAAGGCAACACGATCTATTATAAATATGATTATGCGGGGAGAAAAATTGCAGAAGAAAAAAACGGCAAGAAAACGTCTTATTTCTATGATTCGCTTGGAAGACTCTATAAAACTCAAGATGGCGATGCTTTATATGAAGAGAAATATGATTTAAAAGGTCAGCTTGTTGGAAAAAAGACCAAAGACCTTGACGACAATCTTGTTGAACAAGAGCACTATGCATACGATGAGATGGGTAATCGCATTCAGGTTATTCATTCTAAGGGGATAACAGAAACACTTTATAATACGCGCTCACTCCCTATTCTAAAAAAGGATGCTCTTGGAAATACGACTCAATTTAGCTATGAATATAAAAATGGATTAACACACATTGAGATCGATCCGTTAAGTATTCAAACCGTGCATCTTTATGATTGTCGTGGCAACGAATATGAAACACATAAAAAAAATGCCCACGGTGAAGTGATCCAGAAAGTACAAAGATGCTTTGATGGAAATAAAAACACGATACAGGAAACACATCATGTCTTTGAAGGTACAAGCCCTTCAAAAACAATCGTCTACACTTGGATTTACGGGCCTTGCAATCGAATCGAGAAATTTATTGAGGCTGGTCAAAAGGAGACATGTTATGTCTATGACCACACTGGGAAACTCAAGCAAATCATTAAACCAGACAAAACAGCACTACAATCTGAATATGATGCTCTTTCCAGATTGGCTCATTTCTTTTCCTATGATTTTGATTATACATATACTTATGACAAAAATGACCATATCCTTTCCGTTTTTGATTCTGTTCTAGGCACTAAAACAACACGCACTTACGATGCTCTTGGAAATATCATCAGTGAGGCACTTGGAAATAAATTATCCCTCTCCCATGCTTATGATATTCATGGAAGGCGCAAGCGATCAACTTTTCCAGATGGTTCCCATGCTGACTATGTCTACAAAACAAACCGTTTATACCAAATTGCTAGAAACGGCTTAAAATGCACATATGTTGCAAGAGATTTAGAAGGAAATCTTTCAAAGATAGAGCTTCCAGCTGGTCTTGGGGTTCTTTCCATAGAAAGAGATGCTCTTTCACGATGGAAAACATTTGCTTCACCTTTCTATTCTTCAGTTTTTAGTTCTGACTCTTACGACCCGGTAGGCAATCTCTACTATTATCAATATTCAGATTCCCTAGGGTCAAAAAAATGTTCTTATACTTATGATGATCTTCATCAACTGACTTCTGAAGAAGACCATCATTATAAGAGTGATTCATTGCATAATCGTCTAGCTAAAGATGACATTTCCTATGCAATCAACGATCTCTGCGAAATCACCCACGATGGCAGTACTGCTTATGAATATGATGCAAATGGAAATCTTCTATTTGATGGAATATCTCGTTTCACTTACGACAGCCTAGATCGTCTTATATCGGCACAACAAAAAGCTAATCAGACTGTTTACACTTACGATGCTTTCAACAGGCGCCTCTCAAAAACTCTTTTGACAAATAACAAAAAAATCAAAAAAGAACTCTATTTCTATGATGGCGATAATGAAATAGGAAGCACGGATGAACGTGGACACATCAAAGAATTACGCCTACTTGGAGAAGGATTTGGTGCAGAGATTGGAGCTTCAGTACTATTGGAGCTACATGGAAAAACGTACATTCCCATCCGTGACCATCGTGGCTGCATAGTCACTCTCGTGAGTCCAAAAACTAAAAAACCTGCCGAAAACCTATCGCTACACCGCTTATGGAGAACAATTAACTGATGGGGAAATCTCACCTTGGAGATTTTCCAGCAAACGCGTCGATCCAGAAACTGGATTGATTTACTTTGGAAGACGTTATTACTCGCCTGCACAGGGCGATGGATGTCTCCCGATCCTCAAGGATTTGATGATGGACCCAATCGTTATGCCTATGTGCATAACTGTCCTCTTACTTCATATGATCTCTACGGCTTATGGACATGGGAAAGTGCATGGGGCGGATTTTCCGGATTCTGGGGAGGGGTTGGTTCTTCAATCAAAGAGATAGGAAGCGGTACATATCACCTATCTGGTCGTATGGGAGAGTGGATGTATGCAGACTTTCAGTATGAGCATTTTAATGACTCCCATGCTTTCCAAGCTAAGTCGCAAAAGTCTTTAGAAGGCTGGAAATCGACTGGTCAGTTTGCAAAAGCAGCCTGTGATAATCCTCTAATGTTTGCACAAGCAGCCGGTGAAGCATTGATACCAGGAATCATGGATGTATGCCGTAATCCTACCAGTTCAGAAGCCTGGGGAAGGGCAACAGTTGATGTAGCGATGATCGGGCTAGCTGTTGGTAAAGTTGGTCAAGTGGCTAAAACTACTGGACGAGTGGGCAGAATTGCTGAGGAAGGAGCCGCTCTTGACAAAGCAATCCGCGTGGATAAGATAGTTGGAGGTGCGTACAACAGGGCAGCTCATGAAATGTATAAAAATAATTTAAGATCGCAAATGTCTAAACCCTACGCTACAGATTATAATCTGAACCGTATCTTGGATTATGCTTATAGACCAAATGCAACTGTTGGCAATGGCAGCACAGCAGCAGCAATTAGACATGAAAAAATTGTTGGACAAACCATTAAAGGATGCTCTCATTCGCAAAAAGGCGAAGAATTAATAAACAGCTTGGATAGGTGGTTAAAAAATAATCCGGCTGCTTCTCCTGGTAATCGTGCCGCAGCTGAAAATGTTTTAATTGATTTATATAACTCTTTAAAATAATGACGATTTCAAAAATTATTTGCATAGAATTGATTTTAGAAAAATTTCCTGAATTCCAACCTTATTGGGAAACTTATAAGCAATGGTGGGGGAGTCAAGAATCTGGTTTTTATAACGATATATCTGAATTTTCCCACTATGTTATAGATTTATTAATACAAAAAAATAGTCATCCTGAAAAAATAAAAGAAATTTTCAATTTTGTAGAATATTTAATTATTCGAGGAGATGAAGATATAAAAAATGCTATACATACATGTTTTTTAGAAAATATTCTTAACCAAACGCCAGAAAAAATAGATCCAAATCAGTTTGTGCCTTATTTAGGTCATAAATCTAGAGAATACTGTAAAGCTTGGGATCAATTTACCGGAGTTAAAACAGAAGGATTGTGGTAAGTACAAAGTAAAGAAGTTTTCAGTAGTCCTAAGCATGTAATGCTGGGTGTTTAAAAAATCTTTGAATATCTCTATAATGTGCTGATAACGATAGCTCTTTGAGTGCGTGCGTTACCCCTTAAGTAACCCCATCGAGGGAAACATCCATATGTCTAATCCTAAGTCAATAGCTACAGAGGCGGCGAAATGCTTGGATCCGAGACCTTAATCCCTTTTCACCTTTCTATAAGGTAAATAGACAGGTTCCCATATTTTTCTTTTGATCCGTTTCTCAATTTCTATAGGAGTCATTTGTTCGGCAAGTCCTAAATGCACAGCTTCTTTGGCAACTGCGAGTGCAATTTCAAAAGAAACTTCTCGAATGTTCGAAAAGGGTGGGAGAAGATTTGTTTCTGATTGGGGGGAACATTTTCCTAAGGCAGTCGCTGCTGCTATTAACATAGAGTCTGTTACGCGTTTTGCTTTCACTGCGATTAGGCCCAGTCCTATTCCAGGAAATATATAGGCATTATTGATCTGATCCACTTTATATGGCTTCCCTTCCTTCATGATTTCTGGAAAAGGACTTCCTGTTCCCATGATGGCTCTTTCTTCTGTCCATTTCATAAGATCCTGAGGGATAGCTTCACTAAGCTGTGTTGGATTGGATAAGGGGAAAATCATAGGCCGCTTCACATGTGCAGCCATTTCCCTAATGATCTCTTGTGTAAAAACACCTCCTTTTCCACACGCTCCAATGAGTATTGTTGGATGTACATGATGGACGACTTCATATAAAGAGATTTGTCCTGATTTCTTGATGATGCTTCTTGGCTGAGCAAATTCTCTTTGGAATGGAAGAAGCTCCATATCTTCAAAAAGAAGGCCTGAGCTACTTAAAAGAAAGAATCGGCGGCGTGCCTCCAATTCAGACGCACCTTCAAGAAGCATCGCTTGTTTAAGAAGATGTGCAATGCCACACCCAGCCGAACCCGCTCCTACGATCACAATACGTTGTTCTTTTAAAGAGCTTCCCGTTACACGAATGGCCGATAAAAGAGATCCCAAAACAACGGCAGCAGTTCCCTGGATATCGTCATTAAAGGTGCACAATTCATTACGATAGCGTTCTAAAAGTGTTCTCGCATTGTGGTGGGCAAAATCTTCCCACTGAAGCACAACATGAGGAAAGCGTTTTTTGACAACTTGAACAAATTGGTCGACAAAATTTGAGTATTCTTTTCCACGGATTCGAGTGTGATGCCAGCCAACATAGAGGGGATCGTTCAATAACTCAGGATTATCAGTTCCTGTATCAAGCAGAACCGGCAAGGTAGTATTGGGATGAATTCCTGCACAGCTGGTGTATAAACTCAATTTTCCGATGGGGATTCCCATCCCACCTGCTCCCAAATCTCCCATTCCTAAAATCCGCTCTCCATCAGAAACAACGATCACCTCAGTATGGTCAAAGCATGGCAACGAGAAAATTTGCTCCATGCGGTCGCGATTCGGATACGAAATAAAAACCCCGCGAGGGCGTCTATAGAAGTGACTGAAGTACTGACACCCTTCGCCTACTGTCGGGGTATAGATAAATGGAAGGATTTCTTCCAGATATGTAAATACAAGATTATAAAATAGGGTTTCATTAGCATCTTGCAAGTCTCGTAGATTGATATATTTTTCTAAGGCTGTTTGTTTACTTAAGAAAGCTCGATAGGCGCGCTGACGCTGGATCTCAATGGATGCTACATAGGGGGGAAGCAGGCCATGCAGAGAAAAATCGTCTCTTTCCTGCTCGTTAAAACCCACTCCTTTATTTAACAAAGAAGAAGTGATTAAAACATAATCGCTTAAAGAAACTTCAATGTGGGAATATCCTGATTCATCGGTGATAATCTGATAGCCTGTGTTTTCAAAGGACATAGTAACTTGGAATCAGAACTAATCTATATAACTTATTTAAAACTACGTTAGTTTTATAGACAACACGTGTTTTAACACTTTTAAGGACAAAGCTTAAAGCTGGGTCTAAGTTGATCGACACAATTCAACCTACTATCTACTATTCATTTTATTGCTAATATGAGAGGCTCTAGTCGTTTAAATTTTAAAGAATACATTTGGGACGTAGGTCATATCTTTCAAATTTAATCGACTATAGGATTCACAAATGAGGAAATGATGTCTGTTTTTGCTGTTTCAACCATAAAGAACTCTTCTGATATGAGTTCAACAGTCGTAGATCAGGTGGAATGGGTTTCTGTAAATGGGGCACAACTCTTTAGTCGACGGTTTGGAAATCAAGGCCCTGCTCTTTTTGTTATGAATGGGGGACCAGGTTTTTCTCATGATTATTTGTTAGCCTTGAAAGCGCTGGGCACAAACTGTCGTGTGATCTTTTTTGATCCTAGAGGGTGTGGCCAATCTACAGGGATTATTGACGATTCCACAATGAACATGCAAACCTTTATAGAAGACTTTGATGCAGTCCGTAAAGCACACAAAATTGAAAAATTCACCGTCGTCGGGCATTCCTCAGGTGGCTTAATGGCAATGTATTGTACTATTCAAAATAGGCATTTAGTAGAGAGGATGATCTTGCTGAATTCGATGGATGCCAAATATGTGCATGCCCCTCAACCCAAACAAGATTATATTGCAGGCATTCGCGCAATCAAGGCATCATCTGGCTTTCACGAAGGTCGTATGGATGAAATTGTACAGTCTTATAAGAACTTTTTCCGGGACGCTTTTTATTATCCACACAATCTAGAAAAATTAGATTTAGGATTATCTTCTCTCCGGGCCGCCAAAAATAGCATCTTAGTGCGGGAGGCTTTTGAACGTACTTTATTTGAGCCTTCTTTTGATTATCAGGATCAATTAAGAGAACTACATATTCCCACTTTGATTATTCACGCAGCAAATGATTTTATCCCTCGTACGGTTGCAGAAAATTTACAACACGTTTTGACAGGTTCAGAACTTGTAGACATCCCAAATTGTGGTCATTTTTCTGTGACGGAACACCCTGACTTAGTGAATAGCTCTATATCGTCATTTATGATGAAAAAATAAAACTGATTTCTTACGGATAGTTTTGCTTAGCAATGTTATCACACGTTGTCATGTGGGCATATCGATAATAACATCGCTTTTTTCACGAGCTTTGGAGATGTAAAATAACCAAGCTTCGATATCATCTGCTTCTTCTAGTTCTTTTGCATCTGTTTCTTTTAGCTCTTTTGCATCGCAGAGCCTTTCAAACAAATTTTGTATTTTGTCGTCTATGTTATAGAGTTCTTCATTCAGATTCGTTTTCAATGTATGTAATTGAAGCCCTTTTGTTGTTGTTAAAATCTTCTCAATCCACATTCCCATGGATCTTACCTCACTGAAATCAACTATTTCGTCTTTATCCACAAAACGTCCATTTTCATGCAGCGGTGAAGCATCATGATTAAAAATTTCCAAACTAGGAATAAAAGGTTTATTTTTTAACTCGCGACATTTTTGGCGAAGATTTCGAAAATTATCCATGTGTGTCATCAAACTTTGAAACATTGAATTTCTGTGATTCAGTTCACGGATTAATGTTTCAAGAATATTCCATGTACACTTCAATCTTTTAATAGGCATGCTTTCAAATGCAACTTGAATAAATCGTAGTGATTGGAAATCTAAAAGTTCATAAATTTCGTCCCTTACACATAGAAAGAAGAAAGTGACTTTACATCTATCTTCTCCATTTACATATTTTAAAATTACATATTGTATGTATTGTACTAAACAGTTACAAAACTTTGCGATAATTGATCTAAAATTGATTACATAATTTGGCATTTTTTTCACAGACAACTGCAAAGAATCTAAATGGCAGAATAAATTGAGTTGAATTGAAAAGATATCTCTTGCGACTAGTTTGACATAGCCTAAAAAAGTACTCTGAATCACTCCAGCTAAGCCTAAGCTATATTCTCCTATCCAGTTTCTTAAGTTCTCTGAGCAAAGAACACCAAAAATTTCTGACATTTTCACTCTTCTTCCTGAAATTAACGCATCTTCATAAAAAAGGCCTTTACAAGGCCGCTCTCTCCTTTTTACTCGCATTAAACGATAGACATTCAAACAAAGTTGACTTGAGAGCATCCTAAGACGCTCGCGATGTGGATAGAGTGCTTTATTAGGTAATAGGTTGCGTGTCCTTTCAAGAACAGTTTCATGGATTTTGGTTAATGCTTTGATAGTGCTTTTTTGCTGTAGTTCCATAGGATTCATAAAAGGAGAATGAATCAATGTATCTGAAAATTTCAGCATGGACTCGACGCTTCTTGCATCTATTTTTTCACTTTTCATTTCTTTACAAATGCTAGTGAAAATAGTTTGAATATCAAAAATAATTCGATACCACAACACGACTTCTGAATATTTCTTTTGGTATTCTGGTCGCAAGATATGCGCGATTAACTGTGACTTACTGATTTTTTCGATGGATGCGTTTGTTGCGGATGTTTTCTGCTTTCGTATATCCAACGAAAAAGGCACGAGAGAATCTCTGGATGAAATCGCCTTAATAGACATGTACAAAAGATAACACTATAAAAAATTTTTGAAAACTAAATTAAAAATTTCTTTATATAACAGTGTTGGTTGGATGGGACATAACCGAAAAAAGTACCACCAAAAGAGATTGAAAAACAAATTCTTAAAAAATGCGTGTTGCGAATGTCGATGTCATGAGAAGTATCAGCCCATCGCGATATGTTTGAGACTTTCCATCAGCCTGTCAAGACGCGTGTCGCATGATGCGATTGCTAGGTCGACAGCTTGCATATCTGCCTGATGATGTTTTTCTGTCACCCCACAGTAAAGCTTGATTTTTGGCTCTGTTCCGGAGGGGCGAATGACAATTTTTGAATGGTCTTCTAGCCAAAAACGCAGCACATCTGATTTAGGAAGAATTAAGGGTTCTTGGTGGCCCGTTTCGATATGTAGGCAGGTGTGATTCAAATAATCTTCAAAAATATCCACTTTTTTATCTGCAATGCGCTTAGGAGGATTTTTTCTCAATCCTTCCATCATATGGCGTATTTTATCTGCTCCATCTTTGCCTTCAAAGGTGAGAGAGAGTAGCTTTTCACGGTAGACTCCATATTTTAAATAAATCTCGCGAAGAAGATCGACTAGAGTTTTACCTTTAAGCTTCATCTGCAGTGCAGCTTCACAGATGCATGTCGAAGAGATAATAGCATCTTTATCACGCACATGCGTACCCAATAGATAGCCATAGCTTTCTTCAGCACCCAGGATAAAATGGTGAGTTTGGACACCCGTCGATTTCTCTTCCTCCCATTGATGGATTTTTTCTCCCACATATTTAAAACCAGTCAAGACATCCAGGCAGCCTGCCTTATAATGTTCAGCAATGCGTTTAAAGAGTTCTGTTGTGACGATCGTTTTGATAAACATTGCCTTAGGAGGCATGGATTGCGTTTCATGTAAAGAATGGCACACGTGTTCAATCAAAAGGCAAGCCACCTGGTTTCCGTCAAAGAAAAAAGGCTTACCTTGATGCATGACCACGACTCCAAGCCGATCAGTATCTGGGTCTGTGCCGAGTAAAATATCCCCTTGTACAGACTTTAATTTTTCTATCCCTAGCGCCATAGCCGCATGTTCTTCAGGATTGGGGGATTTGACTGTAGGGAAATCGCCATCAGGTTTTTTTTGTTCATCTACCAATGTTAAATGCGTGAATCCCCAGTCTTGAAGGGCATCAGGGATCATAGTAATCCCACCACCATGTAGGCTGGTGTAAACCACTTTCAGTTCTTTCCCATGTGTGTGGTTAGTACCAGGATGCATTTGCCATTCGTGAATGGCTTTCAAATAGTCATGATCTAATTCTTCTCCTACCTCTTCTACCAATGTGTGTGGAAGCGTCACATTTTTGATCATAGAAATAGAAGTGATGCGTTTAACCTCTTCGATAATCTCTTTATCGTGCGGAGGAAGCACTTGCCCACCATAGGACCAATAGACTTTATATCCATTATATTTAGGTGGATTGTGCGACGCAGTAATCATGACGCCAGCGAGACATTTTTTCTGGAGTACACCGAAAGAAATATTGGCGACAGGCCTGAGGTCCTTATAGAGATAGACATGGATGCCATTGGCTGCAAACACTTGAGCAGTTTCGGTTGCAAATTCTCGCGAATGATGACGAGAGTCAAATCCGATAAAGACACTAGGTTTGCCCGAAATTTTTTGCTTGAGGATATAATTGGCTAGACCTTGAGTGGCTGCACGCACTGTGTAGGAATTCATGCGGTTTGTGCCTACGCCCATGATACCACGTAGACCACCTGTTCCAAAGTCTAAATGACGATAAAAGGCGTCTAGAAGTTCTTTAGGATTTTCACGCTGAAGATGTCGGATTTCATTTTTGGAGGCCTCGTCATACCCTCCTTGCAACCAGCTATCTATATTTTTTTGAGTCTCAGAATCCATCACAGCCTTTACCTTGTCCATGCTATTTTTCTCACTTATAGTCGATTAAATTTTGCGTTGGATCGATGAAATCCGCAAGAGGAGCGAAAATTTTTTCATGTGTCTCAGTAAAAGCAAATGGCACCCCTTCATCGCCACCTCTACAAATGAATTCATTTAAGGGAATCGCTCCTAAAAAAGGAAGCAAAAGACGCTCAGCAAATCCTTGTCCCCGACTAGCTCCAAATGGAGATCCCACCATATTTTCAATCAAACCCAGAGTAGAAATTTTCAATAATTCAAACGCATGGACTGCTTTGGCTACATCAAGAAAAGAGACTTCTTGCGGGGTCGTCACAACGAGACTCCCATCAATAGTTAAAAGTTTAGAGAGAGAGAGGGGAACATCCCCTGTTCCTGGAGGCAAATCAATTAAAAGATAATCGAGAGTGGGCCATGCGACTTGGGTAATCAGTTTTTCCAACATGGCATGCAGCATAGGGCCGCGCCAAACCACTGAATGGGCTTCTTCTAAAAAAAAGCCTAAAGAAATGACATGTACGCCGAACTTGATAAATGGAAGGATCCTTTGATCTTGATGTGCACGTGGTGACAGATTGCGTAATCCCATCATGATAGGAAGTGAAGGCCCATAGAGATCGGCATCGAGAACACCCACTCTCTTACCTTTGGCAGCCAAGGCAACGGCTAAATTCACGGCTAATGTGGATTTGCCCACGCCTCCTTTTCCAGCGCCTATAAGTAGGGTGCGCTCAGCGATTTTCCTCACTCAACCGCCTTTGCCCTTCTATTGTCTCAAAAGCGACCACAGGAGCTTCTTCATGAATTCCTTCGCATGCTTGTGCTGTCTCTTTCCAAGTCTGTTCTGAACGTAGATTTTGGGGCCACCACGGATAGGTGCGACACTGCGTAGGCCGCGCTTTATAGACTTGACATTTTTTATCTTTCAAAAAAATGCAATCATAGGTCGTTTTTGACTCAAGCAAAGAAAAACGCTGTCCTATCCGTCTGGTATATTTCCGCATGAACTCTTTTAAAGAAATGTCCAAAACAGCAGCCATAGCTTCCATTTCTTTTTCCGTCACCCAGACGTAACCGGGAGCACCTGTACAGCATTTCCCACACTCTGTACACTTAAATTTTAATCCAGATTCGTACCAACTATTCTTCATCTTTTCTTCTGAGGATATCCCTCACTCCTGCTACAACAAAGAGACCCATAAAAAACAGGCAAACGATGGCAATAACAATGGCTTCTCTATCGATCATTTAGCAAGGATAGGATGGATCTGTTCAGGTAAATATTTTGCTGTCAAAACGAGAAAAAGATAACAGCTTTGAGAAGAATTGTAAAGTTCCTTAGCTGCCAGAAAATTTTTTAAAAACAGCCCTTTTCGAGAGTTTAATTCGATGAGCAGGCCACAACTCTCTTCATCTAAAGAGTATGAAAAGTCGGGAGGCGCTGCGAAAAATTTGTCATAAGCTAATCGTAGGGGTTTTTTATGGAGCAGTGCTGCTGCTATTTGGCCCCACCCTTTTTTTTTGGCTAGGGATGCGATCAAGGGAGTGGAGCGGAAAAGGTTTTCTTCAGGATACCCTGGGCTTTTAGAGCGAACATGATTGATTGCAGAAAGAAGCGCTTTCGCTTCCTCCTTGCTGAGGATATCTTCAATTTCTAAATAATGCTGCAGATTGAAGAATTTGAGCTGTTCAGGTGAAACTGTAAAAAGCATGGAAATAGTTTATAACCTGCTTAGAAAATCAGCAACTCAAAAGCCATGATTTGCTATTATTCACAACATGCAAGAATATTTTCACCCAGGAATCGTCGAAGGGCAACTCAAGTTGACCTTTAAAAATAAGACTTTGTTAACGCTCGCCTTCGTACACCGTTCTTATTGGAATGAAAATCAGCATTTGGTTTCGGGACATAATGAGCGTTTAGAATTTTTAGGGGATTCTGTACTAGGGCTTTTAGTGGCTGATTATCTGTTTTCTGAACATCCCAGCCTGGATGAAGGATCTCTCTCTATGCTCCGCTCCCAACTTGTGGATGCACCTGCCTGTGCGGCCTACGTTCAAAAATTGGAAATCGCACCCTTTTTACTTTTAGGTAAAGGGGAACAGATGAACAAGGGCAAAGGACGTGAGTCTATCATGGCTGATCTTTTTGAGGCCCTGATAGGAGCTCTATACCTTGACCAAGGCTTAAAGGCAGTGCATAGCTTTTTCTTTTCTCACTTTAGAGAAGAGGTAGAACGCATGGTAGCCGTTCCATTGCGTAATTGGAAAGCTGAACTGCAAGATTTTGCACAAAAAAACTACCAGCAGACCCCTGTTTATAAAGTGATCAGCGAATCTGGGCCGGCCCATCGTAAACTATTTCGTATTTCTGTCTGGGTGAATGAGGAAAAGTGGGGAGAAGGGGAAGGCTCTTCTAAAAAAGAGGGCCAGACTGAAGCCGCTAAGAACGCTTTATTGAATTTGAAAAAAAATTAGTCAAACAATGAAACAAAAAGAAAAAATCATTTGGTGTTGTGCGGAGTGCGGCCATTCCCAACCTAAATGGTCTGGACAGTGCACACAGTGTGGAAAATGGAATACATTCCATGAAGAAATTGCAGCTGTCCAAACTCCTTCGCGTTTTAGCTCAGCGACAGAGCAAGCTAGGCCCGTCCGCATCGATGAAGTACAGCTCGAAAAAAGTCCCCGTGTACGTACCTGCATGGGTGAGTTTGATCGATTATTGGGTGGTGGGATTGTGCCGGGCTCTTTAAGTCTTGTTGGGGGCGATCCTGGTATTGGAAAATCAACTCTTTTATTGCAGGCTTCTCACGCTATAGCTAAGCAAGGACTTGTTGTTCTCTATGTCTGTGGTGAGGAGTCCGTGGCGCAGACATCTATGCGAGCAAAGCGCATTGCAGTCTCCAATGAAAATTTACTTCTTTTTTCTGAGACCAATTTTTCTTTAATTAAAAACCAGATTGATCAGCTCACACCTGATGTGGTTATTATCGATTCCATCCAAATTATTTATAAAAGTGAGATCCCTTCAGCCCCAGGGTCTGTCTCCCAAGTAAGAGAGACAGCCACAGACCTCATGCATCTTGCCAAAGGCAGAGGGATTTCGATTTTTCTGATTGGACATGTGACCAAATCAGGAGAGATTGCTGGCCCGCGTGTTCTTGAGCACTTGGTAGATACTGTGCTCTACTTTGAAGGCGATCGGCAACACAATTATCGGATGATGCGCGTTGTGAAAAATCGTTTTGGATCTTCGGATGAGATAGCCGTTTTCCAAATGCAGGAGAAAGGTTTGATGGAGGTGACCAACCCTTCTCAGATTTTTCTCGAAGAACGTATGAAAGAGAGCTCGGGTTCTGTTGTCATCCCCACTGTGGAAGGTTCACGTCCCATTTTAGTAGAAGTGCAAGCATTGGTCACTGATACAGTGTACAGCACGCCTTCTCGGCGGTGTGCTGGGCTTGATCCTAATCGTCTTGCCCTGCTCTTGGCAGTTTTAGAAAAACGCGTTGGCTACCAGCTACATAATCGAGATGTGTTTGCTGCTATTGCAGGGGGATTAAAAATCATGGAACCCGCTATCGATCTTGGCGTTGTTCTTGCAGTGGCTTCCTCCCTCATGAATCGCACCGTTGATGCAGATACTGTCATTATTGGAGAAGTAGGATTAGGGGGAGAAGTGCGTACTGTAGGTCGTATTCAAGAAAGGCTAAAAGAAGCTTCTCATATGGGATTTAAAAAAGCTGTCATTCCCAAGAGAAATCAAGAATCAAATTTTCCGATGGAAATCATCGGGGTGGAACGTGTCGAAGAAGCTATCCGAGCAGTTATCGCTTAATATTACAATTGGGGCCAGAAGTTCACCGCTATCGAAGAAGCAAGTAGAAGAAGTCTTTGCAGAGCTAAAAAAGCATTATCCCAATATAGAACTTCGCCCTCTCTACGTAGAAACCACAGGTGACATGGATAAAAAAACCTCATTACGCTCCCTTGGTAAAAGTGATTTTTTTACAAAAGAGATCGATCAAATGCTTTTAAAAGGGGAATGCCAAGCAGCTATCCACTCGGCAAAAGATCTTCCAGAGCCTTTGACTCCAGGGCTTGCTTTGGCGGCCTTGACAAAAGGATTAGACCCCTCTGATACTTTGGTCATCAGGCAAGAGGGAACACTACCAAAACATTGTGTGATTGCAACTTCTTCAGAGAGGCGAGAAGAAAATGTCAGGAGACTTTATCCCGATGCACAGTTTGTAGATATCCGAGGGACTATTCATGAACGCTTGGAACAGTTGACACAAGGCCAGATTGACGGTGTTGTCATTGCAGAAGCCGCTTTGATCCGTTTAGAGCTCACACACTTAAATCGCGTGAAACTTCCCGGAGATACCACCCCTTTACAGGGGCGACTTGCTATTCTCATACGCAAAGGGGATTTAGAATTGCAGCAACTTTTTCAAGTTATCGACGTTCCCCGTCTATAGCATCTTTATAGATAGATTCCATTTTCCTGTGCGGTTGGTCTTTGTTGTGCTTTACAATCCCCACTGTCATGACGACTAAGCTAGCTAAAGCAAGGATACCAAAGATCCCAAGGAAGGCGCCTGCCGCATTAGGAAATTGTACAAGGAGCGCGGAAATAAAAGTGATGCCGATGCTCAAAATTAGGATAATAGCGGCGACTGTGGCCACCTTTTTAGCAGTAAAGTCCCAGTTATTGGGGTTCCATTGGCTGTGATAGAAACGGTTCCAATAAGAATTATTATGGGAACTTTTAGTTGCATGTGTAGAATCCATAATCACCTCGTTTAAAAAAAGTTTATGAATATGCTAGAAAAAAGCATGAAATGCAAGAAAATCCTTTACTTGGGACTGGATCCATCTCGCTATATTTGTGAGGGAGAAGTGACGCATATCCCAGTGATCAAAATCGTACCACGTCCTTTTGACCAGGCAATCAAGGAGGCTTTTGACAAAATGGCTATTTATACTCATGTTTTATTCACGAGTCGTTCAGCCATTCCTCTATTTTTAGAATATGCTGTGAAAGCCGGTTATTCAGCGAATGAGCTCGCAAAAAAAATATATATTGCTGTCGGCAAAGCCACTGCCCAGCGTTTGAAAGAATATGGTTGGGAAGTAGAGCATGTGGCTCAGGTAGAGACAGCAGAGGGTGTCATCTCTTTGTGTGATCGCTTAAATCTCAAAGGACATTTATTTTTTCCACGATCTGCGCAAGGCAGAGGACTACTCCACGATTATTTTAAACAAAGAAAGGTGCGATTCACGTGTATCGATCTTTATGAGACTGTGCCTAATGAGGTGGAACTCCCCGATCTGAATCTTTTCGATCAGGTAGTCTTTACAAGTCCCTCTACGGTTCATGCTTTTTTCAGCGTGACGGACAAAAAAATTGCACTGCAAAAATGCAGAGGGTTGGGTCCTGTGACGCAGCAAGCTCTTAAGGAATTTTTCAGGAATCAGTAGGGCATGGGCATGCTCACGAGCAATTAGGCCAGAGATTTAATCCATCCAAAAGTCCAGGAATATAAAAATCCCTAGGCAAATTTGACATTCTCTCCTATCCTGAAGCAAAAAAAACAGGAGAATTATGGCTAAAAAATTCAAATTACCCGACCTTCCTTACGACTATAACGCTTTAGAGCCGGTCATTAACGCCGAAATCATGCAGTTGCACCATCAAAAGCATCATAATGCTTATGTCACCAACCTGAATGCTGCTTTGGAAAAATATGAACAGGCTGAGGCAAATGAAGATTTAAATACTATGATATCCCTACAGCCAGCCATTAGATTCAACGGAGGGGGCCATATCAACCATTCTATTTTTTGGACAAATCTAGCCCCTAAAAATAAAGGAGGCGGGGAGCCACCCAAAGGCGAATTGGCCGATGCGATCAAAGAAAGATGGGGCTCTTTAGATGCTTTTATTGAAAAATTCAACGCTCAAGCAGTCCCTATCCAGGGTTCAGGCTGGTGTTGGCTTTGCTTTTGTCCGAAATCTAAACAAATTCTTACACAGACATGCGTCAACCAGGATCCTTTAGAAGGGACGACAGGCTTTATCCCTCTCCTAGGAATTGATGTCTGGGAGCACGCCTACTACTTACAGTATAAAAATGCACGCCCAGATTATTTAAAAGCGATTTGGCAAGTGGTGAACTGGGCAAATGTCAGCGAACGTTACATGAAATGCAAGTCCGGGGCTACCTGTGCTTCCTGTCGTTAAAAAATTTAATAAATCACTTAGAAAAAAATCTAGGTGGTTTTATTCCTTTAATCTATAATAACTTCGTAACTATTCACGAGTGGCCGGGCTCAACCTTGTCCAACCAAGATTTGCTCTCGGCCAGAGTGGATAGTTATAGCAGAAATACCTCTAGGAAACAAGTCAAAGGACTGAATAGTTATAGTTGATTCAATTTGAAAAGATGCATTTGGACCGCGCACAAGCTCTCGCGTAGGTCGAAATGTACCTTTGCAATTTGAATCAACTATACATACTTCTATGCGTTTATTTTCTCGTGATAAGCCCAAAATAAAAGTAGAAACCGTAAAAGCCGATGGTTTTAGCGGCTGGCTGAAGTGTACCCACTGCCAGGAAATGATCCATACCAAAGAGTTGACAGAGAATGTCAACTGCTGCCCTAAATGCGATTATCATTACCGCCTCTCTGCGCGTGAACGCATCGACAGTTTAGTGGATAAGGGGTCTTTTGTAGAGATGTATGATGAATTGCGTGCAGACGACCCCCTGCACTTTGTGGATACCGAAGCCTACTCGGATCGTTTGAAAAAAGCTTTGGAAAAATCAGATGGCACTGAAGGTGTCATCGTTGGAACCTGCACCATAGAAGGATATGCTTCTGCCTTAGGGGTACTAGATTTTAATTTCATGGCTGGCTCGATGGGCTCTGTCGTAGGCGAGCGCCTGACACGTCTTATTGAGTATGCCATAGAAAAACAGTTGCCTCTCATCATCATCTCAGCTTCAGGCGGAGCGCGCATGCAGGAATCCATTCTCTCTTTAATGCAAATGGCCAAAACATCCGCCGCATTAGCAAGATTGCATGAGGCACGTTTGCCCTTTATTTCTGTGTTGACCAATCCCACATCTGGAGGAGTGACCGCTTCTTTTGCTTCTTTAGGGGATATCATCATCGCAGAACCTGATGCTTTGATTTGTTTTGCTGGACCTCGTGTGGTCGAACAGGTGATTCGTCAAAAATTGCCATCTGGTGCACAAAAATCTGAGTTTTTATTGAAGCATGGAATGATTGACTGCATTGTGAAAAGAAAGGAGCTCAAAGTGAAAATTGTCCAATGCCTTTACTTTTTGACAGGCAATGCACGTGAATATGTGACCATGCATGCGGCACGTTCGAAGAAAATCCCCTCTAAGAAATTGCAAGAATTGTTTTTATTGACAGAAGAGGCTGAATAAGGAATATTTCTTATCGATTATGGATAGAGATGTTGAAATTCTTGTCCTTACGGACGAAGCCCTGCCTCAATATGCCTCTACTGAAGCGGCGGGTGCAGATTTGCGCGCGAAGCTTCCCCATCCTTTAACTATCCCTTCTAGAAAATCTGCTCTTGTTCCAACAGGATTGAAATTTGAGATTCCTCCAGGTTATGAAGTGCAGATTCGTCCACGAAGTGGCCTTGCCCTCAAACATGGGGTGACAGTCCTCAATACGCCAGGCACAATAGATTCGGATTATAGGGGAGAAATTCAAGTACTTTTGATCAATCATGGCGAAGACGACTTTATAGTTGAGCCAAACATGCGCATTGCTCAAATGGTCGTAGCTCCAGTAGTCCAGGCTCGTTTTGTCAGGGTCGAGAACTTAGCCGAAAGTTCGCGTGGTAGCGGTGGTTTTGGGCATACAGGAGTTTTTTAATGTTCTCTCCCAAACAAAAAAACGAACGTCAAACTCATACTCTTTTAATTTCCAAATATTTAAACCAAAATCTAGTCACTCAACTCAAAGTCAATGATCGTGACGAAGCTCTACGTTCACTTGTAGAGCTGTTAGATAAAGAAGGAAAACTTCTCAACAAAGAGGCGTTTTACCAAGCCATTTTGGAGCGGGAGCGCATCGTATCTACCGGTATTGGCATGGGCGTCGCCGTTCCTCATGCGAAGCTTTCAGGATATTCCACTTTTTTTATTGCCATAGGCATCCATCAAAAAGGAATTCCATGGGACGCTTTAGATGGTGCTCCTGTAAGACTTGTATTTATGATAGGAGGGCCAGATGATAAGCAAACAGAGTATTTGCAGCTTCTTTCTCGTCTGACTTTAGCCATAAAAGATGAGGAAAGAAGAAAAAAAATGTTGCAATTGAGCAAGCCCGAGGACATTATTGCCCTTTTTAAGGGGATTTAATTGTGGATCTAAAAATCAAGGATGTTGCAGAGCTGTTGAACATCTCTGAAACAACTGTGCGCCGTTGGCTTATTGATGGTAAAATACCCGCTTATCGTCTCAATCGCCAATATCGCTTCAGCCGATCTGAAATTGAAGATTGGCTTATCCAACAAAGACTGGATCCTGCTTTTACTGAAGAGAAGATCGACAAGCCAGTGGAAGTTAAGGAAGAGATGCCAGTTAAGCCATCCAATAATTTACAATTTAGTCTCTATCGTGCCATTTATCGGGGAGAAGTATTAAGTGATGTTCCTGGAAATTCCAAGGAAGAGATCATTTGCAATACGATGGAACATATGGCCAATCGCTTTGACCTGGATGCAGGGGTATTAACTGATCTTTTCCTGGATCGTGAAAGAATGATGCCCACCACTTTAGGACATGGAATTGGTGTACCGCATACGAGAGACTTTTTATTAAATACGCATTATGATGTCATCGAAGTGGTTTATCCCAAACGGGCCATTGACTATGGTGCGCTAGATGGAGAACCCGTCCATACCCTTTTTTTTCTTTTTGCCTGTGAAGACAGACGACACCTCAATCTTTTGGCTAAATTAGCCCATCTCAGTGCGAATGAGAAAACGCGTGCTTTCTTTAGGACAAAACCTCCTAAAGAGCGTCTTTTAGAATTTGTTAAGCATTGGGAAAGCTCATTAAGCGCCTAATAAGCCGAATTTAGCCTTCTCCCGCTGATTCAGACATTTTGCATGTCGTGCACTTTTCCAGACAAAACTCAGAGTTAATAAGGTTGACACTCTTTTTTTAATTATATAGTATTAAATTATAGTAATTTAATCGACTATAATGCAAAGATTAAAACAAGGAGTAAGTATGCCTAAAAATCAATGCATTGATTTAGCTAAAAAACTAATCGATTGTTTTAATAAAGATAACCCAAGTGATTTAAATCATTTTGATAAAATCATTAATCAAAATGTTAAATATCATGATATCTATTTTAAAAATAAGCCAAAAAATCTTACTGCCTTTAAAGATGCTGAAAAAGACTACATCCTAGCCTTCCCTAATAAAAAAACTCAGATTGATGAAGTGTTATCTATAGAAGAAGATAAAGTGCTTGTACGCTGGACAACTAGTGCTACACACAAAGGTGAATATCATGGAATTCCAGCTACAAATAAAGAAGTCAAAATCAGCGGACTGTCTGTTTGGCAATTTGAAAATAATCAACTCGTTGAGGCATGGCAAAGTTGGGATAAGTTAGGCCTTCTGGAACAACTCGGCGCTCTGCATGTGCATAAATAAATAAAAATTACAGAAAACTCTGCCATTCAGGGTTAAAGCCGTGATAGGCTAACACGATAGGATTTTTTGGCCGCAAACTGAAGTCATTATATATGAAATTGGTGTCTAACTGCGTATCTTTCGGATGGTCTGGCTGTTGAAGCAAAATGCAAAACACAGCGGCCATCACTTTAATTTCGCTTTCAGCTAAATATTTTCCAATACATCCTTGACTGCCCATTCCAAAGGCGAGCAAGCGAGGATTTTCGTTCTGTTGTATTGTAGAAAAGCGATCAGGGTTAAAGACATGAGGATTTTCTCCCCAAACATTCGGATCCCGTTGAGCAGCCATCACATTTAAAGAGATTTCATCCCCAGCACAAATATAGCGATCTTTTAACATGAAATCTTGAACCGCGGTACGCTTAATACAGGGAAAGATGGGGAAAAGGCGCAAGATTTCCAGATAGCAAGCCTGTAAGAGATCACCCTTTTGGACAAACTCTGCTATCCACTGGGCAAATTGTCTGATGCTGCACTCAGAACCTTTTGTGCTGATGAAATCTTTCCAGGCCCCATAAATTTGGGCTCCATAACCCGTTTGCTGGAGAGTGTAGATAAAACGAAGTATGGTTTCATAAGTGGTGTGTGCACCTCCAGAAAAAATCAAGAGAACCGATTTAATTTTTTCTATTTTATTCATGTTAGGATTAGCCGCTAAATTCGCGAGTGCACCAGAACTGTGAAAATTTTCCTCATCTAGACTTTTTGCAATAAAGTTCTCAATTTCCAAAATATTTGCACTGTTGGGTTTAGCATATAAGTTTTCCAACTGTTTAAAGAAAGATTCCATGACATCTTGAGGATGGTCAAACTTTAAAATGCATCGGTCGATGATGGATAAGAGAAAAGGGACTGTGAATTTAAATTTATGGCCCGCGAATTTAAAGATCTGAATAGCTGCCAAATCTGCCAATAAGCAGAGCATTTCTTTGGATTGGGTTGTTGATTTTGTGAAGAATTTTTCAAAAGGAGTCCTGAGCCTGCGATGTTCACTGAAAGGAGAGAGGATCATAGTATGAATATCAATGAGCGGAGCTAAATTTTGTTTAAATCCAGATTCAACTAAAGAGCCTCCTCGTTCCAGATGCAAGCATTGGATAATTAAGTTAGCCTCATTCACCATGTGAAGACGATTTAAAACTGGGAAATAAAAAGAATTAATTGTCATGAATGTCAAAGAAAGGATAGGTGTCTCTTTTTGTTGTAAGACCGCCCTTGCAAAAAGATCAGTCCTGACATTACTTGAACTCTGCATTGCATCAGTTGGATACAGAGCCTTGATGATAGATAAAACCCTATCGAAAACATATTGTGTATAAATTAGGCATCGGTTCGAGATTCTGATAAAAGAATGGGTAACTGGTTGGAAGCCATGAATAGCCATTTAATTTTAACACTTTAGATTTAATAAAATTAATGTTAAATTTTTATGCTTAATATTATAGAGTAATAAATACTTATATGGAAACAGTAATTGTTGGCATGTCAGGTGGGGTGGATTCATCAGTGACAGCACTGCTTTTAAAGCACCAGGGTTATCGTGTCATTGGCCTCTTTATGAAAAATTGGGAAGAAGAAGGGCCGTGCCCAGCACAAAATGATTATGAAGATGTTATTGCAGTATGCAGTCAGCTAGACATTCCCTATTACTCGGTCAATTTTTCAAAAGAATATTGGGATGAGGTATTTTCTAAATGTCTACAGGAATATGCTGCAGGTTTCACTCCCAATCCAGATATTCTTTGTAATCGAGAAATCAAATTTAAAGTTTTTTTTAAAAAGGCACTCGAGCTAGGGGCTGATTATCTCGCCACAGGTCACTATTGTCGTAAATTTTTGCATGAGGGTGAGTGGATTTTAGGACGAGGGAGTGATCTGGATAAAGATCAAAGCTATTTTCTCTATACGCTCAAAAGTTCCATTCTAAAAAAAGTTCTCTTCCCTATTGGCGATCTGACTAAAAAAGAAGTGCGTGCACTAGCTACAGAAACAGGGCTTGCCACTGCACAAAAAAAAGATAGTACGGGCATTTGTTTCATTGGAAAGCGTAATTTTAAAGATTTTCTAAGCCGCTATATTCCTAACCAGCCAGGTAACTTTGAAACCTTAGGGGGAAAAGTAGTTGGGCAACATGATGGCATTGCCTACTACACAATTGGCCAGAGGCGCGGCCTAGGTATTGGTGGCGCGGGTGAAGCCTGGTATGTGTTGAAAAAAGATGTGGAAAGAAATGTAGTAATCGTTGAGCGCGGTGATGAGCATCCAGCTCTATTTCAACGTGAACTGATTGCATCGGAAGTGAGTTGGGTGGGCTGCCCTCCACATTTTCCTTTAAAATGCACTGCGAAAGTGCGCTATCGCGCCCCTGATGTGGAATGTCAAATACATTCCTATGAAGAAGGGAAAATACATGTGCTTTTTGACATTCCGCAAAAAGCCATAACCCCTCGGCAATCTATCGTGTTTTACCTGGGTCCTCTCTGTTTAGGAGGGGGAATGATAGAAACATCTCCTTCGTCTATTTTATAATCTTTTTATAAAAAAAATTATATTCTTTTATACTAAATAAATATTTTTAAACTATAATACTATTTATATTTTTAATTTTTTTTAATAAAAGGATTTTTTATGACTATTTCAAATCCATCAGTTTTAGCAATGATGTCGACAGAAGATCGTCAATTAGGAACAATAGGTGTCATCGAACGTTCGCAGAATGAACGTATTACTTATGTAAATGGTATTTTGAATACAATCGAAGATTGCGCTCTGTCAGCAATAGAAATTTCTTGTTCTAACGGTTTTAACAAAGTACATTTCTTGTACGATCCTTCACAAGGCTTTTTGCGAGATGTGTATATAGCTTTTAATTTGATGAGATCTGGTCAACCTAATGATTCAGTCTATAAACTCATTCAACTTTGGCGTAGTTTATTTCAAGAAATGGGGGGTGAAAATAATCCCCAGAGCAAGATTATTCATTATGCTCACTCAAGGGGTGGGTTAGTTACAGAGGTTGCTCTTAGACATCTCACTGAAAATGAACGAAATAGAGTCATTGTCTATTCTTTTGGATCTCCTGCAATGTTGAATGAGAATGATTTTCCTGAAGCTCAAAATATCCTCAATTCTAAAGATGGAGTCCCTTTGGCAAATCCAAAAAGATGGTGGCAGAAGATCGGCATTCATAGTTATTCAAATAACGATCAAGTGCTTGAGTCAAACAAATTTCTAGAACACTCTTTTTTAGATCCTTCATATAGCAGCAAATTGAAAAAAATAGGTGAGCATTTTGTAGATCGGCATGCAGTTTAGTTGATTCAACTTGAATCAACTAAACTTAGCCTGAGCTATGCGCAAAGTCCTCTTCTTCTTCAAAGATTAATTTTTCGTCTTTGACTTTGATATGGTACTTTTTGGCTTCGCCTGGATGCCGGATTAATTTTTCCGCTAAGGGATCTTCCACATATTGTTCAATGACGCGTCGCAAAGGACGGGCACCCATTTCTGGCAAGTGCCCTAGTTTGACCAAAAGGTGAATTGCCTCTTCCGTCATATCGACATAAATATGATGTTTGGCCAAACGTTTGCGTACTTTGTCCAATTCAAGATGGACGATTTCTGAAAGGGCTGCCTCTTCAAGCGGCCTGAAAATCACAGTGCCATCTAACCTGTTTAAAAATTCAGGTTTTAGATGTTTTTTCATGGCGCTTTCGATTTTTTCTTGGATTGTCTTGTAATCGGGTAAGCCAGAGCGTGTCCCAAAACCAATCTCGGTCGATCTACGGATCAAATCCGCGCCCAAGTTGGAGGTCATAATCACAATGGCATGACGGAAATCTACCTTGCGACCAAAAGCATCAGTCAATCTGCCTTCTTCGAGGATCTGCAAGAGAAGATCCATCACATCAGGATGCGCTTTTTCGATTTCGTCAAAAAGAACAACACAATAGGGGCGTTGGCGCACCTGTTCTGTCAGCTGGCCTCCTTCTTCGTGTCCTACATAGCCTGGAGGCGATCCGGTCATTCGGCTGACCGCAAACTTTTCCATGTATTCCGACATGTCCACCTGGATGAGGGCATCTTCTCCGCCATACATATGCATAGCCAGCAAACGTGCTAAGTGCGTCTTCCCTACACCTGTTGGACCTAAAAAGAGGAAGGAGCCTGTCGGACGGTTAGGATCTTTGATTCCAGTGCGTCCTCGACGAATTGCTCTGCACACTACATCGACAGCTTCATCTTGTCCGATGATTTGTGAACGCAATGTCTCTTCCATTTTCAAGAGTTTTTGCGTTTCTTCTTCTGTGAGTTGCGTTACAGGTATGCCCGTTTGGGAAGCAACGACTTGTGCCACTGCATCTTCATCCACTGGTACCTGATGCTCTTCTTTATGTGTTTCCCATTCGGTGCGGATGGATTGAAGTTTTTCTCTTTGTTTTTTCTCATCATCACGAAGACGTGCGGCCTTTTCGTACTCTTGTGTGCTAATAGCTTTTTCTTTGGCTCGACGAGTCTCTTCAATCTGACTTTCTAATTTTGCGATATCTGAGGGTTGGTTCATCATCGAAACACGCATACGCGCGCCTGCTTCATCAAGCAGGTCGATCGCTTTATCTGGCAAGAAGCGTCCATGTACATAGCGATCGGAAAGAATAGCGGCAGCCTGTAAGGCTTCATCGGTGATCACTACATTGTGATGTTCTTCATATTTCTTCTTTAAACCGCGTAGAATTTCAATTGTGTCGTCGACGCTCGGAGGGGCTACGATAATTTTCTGAAAGCGTCTTTCTAAAGCAGCGTCTTTTTCAATATGTTTGCGGTATTCATCGAGTGTTGTAGCGCCTATACACTGCAGCTCTCCTCTGGAAAGAGCTGGTTTTAGAATATTTGAAGCATCGATGGCTCCTTCGGCTGCTCCAGCACCTACTATGGTGTGTAATTCGTCGATAAAGAGCAAAATGTTGCCGTGTTTTTTGATTTCATCCATCACAGCTTTGATACGCTCTTCAAACTGGCCTCTGTATTTAGTGCCTGCAATCATGAGAGCCAAGTCTAAAGTGATCAGTTTTTTCTTTCTTAAATTATCAGGAACTTCCCCTTTGATGATGCGCTGAGCAAGACCTTCTACGATAGCTGTTTTTCCTACACCAGCCTCACCGATAAGCACAGGGTTATTTTTGCGTCGTCGGCATAAGATGAGAATCAATCGTTCGACTTCTGCACTACGTCCAATGACAGGATCTAATTTTCCTTCTCGACTCATTTCCGTTAGATCGTAGCCATAAGCACGCAGTGCCGGTAACTTTTCAGCTCCCTTTTCGTTTGTTTTGGCGCTTCCTGCGCCGCTACCGCCAGCTGGAGGGAGTTGCAAATTGAAGGTTTCCAGTTCTCTGAGAACTTCTTTGCGCACTTCTTGTAGATCCACATTGAGATTCTCAAGTACCTGTGCGGCAACTCCATCGGTTTGTCTAAGCAAACCCAAAAGCAAATGTTCGGTTCCTACATAGTTGTGGCCGAGGTTGGATGCCTCTTCGTTTGCATACTCGAAAACTTTTTTGACACGTCCTGTAAGAGCAGGATCTCCATAGACTTGTATTTCAGGACCATAACCTACAAGGCGTTCTACTTCTTGTCTTACTGTCTCAAAATCTAGGCCTAAATTTCTTAAGACATTGACAGCAACCCCTTGTCCGAGTTTAAGCAAACCTAATAAGAGGTGTTCTGTACCTAAATAGTTATGATTGAGCCTTTGCGCTTCTTTTTTTGCGAGTTTTATCACTTGTTTTGCTCGGTTCGTGAACTTGTCAAACATAGGTCTCTCGTCTTTTGGTTCTTATGTGTAGGTATACGCAGGTCTGAATAATATCGCTATAACAATTTTATCTTTGAAAAATCCTCAATTCAACTCATTTTTTAAGCGTCACATTGCGAGATAGAAAAGACTCTTATTGAATTAATGTTAAAAAATCGTTAACCTATCAGGCTTATATTTTATTTAGTATCTATGGGTTGGAAGCACATTGACACAGGACGCCGCTCGGCTGCAGCTAATATGGAACTCGATGCTGCGCTTCTTGCAGATTTAAAAGATGAAAGGGATGCTATTTTGCATCTTTATGATTGGGAAACAGATGCTGCGACTTATGGGCATTTTATTGATCCTGGAAATTTTTTAAATTTTGAAGGTATCAAAAAGAGAGGACTTGATCTTGCCAAGCGACCAACCGGTGGTGGAATTGTCTTTCATAACTGCGATCTGGCTTTTTCAGTTCTTGTACCCTCAACCTCCCCAGCTTTTTCTTCTAATCCGCTCGATAATTATGCCTTTATTAACAATAGAGTGATTTGGGCGATCGAACAAGTAATCAAAATCCCAGCTGAACTGCTTCCAGATGAGCCCTTGCCTTTGGACGAACAGTGTCGAAGCTTTTGCATGGCTAAACCAACTAAATATGACGTGATGATTCAAGGAAAAAAGGTAGGTGGGGCAGCTCAGAGAAAAACGCGCAACGGTTTTTTACATCAAGGATCGATCTCAATCGGCTTTCTTCCCGAACTCTATCTCTCAGAAGTTCTTGCTGGTGGTTCATTGGTATTAGAGGGCATGCGTCAAAATAGTTTTGCCCTGCTTGGCTCGAATTGGACAAACAATGATTTAGAAGGGATGCGCATGACTTTACGTGAGCTTCTTCGAAAAGTATTTTCAGAAGCTTATGAATAAATGCTTCTATTGTTGTTTTGCTATCTTAATTCTTTTTTCCGCCTCCTTATGGTCTAATGAGAAAAAAAATAGGATCATTGTCTGTGAAAATGGTCTGGAAATGTTTCAATGGGACCTTGATTTTATTAGGTCAGCGGAGCAATCCGTGGAAATTCTTGCTTGTTTTTTTGGAGGCAAGACAGCCCAAACGATTTTAGAGGTCATCGAAGTACGTTTATCAGAAGTGCCTGATTTGCAGGTGTATATTTTGGCTTCCCCCCTGCTGCTCAGACAGGAAGATTATGAGCGGATCACCTATCTCCAAAAAAAATTTCCACACAATTTTCACTTGGAATTTTCTACCCAAGTGGCACGTTTAATGCCCGAGATTCTTTCTATAGATAATCATGTCAAACTCTGTGTTGTAGATGAAACCTATTTTTCTGCAGGCGGCACTAATTTCGAAGAGAGACATTGTGTTGAAGGAACTTTCAAACCCGCCAAAAAAAAGAAAAATCAATCAGAAATAGACACGATGCTGCCTACAGCTATGCGTGATCAAGATATTGTGGGCAGAGGTCCTCTGGCACACACATTAAGACGTACGTTTTTTCAATTATATGCCATTTGGGAACATTATCATCAGTCACAAATCCTAGAAACTGACCCTGCAAAAGTTAGGCATAGAGAGCGTTATTTTACTGTCTCCGCTGCACCTTATGTGGATAGTTTTGAAACTTCCTCAAGGGTGAGGGAACTTTCTGAATGTCAGATTAAATGCATTTTGGGAGGCCCGCATCAAAAAAATAACGCTATCACAAAAGAATATTTAGACCTGATTCGAACAGCTAAAGAAGAAATTCTTTTGGAGCATTTATATTGTTTGCCTATAGACCCACTTCTTGAGGCTTTGATGGAGGCTGTGAAGAGAGGAGTTAAATTGACGCTGATTACCAATGGCTTAAATAAAGATTCCTCCAATGGGGCGCATTTCTTCATTTGGGGCAATAGGATCTCTTATGTCCCTCTTTTCTATGGCAATTCCTTTCATTTTTGGGAGTCTTCTGCGGCTGCGCGTCAACCTACGAAAAATACAGAAATTTTTGAATATGATGTGGATGATGTCTGGCTACATAAAAAGATGATGCTCATCGATAGAAAAATTCTCGTTATTGGCAGCTATAATTTAAGCATCAAAAGCGCCTATGGAGATTATGAGATCATTCTTGTTATCCATTCCGAAGAAGTGGCCCAAGATGCATTGACAGTTCATGAAAAAGATGTGCAGAATTCAAGAAGAATTAGTCCAGAAATGGCGCGTAGCTGGTATTTCGACCCAATCATCTCTTGCATTGGTTTTATGCAAAAAAAATTTAGCGGCTTGCTATGAATCTTAGTTTGGGTTGTTCTTCCTCATACTCAGGGAGTTTTTAGGTTGAAATGACATTTTTTTGTTCGCTAATAACGCCTTGGGCTATGAGCTTCGCAAAAACTCCGATTTCATTTCAAAAACTCCTCTGATTACGAGGAAGAACAACCCAACTCAGGTACTTATGAAGCATATTTTCACTTTTCTGATAGGAATACTCTTTGCCTTTTCACTCATAGCAGAGGAACAAAATGAGCTCATTGTCACAGACAATGGAATGGAAATGCTGCAATGGGATTTGGACTTTATACGAAAAGCGCAGCAATCCATTGAGATATCAGCTGTTTATTTGGGTGGAACTGTAGCGCGTGAACTGCTTGCAGCTATTGAAAAACGACTGAGTGAAGTCCCAACACTTCAGGTCTATATTTTAACAGCTCCTATCCTCATTGAAAAAGAAGATTGGGCTATAATCAATCGGTTGAAAGCCAACTACCCAAAAAATTTCCATTTGGAATTACCTACAACAGTTGCCGTCATCTGGCCTGATGTCTCTGGGATTGATCATCATGCCAAATTGTTCGTCGTTGACGAAAAATATTTTTCAACGGGTGGGACCAATCTAGATGAAACAGCTTGCTCGGAAGGCACTTGGACACCCAAAAAAAATTTCAACAAAGCTTCTGTCCTATCCCATAATTTGCCTGCAGGCATGCGAGATCAAGATGTTGTTGGAAAAGGCCCATTAGCCAAAGAATTGCGCAAAATTTTTTATAAATTTTATGCTATTTGGGAAAATTACAATCGCACTGGAAAACTTGAAAAAGATCCTGAAAAATTTGCGGAACAGAATCACTATTTTGAAGTGACATGCCAGACAGAAGTAGAGAGGTTTGAGCATTCAGATAAAAAACGTAAGCTGAATCCCGAACAGGTTCGCTTAGTCATCTGTGGACCCCATCAACAAAACAATGTCATTACGGCTGAATATATACGTTTGATCCAAGAGGCTAAAGAAGAGATCATCATCGCCAATCTTTATTTTTGTCCTGTCGAACCTCTATTCAAAGCCTTGCTCGCTGCTGTCAATCGAGGGGTCAAAATTACAGTGATCACAAATGGTGTTAGTGACGTGGCTCCTGAATATACAAAGTTTTTTTGTTGGGCGAATCGCATCCACTATGTTCCGCTTTTCTATGGAAAGACTTTCCATTTTTGGGATGCTTGGCATGTGGCGGGACTTCCTGTGAAAAACGTGAGCATTTTTGAGTACCATGTCAAAGATATCCTTCTTCATAAAAAAATGATGATGATTGATGGAAAAAAGAGTGTGATTGGAAGCTATAATTTTGGCTCACGTAGCGATATGGGTGACTATGAGCTCATTTTAGTGTGGGATTCTCAAGAGTTATCAAATGATTTGAGGAAAGTGCACGAGAAAGATATACGCCATTCAAGACAAATCCCCCCGGAAGATGCGCGTAGATGGTATTTTGATCCAGTGAAAGTCTCCTTAGGCGAAATTCAAAAACGTTTTCATGGTCTTTTATAAAAAGTATCTCTAGTCGCTATTTACTCAGAAGAAAATTAACAAGATAAACAGGATCTGCTACACCGACAGGATTATAGGATAAATTATGTATCTTTTTTATCCTGCCGGTGTAGCAGGTCCTGTTTATCTTGTTAATTTTCAGCTTGTTAATTGTGCTCAAAATTTAGCTTAAAGTAGAGTGTAATTATCGTGAATAGTTACTGTCTCTAATTCCAATTTTAGGTATGCTTTATCCTGCAATAAGGGGCTTTTATGCTGCAATTTTTCAGAAAATATCAAAAATTTATTTTCATCGTCATCACTTGCGCTGTTGTCATAAGCTTTGTATTTTTTGGCTCCTACCAAGCAATTGCGCCTGCTTTCCGAACTAAGGGGGAGGATGAGGTCAGCTATGTCACGCGCATGGCTCGTTTTCTTGATACAGAACAGTGGATGATGTCTCGAAGGATTTTTGCTGAAAATTTCCTTAATGACGGCGTGGTTTCCAAAGAATTTTTAGAGAGTGGAATGGCTGAACTGCTTGTGCAAGCCAACCCTGAACTTTTTAAAAAGGATTTTGAAGAACGTCGAGAAAAGGAAAAAAATTACCAGCCTTATACACACCCTTACCTACCCACACTTTCAGCTGTGAATCTTTGGTCTATGTTTGCTCCGGACCTTCCTAAAAAGCTCTTCAACCTCCAAGAGGGAAAAGGAGGATTTAAGGAAAGGACAGAGCTCTTTTTAGCGCAAAAGAATTTTCCTCCCGCATTACTTTCTCAGATCATTCGTTATCAGGAACACAATTACCCTCAGATGCCAGGTGATCCACGCTTAGCTAGAGAGGATGTGACCCTTTTCTCTTATCATGGGCTTTCTGACTGGTATGGCGAGGTTTTTTTGGAAACTCTCGCAAAGGTGATTATTCAGACAGCAAATAATGCACGCAAGCAAGGGTTTAAAGTGACAAAAGAGGAATTGCTTACAGATTTGGTGATGCGTAGCCAAGAAGTGTACAACAATCTAAAGCAACACATGGATTTAGCCGTTGATGATGGTTATGGATTTTTTCAACTCTCTCTTCGACAGATGGATTTAACTGAACAGATGGCGCTAAAAATTTGGGAAGATGTAACCCTTTTTAGGCGGCTGATGCATGCTGTTGGGGATGGAGCCCTTGTCGATTCCATGGCATTGAGTCAGTTTTATGCATATGCTCATGAAAATGTTTTAATCGAAATGATTCAAATGGCACCAGAAGTACGATTGGCTTCGATGGATGATCTCAAGCGCTTCGAAGTCTATTTGGCGGCAGTGGGTACAAAAAAAGTCTCGGATCTCGATATTCCTCTTAACTATGCACCCATATCTACAATAAAAGAACATACGCCTGAACTCATTGGTAAGCGCTATCAACTCCAAGTTGCTGAGATCTCAAAAGAGGCCCTTCAAGCTAGGGTGAGTGTTAGAGAAATGGTGCAATGGCAATGTGCTTCTGAAAATTGGTCACTTTTGCAAAAACGGTTTCCAGAGCTTGCAAAAAATGAGGGCGAGCCTTTTGAACTCTTAGAAAAAATGGAAGAAAAGTCAAGAAGGCAAATAGACACCTTTTCGCGCAAAAAAATCGTTGAGCTACATCCAGAATGGATCGAAGAATCTTTAGCTGCCTCAGAGATGAATGAAAAAAAAGTATTCCTCAGCGAAAAGAGTGAACAACCCTTTGTTGGAATTGTGGACAGTGCAAAACTCTCTTCTGCATTAGAGGCGAAAGATGAGCTCATGTGTTATACGCAAGATGAAGAACACTATTATCGCTTTCTAGTGAGCGAACGCGGAATACAAAATGAAATTTTGTCTTATCAGGAAGCCTCTCAGATGAAGGTGCTCGATAAGCTCTCTGAAAGAATGCAGGGAGATGCCCTACTCAAAGCTGTTGTGGACGCTACTCCCCAAAGATACAAAGCAGACGCCTACGCTTATCGGTTTGCGGATTTTCTAAAGAAACATCACAAAGAGCTGCCAAAAGAAGCTCTTGCTCTTCAATTTCCTATCGTAAAAAAGGAAAGGAGCATCACACGTGCTGAACAGAGCGCGATCTCTTTAGAAGAAGCTCTCACTTTGAAACAAGGCACCTTTTCCCCAGTGAGAGCAGATATAAAAGAGGGTGCTTATATCTATCGTTTTATGGAAAAGGGCGCAGAGGCAAATGTGCCTCTTGAAAAATTGGTCAGAAGCCAAGAACTCCTTTCAAGAGAAGTGCGCTGCCGTTATTTTGAAAAGATCCTAGCCAAAATGTCTAAAAATGCTGGATGAACTTGTTCCTTTAGAACCTGTACATTTTTTTGCTCTACAATGCGATTGCTATTACCTAAAAAAGAAACAGTTCGAAAAAAAACATTTGCTTCCTAATCTGGCCTCTTTTTACGAAGAACGCTCTCTTGCAGTAGTCAGTATTGGCTGGAATGAGAAGGGGATTGCACTATTAATCACCATTAATGGACGCTTCAATGAACCCGATTTTCCTAATTTTTTGGCAGCTGATTCTGTAGAACTTTTTTTTGATACACGAGATGTGAAAACAACCGGTTATTCCACACGTTTTTGTCACCACTTTTATTTTTTGCCCGATCCTGTTCAAGTGGATGGAAATCTTGTGCAAGCTGGAGAGATCACACGCTTTAGAACTGATGAAGTGCATGAGTTGTGTGATCCCGATCTTTTAAGCATTGAGACAAGTGAAGATAAAAGAAGTCGTTCGATGCACATTTTTATTCCATCTGAATGTCTCTATGGTTATGATTCCAATCAATTTGATCGGTTAGGATTCACTTACCGTATCAATCGCCGAAACGGTGCACGGCAATTTTTTTCTGCAAGCAGCGCTGATTTTCAGATCGAGGCTCAGCCTTCGCTGTGGGCTAGCCTAAAATTAATCAAAGAGAAGTGATGAAATTTAGTCAGACGCATGAGTGGGTCAAAGTTGAAGGGGAGAATGCCACAGTGGGTATTTCAGACTATGCCCAAAAAGAATTAGGCGAGATTGTCTACGTAGAATTGCCGACTATAGGTCACGTAGTGTCAGCAGGTGATGAAGTAGTGGTCCTTGAATCGACTAAATCTGCAGTAGATATTTATACTCCTATCTCTGGCAAAATCCTAGCTATCAATGAAGAGTTGCGTTCCAGTCCAGAAATCATCAATAACTCACCTCAAGCGAAAGGTTGGCTCTATAAAATCAAAGTGCATAACCCAAGCGAGCTGGACTTTCTCATGGATGATCAAGCCTATCAAGGCTACATTGCACACTCCTAGTCCACTATTGAGTATTTAATACTGCAAGCTGTTAGTCTTTTGTATTTTGCTTCATGAACTTTTGGTGCTTAGCGTGAAATCTGTGCTCGCCTCAAAGGTCCCATAGACTGAAAGAACTGCTTATAGAGCGATTAAATTTTTTTCTTCTGATATATTTAAGAATTTTTTATACTACATTTCATTAAAAATTTAAATTTAAGTTCTTATGTCATACACAGTTCACAACGATCAAACGGAAACTTTTGAGAGAGTCGCTGTCTACACGGCTTACATATTAGGAGCTGGGATTCTCATTGGCTTAGCACGTACTGTTCTTGCTATTATCTATATTGCTAAGCACGCTTTTTATGCCAAATCCTATGAAGCAGCGCATCAAAAGAATCTGCAGAAACATTCAATAACGGAACGAGAGCATTTGCGTGAACAAGAAAATCAGGAAGCCGAAAAAAATACGCATAAAACTCATGGCTTGAAAAAAGTTAGAGCTTGGGTGGCTGAGCAAGGGACAAAATTGGGAAATGCTATTGAAAATGCAGCCGACCATATTGGTCACCCTACAGAGAGCGCTCTTGAAGAAAGGCAACAGAACCTGGTAAGCGTTCTAGAAGCTTCAAAAAAAGCATCTTGGAAAGAACAGCTTCTACGTGGAATTTCTGAACTTTTTTATGTAGGCACCTTGTATCATTCCTATCGAGACAATTGCGTAAAAAATCATAGAGTTTCTTTCTTAGGGCTTGATGAATTGGTTCAGTTGGTTGATGGTGAGAGTCAATTTGATGGAATGATCAAAGGCATTCTAGGAAGAGACCGTTACAATCCTTGGATTTAATCGACTATATAATCAGTGAATTGCCACTGGGACTTCTGGATTTTTAAAAGGAATCTGCTCGGTTGTGGGCAGTTTTTGTCCTGAGGGTCGTGCAAGATCAATCCCTAAAAGTCCCATGAAAGCCATTGCCATAAGACCTGTTGTGAAAAAAGTGATCCCCATTCCCCTCAACCCCTTTGGGATGTTTGAGTATTGGAGTTTTTCTCGGATAGCTGCTATTAATACGATAGCTAGCCACCATCCAAGGCCTGATCCTAGTGAAAAAAAGAGGGCAGGTAGAAGAGGATATTCACGAGTCACCATAAAAAGAACTCCGCCCAAAATGGCGCAGTTAACAGTGATCAGAGGTAAAAACATTCCCAAGGCATAGTATAAGGGCGGAGAATAGCGTTCGATTACGATTTCGAGCACTTGTACGAAAGCTGCAATGACTGAAATGTAGACAATGAGCTCGAGAAAACTCAGGTCAATGTTTGAAGCATTCAAACCTGTAAAACTTAGCCATGAAAGGGCTCCCTTGCCTGTGATGTATTGATGGACACACCAATTGAGCACTCCTGAGGCTGCCAAGACAACAGCAACAGCCATACCCAATCCGTTGGCAGTCGCTACTCGATTGGAGCAGGCGAGGTAGCTGCACATTCCTAAAAAATAGGCGAGCAAGATATTTTGGATGAAGACTGATTGGATGAGTAGTCCAAACAAATTCAAGTAGGTGTAATTCCCTAACCACATAACTAATAGGCCTGTTTATCAGGTTTGTTGATTGTATTGGCTATCCAAATGAATATACCAATAATGAAAAAGGCAGCAGGAGCTAGGACCATCAAGCCTAAGTTTTGATAAGCATCTGGATGCTCATTGCTGGCATACCAGCTTGATGGAATGATCTGGATACCAAAGAGCTGTCCAAATCCCCAAAATTCTCGTAAAGCTGCAACACAAAAAAGAACCCAAGCGTAACCTAAACCACCGGCGAGCCCATCCAGAAAAGCGGGGATAGGTGGAATATTTCTTGCCATGCTCTCTGTACGTCCCATGACGATGCAGTTAGTGATGATCAAGCCAACAAAAACCGAAAGGGTCTTTGAGATATTAAATAAATAGGCGCGTAAAAATTGGTCTACAATGATGACAAGTGAAGCGATGATAGCTAACTGTGCGATCATGCGTACGCTATCTGGAGTGATCTTGCGAAAAATGGAGACAAAAAAACAAGAAAACCCGGTGACCAAGCTTACAGCAATTCCCATTGTGAAGGCAGTAGACAAGGTGGTCGTAACAGCCAAGGCAGAACAGATCCCTAAGATCGCCACAAGGATCTGGTTATTCTTCCACATTGGCTCCAGAAAGTAATTTTTAAGAGGAACTTTTGCCATTTTACTTTTTGACTTTCTCCTGTTCGTGCACGTGGATGAAAAATGCCCTATATGGAGAGAGCGAATTGCGATAAGCCGCAGTGACCCCATCCCCTGTCAAAGTGGCTCCTGACATCCCATCTACAGCACTTTTTGACTTAGGGGAATTTCCAAAAACATCTTTTACCTTTCCTTTTACCACAATGATTCCCATGTCGGCTGTTTGAAAATCCGTCTTACCTCCAGGAGATCTTTGAAAAATCAATTTTCCAAAAAATTGTTTTTGCCACCAAGATTCAGTGATATTGGCTCCAAGGCCAGGTGTTTCCCCATGTTCATACCAGGTCGTGCCAATGACCTCATCCCCATTACGTCCAACAGCGATGTAACCATAAATTGGTGCCCAAAGACCAAAACCAGATACTGGAATGACAAAAACGGAAACTTTGGATAACTCTTTGCTTATGTCTGCATCACTCAGTGCATCTACACTTTTTTCATTAGGTAAAATTACATAGAAAAGTTTAAAAGGCAGATGCGCATAGCCTGCCTTTTTATTTTCAGCAAGGTAATCAGGTAAGGAAAGATGTTTGTCTTCTAGTGTAAAGACATTTCCGTCTTTATCAGTGAGCAAAGGGCGAATGCGCATACGGGAGATTTGTTTGATTTGCGCTTCCGTTGCCTTAGGTGCTGCGGGATCAGCAACTAATATACCTTTCTCTTCATCCAAACGTGCACGTGTAACGGTCTGGTCTTCTTGCAAAATTTGAAAATAGCCTGCATGGTCCAGAACCTTTGCGGCAATGAGCATCTGTTTGCTTTGATCAAATTCCTTAGCATTTTGCTGCACTTTTTCCAAACTATAAGCAGTGACAGCCAATACGAGGGCGCAGATCAAGCAGAGAGCAACGATGAAAAAAAGGACCTGTGTGCTGGAATGCGTTTTTTTGTTAGGCTCTTCCATATCCTCTCCGGAAATTGCGCACAGAATAATGATCAATTAATGGGGCGAAGACATTACCAAAAAGGATAGCAAGCATGACTCCTTCAGGATAGGCAGGATTAATCTCTCGAATTAAAATCGTGACCATTCCAATCAAGAGGCCGTAAATCCATTTGCCTCCTCTCATGCCAGGAGAGCTCACTGGGTCAGTTGCCATGTAAACAAGACCAAAGGCCAATCCGCCCATGAGCAGATGACGATAGGCTGGCATCGCAAACTTTGCAGGATTCCATGCCCCTGCATCAACACCAAAATGGGTGGCAAAAAGTTGAAAAAGGAGTGCAGTTACATAAGCTCCAATGCCGAAGGCTACCATGGTTCTCCAAGCGCCAACTCCTGTCCAAATTAAGAAGAAGGCGCCGAGGAGGCAGGCGATCACAGAGGTTTCTCCCATACTTCCTAACATGTTTCCCCAAAAAAGATTGCCATCAGAAAATTTGCCCAGACCATAGATGCTGTCTGCTGCATTGTGTGCAGCAACATAATTGCCAGGCAGTAGTCCCAATCCTCCTTGCTCGAGGGGTGCAATCAAAAATTGACGCAGCTGCTCCGCGTTCAGTTGCGTGATATCAGCAGCCTGTGTAGTCGTCACTGTTTTCCAATGCTGGAAGTGCGTATGGATCAAATCATAATGTGCAGCTTTTGTACCTAAGGTATGACTGGCAATTGCATCGACATGTACTTGTTTGATGTCAGAGACGGCACCATTGAGCCCTTGTAAAGGTGTAGCCTGGGTATATCCATCGATTTCATTCAAACCCGCTTGTGTATTCATGCGTTGCAGGCTGTTAGCTATGGTTGTCGGGTTGGTGCCTACCCAAACATCGCCTGTCATTTTTCCAGGAAATGTAAAAAAGAGGAAAGCACGTGCAACTAAGGCTGGGTTTAAAATATTCATGCCTGTTCCACCAAAGAGCTCCTTACCTACGAGAACACCAAAGGCAATGCCAAGAGCTACCATCCAATAGGGCATTGTTGAGGGCAAAATGAGTGGGTAAAGAATTCCGGTCACTAAAAAACCTTCAGCAATCTCATGGTCTCGGATAGAAGCAACAATTCCCTCAACCAACCCTCCCACTAGGTAGCTGATAACGACCATAGGCAAAAAGGCAAGGGCACCAAGCTTTAAAATGGTGAGATAGCGCCCTTCAGAAAATGCAAACTGAAAATAACCTTTGAAAGTGGTAGAAGCTTTTAAATAGGCTTTCATCAGCTGTGCATCACCACTGCTGTAGACCATATTTTGCAGCCCTGTATTCCAAATGGCCATCAAAATGGTGGGAAGTAAGGCAACAACAACAAGCACCATCCAGCGTTTTAAATCCACAGCATCTCGGATAAAAGGTGCTCTCTTTGTATTCAAGGGGACTTCGTAACAAAATGCGTCGAGTGCAGAAACAAGCGGCCGCCAACGATGCAACGGTTTGCCTTTTTCAAAAAAGGAGAGTTTGAAGTCAAGAAGCTTGCGGAGCATGCCCACCTTTTTTCCTTTTAACCAATACTTAGGTTTTTAACGAATACATAGTCGATTCAGTCCAAAATTTGGACTGAATCGACTATACCCAAGAAAACTAGCAAATTTTTTGGTAATTGAGAAGTAAAAGCTTTATCTCTGTGTCGCTCGTACGGTAAATTGGTGGCGTGGCTTTGTCCTATCTAAAAAAAACGTTGTTGTGCTGTATTCTTTTGGCTTTATGCTGTTTAGCCCTTTTTCCAAAAGAGATTCTGTTGCGCTGTGTTGCTTGGCAAACGGCGCACTATTGTAAAAAGGCTTTTGGTGCTCGATTGCACTATGAAACACTGTCCTGGGAAGAAGGAAAGATTTTCTTCAAAAAAGGTCGTTTGCATAAAGCAGGTGAGCTAGATGTGACATTTGAAAAAGCAGCTTTGCTTCCTTTCGTCGATTTGAAACATCGGCGATTTGGCGGTGAACTCTTTCTAGATCAGTTAAAAATCGTTCATCAAAAAAAAGAACTCCGCCCTGTCCCTCATCCTCCTTCTCCCTCGTTTAAACTCTTCAGCTTACAGTTGGACACCACAATTCGCGATGGAGAAATTTTTCTCTATGATTATCTATCTAAGAAAAGTGTTGTTCAACACGCCTTTTTTGATTTGACTCATCATGTCAATGCTCAACAAACCTATGGAAGCATTAACTTAGCCCTTGATCCTAACTCCCCCAAATTGGTGACCCATTTTTTTAATGAAAAAGGAAGTCATCTTCGACTTGCCGCTATTTTTAAAGCACAACCCTTTTCTCTTCTTTCCCATTTAGCAGGCTATTTTTTTCAAAACTATTTACCTGAGTCTGTTTTGCACTGGGATATTGTACAAGGCGTTGTCGATGGGGACATGGAAATGACCCTCATTGAGGGCGCCCCTTTAAAAATGAAAGGAAATGTGGATTTTGCAAATGTGCGAGGAGAAAATCATCAGCTTAAACTGTTAGCAGAAATGGATCAGTTAAGTTGTGACTTAGATGTTGATTTATCTGAAATTTCTTCTATCCATGGTTTTGTAGATCTCAAAGGTGGGCGAGTTGCTCTCCAAGAACAGGGGAGTATTTGGGAGGGCATGTGGGATTTAAAAAATGTACATTCCCACATCTGCATCAAGGAAGGCAAGGTGGAGAGCTCTACTCTCAACGGCAGCTTTATGGGCATGGAAGGAGAAATGGTCTTGGATTGGCAAGCCCACGACATTCTCATGCAAATAGGATTTCGCGGCTCTTCTAAAAAAATGCAGACGCTTTTGCCTGAAAAGGTGAAAAAAAAGTTCCAAGAAGCTTTTCCTGACGATTTTTTTACCTTAAAGGCGGATTTGAGACGCTCACCTGAAGGATTGAGATTAGAAGGAGATGTGACAATTACTGATCTACAAGAAGAGTTTTACACGCTTTCTTTTGGCTGTCATCTTGGAGACAGTGAGCCTGAAGCAGAAGTGGAAAACATCATTATGCAGCCATTTGATTTTTCTCTTTCACGTTCTGTCGCTAATTTTCTAGACAATTTAAAAAAACAATTCTGCCTCTCTCAGAAAAGATTTGGTTGGTTCCGTGCTGAAAAAGTCCCCTTGGAAAAATTTCTCGCTCCTTTTCTACTCGATGAGACACCCATGCAGCTGTTAGGAACAGCTGACTTTAAGGGAACCTTTGATGACTGCTATTTGGTGATCTTTTATGAAGGAAAAAATGTTGAGTTGCAAAGTCCTTATTTCCTTTTTCAAGTGGATACTATCAAACAGCAGCCGGGATCAGCGCTCACTGCTGTGCACTATTTTGATTTAAAAACATGGGATCATGTGGGATTTCTGCCTCTCAAGGATGCACGCTACTGGCAAAAAAATTATGATTTTCACTTAGAAAAAACCGGAGCAATCGTCAATTTTGAAAACAGGGAAATACGGATTCAAAATATTGAAACTCTAGCAGACGAAGTAGAATTGAAGGGAAATGTATATCTAAATATCCATTCCTTAGAGGATATCGATTTAAAAATTGCCGTGGCCGACTTAAAGGGGTCTGCGACGCATACTCAGCAATTTTTATCGCACTTTAAACCTTCTTGTATATGGCAGCTTCCTCTTGAGGGAACAGTTGTGGGCAATGATGAATCCGCTTTTTTTCACTACCATTTTAACCCATCTGCTTGCTTGATTGAAGGACGTATGCAGGGCAAGGTGACTCTTAGCTTCGTAAGTCCGCTCATGAGTCTACATGACTATGAAGCTTTAGTATCTTATGACTGTACAAAAAATGAGATGCAGATCGAGAAAGGTGAAGGGATTGTGCAGTTTTCAAAGCATCAAAAAGCTCTTACACTCGAAACTCCTTTACTTCGTTTATGGGGCTTCCCGAATTTTTTGATGGAAGTGTCTTGCTCTCTAAAAGATGACGAAGGACCTTATCTCACCCTAAAGGGAAGCTCGCAAAAAGCAGGAGATATTAAGAAAATCCATATCTATGGAGAAGGGCGAGAGCCGTTTCAAACATTAGAGATCACTGCTCAACAATTGGCTGACTCTACGTTTGTGACAGACTATGCATGTGGTAATTGGTCAGGGGAAATAGAAAGCCGTTTTGAAAAAGAAGGGTTGGCAATCAAAAAATTTTCCTGTGCCTCGCCACAAAAAGGTGGATTCAATTTTACGGGTGAATACCATTATCAAGAAAAAAAACTCAGTGGTGAAATCGGTGCAATCAAGTGGGATTTGGCTCGTTTAAGCTCTTTATTTAAAAAAAGTTTGTCTCCATGGAAGCCTGGTGGGGAAGTAGAAGGAAAAGGGCACTTGAATTGGACATTGGGAAAAGACCTTGAGGCACAGATTTCGTTCTTATTTAAAGGACTAGAATTTGGAGGCATTTATTTCGGCTCAGGTGAAGATTTGCGTTGCCTTTACTCCTCTCAAACTGGTTTTTCGGTTGAAGGATTGGAAGTGGAAATTCCAAGAGAGGCGGGAGCCGAAAAATATAAACTGGGACGCTTTCATTATGATATTCAAAAACAGAAGGTTCTTTTTGAGGGGTTTGATTTCTCATTGCCACCTGAAAAACTTCCTTGGGCAGCCAAATTAGCGAGCGAGCTGTTTCCTGGAAAGATCCATCCCATGATGATGGATTGGGTGGAAGCACTGAAACAAAATGAACCTTTGGAAGGAAGAGTTTCTTTAGAAATAGATCCTCATACTGTTTGGTTCTATTTGAGCTTAAAAGATGGCGTGTACTTTCTCTCTGACAAAAAATTAACTCTGAAAAATTTTCAGTTAGTCTATGACCCTCAAGAGTTGCACGTAAGCAGCCAACTTTTTTTTCATGATCATTACTATTGGCTACGTTTGACTACAGATAGTCTGACCATGAAACAAGGTGTACTTTCCCTTTCAGAAGAGCCAAATAGCACACGATCTTTAAATGCTTTTTGGGAGAGAGAAAAAGATAATAGGTTGAGCATTCGTGCACTTCAAGGAGCCTTTTGTGGAATAGATGCACAACTTGTTCAGATAGGTGAGAGTACATTTCCTCAAATTCATTTAGAAGGGCATATTGGCATAGAACCACAAAAATTATCGTCTCTACTCACATCTTCTTGGAAAAAAAAATTAAAGTCCTCTCAGCTCACTGGAAAGTATGAGTTGGAAGGAACCTTGACTTTAAATGCTTTGGATTTTTCCCAATGCGCTTTTACAGGGCATGCTTATGGGAATAATTGTCGAGTGAAAGAAGTACGGGTAGAATCTTTTTCGTCTGACCTTCACTATGAGGAGGATTCTTTGCATCTTTCTCATTTGACTTTGAAAGATCCAGCGGGCGTGCTTTTTATCAATCAAGTACTAGCAGAATGTGATCCAAATGAGACATGGCGCCTTTATGTGGACTATGCCCAGCTATCTGATTTACGCCTATCGCGACTCAAAAGTCCCTGGACACAATGGAGTTCTAAAGATAAACCTTTCTTCCGCCATCTCTATGTCCCTACGTTTGTAATTGAAAACGTGTCTGGTGATTTAAGAGACCCTTTTTCTCTTAAAGGCTCTGGAAAAATTGAATTCACCAATTTACCCAAAAAGACCCTCTTTTCTAATCTACTCTTCATTCCTACTGAGATCACTGCACGGATTGGACTAGACTTTTCATGCTTAGTCCCAGCTAAAGGTTCAATAGAATATTGTATTCACGATGGAAAGATTTTTTTTACAGATCTTGAAATGTATAGTGATGGTAAACGTTCTCGTTTTTACCTTGCAGAAGGGACGGATGCCTTTATCGACTTTAAGGGTAATCTCAGCATGAAAGTGAAAATGAAGCAATATAGCCTTTTGATGAAACTGGCAGAGTTTTTTACCATTTCTGTAAAAGGGACCTTACTTAACCCTTCTTATACCTTGAGTAATCATCGGGATGATGAAGATTCTCTCTAATTTTATTTTTCCACCCCTCTGTTTGCATTGTGCAGAAAAAACAAACGAGGGACATCTCTTATTTTGTAAGGGTTGTGTGGGTTTTTTTGAATTGATCGATCCTCATAGTCGATGTCCCTATTGCTTTACAGAAAATGAGGGAAGGCATCCTTGTCAAGAATGTGTGCAAAAAAGAAGGTGGCAAGTGAAAATGGCCTCAGCTTTAGACTATCTCGGCGCGGTAAGTTCTTTGGTCAAGCAGCTGAAGTATGGGCGCATGCCCTATCTAGCAAAAACATGTAGTGACTTCCTTGTAGCTCAATTTTTTCGGTTAGAATGGCCAATGCCAGATCTCATTGTACCAGTGCCAGGCCGGTATCTGTTCCATGGAATAAACCATGCCTATAGACTCGGACAGTGTTTGGCCAAAATTTTAAATGTACCTTATTCTTCAATTCTCAAAAGAAAAGCGGGCGATTTATCGCAAGCACGTCTTTCAAAAGAACAGAGAGAAAGCCTTTCTCCAGCTAGTTTTTATCTTAAAAAAACAGCACATCTTGCAGATCAATGCATTTTGCTGGTAGACGATGTGATCACAACGGGAACAACCTTACGCCTTTGTGCTGGTGCTTTATCAGAAGGATACCCTGCAAAAATTTATGCTCTTAGCCTAGCGCGCTCAGTAGGCTAATCGACTATAGCCTGTGGCTGTTCTGGCTTTGGAGTGACCAAAACATGTCCAATGATGGTGACGCCTTCATCCACACAGAGAGATGTTGCTTGGATGTCTCCTTTGACGACTGCTTCACCTCGCAGTTCTAATTTTTCTTGCACTGTGATATTTCCTTCAACCACGCCTTCTATGATTGCTTCTCGCAAATTGAGATTTGCCTTTACTTTACCGGAAGGACCTACAATCACTTTTCCCTGTGAAAGAAGCTCGCCTTCAAATATGCCATCAATCCGTAAAAAGCGTTCAAAACTCAATTGTCCACGAAAAGAGACCCCAGCACCCAAAGTTGTTTCCGGTGCTTCTTCTTGGATCATCCCTTCAAAATGATGGGGCAAAGTCGTTGTTTTTTGGCCGCTCCAAGACTCTTCCTGGCCTTCTATAGGAATAGCATGGGCTAATGGGGATTCAAAGACACGTTGAGAAGTGTTTTGTGGATCGCTTTTTTTGGCCCCATATTTTGTAAAAGGGGACGTAATTGGATGATCTTCATGATACAGTGCATGACTGTCATCCTGGTTATTTTTTCCAGATCGGCGAAACATAAAACACCTTAGAACCTATCGTTAAAAATTTGTTAAACAGCTATTTATAGTCGATTCAGCTCAAAATTTTACATTTGGACCGCGCCAAAGTTCTCGAGCTTGATCGATCGTAAGCTACCCAATATTAAAAAATATGGGGTAGCTTACGATCGGTCAATCGGGGTCTTTCGCGTGGGACCAAATGTAAAATTTTGAGCTGAATCGACTATACATGCTGTTTTTTAGTTTGGGTCTATATTGCGACGGCAGAGTGCAATTTGACGTTTCAAAGATTCGTCTTTTTTGATTTTATTTTCAATCGTCTTGCATGCATGTAAGATCGTTGAATGCGTTTTTCCAAAAGAAGCCCCAATCATGATTAGAGATTCTTGCATCATTTCTTTAGCTAGATACATCGCAGCTTGACGTGCAAGTGCTACCTCTTTGGTTCGAGAAGTCCCTTTCAGGTCGGTCACTCGGATTTGGAAGACTGTAGCTACACTTTTTAAAATATTTTCGACGGAAACCTTTTGCCTAGGTACGCTTTGAAAGAGTTCACTGAGTGTTTGTTCAACAAGTTCTTCAGAAACTTCTTGGCCTAGTAACCTGCAATGAGCCGTGAGACGGTTAATCGCTCCTTCTAATTGACGCACATTGCTAAAAATATGTTCTGCAATAAAGAAGGCAACAGAGTTGGGGATTTTTAGTCCCTTCTGTTCTGCTTTATGTTGCAAAATAGCGACGCGCGTTTCCAAGTCAGGCATCCCAACATGTGCTACGAGACCCCATTCCATGCGTGCGACGATGCGTTCAGAGAGTTTCAATTGGCCAGGGGGTTTATCACTCGTAATTACAATCTGCTTATTTTGATTGATTAAGCTTTCAAAAGTGTTACAAAATTCTTCTTCAAAGTTTAAGCGGTTTTGCAAAAATTGGATATCATCCACAAGCAAAACATCTAATGAACGATAAAAGCGTTTCATCTTATCTACTGATTTATTACGCAAACTATCAACCAAGTCATTGATAAATGCCTCAGTTGTAATGCATTGAACACGTAATTTCTTATGATGCTCTCGTACATAGTGACCAATAGCATGTAAAAGATGTGTTTTACCTAGCCCTACGCCTCCGTGAATAAAGAGAGGGTTGTAGGACCTGCCAGGTCGATTTGCAATCCCTACGGCTGCAGATTTGACAAATTGGTTAGACGGCCCTTCGATGAAATTGTCAAAACGGTAAGAAGGATTGAGCTTCAGCTCATATTCGGCATTCTCTTCTATGACTGGTGGGAGAATAGTACGTGTAGGAAGATGCTGCTGTTTGCGTGCAGGTTGGTCAGCGATAATAAATTCGATCGCAGGCTCTCCTTCTGCATTGACAGGGACAAAGGCGCAGAGATCTTTTTTATAATTGTCCAAGAGGTAGGCTTTGACAAAAATATTGGGCACCTCTAAGCAAATGCTGTCAGCGGAAGAGTCTAAGACTTTAATCGGGGCGAGCCAATTTTCAAAGGCAGTCAGTGAACAGCGCTTTTTGACATATTCTAAAAATTGCATCCATGTTTCGCGGGCATCACAAGTCAGCATAAGCAAAATCCTTTTGAACTAGCAAAATCTTTTATGAACAACAATTCCCACAATAGCGTCTAGGCGAATCGGTTGAGTTGTGAACATGGCGAGAATTTAGCAGCTGCTATCAAAGCTCGCAAGAATTTTTGCGCTCTGCTTTTTGCTTGCTCTTTTAAACTTTTCATCCTCAAGATTCTTCGTAAGTAAAAATTTTTCTATCGAGTTGAAAACTAATAAATACTTGAATTGCAATAACTATAGTCGATTAAATTTTAAATGATAATTTTGACCTACGTGAAAGTCTCGCGATTGATCGATCATAACCTACCCAATATTAGAAATATGACAACGTTCCTCAAAAGGCCGCCGGTGGCGGGTTTTTGATGGGTTGTCCGAGAGTTGGCTTAAGTCAACCAAGGTAGGGTTATGATCGATCAAGCCTGAGAGCTTTGACGTGGTGAAAATTTATCATTTCAAACTTAATCGACTATAGAATCGACTAAAAGCGTGTTTCATGAGATCAGGGTTATAAAACATTTAATTAAACAATAAAGAATTGTATGAAGATAAGAGGGTGTACAAAGTCATAATGACTTATATTTGGGATTATTTTTCCGTAGGTTGCATTCGCGCGATGGGGGACAATATTAATTTAATATGGCCCCCATCGCGCGAATGCAACCTGCGAAAAAAGAACCCGAATCTAAGTCATCAGCACTTTGTAACGAACATAGAGGACTTCATGTTTATTCTAGAATCACATGTTCCTTGTTCAAAAGCTGCACGGAAGTTTTTAGAAATACCTGCCTCGGGATATAATCTGATTTTATCTACACTTTTCTTTTTTACATTCTGCAAGCAAAAGACAATGAATCATAATCCACCAACCCCATCCTAAAATGGCTGAAGCTAAACGAATTTATGTTATCGCGGGACCAAATGGAGCTGGTAAAACGACAACAGCTTTATCTCTGGATCCCAACATTCTAAAATTTTATGAATTTATTAATGCTGATGATATTGCACGAGCGCTTGCCCCTTTACATCCAGAAAGCATGGCTTTGACAGCTAGTAAGCTCATGATAAAAAGATTGAGAGAGCTTCTTGATGCAAACAAAAGTTTTGCATTTGAAACGACAGCTGCAGGCACCAATTACATAAAATACCTTAAAGAGGCAAAGGGCAAAAATTATGAGATAAATTTAATTTTTTTATGGCTCGAAAATCCTGATTTGGCTGTTGAACGCGTTGCCAAAAGAGTGGCTCAAGCTGGACATCATATCCCAAAAGAAACGATTAGAAGACGGTATCGACTCGGTCAAATAAATTTGATAAAATATTATTTGCCTATTGCTGACCATGCGCTAATCCTGGATAATTCATATATTGAATCTCGAAATGTCATCGCTGAAGGATCAAAAAATCGGTTGATAATAAGAATCCCACATATCTGGAAATCAATTCAAGGAACGTTAAATGCCTAAAAAAGAACGAAAATCTATCAATTCTCTATTGCTAGAAGCGCATGAACGTGGAATTGAATTGGCAATAGAAACTTCAATTAGAACTGGTGTGCCATTAGTAGTGGCAAAAGAAGGGAAAATCTTTGAAATTGCCCCAAAGTACAAATACGTACGTGTTCCCATTAAGGCTGCAAAGACAAAATCTAAAAGTTTAAAGAAAAAATTTTAATTTTAACTTTGAGCTAAATAACTTATAAAAACGCCGCCGTAATCCACTTTTCCAAAAGGATATGACAATAGTTGTTTTGGCCCCAAGCTGGTCAGCCTGGTTGGAGCATGTAGCTCAGTCTATCTGATGAGCAAACGAACAATCCAAACGCTCTTACGTACATAAGAGAAGGCTTAAAGAAATTTTATATGATGCACTAGCTAATGGGCTCAGATAGCTTCTTAGGTTTTGCAGACAGGCTATTGGATGATTATGAGAAGCTGTTTCTTTTTACAAGGTATCCGGAAGTTGAGAGTACGAACAATGCGGCTAAGAGAACGCTGCGTCATATTGTACTTTGGAGAAAAACTTCCTATGGACACAAAGTGAAGAAGGGAGCCGCTTTTTGGAAAGAGCAATTTCAATTTGGATGACTTTGAAAAAACAAGGCAGGTAAGTCTTGCCATTTTTTCAACAGGCATATCAAGCAACTTTTGTTCTGAAATCTTAACCCCCGCTATTTAACTGCCCCCAGCTAAACGGATACCTCTCAGGTATTGGCAATTCTTATTATAAAATTAATAATGCTTAATGTTAAAAATTTTGGTATAATGTTGTAATGATTAATCAAATTAATTGTTCAATACCATTTCAGTCCTGTCTCTTAATACCCCCTCAGGAAAAAGGCAAAGAAAGGGTGCTAGATAGAATCGTTTCTGTGTTTGGAAGAGGTATCGATCAACTCGCGCATTTTTTTGCGCGTCTTGGTTCTTCATCTGCACGACAAGCTATTTTTGGACACAATATCATTGAAAAGCCCGCAAATACCGCAAATGTTAGAAAGATCGAAGATGCCGCCCTCTATGCCGGATTGCAAAAAATGCCACTGACGCTCAGCGAAAAAGGGAAACAAATCTTCGAAGCACGCAAGGTGCCGGGAGCAGACACAGTCCGGATCGCTCCTGAGAGGAGAGGTGGAAAATGTTTAGGAGCCTCTCTCTATTTCATTGCGGATTATTTGAGTTCTGGCCGCAATATTCTAGCGACAGCTGAAAAATTTGAAGGTGGGGTCCCAGCAGAAGGGGTCCTTCTGCAAGAGATAAGCCAAGAGTGTTTTGCAAGGGCTCCCATGAATTTAACACAGGAAAATACAGAGGTCCCTGTTGCTCTTCAGGTTGCCTGTGATTTTGAAGATCTTCAGGTGGAGAGGACGTTAGGGAATCAAGTAGGACTTCAAACAATTAGGGAGCAGGTCAAAACCTTAGAGCCTGGAGCTTACCTTCTCTGTATGCCATTTGAGCCCAGAGGGTGCCACGTTGTGACCCTTATTGTAGAGCCCTCTCCTTCAGCCCTGACCTATCTTTATGATTCAATCAGCGGAGTTGGTTGGAGCTATGGCAACAAGGAGCGTAGAGCGATAGTTGATAGAATGCTTAAGACATATGCCGGAAATTCCCCATCAGAGCAGTATAGTCTATATAAGATAGGCCAAAATAGGCCAAAAAGGGTAGGAAACATTCTCTGCAAAGAGCAGTGATGAGTCACTATTTTTTTTCAGAGGTCATCTTTAGACAATGTATTCGAGGTCATTGTCTTAAGTTGAAATACGAATGCAGGCGGTGCATTAACTTAACCTTAAATTCAACCCAAATAAACAAAAGCCATGCATCCAGGAGCTCTTACCAGGTCATTTGTAATAAGATGCTGCGCCAATTCGTATCTGAGTCAAGATAAATGATCTGATGTTTTGTATATTTTCAAATTCCTTTTCTAAATTTTATCGGTTTTGGCTAATTCAAAAGGCGTAAATGTTCTATCTGCTCGAAAAGCTTGCCATCGACTTCTGGCTTGCCTGAACATTAACCAATCATTCTGTACATCCCTGACTTAGTAGCGCTAGTATAACTAAGATTGCTTTAAAATGTCTTTTCTCTTTCTTATAAAAAATGATTCTCGATAAGGCTGTCTAGCGATTCTATTTAGGGGATAAAGTTGTTTAATCAAAAGGTTTCCAGCAACTTTTTTCCATGTAGTCTTAATGAACCATCAGGAGCAACATTTGGGAGAACCTAATTTTTTACTTAACTAAATTTGTTAACGCTGCTCAAGTAAATATAAGTTCATCCAAACACAAAATGTATTATGATATGTCTACAACAGATAAAAATATTGTCCCTCACAAGTATCGGCTCCCATTCGGAGCTATTCAAATGCTTAGATGTGGAATAGCCAGTAAACACCCTCTAATATCTTCAAAGACAATTCATTTTTTGTCCTTTTTGTTTTAGATAGGTATTCACTGATTTGGTTTCTTGAATGCAAAAACTGATATAAGAAGTTGTCTGACTGTATATAAACTCAGTCACAACTTGTGGAGGGGATGAGTGAATTTCACCACTTTTATGATTAGTCCAAAATTGATAGGTGAAAGTGATCTCTTGCATAAATCTAGCTCTATGGTTAGATGCAGTTTCCATAGGCTTGCCCTTCTTTTTGCTCATCAAGCTCCTCATTGCAAGATGATGCTCTTTCAGATAAGGATTTGAGTATTGCTCTGTGTAATCCCATTCTGGAGGTAAGTAATGAATTAAATTTCCTTCTATCTGCCCATCACTTAAAGCCTTCTCTAAACCATTTGTATATCCATGATATCTTATTGCAAGAAGCGAATTGCGCAATAAAGTTACTGCTCCTATTCTACACGAAGCACCATCTGCCTGTCTTTGCTTTATGGTATAATAAATGTTGGCTGGAGAGATGCCCCATTGTTTTAATAGTGTACCAACATCAATTCTTACATCGACGCTATCTAATATGGCGCACTCAACCTGATTTTTTTCCTGATTTCCAGGGAAATAAAACAAGATAGGAGTGACATGGTGACTTTTTTCCAGTGGCAAGATGATACCAACATACATTGGTTGTGTAATATGGAGATTCCAATTGTCTAAAAGCGCGCCTAATTCATTTTTATTAACAACAGAAATGATGGTATTATATTTTTCATAATATTTTTGAGTATGTATGCGAAGTGTCCCAATGTCAGGCATAAAAATCGACCCGTAGCACAATTTCTTAACATAAAGATCATGAGAAAAAGCTGCCTGTGCCTCATTTGCAAAATCACCAGGGTAATGTTTAAGAAAAGATTGAAAATATTTGTCATCTAAAGGATGCGAAGTGCTAGTGACAACAAGTTCATCCTCAAAATCGCGATAATAAGGAGACTTTCCAATAGGCATGTTGTTTGCCATAAGTTTGTCTGAGATCTCTTTTGCAGCAATTGAAATTATTGGCATTGAGTGGATTATCTCGGCATCTTCTATTCTTATTTGCTGCCAATCATATCTTGGTTCTGGATTGTATTCTTTTTCAAATGGAGGTGGGCCTACCAGACTGTCTTCTAGTTTTCGATGATTTTGACTGGAGGCTTTCAAATCTCGCATCTTGTTGCACCAAAAGAGCGCACTGGTAATCATCAAACATAACGCAAGGATGATAATAGAAGTCCCTGAGATGCAACTCATAAGTCCAACATTTGCTGGATGATTTAACAAAGCTGTACAAGAGAAAACCCTACAGCTTACCAGGAGAAGAATCACGCCAATTGCAAGCCATGTTGCTAAGAGAGCAGTGTCAAAAATAGCTGAGATTTTCTGTTTAGACCCTATTGGATTATTTTGATTATAGTAAATAGAGTTAATAATCATGTGATTATTATACTGTTTAATAATATTATTAAAACAATAAAATTCTATTAATATTAAATTGAGATTTAAGCGTATGCTGTGCGAAGAGCAGCGGCATCACCTGCAATTGCGGGATCACCACTTTTTTCAAGTCGCGCAACGATATCCAAGGCCTCGCGATTTTGATGAGCCCCTAATAAGGCTTTTGCTTTGTTCAGGAGAGTGGGTTCATGGGTAGGATCGAGTTCAAGGGCATGGTTGAGGGTGCTTAAGGCTTTTGCATTCTCCCCCATTTGCAAATAAAGAGCTCCAAGAGTTTGTGCATCGTAAGCATTCACAGGATCCAGGATAATCAGCGCCTCAAAAAAGATCAGAGCTTTTTGATAGTGGCCTTCACGTAAAAAAGAGAAGCCAGAGAAGCGCAGTTCCTCTAGTTGATCATTTGTCCATCCTAAAATGTCTCGCCAGTTCACCTTTGCCATGAACCTATCCGTAAATTCCAAAAAAATGATTTATGCCTGTACAAATTGATGCATGCGTGCAATGACATAATCGACCATTTCATTTGTTTCCTTCACTCCTTTTTCAAGCAAACGGATCAACGTTTCTCCTTCTTGAATGAATTCCTCTTCTTCTTCGCTTCCTTGCTTATGCTCCCTTTGCCCTTCTTTTTCCTGATCTGCATGCTCTTTACGATCAAAGCGACCTCTCGTCTTTCTTTTCAGATAAGCTTCCAAGCGATGGATATCAGCATCTTGTCTTTCCTTTCCACCTAAAGAGGGTGCGACATAAGAAGAGGCAAAGCGTTGGAGATAATAATTTTTTGGAATCATGAAGCGGGCCCACATTTTCCGCTGATAAGTCTGCATCAGCAAAACAATCGCGGGATGCTTGGGGATAAAATCGAGGACTTTTGTCTGTACTGCTATGACCCTTGCGCCACTGGGCGGTAGGTGGTATTGCTTGCGAAATGCCTCAATTTCTTGTTGGTCATGCGCAAAACGTTCATGAGCAGTGATGTCGTAGCTATAAATCTCAACCATAAAACTATGTTACTTATCTAGATGATTGCTTTCAATGGGGGCTTGTTGCATAAGTGGAGATTTATAGTCGATTCAACCCAGGATTTTACATTTTTATCTCACGCGAAAATCTAGCGATTGATCGATCGTAAATTGCTAATATTGGTTAACTTAAGCTTGGTTAAACCTAGAAGTTTTAGCGCGATTAAAATGTAAAATCCTGGGTTGAATCGACCATACTTGTTTTAATATATTTTTTTTCAATGATTTTGCCTATTCTATATGATCGTTAAAAAAACTTTAAGCTGTAGCGTCCGTCCCTCTCCCATCAACTATGAGATTGTCATAGGTGAAAATCTTGTGGAAAGCGCAATTCAGTATGCGAAAAGCATTTCGTATCAAACACTTGTCATTTCCACTGATGCAGTGAACGAAATATTAAACTTAAATAAAGAAGAGCGACTAATCCTACCTTCCGGAGAGTCCATTAAATCACGCGCGATTAAAGAAAAAATCGAGGATGCTCTCATTGAGCGGGGTTTTGGTCGAGAAAGTTGCCTGGTGGCCATAGGTGGGGGAGCTTTATTAGATCTGGTAGGCTTTGTAGCTTCCACCTATTGCAGAGGCATTTCCTTTGTTTCTGTTCCCACAACACTTCTTGCGATGACAGACGCATCTATAGGTGGAAAGACGGGTGTCAACGTGGAAGAGGCAAAAAACTGGATTGGAGCCTTCCATCATCCTCGTAAGATTTTTATTGATCTTATGCTTTTGAAAACATTACCAGACAGACATTTCCTCTATGGACTGGCTGAGACAGTCAAACATGGCATTATTGCGGATCACGCACTCTTTGCTTTTTTGGAATCTCATGCTGAAGAGATTTTACAGCGTAAGTCTATCATTTTACAAGAGATGGTTTTAAGGAGTTGTAACATCAAAAAGTCCATTGTCGAAAAAGATCCATACGAAAATGAGGGTTATCGTCGTATCTTGAATTTCGGACACACAATTGGACATGCGATTGAAACGCTTTCTGAATATCGCTGTCCTCATGGACAAGCAGTGATCATGGGAATGCGCATTGAGGCAGAAATCGCCAATCATCTCGATTATCTTTCGCATTCAGCACTCATACGTTTTGATTCTCTCTTGAAACGCTTTCAATTTAAAATGGATTATCCCAAAAGCCTTCCCTTTGAGATGTTAAAAAGGGATAAAAAAGGGGCCCATCGTTTTGTTGTTTTGACCTCAATTGGAAGCGTCGCTCCTTTAGAGGGTACCTATGCATTGACTCTTTCAAAAAAACATTTGGATATGGCGTGGAACAATGTTGTGTGCCCCTCTTAAGTTTGAAGATGAATCAATGCTCTGCCAGGCAAATAGATGGGCAGATCTCATCGAGTTTCACATAGATCATTTTCAGACATCTACTTTGGAAAAGTGGAGAAGGCTTTGTCACAAGCCAGTGATTTTTAAACTGAGTGCTTCTAATTTCAATGTGCTCCAACATCAGCCCGAATATGTCGACCTGCCACATACAGTTTCTCCAGAAGTATTTGAATCCATCAAAAAACAGTACCCCCAAGTGAAACTTATCTGTTCATATCATGATTTCGAACAGACAGGAGATTTAACTGCAGTCTACAGGCAGCTTGCTTCCCATCCTGCTGAAATCTACAAAATTTCCACTCTAGCACGAACAACGAACGATGCATTACGCATGTTGAAATTCATGAAAACACACAAATGCTTGGGTATCTGCATGGGAGAACTTGGCAAGATCACACGAATCTTAGCACCCATTTTTGGTGCACCATGGACCTATGCTCCATTATCTAATGCACATCGTACAGCCTCTGGTCAACTTCTACTGGATGAGCTTGTAACAGTTTATCGTTATCGAAAACATAGTCCAAAGACGTCTCTCTATGGTCTAATCGGCGATCCTGTGAAAAAAAGCTCAAGTCATTTAATCCATAACTATGCTTTTAAAAAGCTTGGTTTGAATGCAACCTATATTAAAATGCGTGTCACTCCAAATGAACTTGAAGAATGTTTGTCTCTTTGTAAATTTTTAGGGTTTAAAGGTTTAAGTGTAACCATGCCGCTTAAAGAAACGGTCGTTCGCTACCTTAGTCATTCTTTTTCTCAAGCAGTGAACACAGTAGGCTTCAAAGAAGAGGGCGTTTATGGATGGAATACCGATGGAATAGCTGCTTTAGATGTCCTGGAAAAATATACCAAAGTGAAAGAAAAGACAATCGTTCTACTTGGAGCTGGGGGGGCTGCTTGGGGAGTTGCACATGAAGCGGCAAAAAGGGGAGCACGGCTAGTCATTCTCAATCGCACTTTGTCACGTGCATGCCGATTGGCACAAGTGGTCGGTGGGACGGCTTTTACACTTGAGGAATTTCCTCGAATCGCCCAATTAGGTTATGATATTTTGATCAATTGCACTTCAGTCGGCATGGGAGATGATCTTTCTATTCCCATTTCAGCTAAAGATCTTCTCGAAAAAAAAATTGTGATGGAAATTGTTATGAGACCCCGCACCACACGACTTGTTGCTGCAGCAAAAGCCAAGCAGTGTGAAATTATAGAGGGTATAGACATGTTTATTCAGCAAGCAGCCGAGCAATATTACCATTGGTTTCAGGAGCATCTTGTCGATGGCTGATTGGATCATTTCACCTTCAAAACTACAGGGGACGCTACATATTCCAGCATCAAAGTCACAGTCGATCCGCGCTTTGTTATTCGCACTGCTTGCAAGGGGCACATCGCATATTCAACATCTTCTCGTTTCTCCAGATGTCGAAGCCATGCTTCTTGCTTGTTATCATTTAGGAGCTTCGATAGAACGTTGTAAAGATGGCGTAGAAATCGTCGGCGTAGGAGGAAAAATATGTGGTGCTGAAGATGTGATCCAAGCGGGGAATTCAGGGTTGATTTTGCGTCTTATAGGAGCTCTTGCAGGTTTAAGTTCTAAACCTATTGTGATTACTGGAGACGAGTCGATTCGTCATGTGCGCCCCCTTGTCCCTTTGCTAGATGCTCTGTGTCAATTAGGTATAGAAGCTATTTCTACTAGAGGTGATGGAGGGGCTCCCATTCTAGTCAAAGGCCCTTTTCATCCAGGTACAGCTATTTTGCCTGGCGAAGATTCTCAACCTGTTTCAGGCCTTCTGATCGCTTCAGCTTTTGCCCCTGGTCCTATAGACATCTTTGTTTTGCATCCGGGGGAAAAGCCCTGGGTACATCTCACTTTAAGCTGGCTTTCTAAGCTAGGGATTTCCTTCACAGCACATAATTTTGAGCATTATCGATTACCTGGAAATGCTTCCATTGAGGGATTTAGTTATCGGGTACCTGCAGATTTCAGCTCTCTCACTTATCCCCTTGCAGCGGCTGTGTTGACGGGTTCTGAAATTCATATAGAAAATTTGGATTTCAGCGATCTACAAGGAGATAAGCGAGTGATTGGCTATCTCCAAGAAATGGGAGCTTGCATCGAGATAGACGAAAACAGCGGCAAGCTATGGGTAAGAAAGTCCAAAGAGTTAAAAGGGATTGCTTTAGATGTTAATGCTTGCATTGATGCTCTACCCCTTTTGGCTGTTATCGGTTGTTTTGCAGAAGGGAAAACAGAAATCAGAGGAGCTGCAATTGCTCGTAAGAAAGAGAGTGATCGCATCGCTTGCATTGCTCAGGAATTGAAAAAAATGGGGGCGGACCTCGAAGAGCATCCAGACGGATTGACGCTTTACCGTTCTTCATTAAAAGGAGCGCTACTACATTCATACCAAGATCACCGCCTGGCCCTCTCCTTGTCTGTTGCAGCTTTAGCTGCTAAAGGAGACACTTGTATTCAACATGTGACATGCGTAGATAAAAGCTTTCCTTTTTTCTGCGAACACATGCAAAAAATGGGTGCTCAAATTAATACAGAAAAAAAATAAATATATGGTTTACATATTTTGCGGATTGTTTTGTGCGGGCAAGTCGACAGTGGGGAAATTGTGTGCAGAAAGACTCTCTCTCCCTTTTTATGATACAGATAGGCTCATTGAAGAGCAGGAAGGACAAGGAAAAGCTGTTGGCCACATTTGGAAAGAGATCGGCAACGAGGCCTTTCGAGAATTGGAAAGTGCGTTGATTTGCTCTTTGAATCCATCTACTGCCATCATTTCCACTGGAGGAGGAGCGCTTCTTCAGGAGAGAACACGTATGCATCTCAAAAAAATAGGTGTCTCAATTTATTTAAAGGCCTCTGTCGAAATTTTATTTCAAAGGATCGTGCAGCGAGGACTACCACCCTATTTGGACAAGAGTCGCCCTTTTGAACATTTAAAGGAGATTGCGCAGCAGCGTTTTCCTATCTATGAAAAGCATTGCCCATATATGATAGAGACTGAAAATACCACACCCGCAGAAGTCACTGAAAAGATATGGGAAGCAATAGTTTCGGGCAAATTTTCCGGATCACAACTTGGGGAGAGTCCCACGGGAAAGCCATTGGAGTTGTGATTGATGGCTGTCCGGCAGGTATTGAGCTCTGCGAAGCTGATATTCAATATGAACTCGAAAAACGCGCACCAGGTCAATCTGCTCTCACTTCTCCTAGAAAAGAAAGTGATAAAGCGGAGCTCCTATCAGGAGTCTTTGAAGGAAAGACCACCGGAACTCCCATTTCCATTTTGATTCCCAATAAGGATGCTGATTCAAGTCACTATGAACCGATCAAGCATCTTTTGCGCCCTGGTCATGCAAACTATACCTATTTAAAAAAATATGGGATCTTTGATTACAGAGGTGGTGGCAGAGCCTCAGCTAGGGAAACTGCGTGCAGAGTAGCGGCGGGAGCTGTGGCTAAAAAATTTCTTCATGGGTATAGGATTTCCCCAAAAGCTGCTTTGATCGAAGTAGGTGGAGCTATCAACTACACAGACATGTTGCGCCAAGCACAAGACGAGGGTGATTCCCTTGGAGGGGTGATTGAGGTGACTGTCCAAGATTTACCAGCAGGTTTGGGTGAACCCATTTACCACAAAATGGAAGCACTTTTAGCTCAAGCGATGCTCTCATTGCCTGCTAGCAAGGGTTTCGAAATGGGAGCGGGTTTTACTGCTGCTCGTATGCGTGGCTCAGAACATAATGATTGCTTCATTCCAGGAGAAAAAACGGAAACAAATCATGCAGGTGGAACCCTGGCTGGCATCACCAATGGGATGCCTTTAGTGTTTCGCGTAGCTTTTAAACCCACATCAAGCATCAAAAAGGCACAATTAACTACAACGCTGACAGGAGAACCTGCCTCCCTTAAGCTCCCCGAAGGATCACGTCATGATCCTTGTGTGGCCTTGCGCGCTGTCCCTGTCGTAGAGGCAATGACAGCGCTTGTGCTGGCGGATGCGCTACTTTTAAATCGATGTTGCACGAACCCATTTTAGTCGAAACTTTTCTTTCTTTTTTTGAGAACAAAGACATTCATGTTTTTGTAGATGGCACGTTAGGAGCTGGTGGGCATGCGAAAGCGCTTTTGGAAAAACATCCAGAAGTGGAATATTTCTATGGCCTGGATCAAGATAAACAAGCCCTACAGATTGCTGCAGAAACACTGCAAGAATTTGGCAACAAAGTCCAATTGATCCATGGAAATTTTCGTGCTATCCAAGATCTTGTCCCGGCAAAAAGCGTCACAGGGATTTTTCTAGATCTCGGCGTCTCTTCTATGCAACTGGATAGGGCTGAAAAAGGCTTCAGCTTTTCTAAAGAAGGCCCTTTGGATATGCGCATGGATACCACACAGCACTTGACTGCTGAAATCGTTGTCAATACCTACTCTGAGAAAGAATTAGGAAGGATTTTTCGAGAATTAGGCGAAGAATCCCGTTGGCGATCGGCAGCTAAGGCCATTGTAGAGGCACGTAAAAAGAAAAAAATCAAAACAACTGAAGATTTGGCTGATGTATTAAAACAGGTCTTGACATGGAGTGGTCGAAAAGGGAAAAAGATACATCCGTTGACGCTAGTGTTCCAAGCTTTGCGCATTTTTATTAATGATGAGCTCGGAGCGATTGAACAGGTCATTCCGCGAGCGATCGAATTGCTTGAGCCAGGGGGCCGTTTGGGCGTGATCAGTTTTCATAGCTTAGAGGATAGGCTTGTTAAGCATGCATTTAAACACTATGCCCAAGAAAAAAAAGTGATCCTTTTGACCAAGAAGCCATTGGTTGCCGATGCGACAGAAGTGAGACGCAATCCCCGTAGTCGTTCTGCAAAAATGCGCTTTGTGGAAAAAATAGGCATTACCTAATTTCGTGTTCGTGCTCACGCACGCGGGCAAGATATTAGATTATACTAAATGCACATTATTTATGGTATTTGGTATTAACACGAAATTATAGGAATGAATCGTTAAGTTATGAATAGTGGCCTATTTATACGCGTTCTTTTTTGCATTGCCATCGTGGGCGTATTTCTTTATGTACACATTTTGAAGCAAAATACAATCACTGAACTACGTCTACAAATTCCTCAAGCTGCAAAAGAACTGGAAGCGATCAAACAGGAAAATGTGCGTTTACGATTTGAAATGGATCAATTTGAAAGCCCGCAACACTTGATGGAATTGAGTAGCCAGCCGCAATTTAGTCATCTTAAATACCCTTTGCTCAATGAAATTATCACACTAGAGGTCCCGTGAAAAAGCGGATTACTGTGTTGGCACTCAGCATGTTTTTTCTCTTTTCCCTATTGATTGCCCACTATTTCAAGATTCAAATTTTAGAGGGTGAAAAATGGACCAAAGAGGCGCTTTCTCAACATGAATTTCTCCTCAAAGAGCCTTTCAAGCGTGGAGCATTTTATTCCAATACTTCGATTAAAAAGGGCCATCCTGAATCACCACAGCCTCTTGTCATCGACGTTACAAAATTTCATTTATACATCGACCCCCTCTCCATTAATGAACAGCAACGTAACGAAGTAGCGGACCATTTAATTCAATTAGCTTCACTTGATCCTGAAGTCAAAAAGGAATTTTCGATAAAAAGCAGATCACGCCGCCTTGCGCTGTGGTTGGATAAAGAGATAAAAGAAGCCATCCTTGCTTGGTGGATCCCTTATGCTAAGAAAAATAAGATCGCTTGTAATGCTGTCTATTTTATCACCGATTATCGTAGATCTTATCCCTTTGGAAATTTACTAGGTCAGGTATTGCACACCATTCGCGAGATGAAAGATGAAGCCACTTCCGAAGGATTACCCACAGGAGGTTTAGAGGCTTATTTCAATGAGTATCTGAAGGGAAAACAAGGTAAAAGAAAATTATTGCGCTCACCTTTAAATCAATTGGAAATTGATAAGGTCATTAGCCCACCAGAAGATGGGGCTGATGTCTATCTGACAATCAATCACTGCATTCAGGCAATCGCTGAAGAAGAGCTTGAGAAAGGGGTGAAAGCTGCCCATGCAAAAGGGGGTTGGGCAGTGATGATGGATCCTGCAACTGGAGAAATATTGGCTTTAGCACAATATCCTTTCTTTGATCCAGCTCACTACCAAAAATACTTCAATGACCCTGAAAAAATTGAAAATTCTAAGGTCAAAGCTGTCACAGATGCCTTTGAGTTGGGCTCTATTATGAAACCCATTACCTTAGCCATTGGTTTGAAGGCAAATGCTGAATTGAAAAAACAAGGAAAAACGGCCCTTTTTCGACCTGAGGAAAAAATGGACACGACGCGTACCATTTTTCCAGGTCGTGCCAGCAGGCCACTAAAAGACATTCCAGCGATGCATCGCGGCTTGAACATGCATTTAGCTTTGCAAAAATCTTCCAATGTCTACATGGCTCAAGTCATTGATAAAGTAGTGAACTCTCTTGGAAATGAATGGTATCGCAGGCAACTTGCCGAGGTTTTCGGCTTTGGAGAAAAAACAAGAATAGAGCTTCCTGCAGAGGCTGTTGGACTCGTTCCTACTCCAGGCAAATTACACCCCAATGGCGCTTTAGAATGGTCTTTGCCTACTCCTTATTCCCTGTCGATTGGGTATAACATCTTAGCTACTAGCTTGCAGATGTTGCGTGCTTACGCAGTTTTTGCCAGTGGAGGTTACTTACCTCAGCCGACACTTGTGAGAAAAATTGTGGCGAGAGATAAAATCCTGCTAGACAATGATGTGTCGAAACATCACTTTCCCCAAGTCCTCGATACTGAGCTTGCGAAAGAGGTGGTGAGATGTATGAAGTTTACAACAAAACCTGGAGGTACAGGTGCGCTTGCCGATGTCTATGGATATTCTGAAGCAGGCAAGAGTGGTACCGCAGAAAAAATTATCGGTGGCGTTTATTCCAAAAAAACGCATATATCTTCTTTTATCGGGTTTGCTCCTGCCTCACTCGATGAAAAAAATCCACCCCGTTTTGTTCTCATTGTTTCAGTGGACGAGCCTGCAGCAATGATCCTTGAAAATGGTGCAAAAAATCAAATGGGTGGAAGATGCGCGGCTCCGATTTTTAGAGAAATTGCCAAAAGAACATTGGAATATTTAGGAGTCCCACCAGATGATCCGTTTGGCTATCCAGCCGGAGATCCGCGTTATGACCCAGAAAAAGCTGATTGGATACGAGAGGTGAAGGAGTTGGGGAGTCTTTATGATAAATGGAATAAATGAATCTAGGTTCATAAATGAAACTTAAAAAATTGATCGCAGATTTTTCCATCGAAATCTATCGAGGGAACTTAGAGATAGAAATCACAGGATTATGTGCACATTCGAAGCTTGTTGCACCGGGAAATCTTTTTATCGCCAAAAAGGGAAGCACAGAGGATGGTGCAAAATATATTGAAGAAGCGATTGCTTCTGGTGCTGTTGCTATTTTGACTGACATGTACAACCCATTTTTACAAGGTGTTGTTCAACTTTTACATCCTGCGCCACAAGCTTTAGAAGCCTCCCTGGCTGCACGTTTTTACGGTCAAGCATCAGAAGAGCTTTTCACGGTGGGTGTGACGGGGACGAATGGAAAGACTACTACAACATTTTTGATCAAACATCTTTACGATCAACTGGGCTTTCCTAGCGGATTAATCGGTACTATAGAATATATTATTGGAAATCATCATTTTGAAGCTGAAAGGACAACCCCAGATGCTATCACTTGTCAAAAACTTTTTCGAGAAATGGTGAAACAGGGTTGCACCTCTGCTGTGATGGAAGTATCCTCACATGGATTGGCACAAGGAAGATGTGATCAGATTGCTTTTGATGCGGCTATTTTTACTAACCTTACGCAAGACCATTTGGACTACCATGGGACAATGGAAGCGTATGCGCAGGAGAAAGCCAAACTTTTTACACATTTGCAGGCAGATAAAATCGCCATAGTGAACGGAGAATCCCTCTGGAAAGAGCACATACTTGAAAAATGCAAGGCGCAGCTTCTGACCTATGGATTTTCTAAAGAATTTGATCTCTACGCCGATGAAATTCATCTCAATCCCTGCTATAGCGAATTTTTAGTCCATTACAAGGGTGAAACAGCGCGTTTCAGATGGGAGATGATTGGCCGTTACAATATCTTAAATTGTCTGGCTGCTGTGGCAAGCTGTTTAATTAGAAAGGTCTCTTTGAAAAATCTGCCCCCGCTTGTGCAGAGCTTTACTTCAGTGCCTGGACGCCTGGAGAAGGTAGAAAATTTGAAGAATTTAAACCTTTATGTAGACTATGCCCACACACCAGATGCTTTGGAAAAAGTTTTGCATTGTCTAAGTGAGATAAAACAAGGAAGAATCATTACCGTCTTTGGTTGTGGAGGTGATCGTGATCGCGGTAAGCGTCCCAAAATGGGTCAAGTGGCTGAAAAAGGAAGCGATTTTACTATTGTCACTTCGGACAATCCTCGTTCTGAAGATCCTCAAAAAATCTGTGCTGAAGTTGCAGCGGGATTTTCTTCCCCAAGTTTTACTGTGATTGTGAATCGCCAACAAGCGATTGAAAAGGCTATAGAAATGGCAACTCCAAAAGACTTGATCTTAATTGCTGGGAAAGGGCATGAAACCTACCAGCTTTTTGCTCATCATACCATTCCTTTTGATGACAGAAAAATTGCACAAGAACTAGCAAATAGAGTCCATTAAAACTTATTTGGATTTTGTAAATGAGATATCTGTATTTTCTTTTGATTGCTTGTACTTTAGCAAGTTGCGGCTATCGCGGTATTCCACCTGAAATCACAGCTCTTCATCAATTGCCCCCTCCTCTTGCTATAGGTCGAGAAAAAAAGGAGACCATTATTGTAGATGCTGGGCATGGAGGAAAAGATGCAGGCACCACTAGTAAGCGGGAAAGATATGAGGAGAAGTCACTCACTTTAGAAACAGCTTTTTTGATCTCCGATCAGCTGAAAAAGCTGGGATATAAAACCATCATGACACGCAATACTGATACTTTTGTTCCCTTGGAGGCACGTGCGAACATTGCTAATTCAGTGAATGCAGACCTTTTTGTCAGCATCCATTACAATTTTTCCTCTAGTCAAGAGGCAGAAGGGGTGGAAGTTTATTACTACAAAGAGGAGAAAAAACCGATTCCTTTACGGATTGCGCAGTCTAAAGAACTGGGAGCTGAAGTGTTAAAGAAGGTAATCGTTCAAACAGGTGCGGAATCTAGAGGAGTGAAGCAGGCTAATTTTGCTGTCGTGCGGGAGACTAAGATGCCAGCCATTCTTATCGAAGCAGGCTTTCTTTCTAATCCGAAAGAGAGAGAAAAGCTGCGCGATCAAAAATATCTGCAAGCTTTAGCTAAAGGGATTGCGCAGGGCGTGGATCAATACCTAGTGGCTAAACGTAAAATTTGCAAATAATCTTGAGAGCCCGTCAGCTGAAAGCAAGCTCTTACGTTTTCATCTCCTTTGTGGGCGGCTCTAGACTCTCCACTATTTGCGAGATATGAGGTAGGATGTGGACGTATTCGATTTTAGGATTCTTTTGACTCAACAAGCTCTTTTTAAATGCATGACGATGGTTTAGCATATTTACTTCAATAAAGATGAGTTTGAAAGGTAAATTTTTGTCGATAAGACAAGTATTAAATTTTATGCACATAAGTAATCCAAGAATGCATTTTAAAAAATCTGTTCAGCGCTTTTTTAAAATGATTTTGTGTGTTCACCAAAGCGATTTCAATAAAGACTAACTTAAACAATTTGCCCCTTTTAGTGACGAAATAGTTAGCACTGCTCATGGCACGCAGAAGTTCATTTCCTTTGATATCAAAGCACAAAGCACTGATGACAAAGAGACTTTTCTTTTGATATGCTTGCGTATTCTCATCTTTTACATAGTTCACAAGTTTGTGCTTGAGAATAGACGCATCAGAATTGCGATGTTCGCAATTATGTAGAATATTTAGCATATCTTGAAGAGAGTATTTACCAGGGAAGCTAAAGCAATTACCCAACGTGGATGAAAAAGGAAACAGGGTAATTTTGTGCACGCATGTGAGAAGTTCAGTGATCAAATTCGTGATGGCATCGATAGCAAGAGGCGATAAAGTCGTGCTTTGCTTACCATTCTGCTTTGTACACATGGAGCCTGAGACATCCACGAGTACTTCATAATTTCCATGATAACACTGCTGTATTAATTTCCAGCCTTCAGCTGCACTGTGCATTTTTGAGGAGATGATCAAATATTTTGAAAGAATGTCCAAAAATCGTTTGAGAATTGCCGGTTCATTCATGACAACCATCCTCCATCTTTTGCAGACAAAAGAAGCCTGGACCAAATCCTTAAGACATAAAGTGTGTATTTGGAATATGACAATTAGCATGTCCTTCGGAAGGCTATTCGCCCAATAATTTTCGTAAGTTGACACATGTGAAGAAGGAACTACGCCGTATATCACAATGACACCTCAAAATTTCATGAGCATTCAACTTCCCACTTTCGTGGCGTGGGTTAATGTATGGACATACGTGATTAATGGATTGTTTTTAAGTAATTGATTTAATTTATTTTTAAAGAAATTATCATGAGTTTTTATGTTTATTTCAATGAAAATTAATTTAAAAATATTTCCAGATAAAACAGAAAAATAATTCGTGCGATCTATTATTTTTAAAAAACGGACAGTGCTTTCCTTATCAAAGCATAAGTCAGTAATGACAAAAAGACTTTTAGGAAGAGGTGAAGCATAATTCCTGTAAAAGCTAATTAATTTATCGGTGATAATATTCAGATTAGATTTTCTATGAACGCAGTTGTTAAATTGGGTTAATATCTGCCGAAGGCTATATTTATCAGGTACTTGGAAGCACCCCCCTAGGTCTGCTGAAAAAGGAAACAGGCTCACTCGATGCACACAAGGGAGTAAGCTGTAAACCAAATTTTCTATGGCTTCAATTAATAATGGTGACAATTGTTTTCTACTGGAGCCAAATTTTTGTACACACATCGATTCGGACACATCCACAAGCACTTCGTATGTGGTATTTTTGCATTGCTTCATCAACTTCCATTCTCTCGATGTGAGATCGGCGTTGGATTTTAAGATAAAATATTGTGAGAGAAGGTTTACAAAACGTTTAAAGATTATAGGATTTTGTATTAATACGATCCGCCATTTTTTGCATACAAGAGAGCAACTATTCAAATCTTTAAGATGCAAAGTGTTCATTTTGAATATTACAATAAGCACGTCTAATGGAAGATCATATGCCGCAATACTACGACTTACAACAGCAGAAGCCCCTACCTTTTCTAACATGATGAGATTTTGAGTTTATGCAAACTTATTCGACTATAAGTCATTTCAATTTAAATCAACTATAGAGACCGTGGTCGCATTAACTGACGTTAACGTAGTTGAAAAATGGACAAAGGTGAATTTTTTCATATAGAGAAGTAACGTCAAGATCATTTCTATCGCTGAAATAGCATGTCAGTAACAATTTCCTTTTATATCCATGCATATATATTGAAGCGGATATCTACAAAACACCTTTGGTTAAAAAGAGAATCCTAAAGAAGCATAGGGACCCCGAAAACTAACATCACTGTAAAGGTCGAAAGAGTTAGCATTAGCAGTACCTTCAAACGTAATCCTATTGACTGCATTCTGATAAGAAAGTATTTCATAACCCACCTCTAAATAAGCACATAGGCATTGGAACGTCAAAGCATAATTCAATCCCAGCCTAATATCAAAAAAAGGGGCAAAATCCCAATGCCGATCTTTTATATTTAAAGATGTAATTGGAACCCCAAGGTTAAAAAACACATCTAATTGGGTATCATATCTGGTAGCCAAAAGGGCACCTCTTGCGCTCCCTTCTACAGACAAAACACTCGGTATGCCAAAAAAGTTCCAGCAGAAAGGGAGAGCGTAACCTACCTGGAGGGCCGCTTCAGGGCCAATACCCCAAATCTCACTCATATTTCTATAGGTAATTAGATTGGTGGGATTAGTAAATGTGAGTTTTTCATCAAAATGGATACGGGCATATTGTACCCCTAATTGAAGGAGTATGTGGATACAGCGATTTTGAAAACAGCCAAAACCTACTAAAGCATCCGCAGCATGATAGTCTAAAAAGATTTTCGAACTTGCATTATTAAAAAAAGACACTCCAGGAGCTAAGAAGTTAGTGTCTTGTGTTGGAGATAAAAGACCATTTGGATCTGAAATTGAAGAAGTGTGATGGCATCTAGGAAGTTGGGTCCATAAGAAACGAAAATCATTCCAACAGTTGCAAAAATTATAAACCCCCTCAACACGATAGGCAGAATAGCCATCTAGACGATTATGGGTTCGTGAACCAGATGCTTGGGCTGTAGCGGTTTCCTGGGAAACATAGGCTGTCTGGTTTATTGTTGGATGTAAATAGAGATACTCACCTTGGATACCCCACTTTCCTGCTTCAGGAGAAATGTGGGCGTACACGATTGAACTAGAACTCAAGAAAAGCATCAATACCGAACGGGAAAACCACTGCATATTACGCCTTTGTGTTACATCTTTGTAAAAATAAGTTGTCATAGTTTAAACTAAAAAGAAAAACTTAATGCCGCAAAAGGCCCTTGGAAATTTGCGTCACTATATATGTTATTAGAGATCGTTCCAAATCCTGCATACTGTACACGGCTAATTGCATCACGATAGGACAATACCTCGTAGCCTATTTTTAAGTTAGCATTAAAAGACTGAAAAACTAGGTGATAATTAAAATTAATCCTTATATCCCAAAAAGAGACAGTATCCCAGATACTATCATCTGATACATCGAGGAAAAGCGTAGTATGCGTATTTGATTTGAGACCGAATCTTCTACTTGCTAACAGGGCTCCTCTTAGTTTTGCTTCAAGCCCACAAGCTCCTATTCTTGAGAAGAGATTTTGACCAAATGGCAGTATGTAATCCAGTCCAAGAGTCAATTCAGGACCAATTCCCCACAATCGACTCTTGTTTAAGAGGCTAAAAGTATTGGAAGGTGCTGTGAAGGTAAGTTCTTCTTTAAAGTGAAAATGAGCATAGTGCAGGCCTGCTTGCAAAAGAAAAGTGAATTTATCGCATTGAAGCCAATGAAAACCGGCAAGAGCATCAATGGCATAATATTCCAATGAAATCTTGGACCTGGCGGAAGAAAAAAAAGTAGCAAAATCAAATTGTCCTTGAGTGGGGAACAAAGTCGGTGAAGGTGATGTAGTAGAAGAAGTATCACTAAATTTAGGAAGGTGTGTCCAAACAACTCTAAAATCATTAAAGCAATTGTGGAAAGTGTAAACGCCTTCCACACGATAAGCATGATGAAAATCTAGTTCATTTGAGAAGTTCTCTCCTATGGCTACAGTGGTATCTGGTGTGATATTAACTGCATAATTCGATTCGCTAACCATGGGTAGTAAATACAGGTATTCTCCTTGAATATCCCAACTTCCCGGCTGAGAGGTGATGCTCGCCTGCAAACTTTTTATGGCAAAACATACAAAAAATGTTGAAATGTAGGTAAATTTTTTCATATCTCCCAGCACTATAAAAATAATTTATAAGTAGTCATAGCAAAGCAGCTGTTTTTTTAACACGTGAAAAATTCGAATTTTTCTTAAAACTACGCTGGGTAGGATCTCAAATGTCAAGTAGTGATTAAAAAGAGCAACCCAATGCAGCATATGGACCTTGAAAAGAGACATTACTCTCAAGTGTAAAGTTTAAAGGCGTGATAAAGGGGAATTGAATCCGGCTGATGACGTTACGGTAAGAAAACATCTCATAACCTACTTCTAAATGAGTACAAAGACATTCAAATGTCAGAGCATAATTCAATCCTATCCTAATGTCCCAGAAAGGGATCACATCCCAACGCGAGGGATTTTTTACATTCACTAGTTGAAGGCCTGGTGTTCCTAGCGTATCATAATCGAAGCGAACATTGTTGTAATGGCTCACTAAAAGGGCACCACGTGCCTTGGCTACCAAAGAGAGTGCACTAGGTATATGAAAAAGAGTTTGACAATACGGAATTCCATAATCTACTTTGAAACCTAGTTCAGGGCCAATTCCCCAAAGGTCGCTGCTATTTTTGAGATGGACGAGAGAGAGGAAACTTACGGGATCGGTAGAAGTATAGGTTAGATCCTCCTCAAAGCAGAAATTCGCATATTGCAATCCCAACTGGAGCAGTGTGCGAAAAGTACGATTTTGAATGCCGTAAAAACCGGCTAAGGCATCTACAGCATGATATTCAAAAGAGATCTTCGAACTTGCGTTCGTAAAAAAAAACGCGCCTATTTGCGAAAGCGGATACCCTTGTATGGCCATTAGAAGTCCCCGGGCACCTGCGCTCCTTGCGACTGAATCTGTTTGATGAAATTTAGGTAAATGGGTCCATTGGAAGCGGAAATCACTCCAGCAATTGCAAAAGTTGTAAATACCCTCGATACGATAGGCTGATTGAAAATCTGGATCATTGGTGAATCGCTCACCTGCTGGTATCGGCAAGAATGGGGCAACCTTTTGAATTGCGTAAGCTGTTTGGCTGATCGATGGGAGCAAATAAAGGTATTCACCTTGGATGTGCCATCTTTCATTTTCTGGAGCGACGCTGGCGCACACTGTTGAACTAATACTGAAAAAAAATACCCACACAAAACGGACAAGCCTCATACCATACCTTGAGTTGCGTCATCTTGTAAAAAATAAATTGTCATTAAACCTATCAATGCTTTTTTTTTCTATCATTAAAAAATTTACGGGAAAAGTTTTTTGTTTATTCTTCGGATGAGATGACCTAGCTTGTTGCATACCAGGCGTCTTGGAATTTCGTCCTCGGCGCGATTCGAACGCGCGACCTGCCGCTTAGGAGGCGACCGCTCTATCCACCTGAGCTACGAGGACGCATAGCGAAAAAGTGTAACGGATCAAAAAGTAAAAATTAAGGATTTTTTATGCCGATTGAATGAACTGCAATTAGAAACTAGACGGAGTTTCTCCAAAAGTGATAGGATAATCTTAATTAAGGAGGAATATGACGCAAGCAGACATTGGATTGATCGGCCTAGCTGTGATGGGCCAAAACCTTGTGCTTAATATGAATGACCATGGTTACACAGTAGCTGTGTTTAACCGTACTGTTTCAAAAGTCGATGAGTTTTTAGATGGGCCGGCTAAAGGAACAAAAGTTATTGGATGCCACACGCTTAACGAATTTGTCCAAAAATTAAAGCGTCCCAGGCGCGTCATGTTAATGGTCAAGGCGGGGGACGCTGTCGATGAGTTCATCCAACATCTAGTTCCTCTCCTAGAAAGAGGAGATATTATTATCGATGGCGGCAATAGTCATTTTCCCGATACCAATCGTCGCTGTCAGTATTTAAAGAATAAAGGAATTTATTTTATTGGAACAGGAATCTCAGGGGGAGAGGAGGGTGCACGTCATGGGCCTTCGATTATGCCAGGCGGCCATCCAGAAGCATGGCCTCATGTAAAGAAAATTTTCCAAGATATTGCTGCCAAAGTCGAAAGTGGGGAGCCTTGCTGCGACTGGGTGGGGGATGAAGGGGCTGGTCACTATGTCAAGATGGTCCATAATGGTATTGAATATGGGGATATCCAACTCATTTGCGAAGCATACTCTTTGATGAAGAATGTTTTGGGGCTTCCTCCTGACCGTATTGCAGCGATTTTCAGTGAATGGAATACAAAAGAGCTTAATAGCTACCTGATAGAAATCGCCAGCCATATTTTCCGTACCGAAGACCAGGATGGTAAGTTACTTTTAGATAAAATTTTAGACGTTGCGGGACAGAAAGGGACGGGCAAATGGACTGCAATAAATTCTTTGGATATGGGCATTCCCGTCACACTCATTGGGGAAGCTGTCTATGCACGCTGTTTGAGTGCTCTAAAAGACGAGCGTGTTGAGGCAAGTAAAAAACTCTCTGGACCACAACCTTCTTTTAAAGGAGACCTTCAAGAAGGGATCAATGACGTTTTCCATGCGCTTTATGCCTCAAAAATCATCAGTTATGCCCAAGGCTACATGTTGATGCGTGAGGCTTCGCGAGATTACAATTGGCATCTCAATTATGGGGGTATTGCTTTGATGTGGAGAGGAGGATGCATCATCCGGAGCGTTTTTCTTGGAAAAATCAAAAGAGCTTTTGATGCACATCCAGATCTTTACAATCTCTTACTCGATGACTTTTTCAAGGATGAAATTAATAAATGCCAAAAAGGATGGCGTAATGCTGTGGTCATGGCTACACAAAGTGGCATTCCTGTCCCTTGTCTCTCCACTGCGCTCTCTTTCTATGATGGATACCGTAGTGCAGTATTACCAGCTAATTTATTGCAGGCTCTGCGCGATTATTTCGGCGCGCACACCTATGAAAGGATAGACAAGCCAAGAGGGCAGTTTTTCCATACAAACTGGACAGGGACGGGTGGCAAAGTGAGTGCCTCTTCTTATTCTGTTTAATTCTCCCATCCTTTATTCTGTGCGGCAATGTATCCTTATAAACGCGAAAATATTCGTAATTTTTCGATTATTGCCCACATTGATCATGGCAAGTCTACGATTGCAGACCGTCTACTGGAATTGACGAAAACCCTTGAGCAAAGGGAAATGCAAGAGCAAGTGCTTGATGCTATGGATCTCGAGAGGGAAAGAGGCATCACAATCAAGGCACATCCTGTGACGATGCACTATTCTGCCCCTAATGGGGAAATTTACCAGCTCAACCTCATCGATACCCCTGGACATGTTGACTTTACTTATGAAGTTTCTCGTTCTCTTTCTGCCTGTGAAGGGGCGCTCTTAGTTGTTGATGCAGTCCAGGGCGTCCAGGCGCAAAGTCTAGCTAACGTCTATCTTGCTCTAGATAGAAATTTAGAAATTTTGCCTGTCCTTAATAAAATAGATTTACCCGCTGCTGATATTCCCGAGGTTAAGCGGCAAATTGAAGAATTTATCGGTTTGGATACGGCAGAAGCTGTGGCGGCTTCTGCAAAAGCAGGTATTGGTATTCAGGAAATTTTAGAAAAAATCATCCAATTCATCCCTCCACCTAGAGAACCAGAAGACGACCTTCTCCGTGCTTTAGTTTTTGATTCTAAATATGATCCTTTTCGAGGGGTCATGGTTTATGTCCGTATGATGAGCGGAGAAATTCGATCGGGAACGCCCATTAAGTTCATGGCAACAGGAAAGACCTTCGAAGTGATGGAAGTCGGCATTTTTCGCCCTAAAGCTTCGAAAACTGAGGTATTGCGGCCAGGTGAAGTAGGTTACCTGATTGCCAATATCAAAAATGTCAAAGATATTAAGATTGGCGATACGGTCACTCATCAGAAAAAAATAGCACCCGAACCCCTTCCTGGTTTTAAGGAAATTAGACCTGTCGTTTTCGCTGGAATCTATCCTGTGGACTCCTCTGATTTTGAAGCTTTGCGCGATGCACTCGTGAAGCTGCAATTGAATGATTCTGCTTTGATGGTTGAGCAGGAGAGCAGTACTGCCTTAGGTTTTGGGTTTCGATGTGGTTTTTTAGGGCTGCTGCATCTAGAAATTGTCTTTGAGCGCATTATGCGCGAATTTGACGTCGATGTCATTACGACCGCCCCTAGTGTCATTTATAAAGTCATTCTCAATGACGGAACGATTGTTGATGTCGATAATCCTGCGCATTATCCCGACCCTTCTCTTATTGATTCTGTCGAAGAGCCTTGGGTGGTTGCACACATCATGATTCCAAGCGACTATTTAGGGGCAGTCATGGCCCTCGGCATGGAAAAAAGAGGAAACTGTGAAAAGACAGAAACCCTAGATGCTCAAAGATTAGTCCTCACTTACAAGCTCCCTCTCAATGAAATCATCACGGATTTTAATGACAAGCTGAAGTCAATCACAAAAGGTTATGGCTCTTTTGATTATGAATTCGATCATTATGAGGTCGGAGATATTATCAAATTAGAAATCAAAGTCAACGAAGAACCTGTAGATGCTTTTTCCTGTTTGGTTCATCGTTCAAAGGCACAATCTAAGGGAAAGGCCATTTGTGAAAAGCTCGTTGAGGTGATCCCACAGCAACTCTTCAAGGTACCCATCCAGGCGGCCATTGGAGGAAAAATCATTTCTCGTGAAACCATTCGTGCCTTAACAAAGAATGTCACAGCCAAATGTTATGGAGGTGATATCACTCGCAAGAGAAAACTTTGGGAAAAACAGAAGAAGGGGAAGAAGAAGATGAAAGAAATTGGTAAGGTGACTATTCCCCAAAGCGCTTTCATGGAAGTTCTTAAGGCTGAATAGAGGTAATTCTTTATACCATGAAGATTTTTTTACATTTATCAACTAATGGCTTGGAACCAGGAATTGATTTTTAAGAATTTGGCTCCATCTATCTGCATAGGACATCTTTTGAAGGTCTTGTCTATGCATTTTTCGTGCTAGAGTTTCATCTTTGTAATAGTTTCTATAATTTTCGCGTTCTTTTTTCAAGGCTGCTTCCATAACCTTCTCAAGTTCAATCAGCTTGAGCATTACTTTTGTTCGATATTTTTTTATTATTTTTTGAGATTCATTAACGTCTAATTGATTAAAATCAAAATCTGGATTTATTAATCTGCTTTCTAAAAAGTATAATGTCCAGATACCGCATTGATAGCTGTCAGGCTGCAATACTTTATTAATTTTACGTACAAATTTGTAAGGGGGTTTATTTGGCTCCTGTTTTGAAAGATCATTTGCAATTATGGTTAATGTTTTTTCGATTTCACCAAAATCTCCATAATTCATTTTGCTGTCATAATATTCAACTGTGCGCTTTTCTCGATCAATATAAACTAATGTCCAATGGTTTTTTATACATAAATAGATAGGCAGATTGAATTTATTCAAATGGTTAGTTTTTGAAGGTAAGTAATTAAAAATATATTTCATCAATTGATTTCTAGAATATCTTTCCCATCTATCTACCGGTAATGGTTCGATATAGAGAGAAGCGTCTGGAAATTGAGTAATTAAATAAGTAATATACATATGCAAGTGTGCATTAGATAGCCACTCTTTACCCGAAATATCACAGGTTGAGGGAATTTCCTTAGGTAATTGGGGTAAATTAATATCAGAAGCTTTAATCGGTATTTGAGGTTGTTTTTCTGGTTGATGATTAAGGTATTCTTTTTCGCGACTTTCATATAAACGAGTTTTTTTGCTTATACGGTGAGTACACAACCCAACAGCCATTAGTCCAGATCCTGCAATCAATCCGGTTCCTCCAATAGCTAAAGACCAATGCCCGAGCGGTGCGTATAAACATCCAGCGGCTGCTAGACTTCCTATTAAAATAATGCTACCTAAAGCAATTAACATATATTTTTGACAATTAGACGTTCTAGGAGAGAATGTGTTAAGCCTAGAGGAGTGATTGTCAATACTAGAAGTTATCATCGTTTTATAATTTTCTTTTTTGAAATTATATTTTACACTATTTATGTAAAGAAAATATAAATTCTATAATCTTTTAGTTATTTTCACGCATTTAATTCATCAAATTATTATTAATTTATTTTAATATAGTAAATTTATAATATCTTAATTCTATTTATATAAACTTTATATGTTTAATAATTAACATGGATGATTTTTATGTCTATTACGGTTGAAAATATTATGAAGGGCAGAGAGCTAGTAGCCAGGCAAGAGATTTATTCATCTTTTGAACGAAGGGGTTTAGATTCTGCTCTTATCGATGATCATGTCTACTGTATGCGTATCCTTAAGTCGGTTTCACATATGATTTTGGGTGTAAGCATTTTTTTTGCTGCTCTAACAATTGCCTGCTTTGCACGCACACGCATTCCGATTTCTCTTTTTGCGTTGGGAGTAGGTGGCATTGCAGTGGGTACATGTGGTTTGATTTCCAACTATGTGCTAAGTCACTTTTATGGGCGTCAAAAACTTGATTCCACAGCCGTCAATCAACTCCTTAAAGAGGCTAAAGCAGCAGTGATGCATGCAAGAGAAGGATTATGCCGATCTGATATATATCAACACATGGTACAAAGAGAGCTTGGCTTAAAGCGGCTAGAAGCCGATATTTACTTTGATCAGGAAATGAAAGAACAAGATGCTGTTGTAAAAAAAGACGGAGCAAGCGATGCCACTGAAGTTAGTCAGGACACAATTGATTAAAAAACAATAAGCGCGTGGCGATAAAAAAAAGGAAGCTCGATAGAGCTTCCTTTTTTATTAGCCGTGAGCTTTTGCTTCTTATGAAGCCGCCTTGGCAGCTTTTGCTTCCACGCCTTTTTCTGCTTCTTTCGAAGAGGTAAGAGCGAGGAATTGCTTGTTCAAAGCTTTTGCAGCAATGATCCAAGCCAAGACGATGGCGCCTAAGATGACTGCTAAGTAAGGAGTCATCGCAGCAATTGATCCAAACAGGACAAGAAGACCTTGCTGGATCAAAGAACCACCAGATTTTCCAAGTCGTGCACCGACCACGTCGATAGCTGCTTTCCCTTTGACCTTCTGTTCTTGGTCAAGAGGAATATAAGCCATTTCTTTCGTTGGGTCAAAGAGCGAGTACTTGGCAGATTTGCTCATAATGTTTTGAAGCATTCCTACAACAACCGCGAGCATCAATGGAGTTGTTCCAATTGCAGCAATGAATCCACTTAGATTGTCTCTGAAGATAACAAGCGCGAAGAAAATCGCACCAGTGATCAGAAGAACAACTGGAGTAATGAGAGCGGCTGTGCCCCAACCAAAACGTCGAATCACGTTACCACCTACAAAAAGCATCATCAAGACGGTGATGGCACCTGTAAAAGTAGAGAAATAACCCATGAAGGTACTGTAATCGTTTGCATTGGGGTATTGAAGTTTCAACTGGCTCTTCCAGGTTACTTCAATGATGTTGATGGAGATACCATAAGCGATGACCAGAATGGCCAAACAAAGGATGTAAGGAGATTTCGCCAGATATTTGAAACTTTCTCCCATGCTGAGCTTGGGTTTTTCTTTCTTTTTCTTCGTCTGTTCGCCCGACTCATAGAACCGCGCATCGCTCAAGACATAACGGTTGATCCACCAGTAAGTCAACATGATGACAACACCTGCTATTACAACCATGCTCATCAAAAGGTTCAACGAAATGCCCCATGCATCGACGCCTTCTGGAACGTGTCTGCGGATGTTGGAGACTAAAACGATCGCTGGACCGGAGCACAACAGTGCTACGTTTGCACCAATTCCAAAGAGAGCGTAGAAACGTTTTGCTTCGCCGACACGGGTAATGTCATTGGCAAATCCCCAGAACATCAGAGAAAGCATGACACTCCCCCAGAGCTCTGCGAGCACATAGAACACTGCATAGGTCCAGTTACGGAAAATAGCAACCATTCCCATCAAGCCTTGTGGGAGGATTTCTTGCAGTCTATCAGCAGCTACAGTAGGGTGCAGCAGATCGCGACTGGGATAAAGAACAGTGGCGAATAGGGCGAAAAAAATTAGAAAGGGCGTGATCACTGCGTAAAACAGTTTTTGCTTACTCAATACGTTACTGAGCTTAGCATAAATCAGCATGAAGAGCACCGCACAGGGGACGACAAGCCAAACCTTGACGAAAGGGATCGCTTCCGCTCCTGAGCCAGGTGCTGTAACCAACAGAGTATCTTTTGTATCTCGCAAAATTGTATAGTTAAAGGAGATACAAAAGAACATTAGGAACATAGGCAGAACTTTTTTTAGCTCAAATCCATGAATGGGCCAAAAAAAGGAGCGCCATTTCCCAAATTCTTTAGTTTCACTCGACATACAGCATTCCTCGATTTTTGTTTAAAGACATAATGTAACTTTTTTAAGGAATAGGATTATATTCTCAAAGAAAGCGTTTTGCAAGAGAAATTTAGTATAGTTGATTCAATTTAAAAGTGTGCACTTTTACTGTGCCCAAGATTCTGGATTTTAATATGGGTAGCTCCTACTTGATCAAGTAGGAGCTTTCGTGCTGTTATAGTCGATTAAATTTTAAATTGAATCAACTATAACTATCACTCTTCCGATTATTTCGAAAAGGGTGTTTCTTCGGCAACTATCCACTCTGGCTGACAAGATGATCTCATCCATCGTGAATAGTTACGAAACTTAAATATAAATTATTTAGTAAATTCCATGGTTGCCGAACGACTAAGAGTCTATTCCTCGGCAATCCTATTATTTTTTATTTTGATCTTCGATGGATTCCACGTAAGCAGCCCACAAATCTAGATTGATGCAGCTTTCGCGAATCGAGCGGATCAACTCTCGTTTCAATGCAGCCAAAGAACGTCTAGGGCTGAACCGGGCAAGTAAGTCCTTATCTCCAACTTTCCTGGCAAGGTCCAGAACCTTCTCAATATCTGAACGCGTGAAATTAATCATTTCATGCTGTTTGCGTGAGCCGCGTGGAGCGCGTTGCTTTGGTGACAAGGCATTTGGAGTATCAGTTTCAATAATGAATTTTTGAATGAGGGAAGCCAGCTTTTCAGGATCTAAGTTTTTAAGCTTGCGCAAGGTAAAATGGTGCATATACCCCCCAGTTTCCCCTGGTAGATATTTGCATAATTCATTTTCTTTAGCTGCACGAAGCTTTTTGATTGCTTTTTCAATGAGTTTTTCTAATTCTTCCTTTTTTTTTATTTCTATCAAAGGCATTTACTTTTCCTTGTGTAATTTGATTTTGCGAAATTTTATGCAATGAAGCAATTAAATTGAATTGAAAAAAATAAATGGTTTAAACTACTCAAAAAAAGTACACCTTTGCGTGTTATACAAGAGGATGTGAAAAAGCGAGTTGCAAGTTATAGAAGATATAGTCCAAAATTTTACACTTTCACCTAAGCGAAAGCCTCGCGATTGAGCGATCATAATCGACCCCATATTTATTGGATCGGTTACGATCGCTCAAGCGCGGGTGCTTCGGTGCGGTCAAAATGTAAAATTTGGATTATATCTGCTATGATGCATTTTAGAATCACGATTCTGGCTATACTCCTTTTAACGATACTTTGTTGCTGTTCCCCTCATGAGAGCGAGAGCTCAAAATGGCGCCAGGAAAATGGAAAAATCAAAGTCCTGACCACCATTGCAATGATCAACGACATAGTCAAGCAAATTGGCGGAGAAAAGGTGGACTCGATCACACTTATACGCGGTGAGCTGGATCCGCATTCCTATGAGCTTGTAAAAGGGGATGATGAAAAATTTGCGCGTGCTGACCTTGTTTTTTACAATGGGTTGGGCTTAGAGCATGGTTTGAGTCTGCGTCAAAACTTAGAAAATCACTCTAAAGCTATTGCAGTGGCCGAGCCTTTGCTTAAAGAAAATCCAGAGCTGATTTTAACCATGGACGGTACTTTTGACCCTCATATATGGATGGATATTGCGCTTTGGGTAAAAACAATAGATCCTATTGTCAGTGCACTGTCAATTCAAGATCCTATTCATGCTGCATTTTATCGCGAGAATGGGGACAAGCTTAAGTCCATCTTGCAAGAAGCTGACCGAAGCATGTATGCCACCCTACAAGCTATTGATGCCAAACGGCGCTATTTGGTGACAAGTCATGATGCCTTCCATTACTTCACGCGACACTATTTGGCAGAGCCTGGGGAAAAAGAGTGGGCCCTGCGCTGCAAAGCTCCTGAAGGGTTGGCACCTGAAGCGCAGATGAGCGTCAATGATGTGATTGCTATTATCGACCACATTGAAGCCTTTCATATCTCTGTGCTTTTTCCAGAATCCAATGTGAGTAAAGATTCTTTGCGAAAAATTATCAATGCATGCCGAGAAAAAGGATGTGATATCCGTTTATGTCAGGAAGAATTATATGCTGATTCAATGGGTAAGGCAAATTCGTACCTCGAAATGATTGCTCACAATGTGAAAATCATAGCCAGGGAATTGAAAAATGAATAAAGAGTCAGCCCTTAAAATCCATCAGCTGTCTGTAAATTATGAAAAAACCCCGGTTCTTTGGGATATTTCTTTGGAAATTCCACAGGGGAAGTTAGTGGCAATCGTAGGTCCTAATGGAGCAGGAAAAAGTACTTTTTTAAGAACTGCTCTTGGTTTGATTCGACCCATTGCAGGAACAGTGGCTTTTTTTGGTGAGCCCTTAAAAAAAGTGAGACGAAAGGTTGCTTATGTTCCTCAAAGAGAGTCGGTCGATTGGGATTTTCCCCTTACTGTGTTTGACCTTGTTTTGATGGGTAGATATGGTAAAAAGGGCATTTTGAGCAGACCTTCTCGTAAAGATCGGAAAGATGTAGATGCGTATCTTGCTATGGTAGGTTTAGAATCTTTCTCTGAAAGACAGATTAGTCAACTCTCTGGAGGGCAGCAGCAAAGAGCTTTTTTAGCGCGCGCCCTGATCCAAGAAGCAGATCTTTATTTAATGGATGAGCCTTTTACAGGCATTGATGTCGCTTCCTCGAAAACGATCATTACCATTTTGCAAGGCTTGCGTGACCAAGGAAAAACAATTTTCATTGTGCACCATGATTTGCAAAGCGTTGCAGAAATTTTTGATTGGGTCATTTTGCTGAACATGCGTCTGGTAGCGTGTGGGGCTGTCAAAGAAATTTTCACTCCAGAATGGATCCAAAAAACCTATGGAAAGGAGTCTTTGCTTCTAGATGAGGCGAGCCGCCTTTCGCAAGAAAAAATTGGCGGTTTTGCAGTTTCGTGAACATATTCTTTTATTTTACAGATCCTGTTTTAAGAGCTCCTACTCTAGGAGCTATGCTTATGTGTTTAGCCGCAGCTATGGTTGGAGTCCTTGTTTTTGTCAGAAAACGCTCACTTTTGGGTGAAGCACTTTCCCATGCCACCTATCCTGGTGTAACTTTTGCCATTATTCTCACAGGCTTTTTCTCACTAGAGTCTGCGTTACCTTTCCTCATCTTAGTCGGAGCTTTTCTTTCTGCTCTAGCTGGTTTTTGGATCATCGATCGTTTGGAGAAAAAAATTAAAGTGGCTTCTGATGCTGCTTTAGGGGCTGTCCTTTCTCTTTTTTTTGGGATAGGAGTCACTATTGCAAGCTGCGCGCAACATTCCTATGCGCATCTCTATCGACAAATGCAGACCTATCTTTATGGTCAGGCAGCTACCATGACCGACATTCACATATTGATCTATGGCTCCTTGGCGCTTGCGGTCCTCTTATTTATCTTACTGTTCTATCGACATATTTTAGCCCTATCTTTTGATCCACAGTTTGCCCATACAAATGGAAGTATAAGTCGTTTTTTGGAAAGCGTCATTTTTTTGATCATTGTCTTGTCCCTTGTCATAGGTGTACGTTGTGTCGGTGTGATCCTCATGTCCGCCATGTTGATTGCTCCCGCTGCAGCTGCTAGGCAATTCACTAACCGCTTATCGACTCTCTTTCTATTAGCAGGTTTTTTTGGTTCTCTCAGCGCTTTTTTAGGTCTTTACGGCTCCTTCGAACTGTCCAACCGGCTGGGTGGTCACTATTCGCTTCCTACAGGGCCAGCCATTGTCTTGGTCAGCGGGGGGATAGCTCTCTTCGCACTTTTTTTTGCACCTAGAAGAGGCCTGGTCAGCCGTTATGTACGGAAAACCAAGTTTCGAGGAGTCTGTGTGCAAGAAAATTTGCTCAAAGTTTTGTGGAGACTCAGCCAAAAAGAGCAAAATCACATTGGATTCAAAGAAATTTCTCAATATCTAGGGTACTCCTCTCTCTATTTGCGTTGGTTGCTTCATCGCCTGTGTCGTCAACAGGCTTTGATAAAATGGGGAAAGGCTTACCAACTTACACCGCAGGGTGTAAAAAAAGGGGCACGGATTGTGAGATTGCATCGCTTATGGGAAGTTTACTTAGTCAATTCATTAGGTCTTAAAGTAGAACGGGTGCACAAAAGTGCTGAGGAAATGGAGCATATCTTAACCCCAGAGCTTGAGAGGAAGCTCACAGAGCTATTAGACAATCCAAGACAAGATCCACATGATCAGCCAATACCTACCCAGGATGAGGCATTACATGTATTTTAACCCTTACACAGATCAAGATTTCTTAGGATTTTTTGGAGTCTTTTTTTCTCGACTTTTCCTTTTTGTGACAGGGCAGTTGCCTTTTGAGTCACTAGTCAGCGATGAGGTCCAGATTATGGTTCTGACATGCGTAGCTGCTACAGGAGCTATGGTAGGGACTTTTTTGATTCTCCGTCGTATGATTATGCTGGCTAATGCACTTTCTCATACAATTTTGCTGGGCATTGTGATTGCCTTCTTGCTGTGCGATTCCCTAACGCTACCAATACTCATGGTAGCAGCCTTGATTACAGGAATAGCTACGACTTTTTTGACTGAGTATTTAAACCGTGTAATTAAACTCCAAGAGGATGCCAGCATTGGTTTGATTTTTTCGATATTTTTTGCCTTTGGGATCTTGCTCCTCACCCTATTTAGCCGTAATGTTCATATTGGAACTGAATTGATAATGGGCAATGTGGATGCGTTGCAACGAGGGGATATCAAGATCGTGTTTAGCGTTTTCGGGATCAATGCATTGCTTTTCCTGCTTCTCTATTATGGGTTTAAAATCACTACATTTGATCCAAACCTTGCTAGGGCTTTTGGTTTTTCTCCCCTGCTTTTCAATTATTTACTTATGGTGCAAACGTCAGCAGCAGCTGTAGGCGCTTTTCGTGCGGTCGGTGTTTTAATGGTGATGGCTTTTTTTGTCCTTCCGCCTTTGACAGCACGACTCCTCACCAATCGTCTACCTACTTTAATTGGACTTTCAGCGTTGATCGGGGCCATGGCTTCTGCCGTTGGTGTGGCTATTTCGCGTAATATATTAACTGTATGGGGTGTAGGACTTTCAACAGCTGGCATTGTGGTCATCGTCTTAGGGATATTTTATCTCTGTGCAATCCTCTTTCGCTCAATTGACTTTTCGGTGAGAGCACGTTATTATTCACTATCCAAACCATCCCTTAAAAAAGATGAAAAAAATTGCTCTATTGGGTAGCACCGGATCTATCGGAACAAGCACTCTGCGCATTGTGCAACATTTGCCGCATTCCTTTCAAATCACAGCACTAGCTGCGCATTCCAACCATCGACTTTTGGCCGAGCAAATCGCTTGCTTCAATCCACAAATCGCCTGCATCTACTGTCCTGAATATGCCCCAGCATTGAAAGCGCGTTTTCCTCATGTGCATATTGTGACAGGTGATGAAGGACTAGCCGAGATTGTTGCACACTCATCTGTAGATTATGTCGTGATGGCCATCGTAGGAATGAGAGCGCTCAAACCCACTATTGAGGCGATAAAAGCAGGTAAAACGATTGGGCTTGCGAGCAAAGAAGTGCTTGTTTCAGCAGGGGAGTATATCAGCCATTTGGCCAAACAAAAAGGTGTGACTCTTCTCCCTATTGATAGTGAACATAGCGCGATTTTTCAATGTCTAGAAAGAAGAAAGCATGAGGAAATCAGACGGGTGATTCTCACAGCTTCTGGGGGTCCATTCCGAAAGCATAGCAGAGAGCAGCTCGATTCTGTGACCGTAGAAGAGGCTTTGGCGCACCCTACCTGGAATATGGGACCTAAAGTCACTATTGATTCCTCTACTTTAGCGAATAAAGGTTTGGAGATGATTGAAGCACGTTGGTTTTTCGATCTACCTCCCGAAAAAATTGAAGTCGTCATCCATCCACAAAGTATTATACACAGTTTTGTAGAGTTTGTGGACGGCTCTATGATTGCTCAGATCAGCGAGCCTAATATGATTTATCCTATTCAATACGCTTTGACATACCCAGAAAGACAGATTGGGATGTTTCCTCCTTTTGATTTTTTGAAAAATAGCCAGTTGACCTTTTTCCCACCTGATCTAGATAGATTTCCAGCCTTAAGATTGGCGCAAGAATCTTTAAAATGTGGCAAAAGTTTACCTGCATTCTACAATGGTGCTAATGAAGTCCTTGTAGAGAGATTTTTAAACAAAGAAATTTCTTGGAATTCCATTGCAGGCCTATTAGAAAAACTCTTAAGTCGGCATCAAGCTATAGCTGCAGAGTCTTTAGAAGCTATACTTTCCATAGACCAATTAGCCCGTGAGGAGGCAAGAAAAGCATGCATCTGATTGGTTAAAAAATTCTCTTAAAGGGCCTACCATTTTTGTGTAGATTTTCTCGGCCAAATGGAGGACAATTATAGTTGATTCAAATTCAAAAGGCACATTTGGACCGTGCCAAAGCTCTCGGGCTTGAACGATCGTAAATGACGGGTCATTGACGATCGTTCAATCGCGGGGCTTTCGCATAGGTCGAAATGCGCCTTTGAACTTGAATCAACTATAGATAGTCGAAATTTGATCGAAAAAGAGGTCAAAATGAGAGAGCTCTTTCAAAGAGTTTTTTATAGTCGATTAAGTTTGAAATGATAAATTTTTACGTAGGTCAAAGCGATCATTTAAAATTTAATCGACTATAGTGAGATAGGTTCATGACATTTATTTATTTCATACTTGCAGCTGCAGCGCTCGGCGTTCTGGTATTTATCCATGAATTAGGCCATTTTTTTATGGCGAAGTGGGTAGGCATGACAGTAGAGGTTTTTAGCATTGGTTTTGGCAAGCCTTTACTTAAGTGGCGCTGGAAGGATGTAGATTGGCAGCTAGGTTGGCTTCCTTTTGGAGGCTATGTCAAAATCGCTGGGATGGAGTTTGGTAAAAAGGACAAACACACCTATACCGAACCTTATGAAATCCCCAATGGTTTTTTTGCCAAATCACCATGGAGGCGCATCTTAGTTGCATGTGCAGGCCCTTTTTCGAATTTTATTTTGGCTTTTTTAATTTTTACTGGAATCTGGGCTATGGGAGGAAGGGAGAAGCCCTTTACAGATTTTACGCATGTAGTGGGCTGGGTTGATCCTCAATCGGAGCTTTTTGCACAGGGTTTAAAGCCAGGTGACATTATCACTGAATATAATGGTAAACCCTATACAGGTACAAAAGATCTGCTTTATGCAGCCATGTTGGCTGGGAAAGAAATTCGTTTAAAGGGTTTCCACGTCGATTATGCTACAAAAGAGAAAGAACCTTTTAGCTATACCATAGAAACCTATTCTGCGCCTAATTCTGATGGAATTTTGACAACTGGGATGACGTCGGGAGCTCGATACTTGATTTATGACAAGCTTCCAGATGGAGGACACAACCCTTTGCCTGAAGGTTCGCCAATGCTAGGAAGTGGTATTTCCTATCAAGATCGGCTTGTCTGGGCAGATGGCGATTATCTTTTTTCAATGGATCAGCTGAGTCACATCTTGAATAGCAACAAAGCCTTTTTGACTGTGAAAAGAGGACAAGATATTTTCTTCACACGTCAGCCTAGGGTGTTGGCAAGCGATATGGTTCTGCCTCCTCATGTGCGCAATGAATTGATCGATTGGCAATATGAAATGCAGATGCCCCAATTGCAAAAGAAGCGACCTCAAAATATCTATATCCTTCCTTATATTGTGAATGATGAAGGCTATATCGAAGCGCCTTTGGAGTTTATCGATGAGGAGGGTTTCAAGCATGCTTTCCCCGCACATTTACATTCTCCGAGCAAAGAACATCCTCTTTTGGCAGGTGACCGTATCCTTGCGGTTGATGGAGTACTCATCAGCAAAGGTTATCAGATTTTAGAGCAGCTACAACAACACCATGTGAATCTCATCACAGAGAAACAGGTTCCAGCAGACACGAAAATTTCCTGGAAGCAGGAAGACACAATTTTTCTCAATGACATTCACTATAATGAGATCGAAAAGATTGCTTCAGGGATAGGGCTTCCTTCCTCTGTACAGTCTATAGGACGCTTTGAGTTGCTCAAGCCCGTAGAGCCTAAACCTATCGACCATTTTGTTTTGACAGAAGAAGCACAGGAACAGTTCAAGAAAGAAGTTGAGGTACAACGAGCTGAGTTAGAAAAAATCCGCGATAAAGGAAAGAGGGCAAAGGCGCTCAGAATATTGGAACAAAGCCAACACAAGCGCATTTTGGGAATTGTCCTACAAGACAGGAAGGTCAACTATAATCCCGCGCCATGGGCGATGTTTGGTACGGTATTTAAAGAAACTTGGCAAACGCTGACAGCGCTTATTTCAGGCTATTTGAATCCCAAATGGATCAGCGGACCTATTGGGATTGTCCAAGTATTACATCATGGTTGGAAAGTCGGCCTTGGAGAAGCCTTCTTTTGGATTGCAGCGATCAGTGTGAACCTCGGTGTGCTCAATCTGTTGCCTATTCCTGTGCTGGATGGCGGTTACATTTGTCTCTCTCTTTGGGAACTCATCACACGCCGTCGTTTAAAAGCAAAAACTATGGAGCGGCTGATCATTCCTTTTGTGGTGCTCCTCGTTGGTCTGCTCGTCTTCCTCACATTCCAAGACATCACACGATTATTTTAAAGCAAAGAGAGCCGTATAAATACGGCTCTCTTATTATCTCTACAAGGTTGGATTTTAACTATTTAATTCAACGCAAAGACGCCAAGGCTCAAAGTTGCAAAGATAAAATGAGAGACCTGCTTTGTGCCTTAGCATCTTCGTGTCTTTGCGTTGAATTAATACACATCGACTAGATTTATTTTTTTTGAGATAACTTCCAGGCTTTTACTATCTCCTGAGATTTACAACACACTAACAGGTCATCACCAGACATCATCATCATCGTTGCGAGACCGTCTACAATAAATTGTTGTAGCAAGGCACCATTTACTACTGAATAAGTGGTTATAGTAGAAAAATATCCTGTTGAGAGGATGGAGTTTTGTTCTCTAATTCTTTCGATACTTAAACAAATTAATACATCATTATGAATGATAATTTTTGTAAATTTAGGTATTTTTTGAGGAAAATTCCTTAAGCATTGACCTGTTTCAAGAGAGTAAATAGAGAACGTATTGTTATCTCTGCATATAATCCAATTTTTATAGGCTTCGACACGTTTAGCTGAAATTGTGTGTAACTTCTTTCCTGTTTGCAATGAAAAAACCTCTACTGTCTTTTTATCAAAACATACCAAGTAATCATTATGAATAATGAGTGTTGGTGCAAAAAAGTTTACATTAAATTCCCAAAGCAATTGTGAATTTTTGTAACTCCAGACTTTGATATTGCGCCCCGCTATTGTTGCTACAATATCCTTTCCTATTGTAATAGCATGAGGGTCATAGTTGTTGGTTTGGTGTTCATACTGAAATGTTTCTTGGCTATCGTGAATATTAGATAAAAAAACTTTTGAATCTTGGATCCTCGCTAAAACTTGTTCTTCTACTGCTATTTTATTATCCACAAGCCATGTGTTATCAGGAAATTTTTTCAGACACTTGCTTGTAACTGGGGACCAAATTGAGCATTGTTCTTCGGAATATGTGATAATAGCATTAGCATTCGAGTCACATATGATGGCGTGGACCTTTGCTTCACATCCTTCTAATAGAAATTCTTTAGGTTTTTCAAAAAGTTTTTTTGTGTATTCTAATTTGTACTGAGTGTTAAGTTGCGGATTTATCTGACAAAATAGAGTTTCAAAAAACTTTTTCCAAACGTGATCACTGACTCCTACATGATACCAGTATTTACACACTCTAAAAGCTATAGCGAGTTCTTTCAATGTGAGGTATTGAAAAATATTCGCTAAGTTATCAAAAGCTAACCTAGCTATTAGAGGTTGTGCACCACTATAACCTGAAGCCTGCATATTAAATTTGATGACGCTTTGTTCTGTTGCTTTTTGTTCTGATGGCTCCCGCTTCTCTTCAGCTGTGTCAGGTTCCTTTTCTGGTTGTTGCTGGATTTCTTGTGCTTTTGAAGTGTTTGTTGGTAGCGTACCTCTCTCATTGTCCTGCATTTTGGCTTCTCTACAAACGCCACTCTTAATTAAACCAATGCTTCCAATGACAACACAAGAGATACCAACCCCTCCGCCGATGATCGTCATAACAGTAGAGTGCATCTGACTTAAAGAGTGTAATGCTCTTACGTGAAACATTCCCCCTATTCCAACGCCTGCAGCCGCTAGTGCACCGAGACCAAAAATGATGACCAACGCAAAAACCAGCACCTTGTATGTTGAGGGCTTATTTTCGGTAGTGTGATTGATTAAAGAGCAAGATGATGTCGTTCTAGATGCAGTCCTGTCTACCACGCAAATCCTTTCTAATACGGACTTTAAGGAATTTACTATTGCAGATAAAAATTAAAATGTCATTAAAAAGAGAAATTTTTTTGAATAGAAAAAGAGGGGCAGAATGCCCCTCTCTATGAGGATTACTTGTTTTTGTCTTCGTCGTCGATGACTTCGACTTCAGCTTCTTCGATGTTATCATTTTTTGGCGACTGGCTTGCGCCAGGAGCAGGACCAGCAGCTTGTGCTTCAGAGGGTTGCCCTCTCATCGATTCGCCAATTTTTTGCATTTCTTGGTTTAACGCATCACGCGCTGCTTTTATCTTTTCAATTTGATCTGATTTTAAAGCATCACGAACTGCGTCAATCTTAGACTGGATCGTACTAGCAAGATCAGCAGGGAGCTTATCTTTATAGTCCTTCAGGGCCTTTTCAGCACGGAAAGCAAGCGTATCCGCATCATTTTTGACCTCAATCTCATCTTTACGTTTACGATCTTCCTCTTTATGTAATTCTGCATCCTTCACCATACGTTGGATCTCTTCGTCACGTAAGCCGGATTGAGCTTCGATGCGGATCTTTTGCTCTTTTCCTGAGGAGATGTCTTTGGCGGATACATGCAAAATCCCGTTCGCATCAATATCAAAGGCTACTTCAATTTGTGGCACACCGCGAGGAGCAGGAGGGATATCAGAAAGATCAAAGCGACCGATTTCCCTATTATCGCGTGCCATAGGACGTTCACCTTGCAAGACCACAATGGTCACAGCTGGTTGATTGTCGCTAGCTGTTGAAAAGACTTGTTTTTTCTGTGTAGGGATAGTGGTATTACGTTCTACAAGAGGAGTCATCACGCCCCCTAATGTTTCAATTCCCAAAGTGAGCGGAATGACATCGAGAAGCAAGACATCTTTGACGTGTCCTGTCAAAACGCCTCCCTGGATGGCAGCACCGACAGCGACCACTTCATCAGGATTGACTCCCTTATTAGGCTCTTTTTTGAAGATGCTGCGCACCATTTCCTGTACTGCAGGCATGCGCGTCATTCCACCGACGAGTAAGACTTCATCGACTTGATCTGGGGTCAAACCAGAATCTTTGAGCGCTTTTAAGCAGGGCTCTTTGGTACGGGTAATGAGATCTGCAGCCAAAGACTCAAATTTTGAACGAGTTAAAGTCAACGATAAGTGTTTAGGCCCAGTGGCATCCATAGTGATGAAGGGCTGATTGATTTCTGTTGACTGGACACCGGAAAGCTCAATTTTAGCCTTCTCAGCCGCATCACGCAAACGCTGTAAGGCCATTTTATCTTTGCTCAAATCGATGCCCTGTTCTTTTTTGAACTCATCTAGCATCCAGTGGATGATGACATTGTCAAAGTCATCACCGCCCAAATGTGTATCTCCATTTGTTGCCAACACTTCAAAAACGCCCTCTCCAATTTCCAAGATGGAAATATCGAAAGTACCACCTCCCAGGTCAAATACAGCCACTTTTTTATCGCCGCCCTTATCCAGGCCATAAGCGAGAGCTGCTGCTGTAGGCTCTGGGATGATGCGTTTGACATCGAGACCAGCAATACGCCCTGCATCCCGTGTAGAGGCCCTTTGAGAATCATTGAAGTAGGCAGGCACAGTGATGACGGCTTCTGTGACTGGTTCTCCAAGGTATGCCTCCGCTGTTTCTTTCATTTTCATAAGGATAGCGGCGCCGATCTCTTCTGGAGTGAGTAGTTTGTCATCCACTTCAAAGACTGCATCTCCCTTGTCATTTGCAGCCACTTTGAAAGGAACTGTTTTAATTTCTGACTCCACCTCATTGCGCTTACGTCCGATGAAGCGTTTAGAAGAATTAATTGTGCGTTCAGGGTTGGTGATCGCTTGCCTTTTAGCAGGCACTCCTACAAGCCTTTCATTTCCTTTATAGGCGACAACAGAAGGGGTTGTGCGTGTCCCTTCAGCAGAGGCAATGACCTTAGCCTGGCCACCTTCCATAACAGCCACACATGAATTGGTTGTTCCAAGGTCGATGCCAATAATTTTCCCTTTTTTAGTCTGTTCAGCCATGTTTATTGTCCTTCATCAAGGTTTTGATCTTTAATTTCTTCAGGAGCTTTTGCCACTTTGACGCGCGCCACGCGAACCGGCCTATCGCCGACTTTATAGCCACGGACAAATTCCTCAATGACCACTCCCGGTGGATATTCTGTCGATGTAATCATTTCAACTGCCTCATGCCAATGGGGATCAAATGTTTTTCCTACACTGTGGTACTCGTGTACCCCATATTGGTCGAGAACTTGTTTAAATTGATTTAAGAGCATTTCGAAACCCACTGCCCAATTTTTTACTTCAGGCGACATAGTTTCGGCAAATTGTAAAGCTTTTTCAAAGCTGTCTAGAGGATGCAAAAATTCAATGAGAACCTTTTCTACGGCATGCCGCGTCAGTTCTTGGCGTTCTTTCTGCATCCTTTTCCGTGTATTTTCAGATTCAGCAAGCGTTCTCAGATATTTTTCTTGGCATTCTTTGAGCTCCTGTTGGAGGGTAGCCAGTTCGTTGCCTGCCTCATCCACTTTTTTTTCTTCTTGTGGGATTTCTTCTGTCATATTAATCCTTAATTTCCAGTAATTTTTGCGCTGTTTTATCCACAATAGCACGCTCTTCTGAAGCAAGATAAGGAGAAGAGGTACGGGGTTGGCGGAAAGAGAGTTTAAACTTTATAAGACTTTTAGTCAGAGATTTTGAGATACATTCCGAAAAAGCATGTAAGATAGCGAACAGTTTACGGTAGGGCATGCGGCAAGGGCCTAAAATACCTACAGCGCCTGCCTTTAGCTGTCCAATATGGTAGGGGATTGCAATGACAGAACATCCTTGTGCTGCTGAGGCATAAGGAGCTAAGTCTTTGCCTATCCAAAAACGTAATTTTCCATCCCTAACACAATCATTGAGTAAAAGACGCATGTGAGAGGTATTTTCAAATAAGGACAATCCTGTTGTAAGGGCGAGGGGGTCGCTGAATTCGGGGTAGGCTAAAAGTTGCGAAAACCCTGTGCGAAAGACATCTTCATCGCTGAAATTAGAATAGCGCACAATATAGCGCACCATAATCTCATTATAGATAGCTTTGGCAAGCAGCTCTTCTTCTTCTGTCAAATTTTCGGGGGATTCTCCCCCTTTAATACGTGATTGAAGATGTGCTTCGATGCGTTTGCAAGAAAAAGAGCTCAACTTCTGCTTGATTGGTAGTACCTCTGTCAAAATCTGTCCAAAATCGGTGACAATGACACTCAAGAGGCGCTCATGGTCGATGACCAAAAGCTTAATATCTAAAATAAAATCATGGTCAAAGCGAAGAGAGGTGAGGAATGTGGCATAGCCGGTCGTTGCGCTGAGTGTCTCGGCAGCCGTTTGAAGATAGCGGAACAAATGACGAGGGCTGATGCCTTCCAGAGTATGCAATTTTTCTTCTATTTCAGGCGTCGCTGGGGCAACGGCATCGATAATCTCTTCGGCATAGATTCGGAATGCTTCATTAGTAGGGACCCTGCCCCCTGAAGAATGGGGTTGGCGGAGAAAGCTTTGTTTTTCTAATTCTACAAAATAATTACGGATCGTAGCGGAACTCAAATGGTCGAAGCCATGTTCTTTTAGCGTGTTGGATCCTATAGGTTTTCCTGTTTCCAAATAGAGTTCTACTAACCCTAAAAGCACTTGAAATTCTCTGGTGTGCTTTTTAGATCCCTCTGATTTTTTCGAAGTTCCTTTGTTCATGGCCACAATTATATCTAGAGCCACTCAATCGGTCAACATTTTTTAGCACTCTTACCTTTCGAGTGCTGATTTTTTGCAAAACTGCTCCATTGACTTCTTTATATTACACATAATAAGATATTTCAGTTTTTATAAAGGGAAAATAAAATGAGCGTAAGTGGACTTACAGATTTAATTCATAGCGACAAATTGTTTGAAAGAACGTTCGGAAAGTATAGTTGGAGTCATACAGAGGAACAAAAGAAAAATGCGCGGATAACTACAAAAATAAATGAAATTGTAGCGGAAATAAGGGACGGCTGGTTATCTCGGGCTATTGTAGAAAAAAGACACTTTCCTAATGTCTATGAAGAAAATTCTTTATCTTTAGAAAATTTGACTAGATGGAAAATATTAAAATCCGAAATAGAGTTATTGGAAGATTCGGTGGGTGAAATGCAAGCTTCTCTCACAACAGGAGACCTCATTCAAGCTGAAAAACTATGTGATGAATTAACCAGCTTATATCCCAATAATGCAGAAACGTACATTTATGGAAAATTGATTAAAAATGCAGAAAAATTGAGGAAAATGGCGGTAGAAGCCTACTTAAAACACGACTTTTTTAATGCTGATTCGGCTATTAAAGCCTACCTTAAGATTTGCCCTGAAGACTCCTTTTATAAAGGTAAAGATTTATTAAGTTAAAAATTTTTGTTTCAATTCATTGATTTTAAATGAATTGTATGTTAAAATGATTGTCTTATGATACCTGGTATTTCAGAAAGTCTATTAAGGACCGCTTTTATAAGTAGGCCCACTTCTTCTCAAAGCTTGACGCCTATTGGAAAGCAGTCACAAGCTCAAATTCCCTATGCAGTCGTCATGATCTGGTATTTGAGTCAGCTGCATCAGGCAATTGTGGATTCATGGGAGCAATTTGCAGAAACCACAAAACAAACCGCTCAAGACAAAAATGCTGCACATAAAATCAATGAGCAACGTCGGTCTGAGCTGGAAGGACAGCGCAGGCAGATTGAAACGATGGAGCGAGACGAAGAAGGAGAATATGTGCGTTGTGGCGTCCATCGTCAGGCTGCAAAATTCCGCTATTTAGAAGGGCAACATTCTACTTATGGTCACCATCTGTACCTAAATAGTGCTAGTTAATTCTCTCCTTAATCCAACTTAGAATTTCTGAGACTTCAATCAGAATTTTTTCGCCTCTACGTTTCGTTCATGGCCACCATTTTTAGCGCTCTATCTTTTCAAGTGCTGGTTTTTTGATCTGTAGTGTCTTTTTTCCTTATTTATTCTTAATGTCTAATGTTCGTTAAAGAATTTTATTATATCTTTTTATGTTCTGAAATTTTTGAATTGACTTATTTATGGTTAACAAATTAAGTTTTTTACGCTAAAAGAAAAAGTAATAAAGGAGACACTTAAATGAACCCAATGAATGATCCTCACGTTAATAGTTGGAGATTACTTGAACAATATAATTATTCTTCACAATATGAAACAATAACGCAACAAACAAACCAGTTAACAAATGATCAATTTGTAGCTACTGACCTTCAACATGTGCCTGTCTATTCAAAAAATTTTTCTCGAGAAAAAATCACGCAAGTAGACGCGATTAAACATTTAATTAACAATGGATGGCTCGCTCAGGCGACCAAAGCATGTAATGAGTTAAGAAAGAAATATCCAATGGATAGTGATCTGGATGGTAACATTGGGGCTCTCGAAAACAGGATAACTTCGGCAACAACATGGAAGAAAATGATGGCCACTGAGAAAAACCCTGCCAAATTAGCTGAAGTGAGAAGGAACTATTTTCTATGCTGCCCTAGTGTTATTGAATAAAGTTCTAAGATATTCACGACAATGCCTCGTCTTAAAATATTAATTTTAAATGATTATATGTTATAATAATTTTTTATGATTCCAGGTATTTCAGAAAGTCTATTAAGGGCCGCTTTTATAAGTAGGCCCACTTCTTCTCAAAGCTTGACGCCTGTTGGAAAGCAGGCACAAGCTCAAATTCCCTATGCAATCGTCATGATCTGATATTTAAGTCAGCTGCATCAGGCAATTGTGGATGCATGGGAGCAATTTGCAGAAACCACAAAACAAACCGCTCAAGACAAAAATGCTGCACGTAAAATCAATGAGCAACGTCGGTCTGAACTGGAAGGGCAGCGCAGGCAGATTGAAACGATTGAGCGAGACGAAGAAAGGGAATATGTGCATTATGGCGTCCATCGTCAGGCTGCAAAATTCCGCTATTTAGCAGGGCAGCATTCTACTGATGGTCACCACCTGTACCTAAATACCAAATATCATAAATAATTATATTGTTTTCATATTCTGAAATTTTGAATTGACTTATTTATGGTTAACAAATTAAGGTGTTTACGCTAAAAGAAAAAGTAATCAAGGAGACACTTAAATGAACCCAATTAACCCAATTAACCCAATTAACCCAATTAAAGATCCGCATGCTAATAGTTGGAGATTACTTGAAAAATATAATTATTCTTCACGATTTGCAACAAATGTGCAACAAACGAGCCAATTAACAAATGATCATTTTGTTATTGAGATCTTTCAAGATACGCCTGCCCATTCAACGCAGTACTCTCAGCAAGAAATCATAAAAATAGACGTGATAAAAACTTTAATTAATAATGGATACCTCGTTCATGCGGCTCATACATGTAAGGAATTAAGAAAATGTTATCCAGTTGATAGTGACATGGATGGTAAACTTTTGGTTCTCGAAAATATGATAACTTCTGCAACAACATGGAAGAAAATGATGGTTCATGAAAAAGACCCTGGCAAGTTAGCTGATTTGACAAGGAACTATTTTCAATGTTGCCCTAATGCCGTTGCAGTCCCTGAGGGTGTTAATGGCAAGGTCTAAAATCTTGATTTTAAATTGATTGCATATTATTAAAATTTTCTATGATATCTGGTATTTCAGAAAATCTATTAAGGGCCGCTTTTATAAGTAGGCCCACTTCTTCTCAAAGCTTGACGCTTGTGGGAAAGCAGCCACAAGCTCAAATTCCCTATGCAGTCGTCATGATCTGGTATTTGAGTCAGTTGCATCAGGCAATTGTGGATGCGTGGAAGCAATTTGCAGAAACCACAAAACAAACTGCTCAAGACAAAAAATGCTGCACATAAAATCAATGAGCAACGTCGGTCTGAACTGGAAGGGCGGCGCAGACAGATTGAAACGATTGAGCGAGACGAAGAAGGGGAATATGTGCATTATGGCGTCCATCGTCAGGCTGTAAAATTCCGCTATTTAGAAGGGCAACATTCTACTGATGGTCACCGCCTAATACCAAATATCATAAATAATGCTAGTTAATTCTCTCCTTAATCCAGCTTAGAACTTCTGAGACTTCAATCAAGGTTTTTTCGCCATTACGTGCTTCAATCTCGACTTTTTTCTCGTTGGTAAAGGCTTTACCAACGATCAGTTTATAAGGGATTCCAATCAGATCACTATCTTTGAGTTTAAATCCCAATCTTAAGTCGCGATCATCAAGTAAGGGTTCACATCCATTCAGTAAAAGCTGTTCATAGATTTTTTCTGCTGTGTCCACAAGCACTGGATCTTGTGTTGCAGCTGCCGTGATCAAAATTTTATAAGGGGCTATAGCTAAAGGCCAAATTATCCCTTTATCATCATGTTTTTGTTCGATACATGCAGCGGCGGTTCTTCCTATGCCAATTCCATAAGTGCCCATCCATAGAGGTAAGGAAGCACCACTTTCATCTTGAAAAAACGCACCAAGCTTTTCAGTGTAGCGAGTGCCCAAGTTAAAAATATGGCCTACTTCAATCCCTTTTTGAATTTTATAAGTGCCTCCTGGAATATGAGGACAAACATCTCCCTCTTCAGCAAGCAGAAAATCATCAAATTCGGGAAGGGTAATATCTCTCTTCCAATTGACCTGAATCGCGTGGACATCATCTTGATTAATGGCACAAACAAAATTGGTCATTGGCTGTGTTGTGTGGTCCGCGTAAAAACGTAGGGGGCACTGAATCGGTCCAATGAACCCGAAGCTAGCTCCTGTCAACTTCTTAACTTCTTCTTGGCTAGCAAGTTGAATTTCAATAGCTTTGAATTTATCGCCTACTTTTACTTCATTGACCTGGCGATCTCCACGTATTCCAATGGCAACAAATTCCTCTCTGTCTGCAAAGATCAGCTTGTACACAATGGTTTTTAAAATCAGTTGTGGATCTACATGTAAAAAAGCTGAAAGCTCATCGATCGTCGTTGTGCCTGGTGTTTTCACCAACTCTTTGTCTTTGACATTTTGATCGTATGAATAGGAAGGGGCAAGTGATTTGGTAGTTTCCACATTTGCAGCATAATCGCCACATACCATGACGATATCTTCTCCTATTTCTGCCTTCACCTGGAATTCTTCTGATTTTCCTGATCCAATTTTCCCGCCATGTGCCTCTACGATGACAAAATCTAAGCCTAAACGTTTAAAAACCGCAGAATAAGCTGCGCGCATTAAACGATATTGTTCTTCCATTCCTTCTGGATTTTTTGAAAAAGAATAGCCATCTTTCATGATAAATTCTTTGGCACGGATCAAGCCAAAGCGTGGGCGGATTTCATCACGGAATTTTGTGCCGATCTGATAGAGGTTGAGGGGGAGATCCTTATGGCTGGTCACCCAGTTGGCCACTACAGAAACAACGACCTCTTCATGCGTAGGTGCTAAACAAAAAGGATGCCCTTCTCTATCTGCAAGGGTGTAAAGGAGATTAGCGGAAGTAAAGTCTTCCCAACGTCCTGTCTCCTTCCATAATTGAGCGGGATGTAAAAAAGGCATACTGATCTCTTGAGCACCCGCTCTCTCCAGTTCTTCGCGTACAATGTGCATCAATTTTTTTAAAACACGCCACATCAAAGGAGTATAGGTGTAGAGACCTTTGCCTAGCTTGCGTAAATATCCCCCGCGTTCGAGCAGTTGATGTGAAACAATGTCTGCTTCATGGGGAGCTTCCTTGAAGGTACGAAAAAATAATTTAGAGGTTCTCATAAGTTCTACTTTTATAGCGCATATAATTCAAAATTTCACATTTTCACCAACGCGAAAACCTTGCGATTGAGTATAGCAGAATAGTTGAAAAATTGACAGATAGTCTTTCAGCTATTTTCGTTTAAAACGTCGGTTTTTAAAACTGTCTAATAGTTCTTGGAAAGCTCCTGAGAGCTTTCCTTTCGAGCTTCGAAAAGTTGTAGATTATGATCTAGGTGAGACGCTTTTATCCTCATAGCAGATTTCACTCCGCAATTTTTCAGGTGTTGTTGCATGACGATAAATGAGAGTTCCTTTTGTTGGGACTGCTCCATTGACACAAATGGCCAGACGACGCGTATTGACTTTCCCTAAAAACTCTTCTGCAAAGTTAATCAGATCATCGTAGGTGAGTTCTTCAAAAGCTTGTATCCTTTTTTCCATCCAATCAAAATCTCCATCATACTGGAAAGCGATTGTATCTAGCAGGCTGCCCATTTTAAACACATTTTCAGCAGGATTCTTCAGCTGATGTACATAGGCGGCACGGATTGATTCGAAGCGCTCTTCAGGGATCACCTTTTCCCTTAAATGTTGCAGGCTAGATTCTACAAAAAGTTCAAATCTTGCTAAAAGATCGCGAGTGTCATGAGAAGTGGATTGAATAGCAAAAAAACTATAGAGATGACGTTCGACTTCCTGCGACCAATTTGCTACAACATAGGCTGTCTGTTGGCGTGTTCTCAATTCACTGAAAAAAGGCTCTTCTAATCCTTTTGTCAAAATTTCTTGCGCGGCGCGTCGTTTAAAGGAAAAGTGACCACAGTCCATCGTCAAAATGACAGCATTAGAAGGGTTATTGCTAGCCATTTGTAAGAAAGCTGGATGATCGTGCGAGGGAAGGTGTGCCAAAGCAATTTTTGGGTGGCGATTTAGCGGGTACGCAGAAAAAGCAAGAGTCTTTTTGATCAATTTCCAAGCGTCATTGGCTTCATCAAGTGTGAGGTTACCAAAGAGCATTCCTTCCACATAACACTCTTTCAAGACAGTTTTGCAAAAAAGAGATGTCTGAGAATATGTGACTTTTTTCAAGGCTGCACTTTTTTGCTCCAAGCTTGAAAAATCTTTAAACAGGATACTCCACATGAGTTCGCGACCCTGCTTTAATGGATTGACCGTAAGATCATTATTGTATTCACGTGCTAAGGCATCTACATATTGTGTAAACTGCGTTTCGCTTGGACGCACAGTTCTCATGGTTTCGAGAACTTTTTTGAGCAGATCACCAGCTTTCTCGCTATATCCCAAAATTTTCAATTCCAGGGCTCCATGTTTAGGCTGGAGAGTGTAGGAAAGACCGCTGACCATCGCCTCATAAGAAGAGGTTTTTAAAGCTTCGCTGATCGCATAACAGTAAAGATCGGCCAAAGCATGGCTCATGGGATCGGCATCTGAAATCTGAGGGGTCTTGAACGAAAAAGTCCAGCAGACTTCAGGGGTTAGAAAATGTGTATCTTCTGCAGCATATATTTTTCCCAACCCTTCATCAGCGACCAGGGTAGGCTTTGGCATGGTCGCTTCTTTCTCTGCCTTTTTTCCTTTAATACTTAAATTAGAGGGCAAGAAGGGGTTTGGACGAGGAATAGACATAGCCATATGCAAAGAGGATTGTTCCCATTTGCGCATTTTATCTGTTGGAATTTTGATAACAGCATAGTCGACACCCATCCATTTTTCTTTTGTAGTGGTTTGAATTTTTGTCAGATCAGGGGAGGCTACAAGGGTAAAAAGGCACTCTTGTGGGGTCAAATGATGAATGAGTGCGTTGATTTTGTCTGGTTGATAGCAAGAAGGAACTAAGGTCTTGTGAGGGAATGTTTCAAGGGGTTCATCGACCATTTGTGTTGCATAGTCAGAGACTAGATCGAACACTGCTTGTCGAGATTGAAACTTATAGCGTAACTCTTCTATTTGGCAGACTTCATCAAATATGTAGCGTGGGATGCCGCTCAGTTTAAGTGTGGCAAGCGCTTCGAAACAGCGTTCGATGACTTTTTCATATTCCTGAACCCCTTTGGATGTGAGTTCAATGGATAAGGAGAGCAGACATTGGTCTTTGCCCGCACGAAAATTGCCTACAGATAGGGCGTCAGCCAAGTTTTCCCGTTTAAGTTGTGCTAAAAGACTGGTAGAACCTTCATGGCCCAAAACATGGGTTAAGAGCTTATCCGCATGAATTTCTTTATCTTGCCCATAAAAACGCGGAATTTCCCAAGAAAGCTCTAAAAGTTGTATTTCTTGAACTGGAGTGATTGTGCAAAGCTTGGCACCCTGTTCGGTACTCAACAGACATTCTGGACATCTGGAAACTTCTTTATTTTGATTCTTTACTTGGCTGAATAGAGTCGCGACTTCCTTTTCAAGGGTTGGAATATCCAAGGAAGAATAGATCACGAGATGCATGAGATTAGCACTATAATGCTCTTGATACCATTCTTTCAGCTCATCTTGTGATATTTTGGCTAAGGTGTCGCTATTTCCAATACAAAAGCTATGGAACGGATGTTTTTTGTTGGCGAGTTCTTTTTTGACGTAGAGCACGCGCCATGGATCCAAAGGTTGATCCTTGCAATACTCTTGGTGAATGGCTTTGCACTCTCTATCTACTCCTGAGGGATTAAAAAGTGGGGAGATAAAAAATTGACCAAAACGATCGAGAGCACCTAAAAAGCCGTCGTTATTGACTGAGAAAATGTAAACCGTGCGATCCGCCATTGTGAAGGCGTTGCGTGTACCCCCATATTCGTCCAAATAACGGGTATATCCTTCTTCTTCTTGGTACTTTTCTGTGCCTAAAAAGAGAAGATGCTCGACAAAATGAGCCATCCCGGGTCTTTCAGAAGGATCATCCCAACTTCCAACAGCCACTGCTAACGCTGCGCCCGATTGATGCGTCTCGGGATCGGAAATCAATAAGGCCTCAAGGCCATTTTGTAGACGTATTTTTTTGACTTCTCTTTTGGAAAGAGCAGGTGTCTCGATGGCAAGTCCGCACTTGTCAACAATGGATTCATATTTCAATGCCTCATTTGCACTTAAGCATGTGGCGATAGATAGACAAAATACGAGCGCATACTTTTTCAAGAGAAGCCTCCTTGTTTTAAAAACCTATAATTAGCATTTACGAGATTATAAATGAAATGTGCACGTGCACTCCTTTTTTCATGACGGTCTGTGATCTCCGAACCTGGAAAATTTTCCATGTCGATTTCGTCTCCGTAGAAAAAAAGTGAGCCTTCTCGCTTAGCACTACGTGTTTCTCCCAATTCCGATTCTACAGAAGGAGGGGGGGGGAGGATATCAAATGTCACAAGAGAAAGCGGATAAAAATGCACAGGCTTGTGGGCCTGTTTGGCCATGAGTCGAAACATTTCAATGCTTTGAGGGTCGAAGGGAGCCACTGTGACTTCTCCTTCTGCATTGGGGCGATCGCGCCCTCCGCTAGGGGCGACATAAATGCATTTCCCTCCTTCAGAAAGCAGCTCCTTCATGCGCTGCATCGTCCTCTGGTTATGTTGGAGTTTTTCCTCTTTTTTTTCAGGAGGGTTATCGATGTGACGTTTTGAATAAATGCAGAGGAGGTTGCGCCCCATGCTAAACGGAACTGCCATAGGATCAGTTAACACCCGATCGCCTGCTACAAAAATGACATTTTCACCAATATCTGGGTAGGATTTTTCCAGGGAAATGCTCATTAATTGAGGGTCGACCTCTGTCTGATGATTTGCAAACAAAATCGCATTCTCACCCGCTTGCAGCTGTTGAGAAATTTTCTGTACATTATGCATGCCAAGGACATGAGAACATTGTTGATCTACTAGAGGACGAATGAATTCAATGCCAAACTGAAAGTAATCATAAGGGTGGAGGATGCGTTTATGATACGCTTCAAAATGGAAAGGCGTTTTCAAATGTTTGATCATAAGCATGAGCAATGCATCGAAGAGATGATCATAATTTTTCATCTGGAATCCGGAGAGTTCCATAGAACTTGCATAACTCTCATAAAGCTGGAGAACGATCTGGTAGGTTTTTTCTGGGAGCTCTCCCCCTTCTAAAGCCTGATTTAAGTGGGTGACAAAACTCATGAATTTATACGTCTAAAATCTCTTTAGTTACTGTCGAATAAAGATGAAAATCATTGAGATGAAGCCGATCAGACTGTTCAAAATCCAACTGTGCCTTCATTTTTTTGGCAAATTTGTCGAGAAAATCTTTGTCTGATGTCTTATCCATATAATTGTCCAAATCTGGATGGACGATTAAGCGCAACCCAAATTGTTGATGGTGTTGTGTTGCCTTTTTAAGAGCACGCTCGATTTCTATGACAACGCTTTCATGGGTCTTAATCAAGGAACTTCCATTGCAATAAGGACAGTTGGTGAACATGGTCTGGATCAAAGACTCTCTACTTCTCTGTCGAGTCATTTCTACAAGGCCGAATTCGCTCATGCTCAAGATTGTGCACTTTGCTGCATCTTCTTTCATGCACTCTTTCAATCTTTCAAGAACACGGCGCTGATTTTTGCGCGAGCGCATATCGATGAAGTCCACGATGACAAGGCCGCCGATATTTCGCAATCTCAGCTGTCGAGCGATCTCTTGAGCAGCCTCTAAATTGATACGGACAAGCGCTTCTTCGACATCTGTTTCAGCATTGGAACTTCTTCCAGAGTTCACATCTATGGTGAACATAGCTTCCGTGCGGTCAAAAAAGAGATAACCCCCGCTTTGTAGCCAGATTTTACGCCTTGTGGCCTTTTCTATCTCTCTTTCTACATTAAATCGCTCAAACATAGGGATTTTATCCCGATAATACTCGATGCGTAAGGGATGTTCTTTGCTAAATCTGCTGTAATAGCGTTTGCAGTTTTGAAAAGTCGCATAATCATCAATGAGAAGCCGATCATATTTTTTGTCGACACAGGTCATGACCGTTCTTTTGAGGATATCCGATTCTTCGTAGAGCAGCGCAGGCTTCGAGGCTTTGTGAAATTTTTCCATGATGATTTGCCAGGTATTTAAGAGATCATGGGCCTCATCAATCAGCATGTCTGTACTGGCTTGCATGCTGGCTGTCCGGCAGATCAAGCCCATATCATGGGGCATTTCAAAGGCGCGGATCAATTTTTTGAGTTTATCTCGAGATGCTTTATCTTCAATTTTACGCGAAACACCTCTATGTGGAGAGTTGGGAAGAAGGACCAAATAGCGGCCTGCGATGGAAATGTTTGAAGTGAGACGTGCCCCCTTTGTTCCGATGGGTTCCTTCACTACCTGGACAAGCACGGGCTGATCGATCTTGAGGATCTCTTCGATATTAAGTTTTTGCTTTTTACGCGTATCAACTGCTTGGATGTCATAATCAAGATCGAAATCCATATCGAACAGCTGTTCGAATTTTTTGGTGTTTTCGATGATATCTGACATATGGATAAATCCATTTTCACCCTCATGAATATCAATGAAGGCAGACTGGATATTGTGCAGGATATTTGTAACGCGTCCGCGGTAAATATTTCCTGTCAGCTGGCGTGCTTTTTTTCTTTCAATAATTAAATCGTTGAGCACTCCTCCTTTTAAATGTGCGTAGCGGATCTCTTTAGATTCGACATTAAGAAGTATATCATTGTCCATTGGGCCACCTTAGTCGGCAGGAATAGAAGGGTCATAATTTATGCTATCCTCCGTTGACTGTTCCATTTGGATAACCTCTTAAAAAACCAACAAGAAATGGTTTTTTTTAAAGAATATTGTCCTATGAGCAAACAAAAAAGAGGCAAACTGGTCGGTCTCATCTGAGGATAAAACAACGCTTCTATTCCAGAAGTTCAACAAAAATTTTCAATACTTTGCACAGAGTATAACAAAAAGTGCAGCCATTTGCCAGTTATAGTTGATTCAAGTTGAAAAGACACATTTGGACCGCGTCAAAGTTATCGGGCTTGATCGAGCATAAATAGCCCCATATTTCTAATATGTGGCTATTTATGCTCGATCAATGCGAGGCTTTCGCGCAGATCCAAATGTGTCTTTTCAACTTGAATCAACTATAAAAAAGCTGGTTTAAAATGGAAAAAACGCGTATTTTGATACGCTCGCCAGAGTAAAAAATGGATGATACCTTTAAAATATTCGTCAAACGTCTTAGAGAAGGGCATGAAGAAAAAATTCATGAATCCCTAGCACCCGACTTTTTAGATATCCACGAAGCTGAACTCGTCTTTAAAGCGCCTGTTCTCATTCACGGGAGTGCTACTGTTGCAGACCAGAGCCTGGTCTTACTCCTTTCTGTAGAAACAGAGGCGATCATGCCATGCGCTGTTTGTAATCGCGAAGTCATTGTAAAAATTTCAATTCCCCATTTGTGCCATACAGAAGATCTTTCTGAAATTAAGGGGGGAATTTTTGATTATAAAGAAACATTACGAGAACAAATTTTACTTGAACTTCCCTATAGAGCAGAATGCAATGGAGGGGATTGCCCTGAAAGAGCTTCTCTGGCAAAATATTTCATAAAAAAAGAAAGAGGAGAGAACCATGGCAGTACCACGTAACCGCATGAGCAATGCCCGCAAAAATTCCAAACGCGCCCATCATGCAAAACAACCTAAAAATTGCATTTCTTGCTCCAATTGTGGCGGTGTTCGTTTATCCCATAGGATGTGTTCTTCTTGTGGATACTACAACAACCGTTCAGTGATCAAGACAGAGGAAGAAAAAGAATAATTGGTCCGTATTGCTGTAGACTTAAATGGTGGTGAGTCCGCTCCTGAGGAGATCTTTGAAGCGGTCCTCGCCATAAGTCAAGAAGTTTCTGCTGGCGATTCACTTCTTGCGATAGCCCAGCATTCAGTCCTACCTAGCCTGCGAGCTGCATTTCCTCAATCGGTTTCTTCTATCGAATTCATCACAACTGAAGAGGCTATAGACATGGAGGAACATCCACTTTACGCTGTCCGACGTAAAAAAGATTCTTCCATGGCAGCGGGCATGCGCCTTTTGCGCGAGAAACAAATTGATGCGTTTGTCTCTTCGGGCAATACGGGGGCTTTAGTTGCCTTTGCTAAACTGAATTTACCTATGCTTCCCCAGGTTGAACGACCAGCGCTTCTTGTGATGATGCCTACGGAAAAGGGGAAGGTGACAGTGTTGGATGTGGGTGCCAATATTGCCCCAAAACCCCAACATCTCGTCTCTTATGCTCTCTTGGGCTCCCTCTATCGCCAATGTATGCTGGGTGAAAAAAATCCAAAAGTCGGTCTTTTAAATATTGGTGTTGAGGAGCAAAAAGGGACTCAGGAGCTTAAAGAGACATATAAGCTGCTACAAAACCTGTTTGGAGGCCGTTTTCTAGGAAACATAGAAGGCATGGAAGTTTTTCAAGGAAAAATTGACGTCCTTGTCACTGACGGTTTTACAGGAAATGTCTTTTTAAAAACCTCAGAGGGGATTTCCAGTTTTCTCGCAGAATATTTGAAAAAGCAGTTTGGTTTACCAGAAACTGTTTCCCATTTACGCCAACAATTTAACTATTCGGAGCATCCAGGAGCATTCCTATGTGGAGTAGATGGGATTGTTGTCAAATGCCATGGTTTTTCAGATAAATATGCCCTGATGAATGGCATCCGTGGAGCGTTCAATCTGGCTAAGAAAGGGATTATCTCTCGTCTTAAAGAAAAACTTTCCGTATAAGATCGCTCTCGTGCCCTTGAGCGTATTCCTGCCGATCTGCTCCATCTCTTATAGCGTGTTAATTGCATAACTGATTTAAGCAAGTCCGCAATAAATCTTTTTTTTGATAAAGTCTATCAATTTTCTCGAGTTCTTTAGTGTAATTTTCTTTCAATTTTTTAACTTCTGCGGAATTAGGATCGCCAATAAAGGTCACTGGATGAATTTGTGTTTTACTTTTTAAGTAACAAAACGACACATTTTCTTCGCGTTGAATTGTTTCAATCATTTCATCTGCTATACATAGAATTCCAGTGAGATCTTTTATAGCGCCTTGTTGATCACCAGTAATATATTGTTTATATTTTTGAGAAGATTCTATCCCATAGCCAAGGAGTATACCCAATAAAATCTGATTTTCTCGGAGATATCCAGAAAATGTTCTATGCTCCAATTGTTCAATAAGCCCTCTAATGGAAAAGGACTCACCAAATAATTTTCTCAAATATTCTTCTTTAAAAGATAACTGCAAAAGTAAAGTTTTTTTGTTGATAAAATAAATGTATATTTTGTTTCCAATTGACTCTTGATAAATAATAAAGTTAGGGTGCTGAAAAAGACTCTCTTTGGATGTCCAGACCTTCCACCCTTCTGTAAACTCCTGTTCATTTTCAGCCATATGAATGACAGACATAGATGCAGGCTTAGATGCAAAAAATAAAACATGACCAAGATGGTCTTGTTTAATCGCTTTGTCGAAAAAATATTCTAAATGTAGCTTTTCATCATGGGTCAATTTTTCGAAAGATTCATCGATTGACTGAGCTGATAGTTTTGAAAATGTAAAAAACAATAAGCCTATTAAACCTAAATATTTATTTTGGCAACTTTTGAGAAGTCTCATATCGTTTACATCTTAACAAATTTTTTATGCTTATCGCAATAGGTTGATCATGAAATGTGAATTTTTCAAAATAAAGATGGTCTTGTTATTTGTCTTGATATTTCAATTTCAGATGCTTGTAGGAAAAGAATGCAGTGACCAGGATCAATCAAGGTGCTATATCTCAAAAAATGATGTTGCCATATGCGACGAAGGCATTGTAATTTTGGGAACCCAATCTTTAATTATTGCTGAAAGCTTATTTCATGATGAGTGCGGTTTTTACTTCCTTGCTGCTGGTGCACGTTGGAAGTGTAATTGGTGTGGAGAACTTAATCCTTTAGATAGAAATACATGTCAGGCCTGCGGAGAACCCTATGGATCAAGTCCGCCAAAAAGAAGATAAAGTTTTTTAGTCCGCTTTAGATAATTTTGAAAAATTATATCGTTTTTATATTAAAAATTTAATTATACGTATTATTTTTTATTTTTCTGACTTTGTAAAGAGATATAGTGTGCTGCTTTTGTGGATCAGTAGGATAATTGGGGAGTCTAAGGAAAATGTTCATCATGCGTTCCATGCGACTGATCTTCTTGGAGAAGTAACCTGTATCCTGTTTCAACAATCTTTTCACTGTTTCAGTACGCTGATTCTCCCAGGGTGCCATCCAGCCAGTACCTCGATTAGGCTCATAAAGATAAGAGAAGCCATCTTTTTCAATAGTCAGGCCGACAGTATGGCTACCTATATGATTCCCTCTTGAATTATAGAATGGATAGTTTAACTGGTAATCTCCTGCATCAAGCTGAGGCAGAGCTTCTAAGATTTCTTCTGGACCTTCGATGACCCCTTCGATTTCAAGCCCTGCTAGGCTCAGTGTGATATCTTGTACAGTTAATCTTGCTGGACCACTTTTAGAATCTATTAAACAATAGTTTGCATACTTTAACGCCCACCATTGAAAATCCTGCAGCTTTACATCAAAACAACCAACCCATTGTTTTACAAAATCTAAAGGGCTACATGCATAAGCTTGCGTGCTGGGATCATAAGTTCGAGCATGTTCATGAATGCCTTCAAGAATGCATACGTCATCATTCGAAAATCCTTGTATCTTCCATAGGTCTGCACTAAATGCATATGTGGGGTTTTTTTGCGCTTGTTTACCTGCATCAACAATCGCATTCATCAATTTTGTGGGCTGCCAAGAAACTCCAATTTCATGATAAATCTCCTGACAAATGCTTGCCGAAATAGGAACTCCGTCTCTCAAATCAGATGCAATGTCTTGAACAGGCCTGTTTTTTTGGCGTTCTGACAAAAAATAGGTCACGCCGCCCTGACATTTACCGTCATCAGTACGTAATGGAGAGATTGTAGTCTCCATGCCCAATTGGCAGCCCAGAGAGGTGAGCCAGGTTTTTCCTTCCTCCTTCAAAGGAAGAGGATGAACTTTTAATATATCATAGATTTTTTGATCTGAAAGTTTTCCCTCATTGACAGAGTGATTAAGGATAGGATTTTCAAAAACGGGGGCTCTTTTGAACATCTCGTCGTATATGCATAGGGGAACGCTCACGGGTATACATAGATAGAATATAAGGGTGGAAATAGCTTCCCAAGCAGACCTTAGAGAAGATGAAATTTTATCTGTAAGTCTATTAACTATATCTTGATTTTGTTCTACTTTATTTGTCAGATCAACATAGTGAGACATTGAAGAGGTCACTAAAGAGTCAAAATAAGACATAGAAACAAATTATAACAAAAATTTTTAAAAAAATCTACTTTTATAATGTTTTTATATTAACTAAATTATTTAGTAAGAAATATTTATTTTCGCTCTATTTTTCTGACTTTATAGAGCAATATACATTTCTGTTTTTGGGGGTCTGTGGGATAGAGAGGCTGGTCCAATAGCAGTTTCATGATGCGTGTGATGAAATTTGCTGCCGTCGTTGAATAACCCGTACTGTGTTTTAATAGTCTCCGCACTGTTTCAGTACGCTGATTCTCCCAAGGCCCCATCCAGCCGGTGCCTTGGTTAGGATCATATAGATAGGAGAAACCATCTTTTTCAACTGTCAATGCAACAGTATGCCGACCATCAAATCCACCATGTGAGTTATAGTATGGATAACAAAGCTGGTAATCACCTGCATCGAGCTGGGGCAAAGCTTCTAAGATTTTTTCTGGACCCTCGACGAAATTTTCGATTTCAAGCCCGCCCAAACTAAGAGTGATGTCATCGATAATTAATTTTTCCGCTTCTTTAGGACATATTAAATAATGATAGATACATTTTAACGCCCACCATTGAGAATCTGTCATCGTTATGTCAAAACACTCAACCCAATTGTTTACAAAGTCTGTAAGGTGGCATGCATAAGTGTGTGTTAAGGGATCATATGTTCTGGCATATTCATGAACGCCTTCCAGTATGCCTATTTCATCAGCTGAAAATCCTTGTAATTCCCAAGTTTTTGTAAAAAATGTGCTGGTAGGATGATGTCGAGCGTCTAAGTCAACTCTTAAGATCGCTTTCATCAATTTTGTGGGCTGCCAGGAGGTGAAAATTTTAGTATAAATTTCTTGATAAATGGTGGCTGCGATAGGGACCCCGTCAATCAAATCTGATGCGATGTCATGAACTGGCCGGCCCGTTTGGTGTTCTGACAAAAAGTAGACCACGCTCCCCTTACATTTGCCATCATCGGAGCGCACAGGTGAAATCGTCGTCTCATTTAATTGACAACCTACTGAGGTAAGAAAATTTTTACCTACATCTTTTAAGGGGAGAGGACATGCTTTCAGTGTATCGTAGATTTTTTGATCTGAAAGTTTTCCTTCATTGACAGAGCGATTAAGGATAGGATTTTCAAAAACTAAATGGCGAGTGCCCTGTAGATAAAGTAAAAAAGCTGAAATAGCTGCCCGGATAGAGGCTAAACAATATGAAACTGTCACTGCTACTTTAGCGACAAGATTTTGATCTTTATGCTGTTCTTTTAGTGGTAGATCAACGTAGTGCGACAAAATGGGTTTTATTACTGAATCAACAGATGGCATAGTAAAAATATTAACTATAATTTTAAAAAAAGTCCATAAATTTTTACTATTCATGGACTTAAGTTTAAATTTACTTTAAAAAATAAATTTTTAAAGATAGTATAAAGAAACAGACGCTCTATGTTATGCCAAATGCTGTTTAAACCAACTCAGATTACTTTCCATGGCGTGCAGCAGCATTTTGGGATTTGTGAACCGGTGCCCCGTCTCAGGATAAAGCTGTAAAAGGGGTGTTTGCCCTGCACGTTCTAGAGCATGATGAAGTTCATAGGCCTGTGAGACAGGGACTCTTTTGTCTTCTAAACCATGTTGGATGAGACAAGGAGTGTTCACTTGATCCATATGGTGAATGGGAGAACGTTTTTCATAAAGGGCTCGGTGATTTTTAAACTCTCCGAGATAATCTTCCACAAAGTGATGGAGATCCGTTGTTCCTAATAGGCTCGTTAAATTACACAATCCAGCTCCAACAGAGGATGCTTTAAATTTAATCGATTGTGTAATTGCCCAACAAGTTAGGTAACCTCCGTAACTCCAGCCCATGATTCCCAATTTTTCAGGATCTGCTATTCCTTGTGTGATCACAAAATCTACGCCTGCCATGATATCTCGATAGTCGCCACCCCCCCAATCAGCGTAATTAGCGCACCTGAAGGCTTTACCATAACCGCAAGAGCCCCTTGGATTTGGTCTTAAAATGAGAAAGCCTTCCTCAGCAAAGGCTGCAAGGGGATATTGACTGGGCGTCCCTAAAAAGAGTTCATCAAAAAAGCCCATAGGGCCCCCGTGGACCACCAAAAGTAGGGGATACTTTTGATCTTTCTTATACAAATGGGGGTAGGTTAACAAGGCTTCAATTTTTAACCCATCCTCTGCAGTCCAATGTATTTTTTCCGTTTTTGCTTGAGGAAGCTGCCGTAAAGCTTGATTCAAGCGTGAGATTTGTTTGGGTGCAAAATCTTTAATTTCTGTGAAATAGGCTTCTGGAGGCGTGTCGCTTTTTTGTGCAATAAAGCTGAGCCTGGTTCTATCATAGCTTAGGCTGGGTTCTTTAAAAAACCAGTCACCGCTTTCAAGGCTCACTGCACGCTGCCCATCTAAGGAAAGTGAGACGATATGATATTTTGTGCTTTTAGGTTCTAAAAAAAGGATGCTGTCTCCATCATGTGACCATCCAATAAGATTTGGGCCAGAAAGAAAGGGGCCCTCATTATAGGTTTTGGCAAGGTATCTACATTCTCCATTGGAGAGGGAGCGTATGGCTATTTGCCTGGTGATGGAATAACGTTGTGCGGCATCACTACTCAAGTAAGCGATCCATTTTCTATCAGGGGAAAAGCGTGGCATAGCCTCATAAGGAGCCTTTTTTGCCAAAGGGGTAATCTTGCCTGAGCTCATCTCTAAAATAGCTAGGCTGCTATCCAAATAATAATCATCGTGTCCACTGCTTGGTGAATAAGCAAAAACAATTTGTTTAGAATCAGGAGACCAATCAAATTCCACATTGCATGTTTCAAAATCGCCAATCCCGCGTACACAATAGAGATCTGATGTCAAAGGTTTCGCTTTGTTTTCTGGAGAAAAAGGCTCTATGATCCACAGACGTTGGATCTTAGTTGTTTGCTTATAGATGAGAGCACCGCTTTCCTTTTTGTGCTTTGTGCCTGCCATTTCATCTGTCCTGACAAAGGCGAGCTTTAGACCATCTGGAGACCAGCTAAAGGTTTGTACATCTTCATTTCCTTGTGTGACTGCAATAGCTTCTCCACCGTCGGAGCGAATGAGATAGAGGTTTTTTGCATTTTCCCTATTGGAAAGAAAAGCGATCCAACGTCCGTCAGGCGACCAACGTGGTTGGAAGGAGGAAAATTCGGAATGGGAAAAAGCGAGAGCCTCTTGTTCTTTGTCTAACCTAGTTTTATAGATGCGCGAAAAAAAATGACCATCCTCTTCTGTTATGACAGCTTCTTTGACCACAAAAATCGCGGAGAGATTATCGGGTGAAAGATGAATGTCAGTCATCATTTTGGTCTCCATCATTTTAGAAGGGGTCCAAATGCATTGTAGGTTCATCCTTTTTCTCTTTTTAAAAAGATTTTATGTTAAAAAAATGGTATGTTTAGAAAATTTTTACCACGCCGGGATATATTTTTTGCATTTTTTGAAAAGCATGTCAATGTTTCCTATCAGGCTGCCGAACAGTTGCTGCATTTTATTTCAGCCAATCAATCACCCCAAGTAACATTTCAAAAAATCAAGAAATTAGAAAACGAAGCCGATTCTATTACACACCAATGTGTGGAAGCACTTCATAAGACGTTCATCACCCCGATGGATCGCATGGACATTTACAGACTGATTACCACATTGGATAACATCGCAGATGAAGTAGAAGATATTGCTAAATTAGTCTTTCTCTACAAGCTTGAAGTATTTCGACCTGAAGCAGCGCAGCTTACAGCAATCGTTCTCAATGCAGTGAAAGAGGTCTGTTCCGCTGTCAAAGAATTGAGGAAGATGAAGATCACTCCAACAATTCAAAAACATTTTTTCAATATCAACAATTTGGAAAATGAGGCGGATGTGCTCCTCAGTCAAGCGCTCGTCCATCTCTTTGATGAAGAAACTGATACCAAGGCATTGATCAAATGGAAAGAGGTCTATGAGCATTTAGAAAATGCAACAGATGTGTGTGAAGATGTTTCCAACATTCTTGAGGGGATTCTATTAGAAAATGAGTGATACTCCCATTTTCTGGATTGTGTTGACCATTGCGGTTTCGCTTGCCTTTGATTTCATGAATGGCTTCCATGATGCTGCCAACTCTATTGCTACTATAGTGTCCACACGTGTATTACAGCCTTTGGTGGCTGTGATATGGGCTGCCTTTTTCAATTTCATTGCTTTTTTAATTTTTGGTCCGAAAGTCGCTGAGACTATCTCCGAAATTGTCAAAATTGAAGCGGGGTCTTCCATTTTTGTGTTCATTGTTTTTTTTGGGGTACTAGGGGCTTTATTCTGGAATATTTTCACCTGGTGGTTAAGTCTGCCGACAAGCTCCTCACATGCCCTGATTGGTGGACTTGCTGGTGCAGCACTGGTCTATTCGGGCGTTCAAGCGTTAAGGTTGAAGAAAATTTTCGTGATCATTGCGTTTATTTTTATTTCACCTATCTTAGGTTTTATCCTAGGTGTTTTCTTTATTATTCTCCTCTATTGGATGTTGCAAAATCTGCGTCCAGGAATTTTGAATCAGAGTTTCAGGAAAGGACAGTTGATTTCAGCTGCGCTTTATTCTATTGGCCACGGAGCAAACGATGCGCAGAAAACAATGGGAATCATTGTGGCTGTGTTGATTGCAGGGGGATTTTTTCCTACCACCATAGAACTTTCTATTAAAAATAAAGATACCCTATGGATCATTCTTTCCTGCCATATAGCGATTAGTTTAGGCACGCTCTTTGGTGGTTGGCGCATCGTGAAAACCATGGGCATGAAAATTACCAAATTGCGCCCGATAGGAGGCTTTTCTGCCGAACTTGCCAGTGCTCTTTCTCTATTTATCGCGACTGTGCTAGGGATCCCCGTATCGACTACGCATACGATCACTGGGGCAATTATTGGAGTGGGTTCTTCTACAACTTCTTTTTCACGCGTTAAATGGGGAATTGCCACTAAAATTATTTGGGCATGGATTTTAACGATTCCTGGAGCAGGGTTTGTCGCTGCACTCTTCTTTTATTTTGCTAAAAAGTTTCTATAGTTGGTCTAAACTCAAGGGACCTAGATAAAGCCAATGGCCGTTTAACTGGCTAAAAGCACTTTTTTCAGTAAATGAAGCATCATGTCCCTGCTGAATTAAGATGGCTCGAAAAGTCACTGTAGAACCTTCTGCCTCCACAATTTCTAACCCTTTAAATTGTGTGGTGCGGCAGAAATGTTTAATCTGTTGTTTTCTCTGAGAGGCAGGTAGAGAGGAGTCAGGGTGCTCAGGGTGCGTTGTGGCGATGATGTAACGTGCATTGGAAAGCGCATAAGCACTATAACGGGAGCGCATGAGAGCGAGAGGTGTAGGAGGGTTAACTCCTTCATGATAAGGAGCACAACATTCAGCGTATAGTTTTCCACTATGACAAGGGCATTTCATATCAGTTCCTGAATGGTTTGGGCAGCCTTATGGCTTGCATCTTGCTGGGTGAGCAATTGGCGTAAACGGGCACATTCTTGTTTGCAGATTTCTGGATGATCCATCATCTGCTTTAATGCTTCAAAGATCTCTAAAGAAGAAAGCTCTTTGTGGATAAATTCTGGGAAAACTTCTTTGCCACAGATGATGTTTACGAGTGTATAAAAAGGCAGTCGAATACGAAATGCATACCGGCCGAGCAGATAGTTGAATGTCGCTAATTGGTAAGTGACAACGGTGGGGACTGCGTGGAGGCCAAGTTCTAAAACAATCGTGCCTGATGTCGCAAGGGCGCAGCTGGCCGCACGCATGAGTTCATAGCGTTGATCAGAACCAATCAGAGGGATTGAAGGACCGGTATATTTTTGAATCAATTCTACAAATTCAGGGCGTGCAACGGATACTGCCAAGGTGTAATCTGGCCCTAACAAACGTGCAGCTTCTAACTGTATGGGTAAATTCAAGGCGATTTCATGTCTGCGGCTACCAGGAAAAATGGCTACAATGGGCTGCTTTAAACCTAATCCAGCTCCATAAAGATGACGATCAACAGCAGCAACAAGAGGATGTCCTACAAAAGTGACGGGAAGCTGTGTACCGTGGAAACATTTCTCTTCAAAGGGCAGGATAGCTAGTAAATGATCCAGCGTTGCTGCAAGTGTGTGGACACGATTTTTACGCCACGCCCAAACTGAAGGACACACATAGTGGATCACTTTTCCCTGATAGCCACTTTTTCTTAATGCTTTAGCAAGTAGCATATTAAAATCTGGATAATCAATTAAGACGACGCCTTTTGGATTATTCTCTAAGATCTCTTTCTTAATTTTTTTGAAATCTGCATAGAGGCGAGGTAATGAGGCAAGCACACTTGAAAAGCCCATCACTTGAAAACGTTCCATGGGATGGATGGCACGTAAACCTGCCTGTTTCATTTCAGGGCCACCCACTCCGAAAAGATCTAATGAGGGTGACATGCGTTTCAATGCGGCAAGCAGATTAGCCCCAAGAACATCACCGCTCTGTTCTCCAGCAAAAATAAAAAGTGAATGAGTGTGTTCGGTTTTTGGAAGGCGCTTATTTTTCTTCAAGAGCATTAAATTTCTGATATAGGGGATGAGGCCTAAACTGAATCCAAGGATGTTAACAGGATCAGCTAAACGAATGGCATAGGCGAGTGAAAAAAACGCTCCTACGCAAGAAATCCACCAAAAAGAGCTTCCAATAAAGCTTTTGCGATGCTTTTCTGCAAGCCACCATTGCAGCCAATAACGGCTTGCAAACAGGAGCATGCCAAAAAAGCCAAGGATATGCCAAGGTAAGGAGGCTTCAGATGCGTGTGCCCCGCTCCAGGGGAGTGTGGGAGATCGCATCCATGCGCTATTGCCCTGCAAGAAGAAAAGCAGTGAGAAAGCTAGCACGCTTAAAACCATCCCCGCTAGAACAAAGCGTAAGGAACGTATCTTATTTCCCATCAGGTTGAGATTGCGCCAGGCGATGGCAGCATTCAACAGTTGGATCACATAAATAGGATATTGAAACTGGAGGAAGCCATGCAGGCACATGAGAAGATTGGCGAAAAAAGAAATACGCCAAAAAGAATGCGTCACTGTGCTTTCTCTTTTCTTTTCACTTTGAATCCATTGGAGCAAAAAGCGTCCACCAAAGAGAAGGTTTGCTACGAAACCGATCGGATATAAGTAAGTACGTATTCCTTCTGTAATCATTTGAAGAATTTTTCGTGAGTGATTTCTTCGCGGATCTGAGGATGGAGCGCTCTGTCGCGCATCCATCGGACCACAAACATGTCAACAATAGGACCAAGGGAACGGTTAAAAAAGTGATATTTCGTTGCACCTTTAGACCGCTCGCGATGATTTACGGGAATTTCTTTCACACGCAACCCTTCAATCTTAAAGAGAGCGGGTAAAAAGCGGTGCATCCCTCGATACATTTTGATGGAGGAGAGTGCTTCCTTGCGATAAATTTTGAGTGAACAACCTGTATCATGGATCCCGTCACGACATAACCGACTACGAATCCAATTGGAAAGGCGTGAGATCGCTTTTTTCTGAAGAGTATCTTTTCGATTGACTCTCCATCCAACGACAAGATCGCAATCTGCAATCGCAGCTGTCAACTTAGGGATATCTGCAGGATCATTTTGACGATCCCCATCTAGGGTAATGATTAATTCACCGCAGGCGGCTTTAAAGCCTGCAGCAAACGCGGCCGATTGTCCAAAATTTCTTGTAAAGGAGAGGATCCGCATGTAAGGCTTTTGTTTGCATAAATCCTGCAATATCAAAAGACTACGATCTGTAGAACCATCATCAATACAGATCAATTCCCATTTTTGCCGTAAACGTTCCATGACAGGTTCCAGCTCTTGGACCAAATCTTTAATGTTATCCTCTTCATTTTTGATAGGGATCACTACAGAAAATTTCATTATTTTTCTCCATATAGTTGATTCTTAATCCAGTTGGCTCCTTCTTCAAAGAGATGAGGTGCGGTTCCATGTCCTTTGTGACCTATGGATTGGGTGATCATCAATTCAATTTTTTGATGACGTAAATGCTTTTCATGGCCTTTTTCTGCCAAACGTCTAATGAAACGGTAGCATGCATCAGTGTCTACACGCGTATCCAGATTGCCGATATAAAAACGTAGATGGCGCACGTGGGTTAGCTTTTCTATAAGAGTCACTAAATCTAGCTCACTTGCGCGCCTATGCAGTGTAGGATTTTCTGCAAACTCCTTGAGAAGCATCAATTCAGTGAGTGGGGCAAAGCCTAAAAGCGTTTGGATCTCCTTCACACGTGCAGCGATATGGGTAGCAATAAAACCACCTCTAGATAATCCACCAGCAGCCATACGGTCTGGATTGATCAATTGCTGACTGATGAGCCATTCTATCGCTTTCACAACTTTATCAAAAAAAATCTCCAGTTCATAGCCTCCCTGCTCCATTTGTTCTGCCCAATAGTGCATGGCCTGGAATTTATTTAATCCGGGCTCATGCCCAGGAATTGTAAAAGAAAAGACTCTTAAAGAAGAGTGGGCTGCAATAAGTGCAGGTTGGTTGTAAGGATGGAGCTCTAAACTTTCTTCACCCGAGAGAGCAAAATAAAAAAAGGCTGGTAACAAACCTGCTTCTGGTCCGGGCCCAAGGTAATCAATCTTTGTATGGAAGGGGTCTTCTAGACATCCTCTCATTTTTCTGTTTCCTCAGCCTTTTGATAGATTCGTTTCCAATGCTCGTACGCTTTAAAAAGGTCATAATGCAAAAGAGCACGCAGCTTTAAAAAGATTAAGGCCTGGATAAATCCTTTTTGCTTGACGATCCGAGTTCTCGGACGCCGAGAGGGATCTAATGGAGTCAAACGGTACTGCATCTGCAAAATGAACTGGGCTCCTAAGCGGATCTTTCGTGGGAAATGGGAAAAAGCAGTAAATAAGAGTTCGTGAATCAACGTTTCAATCAATTGAAGAATTTCGCCTAGATGAGGGGGGTGATCTTCTTCTGTCATCTTTTTCTTCACCTGCTCTTCTACAATGGGAAAAAGAAGAGCGGCGGCCAAGATAGAACGGTCTAAGGTTTTATAATTGCCGCGTACATTCATTGAGTCGGCAGCCTTCAGGTAAGCGTAGATCTTTTCTCCACTTTCTTGCTGAAAAAAACTGTTTAGAGTGGGAAAGAGAATAGTTAACAATTCAGATTCCGCTAAAAGGCGAAAAAAGGGCTCAGAAGCTCCCGATTCAAGCATTCTGAAGATCTCTTCCAAAACTCTGGCTGGAGAGCTTTTCATAATGTCTTTTCGGCAACTGCTTAAAGCTTGAAGTGCTTCAGGATCGACATGGAAGCCAAACCGCGCCCTGAATTTTTGCATACGGATCATGCGTACAGGATCTTGTTTAAAGCGCAAAATCGGGTCGCCTATGACTCTTAAATAATGTTTTTGTAAGTCTTCAAATCCGCCAACATAGTCGATAATTTTATGATCTAAGGGATCATAAAAAAGACCGTTGATCGTAAAGTCACGCCTTAAGACATCTTCTTCGGGATTTCCCCAAATATTATCTCGTATAATCAATTCTTCGTCAGATGTATCACCTGCACGGAATGTGGAGACTTCAATAATCTGTTTTCCAAAACGAATGTGCGCGAGTCGAAATCTACGTCCAATCAGAATGCAGTTACGGAAAATCTCTCTGATCTCTTCCGGGTGGGCAGAGGTTGAAATATCGAAATCTTTGGGCTTTTTATGCATGAGTAAATCGCGCACTCCACCGCCTACAAGGTAAGCTGTGTGCCCGAATTCATGGAGTTTTTTTAAGACGCTCAAGGCGTTAGGATCGATCGCATCATTACGGATATGGTGATCCTGGCTCGTATATATTTTTGGTTCCACGGGAAGCAGTGTACCAAAAAGATGAGTTATCGTCGATTCAACGCTGCTGTATAAAATTTAATGAGATGAAAGAAACACTTGTTGAGATTTATATATTCTTTTTATTTTTAGGGGGCTAAAATGCCTTAAGAATTTTGTTTTCAACAAATTTCTAAGTGCTATAAACATTACAAACAACCTTGAGGAAAGTAAAATATATGTCTGCAACTCAAAACTCATCTATAAGTCCCTTTACACCGAATACAGTGTTTGAACCGCTTGCTCCTACACAAACCATAGGAAAACCATTTGCACCGCAGGTCAAAATTTCAGGGCTGGTAACTTCGCAACTAAAGAATGCTGAAGTACATGTTTCTATTGTGAATATGGACACAAGCACTATTTTAGATCGTGCGGTAGGCAAAACGGATTCTAAGCTAGGTGTTCAAGTGGATGCACTGATCTTTAATAATATTAGGCTTGCGGGGGGACTTCCTCCATTGACAAATTGCATATTGCGTATCGTAATTGCTGGAAAAACTTTTGACTCCAATCCATTTAGTATCCAACAATAAGCAAGTTTTAGTAGAAATTAAAGGTGCGCTGCGCACCTTTAATTCTAAATTTTAACTATTTAACCTAAGATAATTTTCATTTTTTTAAATCCTTTGCTTATATCTACTACAGCCGTAACTATTCACTCTGGTTGACGGCGAATCTTAATGATTGAACGCAGCTATTCGTGAATAGTTACAAATTCAAGATTATTCTTTTCTAGTGATTTTGAATGTGTTTTTTTATAGAAGTTGTTAAAATAGCATGACTTATGATTTATCGTAACAGTAAAGCCCGTTGGCTTGTTTCCTAGAAATGTTTCTGTGGTAACGAGTCAATCTGGCCGATGGCGAATTTCGGCTGGGCAAGATTGAGCCCACCACTCGTGAATAGTTGCGGTTTATCAATCATTTTAACTTTTATAAAAATTAATAAGCAGGTGTATATATGGCATTACCGTCCATTTCTTCTAGTAGCAATCCTTACGAACTACCCAAGGGACCACCCAGATTGTCTGAATTTGACTCTGAGCAGAGATTAGGATGCACATTTTCTCCAATGCCAAAACTTAAAATAAATGCTGCTAGCTTGCACGGAGCGCACGTAGATGTGCGGTTAAGAGAGGTAGCGACTGACGTTATTGTTAAAGGGGCAATATGTAAAACAGGCCAATCTTTAACTGCAAAACCTGATGGAATCATTCTTACTAATCTTCGACTTGCTCATTCTTTGTCCAGCGTAGAAAGTGAATTTTATTTTCAAATATCCATTAATGGAATTGAATATAATTCTAATAAATTTACGATTCAAATCAAAAATTCGAGAGCTCAGAAAGTTCAGAACTCTATTGGCGATATTCCATATTATTGGGATAGAGATAATTCTTATTGGAGCTGAAAGAAGTTCCAATAGATTTTTTTACACAAAATCAATAATGCCGAGAATTTCTCGGCGTTATTTGATAAATATTTAATAATTAGCATTATAAATTCAAACTGTATAACATGTCATCTTTGAAACGATCATTCAAGTCTGTCTCATTATCCAATTTGACTGGATGATATTGATTCTCAGAATAGATATGATTTTTTTTCTTAATATTTTATTTAAAAAATTATTCCCCAAACTAAGAAATATTTTTTTATTTAAAATTCATTTTTTAAATTAATATTTTTTTTAATTTTCTTAATATTAATTTTATAAAAATCCGATAAAATTATAGGCGAATATATAAAAATAAGGTTAAAAAAATGTCTTCAATTTCTCAAATACGCCATACTTTTTCCCAGATAGACTCTATTTTTCCTCAAGACAGTGTATCAACACTAGATAATTTTTTTAAGGAATTAGATGTCGCTACCTATATGGTGGAAGGGAAAGTACGTAATACTTTAGCAAGAGCAGGCTATCATACACTCCGCGGCGTTGCGTTGGCGATTGAGCAATTTGTCTATACAATTTTCATCACCATAAAAGGCCTGGCAAACACTCTGCGCGCCGTTGGCCAATTCAGTGTGCGAGTAGCTGAGACGATTTTTATTGCAGCTCCTATGGTTGTGCAGAGAGTTCTTTTTCCATCGGCTGCCGACCAGCATGACAAAAGGGTGAATGAAGCCAGAAAAGCCCTTAAAGAGGGAACCTTTTCTGTTGAGACCATCATTGGTCCAGAAACTAAAAAGCACACCTATAAAGAACAAAAAGAGCTCATGCAGACTCTTTTGATCCAACCTGTACGTGCACAACCAGACGCCAAGCCTGAATGGAAAGAATTTTGCACCTTAATGCAGCAGATTGCAGATGGAGATCTTAGAGCTGACGAATTGAAAGCTAAAGAAGATAGAGTCAAAGCGATCACCAAGCAAGCACAAAAAGAAAAAAAGCCTCATATCCCTCATTTTGCTTTGTTAACCGATACTTTCTTGAAAGCTTTTAGAAGTGAAAGAGATTATGAAAGCCATCTTTCTTCTAATGACATTAAAAAGAGCCCCACTCTACTGCTGAAGTATCCGCATCTTTTATTGAGAAAAGAATTTGAAGAAATCATCAGCGACGCTTCCGACAGTTTGAAGAAGCAACTGATGTGTAAAAAAAGAGCCATGCAACAGAGAGTTCTTAAACAAGCTCATAAAAAAGAGCTCGCATTTTTGGCAACTCTTCCAAGCTTATTGAAAAATATTGATTTGAACGATGTACGAGAAATTTATGATACAGAGGTTGAAGAGAAATTCCTCGAACAACGTCTAGAACTGATTGAGCAACGTATCCAAAAATTAAAAAGGGATGGGAAGCAAGCAGGTTTTGAATACTCTTATCTTAAATTTGAGCAACACCATTTAACTCAGCAACAAGAGGGAATGCAAAAGACTCAGGAGGCTCTAGAGTTTTTGGAGGAACATTCAGAGCATCTAGAAGAATTAAATACACTCCATGCTAACAGTGGTAATTTGATTTGCCAAGCTCTCATTTCAAGAATTCAAGAAACTCTCGATAGTCCCGCTTTAGCACATTGCTTACCTCAAAAATCGATTGCATCTCTGTATGCTCGTTTAAAAGAACGTTTAGAAGAGATCCCTGATTTAGAGTCTACTGAAGAACAATTAAAGGTTCTTCAAGAAATGTATCTCGACCTTCATGACATTGAGATGCACATGATTCGACAGGGTCAAGATTTTCATTTGGACTTAGAACGCATTCAAAAATCTCGGATTGAATGTGAAAAATTGCATCAACACATCACATTGGCTCATGACGTTAAGGAATGGGAGGCTTTTACTTCTTTAACTTCCTCTCAACATAGAGAAGAAGCAAGACAGAATGCTCTTACTAGCGATGTCCTCTGCATGCTTATAGAAACCAAAGCTGAATGTCAAGTTCCCCTTCTTTTAGCTAAGCAAGACACACGCTCACTTTATCAGGCTCGATTTGAAAAAACGGAAAATCATACATCGGCCAAAGGCGTTGTCAAAGAGATTGAAACGGCTTCACAGGAATTTGTAGATGCTGTACGTGACAAATACCATGATACGGTTAAAAAACGACTACTTTCTATCACAGAGTTTGTTTCTCAAGTAGAGGCGGAAGAGAGTTTCGAGATTCTCGAAGAAAATAAGACATTGAAAAAGCAAGAAAAACATGAACTGCTGGATTTTAGAACAACTGGCCTCACACTTGATCTAGCCGAGGACCTCAATCGCTATTACACAAAACTTCAAGCGATCTGGATTGAGCATATGCCTCGAGAGCAAGAAGAGATGCTCAATCTGATCAGCAGCTCCAAATTGCGCAAGCTTAAAATGGCAGAATGTTTTGAGCAGTGGTTTGAAATGAAATCTGGGAAAAAGCTTGGGGTGTCCCTCTCATTTGAACATCTCATTTTGCCAAATCATGCTGATGAAAGTAAGGCTGCCCTTAAAGAACTCAAGGGACATTTTGCCATCCAGAAAAAAGCAGCCTTCAAAAATGAAATGCTGATGCATGAAAAAGAAGCTGCTCTGGAAGAGATTCAAGATCTAGTGGAGAAAGGAGAGGCAGAAGGAAAAATTGAAGAGTTGCGCAAAAAAATCAAAGGCTTTCCTTCGCTTGTATTGCGTGCGAAAGAGAATATTAAAGAAGCCCTGCAAGGTAGAAAAGCAAAACAAAGAAGACTACAAGGCATCTCTCCTCGTCTCATTATGAATGAGCGAGAAATTTCTAAATTAACTAGTCCACAAGATACTCTTGGAAATAGCGAAGAAATCAAGGTTACTTCTTCTCAATTTGAAGATATCGTTACCGGCCTTGAGCGCATTAAGACACAGGTTGGTCCAGTTGTGCCTGGAAAAGAATTAGAGTGGCGCATTCAATGGACACAAGCCCTTCATGGATACGCAGAGACAACAAATAGCTTATCGCTTCGTCAGATGATTTTAGGCGAATGTAAACACATTATTAGGATGTGTTTTACTGGAAAAAAAGATGTTCCTCGCAACATTCAAACCATTTTCTTCTATCATGCAACAGCGCCTCAATCAAATGAGAGGCCTGGACAAATCAATTGGGAAACAATACATAATTTCGAGCGGGCAGACTTTTTAGCCCACTTCCTTCTTATGTCTTTTTCTAGTAGAAAAAGCGTAGCTCTTTCAGAAGAGCAATACCTACGCTTACTTCAGATTTGCAGTTTATCTTCTTTACCTCAAGGGCATATAGATGAAATTTTGAAGTTTGTACAAACTGTGAATTCTGCGCCAGTTTCTGATTTTAGCAATGTACTCATGCAAATCAGTAGACAAGTACAATCCTCACCCATTGGCCTAGAAGGAGTTGAAGCAGAGATTGTGTACCGATCTATAAAAAATTCCGCTTTGCCAACAGATAGTAGAACACGATCATTGCTCGATGCTTACATGAGTCGAGGAACTGACGCTCTCTCTTTTCATCTGATCGATCATGTCTACGCACACCATGCTAAAAATCTGCACCACCATCAAGGAAGGGAAGCGATTGCTCGTGCCCTATTGCATGCACATTCTCTCTATCCTGAGGAGACCAAGCAGTATGTCCTGGACAAAATTGAAGAGAACAAGGCTGCGATCGATGTAGATCCACGGACTCTGGCCCCTTCTCTTTATGTTTTTTATTGTGACATTCTACGACACATCGATCAAGATGCCTACTTTGCGTCTGTAGAGATACAACAGAATATTCAAAAATTTAATTTAGGCTTGCTCGCTGTTAATGATGCAAATCAGCTTTTACTGGGTTTTGCTCGGATCATCTCTGATTTGAGCTGTTTGATCTTATACAATGCTGAGCAGGGTCAAAGCCTAGATGATCTTCCCTTGGCTTTTCTTCAGTATAAGATAGCTTTCCAGAACATTAAGAAGAATTATTTTGAAGGGAAAGTGGAAATCAAGGATTTCCTAAAAATTGATACTGACTTGGCTGAATCTTTCATGGTTATTGCTGAACCATTTGTTAAAAATTATTTCACTACTCCTGCGAATGCAGTTAAGATTCAAACAGAGATTAAGAAATGGACCACTTTGAGCACAGGTTCCCTTGAGCAGTGTGTGAAAGGTGAACTTGGAAGTATTCGAAATGAACCCACTTTTAAACAGACAAAAATTGATGGCTTTTTTGCTCTGAGCCCTGAAGTGGTTTTAGATACTATGACAGGGATTGTCTACCATGATGGTCAGCAAAAAATTCAACTTCCTGCTCATTTGCAAAATCACCCTTCAACACGTGTACTTGGCATACACAATTTTTCTTTTATTTGGGTTCCTGAAGTCAGTGGTTATGTCTATCATATTAAACAAGAAAATGGAGAGAGTCGGCCCCATCTTATTGTAAAAAATGTGGATCAAAAACCAGTCATCTACAAACGCTTAGTCACATCCTTCCAGGGAGATGAGGCGAGCATGAAATTATTGCACTTTGTCCCTAAAGACGAGGTTCATCTTCCTATTTCAACGCTGCATCGCATGGGAGTTCAACATTTTTGGCAAAATGATGAACAGAAACTTTTTGGCTATAATAATGACGGGAAACTTGTAGTTATTATGGACTCTTCTTCTGTCATGACTGAGAATGGCAACTATTTCTTCCTTACAGAAGAGCAGAAACAAGATATGAATCAACATCCTGTTCTTTCTCTGCTGTGCAAAAATTTTGATATCAATGAAATTTTGGTCGATCAGACGCTATCCACCTATTATGTACCAGCTCTGGGTTTAAAGTTGAGCAAAGAGGGAAGCAAATCTGGCAAGGAATATTGGGTATGTAAAATTAAGGGGATGACAGATAAAGTGCTGGCCGCCTCTCGTTCTTCTCCTTTACTTGTCATTAAAAACAAGGCAGATCCAAAAAAATTACATCGATTGCTCAGAGGACTCAAAGAAGCACGCTACCGCCGTCAGCTTGCACGTGCTGAGCATCCTTCCCATAAAGAAAATCATAGGCAGATGCAGCTCGAGAAAGCGGTTGTGCAGCAAAAAAATAAGCTTATTGCCCTTGAAGAGCCACAATTCATGACGACCTGTCCAGATGCGGCTTATCAAACAGAAGATGTTCAACGTATTATTGAAATGCTGCCAAATCAGGTAAGAGGTGAGTTTTTAGATTTCATAGGAGAGATGCCTAAATATCCCTATGAAGCCTATGCTCTGACACTTCATTACCTGCGTGGTTTGATTGATGAAGAGAATCAACAAGGTTCTGATCAAAAAAAGGTCAGCCCCTTGCTTGCTGCCTTCCTAGAGATTCAAAAACAGTATGAATGTGTTTGTGATAAACCCTTAGAAGTTGTTTACTTTGATAGGACTTACGACAACTCAGCTTTGACAAAAGATCTCACAGGTGCATTAACGATCGCAATCAACCAGCTTGCTACAGATGATCCAGATCTGGCCTTTCTTATTAAAGAATTATCAAAATATCCTCTTAAAGAGGCTTTGACATCCTCACAAATTGGCCTTCTGCAAAGAGCTATCAAAAGAGTACGCGAGGCTGAAGAGCCCAATGTACCGTTTGAGGCTTATTTGCTTTTTATGTGCTACCAGCATTTTCTCTTTAAAGTGAGAGAATTGGCGGTCACACCTTTGTCAGACAAACAACAAATACTTCGTGAGGTGCAACAGGCTTACCAAGACGCTTTAGATGGATGTCAAGAGTCCATTAAAAAAATGGAACAATTAAATGATGAGGAAAAAAATGCCCTTCCAAAAGAGCTTCTCGCTTTATGGAAAAAAGTAGGGATTCAAAGAGAGCACGAACTTTTAGAAGAAGCTGATCCAAAAAATACCGAATTAGAAAAGCGAGTCAATCTTGCAGTGGCCACAGAATTGCGAGTATTGGGCTCAAAAGACCTTTTAGACAGGCTTGCTTCAACACATATAGTAGAAGCTGTCCCTAAAGACCCTCAAAAAGAGCTCACCAAGCATCAAAAAGAGTTGAGTGGTGCCTTTGCGCCCACTAGCCAATCTCAAGTGGCAGGTTTTTATCTAGAAAAAATGGGTTATTTCTCCTTAAGAGAACTCTATGGAGAATTCAGGCTGAATGAAGGAGATAAGGCTCTTTTTGGTTTACGCAAGGCAGATTTGGATGAAATCTTTGAATTTTTGAAAGAAAGCCATTGCATTCAACCTGCTCCTTATCCTGCTTCTCTTTTCTGTCTAAGCTCTGCTCACGTAGCTGGAAAGGGTTTTCCTACGCATCAGTTGCGTGCACGCCTCACACACCTTCCACTTAGCCAACAAGCGCTTGATCAAGTGATTGAAAGACTGCACACCTTTTTATTCAGAGCGATGCAATCTGGTTTCGAATTTTCTTTCAAGGAGGGGACAGAAGCCAATTTCAATAAAAAGTTGGAGCAAGAAAAGCAAATTCACTTGCAGCACTATTTAGAAGCCGAAGCCATTTTGAAAAAAGAGTTGCCCAAACATCAAGCCTCAATGGTTGATTTGAAATACGCTTACCTTACAGGAGATTATGGCAAGTTTTCGCCCTCTGATGACACTCAAAAAGAATTAGCGCGGCTATCTCATGCAATGACACGCTACCTTTTCCACAAAACCGAGGTACAGCACATTGAAAACGCGCAAAAAGCACCTATCAAGGGCGAGCGTAATAAGATCCAACTTTTGCATACAAAGAGAAGCTATTCGGTCGATCTCCTGCTACAGGAAGGTCTTGATGGTGCGAAAAGAAAAGAGCAAATCATGCAGCGTGCCTACCTCGTCTTTGAAGAAGATTATGGCAATCGATGCAACATGATGCAGATTCGCATATTCAGTGCGCTGATGCTGGGGAAAATTGATGCCATCCAGGCGCGTATGGGTTTTGGAAAAACAGTCCTATTGCCTCTTCTTGCAGAGGTTAAAATTGCTATAGAAAGAACAAAACCAGTAAAAGACAGGCAGCTTGTTCGCTACATCGTACCGCGTGCTGTTTTGGAAGATAATACAAGCGCTTTCAATCAGAGGCTTGTCTCTACCCTAGGAAAGAATGTCGTGCAGGATCGTGATTTTTCACGTTACCAAATCGATAAAGATAATCCAAAGATGTCATTTGACTTGGTGATTATTGATCTTAAGGCCCGCCTACACCTCAACAAAGAAATGCTAAGAGAGGGGCATATAGCAATCCAGCCTCCTGAAATCCGGTGCAGCATGGAGGCGCAGGACTTAGATTTTTCTGAAATGCTACGTACAAATACCCTGGATGAGGAAGTCAGAGATCTATGCCTAGAAGCTAAAAGACTCCTTGTCGAACTCCGTTCCATTCCTACATATAATGTCTATGATGAACTAGACGATACACAAGATTTTAGATCGCGCGAGGTCAATTTTACTCGAGGTGCAAAACTTCCTATTCCTGAATCAACAATTCGGCCTTTGGAAAAAGTGATCACTTATATTGAGCAGCATAAAAATCAAGATTGGTCTGACAAAAGAACGCGTGCTGAAGAGATGGTGCAGGCGTTATGCACAGATCGCACAGGCGTGCAGATAGACCGATGTCCTCGAGCTGTGATCGATTACCTTTCTGAACAATCCGTAGAGATCAATGAGGAAACTAAAGCTTTATTGAGCAAAAAATTGGCAGATGGGTGGAATGATCCTCACGTAGAACATACGGAAAATGACTCGCTCTTTTTCCTCATCCGCATGGTGTTACTCGATGAATATGTCCTTTCTTTAGTGCGAAACAAACAACCCAATACTCATTACGGAGTACGTTTCTTTATTGAGCCCGGCACAGGTGAAAGACGTTATTCTTATGATCCTGATTCTCGCTCGGCTCTTTTGATTAGCGTCCCTTATGAGGGAGTGAATACTCCAAAAGGACTTTCTGTTTTCGATAATCGCGAAGTCGCTGTCATTACTACGCTGCGTTACTATCTCTCAAATGAGACAAGTTTTGATATCTTTCCACATCTCGATTTCTTGGTCACACAGATACAACAAGATGCGATCCCTGAAGCTTTAGCAAACTACTATTTGCCAGGAAATGGAAATCAGGAACACCAAATCGTCCAAGATTTGCGCAAGTTGTCAAAAATGCTAGATGTAGATGAACTGAGAAAGGCGAAAGAGGAATTTCATGAAAAATTCATGCGCCTTCCTACAAGAGAATTCCGTCAATTCTTTGGCATGGTTGTAGTTGCTACACAAATTCGTGCTGACGAAGCGTGTGCTAAAAGTGACCGTTATGAGCAAGGAAATGTCAAAGACACCAATTTGGGATGTTCAGGAACTGTAGGGGATACCTCTTCCTATTTTACTAAACAGGCGCCAGACCCTGCTGCAGACGGCATGCTCTCTCTTGAGATCATGGGAAGAGATAACAACAGTGTCATTGAATGGCTTACTCCAGTTCAACCCACTGAGGATTATCTGCCTACCATCATTAAGACATTGCTAGATCATACGAAGCCCAATACGCGCGCGATTGCAGATATTGCTGGGATTTGCAAAAGCCGGGATGGTACACCTGAAACGGTTGTCCAAGAATTGTGGAAACAACTGAAAAGCAGACCACAATTTGCAGACATCGAGGGGATTATTTACTACGGAAAAGACAATGTCAAAAGACTGTATAGAGGAAAGGGAGAGCCTATTCTCTGTACAACAGACATGGAATTGACAGCGCTAAGCGAAGGTAAAAAGTACTTCTCATTTTATAAGCAAAAAAATTGCCGTGGTTCGGACATTAAACAAGCCCATGGAGTGCACTGTTTAGTGACTTTGGATGAGAACGTGTCTAATAGCGATGCAAAACAGACAATTCTTCGTATGCGTAACATTGTGACAAAGGATTCGGGCCAATTTTTCTCTTTCGCAGCCATGCCAGAATATCGATCTATTGTTTTGGAAGGCTTAAAGGCTGAGAAAATGCGTGCCCTGAAAAATATCGATAAAGAATTGGCAGATTTGCCTCAACAGATCATGGATGCTGAGCAAGCACTCAAGAAGGATAAAACTAATACAGGATTGAAAGAAGCACTATTACAGCTTAAAGATGCGCGAGTCGCTCTGAATGTACGTAAGACTCAACTTAATGAAACCATCAAACAGATATCCGACTTAAACTTGAAGGCAAAAGATGTGGCCTATTTCCTACGCTTGCAAGAAAAAAATGCTGAGGAAGACAATGCACTGACCATTTTTAGGAAAGAGATGCGTGCCCACATCAAAGTAGCAGCTTTCCACTTAGAGTCAGAACTTTTATCAAAACTGCCTAAAGATTTAAGTGAGGAAGAAAAGGAAGGCTTTATTCTGTTCCTCCAAAAAAGAAATGCCATTTCACCCTTTGTTGAGCGTTCATTAAATGGTCTCCATGAAAAATATGGAAGAGCCACAAAAGGCATGACCCGTGAAGCATTGATCAATGAAGAGAAAAGAAAAGCGCTAGAAGCTTTGAAGTTACTCTATACAGAAGCTGAAGCTTTGGCTCACAAGTATCATCAGGTGATTAAAACTCCTAAAAAGATGTACCAGGAGCGCATTAGCGAATCTATCAAAGCATTTAAAAAACGTTTTGGTGAAGATAAAACGGTTTATATTTCTACTACCCAAAGCGACGGTCAGAATGTGGCACAAGCGCAAGCACAAGCACAAGCTTTAGCAGAAGCTGAGGCTTGTTCAGAAACGATTACGCAAACTCTTTTAGAAACACAAGAGCGGCTCTGGAGCCCCATAGTGACCATGGCGAAAAACCCTCGTGAACCGGTGGACTTATCTTTTTTAGAGGATGATACGCTATTAATTGGAATCGATGGATTCTCCGCTTTGGAAAATTCTATCAAGCCTTCTCTCAGAAGTCATTTTTATTTAAGTCCTAGCATGCAAATGAAAAATGAAATGTCACATTATGTGTTAAAGGACACAGCTATCGACCGCTTCATTTTTATTTCTTTCGCAGAGGCTGAAGTCTTTAAGCGGTGGAAAGAAGCGGCGTATGAGGATCATTCTATGCCCTTTGCGAGCTTAGCGTGCAGTAGATACACTCTACATGATTTGAGGCGACCTGAAAAATCGGTTGACTCTACGCCTGCGTCCACAATTTTGCCCAATACATCCCTTTCCGCACAGCTTGTGTCAGTTGCATTGGGTGATAATCATGTGCCAGATGATTTGAGTAAGGTCTTCACAAAGGATCTTAGAACACATTCTCCTGACAATGTGGAGTCTTATCAACTACTTCCACAGATGAATCTTAAATATAATGCTACTGCTGCCCGTGGATACTTTGTTCCAAAGGTGTTTGGTCTGGATCAAGAGATTCGTTATTCAGTAGCGATAGATCCGACTAAAGTAAAAGATCAATTGGAAATTAAAGTTGCTGTGCCTGCTGCAGGTGTTGACTTTTCTGTGGCCCTTCCTTTAAATAACGGGCCTTTGCAAAAGTATATACCTAAAGTTTTTAATGATGGCAGCGTGAGAAAAAACATAGAAGAAGTATATAGACAAGTACATGAGGAATATGAAAGAATTTTTCCACAGTTAGCCGAGCTGGAAAAAAAGAAAAAAAAGTTGGAGGCATTGAATAGACAGAACCAGCAAATGATCAATAGCGTTGACAATTTTGAGTTAACTCCCAAGATGAAGAAGGGGCTATTGGAGCGTGACGGAAAAAGACTAGCTAGGCCTTACGATATCGGACGGGAAATGATCAACATATGCGCGGAAATATATCAGGATCAACAGGAATTAAAGAAGTCGCTTTCCATGAAAGCATTACTCGGCTTGAAGGAAAAATTTGGTAAGCTTGTTTCGCAGGGAGTCATTCATAAGACGAAACAACTCGGCTTTGATTACTGTTTTGACCCATTATTTGATGTCAATGAATGGAATCGCAAGGTAGATGATCCAAATGCTCCGATTCTAGAGAAGGTTTATGGACGCATCGTCTATTCAGTACATGGTGGTGATGTGGGAGATGCGCGTGCATGTTCTTTAGAGGATTGTAATCAAATGTTTGAAACAGTCATTCCAAATCTTCTTAAGGTGATCCCTGAGTTACAAAGGGCAATTGTTGAGATCGAAAAAAATGAAGAGGAAAGAGAAAAGATTGAAAACGAGATCCAAGTACTGGTACAACAAGCCAAACCTTGGGCAGAGGCTGTAGAATGCTTAGAAAAAATGCTGGAACGTGAAAAAGAAGTGGAAAAGACGCTTGCCCAGCATGGTCTTCATTATGAACAGGGCACATTTTTCAACCAATTCAGGTTTGATGTCTATCCGAATGCGCCAGAGGCACCCACTGTGATCACGATCCATGGTGAAATGCCTGAATATCGGTTGATGGTGGAAAAGGATATGAAACTTTATGAGCAGATATTCAAAGGGTTAACTGTGGAAGAGACGCAGATGCGCGCTAAAAATAAAGCCTTCTTACAGCGTGTTTTACAATTAGCACGTCAAATTGAAAACAGAGAAACAGAAGTCCATGATCACTAAGAAATGCGTTTAAAAATTTTTAGTGGTTACTTTTTGAAAGAGAGTAGGGAAGACAGGGTCTGCGAAATATTTCTTTCGCAGGCCTTCGTACTTTTCTTCTGAATAGACCTTTGCAAAGGTTTCTTGGTCGTAATAAATGTAGCTATAAAGCATTTTTCGCCCCCCAAAATCTAAGATTTTCTTTTCTAATCTGGCACTTAGCTCTGGTATAGAAAGAGGACTCTTAGGAATTCCATAGAGGCCAATATTTAAAAAGGATGTATTGCCAAAATGAGAAGAAAGAAATTGGGGTTTCTTTGTAGGGGCAATTGGACAAAGCCAAATAGGAAAAATCCCTGTCTGTTCCATAAAATAAGCAAGGACTTCAAGTGCTCGGTTGGCTGGCGTATAAAAATCATGGATAAAGAAAAGCTTTTTAGAAATGTCATTGGGGATCCTATGCCAAAATTGATAAAGGCTTTGACTAGAAAATGCCCATCCCAAACAAAAGCGGAAAAAAAAACTCAATCTGAAGTCACCTTGCTCTCTCACTTTTGGAATGCCTAAATGCAGCAACAAACGGATCATCGTCGACAGAGAATGTACATAGCGTCCGATCCAAAAACCTCCGCGGTCTAGCCGAAAAAGGTATTCGTAATGCGTCATGTACTCTTCAGTATGACGTGTTTGCAGCACATGCTGCACATACCAAGGGGACCAGGAATGGTTTTGACGAAATACCTTTTTGCTTGTCGGCTTGCCAGATATGTCCCCAGTAATGACGACAGCATGATGCGGATGGTAGACAATAGCCTCTGCAAAATCTGTTTCAAGAGGACGTATGAGTGTGTCTACTGCTTTTTGTGCATCTTCTTTTACATAGTGAAGCTGTATCCATTTTTTTGTTGTGCGTAGTTGGATTTTAACTGCAGTCAAAAGAGCAAGTGTTCCATAAGATCCCGCACAGCCATAAAATAAATCTTCATGCTGTGTCGCTGAGGCATAGATGAGCTCACCATTACCTAAGAGACATTCATACTCCAAACACGTATCATTGAATTGTCCATATTTATGGGAACTGCTCTCCAAGGCCCCTCCCATGATTGCTCCTCCTACAGTGATAGTTTTGAATTCGGGAACTACCAGAGGAACAAGTTCATGAGCTAAGGTGAATTGACATAACTCAGCAAAGGTCATCCTGGGTTCAACTAAGATCCACTTTTCTTTCGGGCTAAACTCTAAGATCTCACAAAAAGCAGAGAAATCTAGCTTTTCAACATTTTTTTTATAATCGCCATTACGGAGCGTCTTGGAGGCGCTTTTTTTGAGGCTAAATTGTCTATTTTTTTGCTGCAAAGCGCGCTGAAGCTGTCGAACTTGATTGAGATGTACCTCTTTTGACTTAAACTCAAGCTTGCGCATTTTCTACTCCGATTTTTATATTAGACCTCTTGCTTAATTAAACAGAGCCATTTTATGGCTCTGTTTAATTAAGCAAGAGGTCTATTTAAAGGTTTTATCCCTTCAAGAGATAGAAAAAAATTACCGATACAAAAAGTGCATACTTAAAAATTTGCTCTATATTTAAAGATTTTGTAAGCTGTCCGCCTTATAAGTATTTCGTTATCAATTTTTTTAATTACTAACCTGAGTTTTGGGTTTTTCTCCCTCATCCTCAGGGCTTTTTATGAGGTTAGATTTCGTTTTTCTGCGAAGGTCATAGCGAAGTGTTATTACCGAGCAGAAAAACGAAATCTAACCTCATAAAAAGCCCTGAGGATGAGGGAGAAAAACCCAAAACTCAGGTTACTAGGAAAAGACATGAGATGCATTTTTTTCTTCACTTTCATTGTTTTAGCATCCCATTCATATGCAATTGAAAATGAGCTCCCTAAAATATCCAAACATTCGGATGCCATTGTCTCTCCTATCC
>Ga0153954_1000017_pt1 | contig 179537 bp, 172 predicted proteins | sample TSFL038MetaG_FD_102277 | JGI IMG/M metagenome (GOLD analysis project Ga0153954, IMG submission 102277) | Attine ant fungus gardens microbial communities from Florida, USA - TSFL038 MetaG | ecosystem: Host-associated > Fungi > Mycelium > Unclassified | place: USA: Florida, Wekiwa Springs State...
ATCTTCGGAAGTAGAGGCAGTCCTAGGAAGGCCCAAACAGTATAGGGAATATAGGGACCTAATTGACAGATTGCATCGGGTGAGCATGCTAGAAGGCGTTTAGCAGCCTCAGATTGTTTACCCTCAAAGGTATCCATGAAGATAATCTCGATTACTTCTTTTGGACGAGAGATTTTGTTGATATCAACATTTTTAAATTCTTGGAATTCAATAAGTAGAAATGTGATTGCAGGAAAAAAGTGGGGGCAAAGATTAATTTGATCAGCTTTAAGTTTTATGAGATCAATGAGTAAAATTTGCTCAATAGTATCTTTGGTAAAATTATCAGGTAAGTTTCCCTGGCTGTTTTTGCGTCCAAGTTCAAGAATACGCTGACCAAGCACATCCCACACCTGCCACACTCGATTATCCCCTAACTGAATCGCTGATGCTGTAGTCAATTGGCTCAATTCATCTTCCATCATAAGCATTAACTTGAGGCGGGAATAGGTCCATGCTGGCAGTAAATCTTTGACCCGTAAATCAGGGTAGTTTAATTGAATCAATCTTTTTTTGAATTGAATAGCTTGATCTTGATCTAACTCCAAAATGCGCTGGTTAATCATATCTACTTGCTGCTTTCGCATAGGATCTATCAAGATTTGACGATACTTCGCAGCAACTGCATCATCATGAACGCTTGAATCTTGGTTGATCCAAAAGGAAAGAGGGATACTGAGTAATTCATTATCAACATGTCCAGAACTTACTCCTTTAGCCTGGGTACTGCTCAATAGGGGAATATCTGCATTCTGATCTTGATTTAAAAAATATTTCTCGTCGATAGCCTGTGATAATGGATGCGATGGGTCTAATGTTAAGTTGAGAATAAAAGGGAGCGATGAGGGATTGGATGCTGTTTTTGACGAAATAGGTTGAGATACAGGAGGAGCATTGTTAATGAATTGGGGACTATTATTTTGTGTTTTTGTCGTATTCGTAGAAATAGGCGGCTGTGAAGAAAGATTAGAATCACCGGCCATCTGAGCGGCGTTGAATGTATCTGAACCTGTCTGAATAACTGGATTGTCTATTTTACTATCCACTTTTAGTGGTATAGATTGAGTGGTAGATTTTTTATTCGTATCAACTTGTTCAATAGACTCTTCATTCTTTGGTTGAATGCTGATTTCTTCCGTTTTATGTGAAGGATGTTGAGCGAGCGTAATGGTGTGTACACAACAGTATTTGCCCAATAAAAAGCTTATGATGCTGCAAACGATTCCCGCACTTCCAATAGCAAAAGAGACATAACCTAGATGGGAATATAAGCAACCAGCTGCAACTAAGCTGCCAATTAAGGCGATAATTCCTAAGGCAATAACGACGTATCCCCCTTTATTGATCGATTTTGCCTTTGATACAGGTGGGTCTGTGATACCACTGATAGGCGATCTATCGACAGAGTGATAAGATGTATCCATAAAGTCAAGAATTCCTAGTAATTATGCCTTTTATTTTACATGAATCCATTTTTTGAGATGTAGTAATTTGTAGATTAAAAATTTATTTATAATGAATTATTTTTGCACTGCAGTTGCAGTGTATTCGATAGAGGGGTTGTTGGGTGGTTGTTTATATTTTTTTGTGAAAAATATTATCAATCTCTCTTAAGATTGCCTGGGTTCCTCCGAAAGGATAAAAATCAGAAGCATACATATAATATCTTCGTAGGGCTTGTGTTTTTACTTCTTTGCAAAGATTATCAAAATTATTTTTTTCAAACTTGTGACGTAAAACTTCGATGGCTGCAAATAAATTTGTAACAATACAATTATTAATTCCCGGTTGTTGACCAAGATTAATCATTGAATCATCCTGATTAAATGCATTAAGCGCATCTTCATTATTGCCAAATTTATAACGAAGCGCTAGCGCATTTTGCATAATTTTTTCCATCTCTTTCACCAATAAGTGCTTTGTTTTTTTGTGTCGGCTTCCTCTTTCGATCAGTTCAGCTCGGTAATGCTTTGCATCAGTTTTTTCTATCAATAAGTAACGCATATGAGATACTTGAGAGGGCAGCAAGCTATTGTTCTGCACATCTGAGAAAGCATGGACAGCTGGGATTAAAATAAATTCTCCTACATTCATCGTACGGAGGCGATGCTTTAATCCGAGCATTTTCAAATAGAAAGGGATTTTTGCCATCCAATCCAAAGCATATTTTGCACATGATAAACCGGTCTTGGGATGTACAATGGAAATTAGGAAGCCAATAGTGCAACTAATAATAAAAAGTGGAATTTTGACAATATTATAAATCTGTACTTCAGGCGACCAAGCTTTTTCTAAATAGGCAGGCGATTGGCCGCCAATCATTTTAACAACCAACATACTTAAAGAGACTGCAGCAGTAAAAATAAATACAATAAGATCAAGAATAACAAAAATAGGATAGGTAATTGCAGAAATTCTTTTAGCGATTTCCTTAAAGGCTGTTGGGAGGCTCGTTCTATTAATAGTTTGTTGAATTTTATTTCCCATTTTAAAAGCAAAATTTAAGCTGAAAAAATCTATGGATTGAATTTTTTCCAATTCTTCTTCCCAGAAAATCACTTGATTCAGGAGTTTTTTTTCTTCTTTAGACAGGGTTAGTGAATCTGACGTTTTTGATAATAAAGAAGAAATTTCATGCATAGTGGTAAGTGGAGAGCATACAGTATCAAATTCCACTTCTGTTCCACTTAACAAAATACTGGTGGCTATATGCTTTTTAGTAGGCTCTGCAGCATACATGCCCAAATAAGGATGAATCCATCCAAAAAGACTTCCAAAAAGAATTGGGAATACTGCATCGCGTATTCTCTGGATATGTTGCTGGGGTAATATGAAATCACATCTACTAGTATAAATTGATTTGCCGATCGCATAAATTACTGAAAATGGCAATATCATAATATGAACAATCATTTCTAAAAGAGCGGCTGGGGAAATAATTAAACCAACAATTCGTGCAAAAATCTGCTGTTCGATGGGTTGTAGTACTGACTTAAGCGGTCTGACACGTGCTGATAAGCCCCCATTATAGAAATATAAAGAACATTGCTCTATTCTGTTTGTAATGGAAATATTTGAACTTATAAATGTCATAAATTCCTACGGTTTGTGAGCACTATAATCTTTTAAATAAACTGGTTCTTCTAAATAAATTTTTCTATATAAAATTTTATTTATCTTTTTGAAAAAAGTCTGCGATTGAAGTGTAGAATGATCAGTTACATGTTTCTTTTCATTCTCTTTTGGTATCTGCAATCGCTTCTGAGATGACGTGGCGAGCATTATCTGTAAGCGTTGGTTCGTATCGTTGTAGCAAGGGGAGGGCGATAAGAGCATTTGATAGTGCCCAGCTCTGTCCTCTTATCCACATAGCATCGTCGACTTGTAGAGCGGAGCGGAAAGTAGCTCACACAGGTAAAAGATTTCATGTGATAATGAGATCTCAAGTAGGGCCCCCGATACCCCAGAATGTCAAAATCGATAACTGCATTCTTCAACTGAGAATTGTTGAAGAGGAATGTCATGAATAGAAGCTCGGTGTGTCAAATTTATGCCCATAGAGATAAGCTCTTCGAAAGTGCATTATTTACCCACCCACTTATCAAACGTGCCTAAATTTCTTTCTCCAATCCAAAAAAGCAATGCGCAATCTTCAGGATCAGTTGAAGATTGAGGAATGCCCCCCTTGCGTACTATCCAATCATCTACATAAAGGTGAGGGGATTGTAAGAATGAGTCTTCCTTTGATACGGTTAAAATATAGGCTATTGCTGCCTTTGGATTATTACTTGTCTGAGCCAGAGACTTTGCCCGCTTTCTCATCTCAACACTGTCTGTGGAAACTTGTGAAAATAAATCTGGTTTAGATATTTTTTCTTTTAGACAATTACGAACTAATTTGGCGATCTGAGCGGCCAGGAGAAGTGCAGCTCCAGCATACATGCCATAGGAGAGATAAGCAGCATTAGTTGTGCCAATAGCATTAAATGCACCTGTTGATGCTGCTATACCAATAATTAACAGTGCGACGAATCCGGTGATAAGCGCAGCATCCGTCCACTTGGACTTTATAACCTTATCCCAAAAGGAGCTTGAATTAGGGTTAGTACCACCTATTACAGATGCCTTGGACATTAAATACCTAGAGTTTAAGAAATTATAAACAATATTTATTTTAAGGAATTGAAGTTTAAAGATCAAGACACTTTAGATTAAATATTGAGAAGTACGTGTACTCTTTGTTAAAACGAATTTAAAATAATATTCAGTATGAATTTTTCTAAATTTCATGAGTTTATTCCAAAATCATATCTCTATCTGCATAGTAACTATCGATTTTTGACATTTAAGAAAGATTTAGCGGCTGGACTAACTGTTGGAATTATTGCACTCCCTCTTGCTATGGCCTTTGCGATTGCATCTAATGTAGGTCCGGAGCGTGGTCTTTATACCGCAATCATTGCTGGCTTTTTGATCTCATTACTAGGAGGAAGTCGTATCCAAATTGGTGGCCCAACAGGTGCTTTTGTTGTGATCGTCTATGGCATCATCCAACGAACTGGATACGAAGGCCTTTGTATGTCGATGGTCATTGCAGCTGTTATCCTGATCCTTCTTGGAATTTTTCGTATCGGCTCTTGGATCAAATACGTTCCTAGCCCTTTGATTACCGGATTTACTACGGGAATTGCGGTGATTATTTTTTCGACACAGATCAAAGATTTTTTTGGCTTAAGTATGGGAGCGCCACCTGCAGATTTTATTGAAAAGTGGGTCGCCTACTTCAAAGCGTTCCCAACTTTTGACCATCTTAATTTATCTCTTGCCACAGGAACTTTAGGCATTATTTTATTGATCCGTCGATTCGCCCCTTGGCTTCCTTGGGGAATCAGCGCTATTGTTCTTGCAACAGCAATGTGCATGCTATTCCACTTGCCCATAGAAACAATTCAATCTCGTTTTGGTGAAATTCCAAGAAGTTTACCTATTCCATCTCTTCCACGCCTTTCTATTCAGGTAGACAAATTTAAGGAAATATTCATCGACGGGATCACAATAGCCTTTCTGGGTGCCATAGAATCATTACTTTCTGCTGTCGTTGGAGATGGCATGATTGGTGGAAGGCATCGTTCAAATTGTGAACTGATTGCACAGGGGATTGCTAATTTCGGTTCAGTCATGTTCGGTGGAATTCCTGCAACCGGCGCTATTGCTAGGACAGCGACTAATGTTAAGACAGGAGCACAAACACCTGTGGCTGGAATGATCCATGCATTCGTTTTATTTCTTATCCTTTATAGCTTAGCTCCTATTGTAAGCCAAATTCCTTTAGCTGCCCTTGCTGCGGTTCTGGTCATGATCTCATGGGACATGAGCGAAATTGGCCATTTCACCCGTCTCTTAAAAGCTCCGCAAGGAGACCGTATTGTTCTTATAACAGCCTTTCTTCTGACAGTATTTATTGATATTACAGTGGCTATTTCTGTTGGGATGATTTTGGCCAGCTTCCTTTTTATGAAACGAATGAGTCAAATGTCAAAAGTGATCTCTTTGTCACAAATTTTTCAGGACAGTACGGAAGATTTTCCTGAGAAAATGGATCCTCATGATATCTCTAAAAAAATAGTCCCTCGAGGAATTGAAGTCTATGAAATCCAAGGCCCATTTTTCTTTGGAGCTGCTAATATGCTGAGAGATCTCTTAAGCACTATTACGCTTATGCCCAAAGTCTTTATTCTCCGTATGCGTTTCGTTCCAATGATTGATGCGTCTGGAATGTATGGAATCGAAGAGTTTTATGAACAATGCCAAAAGAAAGGCATCATTCTTTTTTTGTCCGGGGTACATGGCCAAACAAAACAAGACCTTAAAAAATTCGGACTTATAAGATCAATTGGTGAGCAAAAAATCTTTCCAAATATTGATGACGCATTGACAAAAGCATCAGAACTCATTTCTAGCGAAGAATAGATTTCCTCTTCATTAATGTGGATTGTGGTAGGGTATCTTTTCGGCTTTTTTGCCGTAAATAAACCTTAAAACAAAAGGTGATAAAATTGTTGTCAGGGCAATAACCAATATGATGGAGGCATAGGTCTCGTGTTCAAATACTCCAGCTGTAAGGCCCACATTTGCAAAGATTAGCCCAACTTCCCCTCGCGGAATCATCGAAGTTCCGATAATCAATTGGGTTCGATGATTTTCTTTAAAAAGTAAAAATCCGGATAGAAGTTTTCCAACAACAGCAACTAAGAATAAAGAGCTTGTTAGAATCCAAATGAAAGTGGAATCCCAATTTATTTCTTTCAGATTAAGGGATAACCCAATCGATACAAAAAATATTGGGGTGAATAAGTGGACTATTGGTTTCATCTGCTCTTCCACTCGATGACTGAAGTCTGGAGCTTGATGTAAAAAAGCCGCAAATGGAAAAAAGAATTGCCTTGATAAAGCAAGTCCTGCCGCAAAACCTCCAAGTAACTCAGGAGCTCCTAATTGATGAGCTGCCCAAGCAAACAGTAGTATCAGTGATACAATGGTAGTTGGTAAAAGGCCAGGGATATCGCTTTTTTCATCCCATTTTTTGATTGTCAAGGACACCACCTTTGCAGCCAGCGGTGCGATTAAGAAAAAAAGTACTATGAAGATCAATACCTTCCCAGCATTCCAGAGATTAACGTTTCCCGTTGTAGAAAACTCATAAAGCATAGCCAGTAAGATGATTCCAATAATGTCATCAAGGACTGCTGCGCCGATGATGATTTGAGCTTCATGGCTACTTTGTTTCTTTAAATCTCGCAAAACGCGCAGGGTAATTCCAATGCTTGTTGCTGTTAAAGTACTAGCTATAAAAAGACTTACAAGTAGGCTAAAAGTGAATAGATAATAACTGATGCAAAAGCCAAAGATAAAAGGCAAGGTCACTCCACCTAAAGCTACAACGAGGGCTTTGACGCCAGCTGAGGTTAGCCGTCCTACGTCGGTTTCTATACCGACTTCGAAGAGCAGTAAAATAATGCCGATTTGTGCTAGTAAAAGAATAGGTGAGCTGATCTCTATTAACCCAAATACACTCGGCCCTATGATGATTCCTGCAGCCAGCTCGCCAATGACTGAAGGTGTTTTAAAGCATGCGGCAATTTCACCGAAAATGCGCGCAGAAAATAAGATAAGAACAAGTTGAATTAAAAATGTATGCGCTTCCATTAAAAACCTCTGAAAATCAATCAAATCCCCGATATAGAACTACGTGCATATAAAAGGTATGAGAATTTTAAGTCCCATAGAGTTATATGCTAACCAAAGCATATGAGTGAGAAAAGAGATGCCTAGTCAATTGAAAACAAACATCATTGCTTTTGGCTTGGAAGAATATATCGCAATTCTAACACTGCTATGCATCTTTTGTTTTCTTATTTTCCTGTTTTTAATCCCCGATTTAGTTTCTTTTGCGAACTACTCCCTCTATAAGGGATAAAAGGATTTTTAGATGGGCATGAGATTGTGCTTACAAGTCGAAAACAACTGGCTGAATTAGGTTTAGGAGATCAAAGTTTTTTGTTACCTAAAGGAATAGGTCTTGAATGTTTAGCCATTTTGAATTCGCTACGAACAATGTGGTTACCAAAGCAATTGACAGATATACCCAGAGCTAATAAACAGTGAAGCATTGAACATATTCTAATTAAGGAAAAAATAATGACAAAAAAAGTCGTTTTAGGAGTTGTTCTTGCTCTGATATTTACAATACCTATGAATTCTGTTGAGAAAGAAATACTGAACAACGAAATTCAACCCATGGTGGTAACGCAATTTTTGGAAAAAGCTAAAAAGAATAATAATTGGAAAACTGCATTTGTGACAGGACGGAATGAGCAAATAGTATTTATGAATATCTCACACATGACAAATCCTGATAATGAAATCGGTATGGAAGACCACCCCTTTGATCAAGTTATTTTAATAGTAGAGGGGAGAGGAAAGGCTATATTGGAAGGACAAGCATCAAACGTGAATGAGGGTGATATGATTTTTATTCCCCAAGGCACGCGCCACAATGTAATCAATTTAGACCAAGCCAAAGGATTGAAATTAATAAGTTTTTACTCAGAAACTGATATACCAAGAGACACTGTATATAATAAAAAAGCTGATGCTCCAAAGGATTAGGCAATGTATAGTCTATTAAGTTTGAAATGATAAATTTTCACCACGTCAAAGACTCGGGCTTGATCGATCTAACCCTACCTCGGTTGACTTAAGTCAACTCTCGAACAACCCATCAAAAACCCGCCACCAGCGGCTTTTTGAGGAACGTTGTCATATTTCTAATATTGGGTAGGTTACGATCGATCAATCGCGAGGCTTTCACGTAGGTCAAAATTATCATTTAAAATTTAATCGACTATATGTAAAAACAGCATTTGGAAGATCAACCTTTCGACGATACAAATCAGCAAGACCATCCATTTTCTTCTGTTCCCTCTGAAAATAGGGCGAACCCCTCATCCGTTTTGAATGCTATGTCTACCACGCCATCCGGTTCAAACATACCTATAAACTGTTTGTACATTTCTAGCCTGTCTTTCTCTCCCCCGGCCGGTGTCAAAAGCAATGCTTGTCCATACTCTGCAATATCTTCTACGATTCGCTCATGCCGGTAATAGGCTAGTAGGGTCCTATTGATTTTTGTTTTCCCATAGCCCTTATAAAAAAATTCTTCCTCACGAGGATTATTCCAAGTATTAGCGACACCTCCGCCTATAAACATGAGATCGCGTTCTTTGGGCGCCATAATAGGGTCATCCCAATCCACAATGTAGATAGCACCATTTCTATCTATCAACACATTGCCACCATGAATGTCCGAATGGCACAGAACGAATTCGAACGATAGTTTTTGGATTTTTTGGCTTAAAGACTCAGCTCGATTCACCAGACGGTGAATGATCGCTCTGTGTTTCTTCATAAATGCTTGTAGCTTCAAGGCCGTTTCATCATCAGTGAAATTTCCATCAATGTGCGCATCCAGCGCTAGAACAATTTCCCGCCATTTGCCGGAATAGTCTTCTTTCCTAATCTTATCTTTGATTGATGGCGGTACATGAAATTCATGCACTTGCCTTAATACCTTGCCTAGAGTAATCCATTGATCGTCTGTTAAATTATAGCAAAAACCGTTCTGTCCATCGACAAATGGGTATACAGTAAGAGTGAAATCATTGATATGACGAGTTAACTCGCCACCGGTTGTTGTGATAGGCGTAATAATCTGTTGAATACCAGAGGTTTGTAACAATGCTAATATTGCAACGCTCATATCATAGCGATGACCGCGTTTTAGCTTTACGAAGAAAGATGTCCCTTCATGCGTCTTGGCTTTATATATGAACGCATTCATATCAGCACCTACTGGAAGAAGTATGAGCGTGTTAACAGCGATGCCGTAATTGATGTTTAAGCAATCAATGATGCCTGCGTTTAATGCTTCCTCTTTCATATAGACGTCTCAGGTAAAAAGCCGCCCATTATATTCCACGTTTTGGTATATAGCCCATCTTTTTTCATTAAACAGCATGAGTTCCTTCCTTCACAATCTTTCCCTTATCGAAAACCAAGATGTGATTCATACTGCGGTTTTTTGAAACATGGCATTCATAGCTCATCAGCCGTCGAATTCAGACATTGATTTTTAGACTGCTTTCTCTCCATTAGTCTGGGAATGATTTGGGCATAAGTTTTTGAAACAGATCGGTTAATACATTTATTTCGCTTTCGTTGATAGAATTGAAAAAATTTTTATCGGCCTGTTCTACTGTAGGTAGTGCTCGCTTAAGAGTTTGAGACCCTTTTGGAGTTAAAGAAACATTTTTTGCACGTCCATCAGAAGAGGGGGTTCTTGTGATAAAACTCTTTTGTTCAAGTCCTTTAAGGATTTGAGAATTCGTATTTGGATCCAATCCTGCCATTTTTCCAATTTCCACTTGAGTCACAAGATGTCCATTTCTAGTTAGCCAACCTGTAGTTGCTAATACAACAAATTGGGGATGAGTTAATCTTAGGATTTTCAAGGCTGCTTCAATGGAACTACGCCACGAAGTGCTGATATGCCATAAGAGAAATCCCGGACTCTGTTTGGGGCCTTCATGAATGCTGATCTTTTTGAAATCAAGCTTTTTACTCATTTAAGAACTCCCATATTTTTTGCGATCAATTCGAAATCAGAACTGGGAATTTCAAAAGAACCCCTTCTGAAGGGAAACCCCCATTTTTTCTTATCTTTTATGAAGTAAGTTCTTCTAACAACGGTTCAATGGGAACTTCTCTTGTTTTTAAAAAAGATACATTTCTGCGCCAGGGAATAAAATCTGTGCTCATTTTAAAGGTGTATGGCTCTCCATGGTCAATTGTCCCAATAGCAGTAAAACAGCGGCAAGCATCTTTCCCTCCAAAGTGGTATGTGGGGGAATAATAAATCAGCCAATCTCCCTCGGACATGTATTTTAAAGTAGCTACCTTCCCATGACAAACTTGTGCAAAGCCTCCTTTAATACCTCTTTGAACGTGGTCAAGAGAAGCAACTCCCATCCAATATCTTGTCATTGATTTACCTCAGAAAGTTTATAAACTCTGATTCTATGTCCATCTGGATCAAGGATGACGAATGTGCGTCCAAAATCCATATCTGTTGGTTTCTGCGCGACAGTTACATGCTTGTCACCCCACTGTTCATACAGAGCATCTACATCTTCAGTCGGAAAGCATATTTCCAAGGCTCCTGCAGATGCTTCGACACGCGGTTCTGCTGTGTATTTGGACCAAAGGCCAAGCATCACGCCATTTTTAAGAGTAAACATCACGAAGGTAGGCGATTTTTCTATAGGTTTGATGCCAAAGAGATCTTGATAAAAGAGACTGCTTTCTTGGGGATTTGAAACGAAAAGAAGGACAAACCCTAAGCTGGATGTAAGCATGTAATTTTCTCCTCATTGATTATTAGCGTTAGATTATACGTATACGTATTAAATTTAGCCATGAAAAAAGTAAAATGAGTCGAATCGATGGCTCGTTTCAGATTGGCACAACCAGTAACGTAGGAAGGTTCACTCAGAGATGGAACGGATGCTTAGAAGAGCGCATACTCTTGGGATGAAAAAAGCTCGGATTTCTCCGAGCCTTTTGTTGAAATTGAGGGGACACGTTCAGGATTTATCGAGAAGAAACTTCCTCTTTTTTCTCCATGAAACAGCAAGTGTCGTAAATAAGTTCAATTTTTGAGATGAGCCCATCCTGAAAACTTAAGTGTGATGCAGCACGCAAGGTTTTGGCAAAATTAGGAATTTCCACATCATAAATAATCACTGCTTGATGCTCTGAGCCAAATTTCGCTCGAATTGTTAATGTCTTAAAGATAGCGGAGAAACCTGTGGCGGCTTTAAGGACTGCTTCTTTACCTATTGCTTGTTCTTGAGGATCAATAAAATGAATATTGGGATGCAGATAGCGTTTTACCTCTTCAAGGTTTTTTTCTCCAAGGGCCGTATAGTAAGCAACTGCTAGGGCTGTTGTGTCATTCATAGATTTCTCCTCTTTTGGTTGACAATTTGAATTGATTATAGTAAACTATATCCAATATGTCAAAAAATAAAAAAAGAATCTACCAGTCTGAATCAAGAAATGCGCAAGCCGCGCAGACAAAAAAGCGCGTCCTTGAGGCCGCAAAGAATCTTTTTGAGTTAGAGGGGTTTGAATGCGCAACCATTGAAAAAATTGCTCAAGTAGCTAATGTGGCAATCCCTACTGTTTATTCCCTTTTTCGATCTAAGCGAGGGATTCTTCGAGCTTTAATGGATGAAGTGTTCCCCAAAGATCAATTCGAAGCCCTTGTTGAAAAGAGTAAGGAAGCTACATCTCCTGAAGAACGTCTTCTTTATTCTGCTAAAATTGCACGTCAAATATACGATGCAGAACGGGCTCAAATGGAGGTGTTGCGAGGAGCCGCAGTTTTGTCTCCTGAATTCAAAGAGCTTGAAAAAGAAAGAGAGATGCGACGATATGAACGACAAGAAGTGACCATAAATGCAATGGCAAAAGAAGACTCCCTTGCTAAAGGTATCAGCGTGGATAAAGCACGAGATATTTTGTGGACTTTTACTGGGCGGGATATATACCGCATGTTAGTGATCGAACAGGGGTGGATGCCAGAAGAATATGAAAAATGGTTGGCTGAACTGCTTGCCAATATCTTGATCGCTAGAAGGACTCAGTCATTATCTGATCGATTGGATATATGATGGGAGTTTTTGAGCAATGCAATGAAAGGTTCTAGCCGGATTTTGGTTCATCGTTTTGAAATCGAATTGCTCAAACCACTGAATATCAAACGATCTTAATAAATCCATGATGATTTCAGTAGTATAGTGACGAACGGTTAGATTTTCATTCGTCGTATAAATTCCCCATATTCCGAATCGCTTTAGTCCAGAGGTGTATTTTTCTTGATACCTAGAATGTTCACAGATCAGAAAATCCGTAATGTATAAGATCCCATTGGCCTTGAGCACGCGTCTGAATTCATTGATCAGTGCCTCCAGTTCCTTTTCGTTGGTTATACAGCAAAGTACAGTTGATACTACAAGAGCATCAACAAATTCATTATCAAAAGGAATGACACCTGGTTTATCTAACAACCTCAGATCCAGATCTGGATTTTCGTTGAGCCCTCTTGTTATCATGTTTGGAGCAAAGTCGAAACCGATCAGATTGTGATATCCGGCAGATTTTAAGATGCGCATCATTCGGCCGTAACCGCATCCATATTCGACAATTTGAGCAGTTGATGATAGGAATAGAGATAGTTTGTCTAGGTAGAGAGGATCTTCAAAGACTTTTTTTGCTCCTATATCATTCCAGTACTGTTTGTGCTAACACAATGGTCCTCCTAATGCTTAGTTCAACTCAACGTTATTAAGAAAAGAAATTTCGTATTCGGACAAATTTTTTCTTAAAAAAAGCATGTCAGCATCGGTCCAAAATGACTCATTTGCTCTCTCATGACCTTTTCTTGATACTTCCAGCCAGATAAATAGAAATTTTAGCGTTCGTAATTTCTTTTATTTTTTTGTGAAAGCATACATTATGAAAATATTTCTATCAATCTCAGAGAGGTTTATTTCGCTGTTTATAGTATAAATTGGTGGAAAACTGTTTTAGGAGTAGAATTTAGTTTGTTTAAATCAAAAAATTGACTCAGAGCAATAAATGCATGAAATTGAACAGAATATAGAAGGAAAAGCGTTTAAGTCGGAAGTCTTTTCTAAGAAGAACTTGGAGGGATGCTCATTCGCCAGCTGCTCCTTTCACAGCTCAGATTTCTCTGAAGCTGTTTTGCGAAATGCAAAATTTTGTTCATGCACTTTCTCGAATTGCAATTTCAGCCTTGTAAAGCTAGATGGTTGCCGTCTACAGGATGTCCAATTCTTGGATTGCAAAATTGTCGGCGCTGAGTTTTTCAAATGCGAAAAAACATTTTTTTCTGTGAATTTTAAAAATTGCCTAATGCAATACTGCAATTTCTCCGATCTCAACATGAAGAACAGTTCCTTTCATGACAGCTCATTAAAGGAAAGTCATTTCACAAACACAGTATTGAAAGGTGCTGATTTTAGTGGTGTTGATTTGTCAGGAACAATCTTTCACAATTGCGATCTGTGCAACGCTGATTTTTCTAGTAGTACGCAATACAATATCGATCCCACAACGAACAAAATTAAGAAGGCAAAATTTTCTTTTCCTGAGGCAGCTGGGTTGCTTTGTGCTTTCGACATTACAATTGTTTAAATCAATTTTCTCATTTTGTGATGAGGTATGCCGCCTTCATCGAATGGTTCCTCTTGGTGTGGGATCTTGCAGTCATTCTTCTCTATGCTTCTAATTATAGTCGATTAAGTTTGAAATGATTATTTTCACTGCGTCAAAGACTCGGGCTTGATCGATCGTAACCTACCCAATATTAGAAATATGACAACGTTCCTCAAAAAGCCGCCGGTGGCGGGTTTTTGATGGGTTGTCCGAGAGTTGGCTTAAGTCAACCGAAGTAGGGTTACGATCGATCAATGATAGAGCACTACAGGAAAGATTTTTTATCTGGATCAGCCAAAAGCTGATTTAGGCAACAACGCCTGGTGGCACTCAAAATGCTAATCCTAGGATGTGAAGAGAGTACCGCTTACTGAAAAGTTATTACCTATTTGATCAAAAATAAGTTGAGACGTAAGAAATGAAAGCCAGATCTTCTATCCATATCGGCACATCTGGTTGGTTTTACACTCATTGGGACAATTTTTATCAGGGACTGTCATCTTCGCAATGGCTTTCTTATTATGCCGAGCATTTTTCAACAGTTGAAATCAATTCGACTTTTTATCATTTACCCAAAGAGAAAAATGTCAAAAATTGGTCTAAGATTACTCCTAAAGACTTTATTTTTTCAGTAAAGTTCAGTCGTACTATTACGCATGTTAAAAAATTAAAAAAAACTGAAGTAGAGATCGAAAATTTTCTCAAAGCTATCCAACCCCTCAAATCCAAATTAGGCCCCCTATTATTTTTACTTCCACCTTCATTTAAATTGAATTATGAGGCTCTCAAAAATTGTATCGAACTCCTTCCTAAAAAACATTTGTACACATTTGAATTTCGCAATACATCCTGGCATGTACCTGCTGTATACGAGCTTTTGAGAAAAAATAAAATCGCCCTCTGCATCAGTGATTTAAACGGTAAACTTTCTCCCATTGAGGTAACCGCTCCTTTTGTGTATGTAAGGCTGCATGGACCTAAAAAAGCATATCAGGGTGTCTATAGTCTGCGTGCTTTAAAACAATGGGCACAAAGAGCAAAAGAATGGGAAGCAAATAAACTTAAGGTTTATATCTACTTTGATAACGACGAAAAAGGCTTTGCAATAAAAGATGCTAAAAAACTCATTGAATTATTGAATTTAAAAAAAGGAAACGAAGATGAATAACAAAGAATCTAGCTTCTAAAAATTTCCCCCTCAGGAACAAGATAAACAGCCTGAAATTGAATCGTAGATGTATCCATGATGTCTTTGAAATAACTTCAATAATGAGAGAATGAGCATGATGAAATTTTGGATGGTGTGCTCTTTGACGCCGGTATAATTTTTTTTCAGTTCGTCCGTTAGAAGTGCTTTCACTATTTCATTCAGTTATGCGAAAAGTGTCATACAAACAATAATTACTTTTCGAAGCCAGCATCTTCTAATCGATTTACATCCAAGTGACAAATAGTCACAAGGTGCTTATTGATCTTTTCAATATCCCAATCCCACCAAGATATTTTTAAAAGACGGTCGATAGTTTGATCATCGAATCGCATTTTGACGACTTTGGCTGGATTGCCGGCAACAATTGCATAGGGGGGTACATCTTTGACTACAACGGATCGAGCTGCAATAATTGCTCCATGGCCGATTGTAACTCCATTCATAATAAGAGAATCGTATCCAAACCAGACATCATTGCCTACAATAATATCTCCTTTGACTGGGAGATCGTAAACATCAAAGGCTTTTTCCCAGCCTTGTTGGAAAATAGGGAAGGGATAGGTACTAATAGCATCAAGTTTATGGTCGCCGGTCATGATAAAGCGTGTCTCTGCAGCAATGGCACAGAATTTTCCAATCACAAGCTTCACTTTTGAAAAATCATAATTATAGAGGACGTTGTATTCCTCGAATTTTTCTGGACCATTTCGGCGATCATCATAGTAGGTGTAGTCGCCAATGATGATGTTTTTTGTTTTAACGAAATTTTTGAGAAAAATGAGCTTATCATAATCTTTGATTGGATAAATAGATCCTGGGTTGGGACCTGGATGGGTCATAGCATTCCTTTTGTATAAGTAATTTATAGCTGAAACATGGACGTCCTGTACAACTACTCTTTGCTCTCCGCATTGGCAACGCCTGCCAATTTTTTCCTTTGGATGGCTTGGTCTAGAGCCTCAATCCGGTCTCTTATAGTGGCCACCTGCAACGCTCTTTTTGGATCGGACGTAACTGTGAGATAGTTTTCATCCATAAATGGATAGTCCTTAGTATTTTGCATAATCCAAAATTGAAGAGGAATATCAAGATTAGGTGAGATGATAAAGGCTCCCTTAACTAGCAATCATGCAAATTGAAGTCACATCAACGTTTAAAAAAATTTAATATATTTTTAATATTATTTTTATTGATTATAATATTAAATTATTGGTAATATAATTATTTAAATAATATAAATTTAGCTATGTCAGCTCGTACTATTTCCCCTGATTTACCATGTGAAACCCCCAAAGGGCAAAATGCAGTTTGCCCCACATGCTTACGCATAACGGCCTTTGTTATTGGTCTTCTTTTTATAGTGAGCGGTATCCTTATTTTGAAACTTGTTCCAGGTATAGGTGCGTTAACTGGAGGAAGTATACTAATTGCCACTGGAGCTTTAATCAGCGGTATCAGCGTTATTATAATGCTGTGCATAAATAAGACGTGTATCAATTCGCACAACCCCAATACCAACACAAAGGACATTCCCGAAAGTGGGACAACGCAGTCTAATATTGAATCAAACAACTCCGATGCGAAGGATGATAACTTAATAGTCTGTGGGTCATCCGATCCAGATCATGCACGAGTATTTTGCTTTGCCGAAAAACACGAAAAACCGGCTTTTCGTAAGGAAATCGCGGAATTTATTCAAAAGCATTATAGCCCAGGCGATATTATTTTGGTTGAGGGCGTTAAATCTGGCGAAGTCATCTCGGCAAAAAAACACCAACAAACTTCCTTTTTGCCCGATGGTTATATAGTTGAGGGCTGGGAACCACATAATTTTGAGGAACTGAATCACAACTTTTTCAAAAAAAATGATGAAATGTATAACAGGCTTTTAGCCCTCCAAAAACAACTCAAGCAAAAGCTGCCTCCTAAAAATTATGAGAAAAAAGATTTATACGAATTAAAAAAATTTTTACCTCAATTTATCAAGGAATATAATCAATTAGCTGAATATTATTATGTTTCTACCAAAAATGTCAAAAAAGCGATTAATGACTTATTTAAACGTTTGGAGAAAAAAACGTTAGGTACTGACAATGTAAAGGTTTTTTATGTTGTGGTACTTAAATTACTGCAAAAGCTAGAAAAAAACCAATCGAAGCCACTATATAAAAACATAACTTCTGAACAAGCGGCCGAGTTGATTGCCAATGCTCCCATAAGAAATGAATCCCTTTGCCACTCAATGGAAAAAGTGCTTTCATCAGGTAAAAAGGTATTTGTTATTGGAGGGCTAGCTCACTTCTTTCAGGCCCCTTTCAGTAAACCCGAGCATGTTGCTGGGATAAAAAAATACTTAAGCAAATATCCATCTGTTATTGTTACACAAAAAAAATGGTATCAAAACTTGAAACTAGCACAGCTAAATCCTGATTTACCCATTTTAGCCAGATAAAATATTTCGCGTGCGCTGGATTAAATCAGCAATGGACTGTCTTTCCTTGTTTAGTAATTGCCGCCTTTACCCGTTGCTTCCCTTCAATCGATTTAGTTCCTGTACTTTTTCCACCATGCAACCGGCACCTTCCACTGACCAGGCAGGTTGTCTACAGGGTCGATATCCATTGATTCGCGCTTTTGCTCCGCATAACTTCCAGAATATGGGGTCATTCCTTTATTTTTTTTCACCCTCCCCTGGCCTCAATATTTCCGACGATTGCTTGCCCTCCTTCATTGACATTGACATGCTGCACAACAACTTTCTGTTCCCCACCTGATCGCGTTTTTCATGTAAAATTCCGCATAAAGTATATCACTATTATTTGCTTTATGAAGATAACGCATCTGGGCGATTTTATTAAATGAAGAAGTGAAAACATTTCTTTACTTGTATTTTAAAAACTTACTATATTATAATTTATTGAGATTCAAGTAGTAATAATTACTAAATTTTAAGGTTTATAAAATAAGGTTTATAAAATAATGACTTCAAAAAACAACCCCGTTAATACTACAAGTGCTCATCTTCATTATCAAACTCCCTCTCGTGAACAATCAATCTCCACTGCCAATGGAGAAAGAAGAGCTAAACCTCTAAGCACTAAGTCCAAATGTGCTATTGTAGCTTTAGCTATTGGCGGTATTGCTGGGATTGTCATTATTGGATTAGGAGTCACCCACATGTTTGGTCCCGTGGGCAGCACTGGCTATATTGGATCGTTAGCAGGAGGAGCGGGGTTTATTGTTATTTCTGGGGGTAGTATTTTTTGGATAGTTATTGCAAATTGTAGAAGGCAAGAAGTACAAAATTCACAAAACCATAATCGAATTGATGTTATTGAGGATAATCAGGAGAGTGCTAATGATGTACCGTCCAGTTCACAGAGTCATCACCAAATAAAACATAATCGGACAGGCACAACTGCACATAGAGCGTCAATTTCATGGCCATCAGAAGAATCACTGCCTGCGGTAAATACACAAATAAATTTATCTTCGGGTATTACACTTGAGGTACACACAGAGTCAATACTAGTGAGAGGGGAACCTGCCTCAATGCAGTTTGGCATTATCACAAATAGTCAGAAAGAAACACGTCTGATGGCCTCCCTCTTACAAAAACATCAAAATCTTATAGGCCCCTTATTTACAGATAAAGACTCTCAAGGTGCTCTAACTCTACTTGGGATTGAAATACAGAAAGAATTGCCCATGGATGCCATTGCGAGTTGGTGTTTTATAAATGGGGAAGAGAAAGTATATTATACACAAATTTTTGGTAATGCGAAGCTAAGGGTTAATTTATTACCTAATTTTGGTGTTGATGGTATATGTGAGCACGATAAGACTAAAACACTATGTTCTCATAATAAACCAAGTTTCAAACTTCAGCTTATTCAGCTAACAGTTTATCCTACCCAAGATTATGAGGAGAGAAAGTCTTTTCTAAAAGAGGGTAAATTTGTCGAAGGTGCTTATCATGATTCTCTACCAGACCACCATTGGATAAATTTAAAAACATTATGGGGAGATCATAGTTTACAATATCCTCATCCTGATCATCTTAATAAAAATTCTTCTGAAATCTGAGTATCTTTGAGTAATTTATATTATTGAATATGGGTATATTTTAAATATTATCACGTACTTCATTGATTAACTTTCTTATTAATATTCTTTCATATTTAGATTCCATGGAATAATATTCATGTTTAGTATTTGTCCCTTTTATAGTTTTCTTTCCTTGCTCTGTCTTTGGACCAGTACACTTACCTCCATGGAGTCGACATCTTCCACTGGCCATCGTGGGCTGTCTACATGGTCGATGTCTTGCTCCAGTGACAAAGCCCATTAAAATGAAGCAATAAAGATAGGAGTTACGACTCTTTTTAGCTTCCTTTAGTAAAGTAGTCATTTCATGAGGCGTGAGCTGTCGATTTCTGGCTGGCTGTGGCGGCTCTTTTAATTTGATAAGACGTTTGCATGGATTTTCAACTATCCAATCTAAATTGCAGCAAGCATAGCTAAATATGGCCGAAAGTGTAGCTGTGTAACGATTAATAGTTGCATTAGCTCGAAGTTTGCCATTAGCCATTGGTGTAGTGACTAACAGTTTCCTTTCATCCGAAATCATATCAGATGAAAGATTAGTCACTGGCCAGGGGCCAAATCGTTTACAAAAGTAATCAAGGTGTCTGATAGCATCTTGAGCAGGTGGTTCTTAGCAATCCAATGTCATCACTATTGGCGTAGCACCGCTTTAGCATGGATCGATAATTCCAAACCCACAGCATCAAGCACAGCCATTAAATTAAAGAATCTAGGATTGCCCCTCAAAGAGAGGGTGCGGTATAGACTCTCTCGGTTAAGGTCTGCTTGATCAGCGAGCCAACCCATGCCACCTTGGGCTTCTGCAATGTCGCGTAGAGCTAATAAGAATACGTGTGGATCACTGTCCTGCAAGGCAGCATTGAGATAAGCAGCAGCTTCATCTGGGTCTTGGAGTTGTTCCAAGAGATGTTCCTTATAGTCTCTTACCTTCGCCATATTTACCTCTTTCTAATTGATGATTTATATAATCGCCAATACTCTTTTGCTTTCTCGATATCTCTTTCTTGAGCGCGTTTAGAACCACCACATAAGACAATCACAAGCTTATCATGGGCTTTGCCAAAATAGAGGGCGATATCCTGCTCCTAAATGGACTCTAAGTTCATATAAACCCGTGGCGCCTTTAATAGTCTTGCAATCGCCAAAATTCCCGAGACGGAGTCTGTTGATTCGAACTCTAATCTCACCCCTGATCTGCTTATCCAGTTTCTCTTCCCAATCCAGATAAGGGCATTTACCATTTTCAAGCTCAAGAAAGCCGACATCGAGTTCCATGAGGTTATTGTAGCTTATTGGCTACGTTTAACGCAAGAGAGTAACTATATTCTTTTCTTGAAGAATTAGTTAAGGTCTTTCACAGACTCAGCAATAGATTGCCACTTAGCTTGAAATTCTTCTTGGGATACTGGTTGAGAAGGATAAAATTCTGCACCTAGATAATGAATGCCATGAAATTGAATATTAGGGTTGTAAGCACAAAGCGCCGATTCGACGTTCTTCAAATTCTCTTCGCGATCATCCACAAAGATGATCTGTTTAGGATGTAGGTTATTGATTTGTAGGAAACGCACTAATACATCGCCTTTCGGACACACTGCTCCATTAGCAAATAATATACCGTTGTCGTAGACAGAATAATTGCCACGATAGGGGGGTAGGTCAACAAAGACGTGATTTTTTTGGATAGGGGCGCTATTTCTAAAATCGATACCGAGATTACAGAGGCGTTGAAGTTTCCACAGTTCTAGATTTGAAATAGTCCCTAATTGACCAGTCAGATTTGCAGTCAAAGCAATAGTTGGTATACCCCTGTGAGATAATTGCTGTAAGTAATGAGGTGTGCGATCCTCAATAAGGATTGAATCTGAATCGAGGATCATGAGCGTTAGAAAGATTTCTTTTTTGTCTTTCGGTACTGTCTGAGAGATGCTTCTTGCAATCTCCTTATGGCGTTTCATATTGGCCATTTGGAAAGCAGGATCACTCGGTTGCACAAGCACCATGTCGACATCAAAAACTGCCAAAGTGTTACAGTCAGCGTTCTCAAAATATTTCATAACGTCTTTCATAGCCTTGACCTGGGCAATTTCGGCATAACAATAATTAAATATAGTTGCGCAGCAAATAATAAAACAACGTATGAGAAGCATAATTTAGGTTCTTAATATTTTGTTTAGCTAGAATAACACTGGACCCACCTTTTGGGTTTTCCATATCACCTTTATATTGAGGAATAAGAAGGAGTGAGAGAGGGAGTCTAACATAAATCTATTGTTAGATCAACTACACTTCTTAGTAATTCAAATTCAAAGAATTAGATTTAAAATATTGATTATAGGCAAGTTGATGATATTTCTCGATCCTTACGGAGATCTTCTCATATGCCTGAATTTTCATACATTTAGGCTTGAGAAGAAGGCCTAAGTCGTTATCCAGCCTATGTGAATATTTCCATTTTTGGTAGATAGCACGATCAGTCTTGCCTTTGTTCTCAGAGGGATAAGCAAGATTATGACATTGTCTGCAGGCAAATATTCCATTGTGAAGATAGAGAGTGCGTGGTGATCTCCCGCAGGGACATATGAAAGAATACCAGATACCTCCTCCATTGAGAATATGGGTATGCATTTTAAAATATAAAATAGAGTTCTTGCAGCTGAATTGACCAACAGGTCGACTAATATCGACATTGTCAAGATTGACCCATTGATAATTGATTGAAGGCACCTCATCAATGTAAAGGCGCCTTTGACTTCTTGCTTTACGCTGTCGAAATCCCTTACCGCTGCCGAATCCACCCATGATTTTAACCCAAATTTCTGAAGAATATTCATCACAATAATACTCTTTGTTCGAGATCCAAGTCTAATGACTACATGGATGATGATTTCCGATTTCTTAAAACCCTAGGGAATCGGAAAATCGGAAATGATCTCTATTCGATCAGTCCTAGTTCTCGACCTTTTGAACGTCGTGACTCAACTTGAGATTTCGATAGTTTGGCCTCTTCCATTATCTGGCTTATGGTTCGACCTTGTTTGGTTAAAGTAGCCACTATTTCCACTTCAGGATCTATAACTTTGCCTGTAATTTCCCATGTCCACAGCTTGGCTTTCTCGTTGTTTCGTAGTTGAACACTAAATGAGATTGCCTCTTCACCTGAAAAGTGCCGAGTCTTCTCATAGTGCACTTCAAAGCGCGCTCCTTGATCGTGCCGATAGTCATTAGGGTGCTTCAAGAGGATTACTGTATCAAGAATATCTTCTCTCTTACTCGTGCCTCTTGAAGTTCCGCTTTTACCTGCATGATGAATAAAAAGAATGGACTTCCCACGCTTACGGAGCTCTAAAGCCCAATCTTGTGCAGGTTGCCAACTATCAGCTTCATTCTCCTTTCCGCTGCGAAATAGACAGGAAAGATTATCGACGATGATAAGATCGTGATTTTTAACATACTCTTCTATGGACTCTCTACCGCTTTCTGTGGAGAGATCTGGCATTGGGCTTTCTTGTAAATCAGGAGTGATTAAAGTAAGGTTTTCATGAATCTTTAAGTCGGCTGTTTCACTAAAAATGTAACGAAGCCTTTCTTGCATAGCAATAGCCGGCATTTCGCCATCAATGTAGAGGACTCGACGAGGTTTGGGAGCCGACCATTTCAGAAAGGTTCCTCCTTGAGCAACTGCACCAGCTATTCCAAGTGCCACAAGAGTTTTGCCCACTCCGCGCTTGGCATAAAGCATTGCAAGTCCTTGAGAAGGCAGAAATGGTCCAAGAAGCATTTCTCTATCTGGAATTGTCATAGTTAAGAATTCACCTAAGCTGACACCTCTGATTTTACTCTTCTCTTGAGAAGGAGAGTGAAGAGGGGTCTTCTCGACAATTTCTAGAAGTTCTTTCGTTGTATGACCCATTGCAAGCCAGTCGCTGATATCTGCTCCATGAGAGTCTTGATATTGAAGACCAGGTAGATCAACAATTCGTAGCTGTTTAACAATTGATGATAGTTTCTCACAAAGAAGATCTCTTCTCTTAAAGCCTGTCTTATCCATATCATAGAGGATGACCACATTTGCTCCCTTCAGTAGCTCAGAGAATTCATCTGGCCAATGGAGTGAATCTATTGTTGTAGTTGCGGTCAGTCCAAGTTGATGCAGTTTATCAGCATCTTTCTCACCTTCAACCAGGAAGATAATTGCATTCTCAGCAATGGCTTTCAAGATATCGGGTAGTCGATAGAGTACTCTTCTACATCCTTTTAGATTTTTAACTCTATTGCCATGTTCATCGATACGTTCAAAATAAAAATCTTTAGATTTGCCATTTAATCCTGGTTCGATGCGTATCTTTCGATAGATCTCACGCCCTTGCTCGTCTTGGTAAATGTAAGACGTCCTTATGGGGTGTGAATGAACAGAATTAAAGAGATCCTTTAGTTCCAAGCTTAAAGCTGAACAGACACTCTCAGGAGGGCAACCCTTAAAGCAATGCAATATAATGTCGCCCTTTTGATTCTCTGAAACACTCAAACTCGGATTATGGTCATTATGAGCGGGACAAAGTGTTGAATAGCCAGATCCCGATTTTGTATACTTGTTTCCTGTGTGTACCTCTAGTCTCGCTAAGAAATCTTGTAGATTCATAACCTCACCGTCCCTTTGGGTGGTTGCAGACGATCTACCCAGTTAAAGAACGCCTCTTCATCGATTAATATTCTGCGACCTATTCGTTTAATGACTTTGTCAAAGCCGTTAAATTCGGCATTAAAAATGTAGTAACGTAGCCCTGCTTCTGTTGGCCACAGGTGGTATTGATTCCAAGCAGGAATGGGAATTAATCTCTTTTCTTCTTTACTCATGACGATCTCCTATGATGTCGTTTGATGCTCTTAATTGTGACAGATGGAATTCATTAAGGTCTAAGAACGTAAAGAGATTTATTGGGAATGGTTGATTCCCCAAAAATAATGTGTTCAGAAGAGTGTAGAAAGGGGATTGAGATGAAATTGGGAAGTTGGGGAAAGGATTGGGAAGGGTAAGTTTCCCAATCTATTTTGACAAATTTAACGTTTGGGTTTGCGAAACTGCTGCTCGATATACTGTCTCACCGTATCATTACTTGGTAGTTTACCATCGGATGAGCAGCATTCTTCCAGAAATTTCTTTAAGTAATTCGATTGCATCACGGTTGAGATCTTGATCTCTTCCCCTTTCTGTTCTGCTTCCCGTTTCTTGAATTGAGCAATCACATTAGCACCTAAACATTTCAAAACAGAGGGAGGGAGCTTATTGAAATCGATTCGTTTAACATCATCTGCTGTCTGAAGCATAGATTCGTTTAAGGAATTTCTAGATGAAAGGCATTCTCGAAAGATCTGTGGTATCTTGAGGCCTTTTTGTTGAAGCCATCGAACAAAAGTGACCACATCGAGAATTTGATTTCGTAAGAGAGGTAAATTGTTATTTGCCATAGCACTTTGCATGACTGGCCATAAACGTTCTTCATCTCCAAAATTGATAAAATCCTGAAAATCAATCTCATTATTAGGCTCTATTTCATAGTAAAGCCAGAGAGCTTGAGGAAGAGTTAGAGTTTCCATTTTGCTCCAATGAGAGCTTACCAGTGGCCACATACTTTTTGCTTGTTGCAGATAACTTGTCGTATCTGCTGTGAGATCGAGTTTAGACATAAATCCTCTAACTATCTGCCTGATTTAAAATAATTTCTAGTTTACTTACTGATTTCCGATTATGCTCTTGGGCGATATGGGAGTATCTACGCGTCATCTGCATCGTCTTATGACCCAGGATTTCTGCAATCTCTCTGAGAGATACACTCTCCATTGCGAGGTAAGAACCTGTTGTATGACGCAGATCATGAAAGTTGAAATCCAGAATATTGGCTCGTTTTACAGCGGTTTCCCAAGCGGAACGTATGCAACAGGGGAGTGATGGATTGGCCTTAGAGGGAAATAAGAAAATAGATGTATTTGGTGTGCGTGCCTTTAGCAATTGAAGGACTACTTCCGCTATAGGAACTGTTCGGTCTTCTCCATTCTTAGTATCTCTGAAATTAAAGAAACGATTTTCGAAATCAACATCACCGTGTTTAAGGCTGAGGATTTCGCCTAATCTAGCACCCGTTGTTAATGCGATTATGACAATCAGATAGAGGTCTTTATTCTTACTGATCTTACAGCTTGTGAGTAGTCTAGGAAGTTCTTCCTTACTCAAAAAGCGCTTTCGACCAGCGGACACTTTGGGTTTCTTAACTTTAAGACAGGGATTCTCATTCATCCACTGCCACTCTCTGACTGCTAGGCTTAAAACATGTGAAAGAGAGGCAAGATAGCGAGTTACTGTTGTATTTGATCTCAGCTTTCCATTTTGAATACTCTCCGTGAGTAAACGATCTCTTATGGCAGCTATTTCAGAAGGATTCAGGTGACTTAGTTTAATATGCCCCAATTCCTTCTTCCATCTTTGAAGGTGTCTAGCTACATTTCTTCCGTCTCTAGACTTAAGAGGAAGTACCTGCTGTTCATAACGGGTTATTGCTTCGGCTAATGTGTGCTGTTCGGCTTCTGCATAGCTGAGGTATAGCCCGTTCTCTATTTGAGCTTCTTTGGCTCTCTTCCACCGTTTAGCAAGAGTAAGATTCTTGAAGGTTTTGGAAACAGGCTTCTTGCCTTTAATACGGATGCGGACGCGATAGGTAATAGTACCATCTGCGGCTTCGCGGCGGTCTATGCCTGGTGGGATGTTCATGACTTCTCCTTGTGTCTGTTTTTTCAAAGAGTTAGTCATGGATGTGTTGCCTCCCTTTGTGGCATTTTGTGGTTTAGTGGTCCTCTAGTGGTCCAGGGAGTGTACCAAAGAGGTTAGGGGATGCCAAGAATTTCTTTAAGTAACTCATTTACAGAGAGCTTAAAGAGTGGGGCAACCTGGATTTGAACCAGGGACCGACGGGTTATGAGGGCGGCGGACCGCCTTATCATCCAACACATTCCAGCTGCTATGCACAATAGCATAAGCACTTGCGTTTAAAAATGGTAATCATTTTTGCTGAATTGTGTTGGTCAAATGTGTTTGCCACTGTACCGCTAATGTACCGCAACTTTAGTCTTAGGGAGACTAGACAAATTTGTTCATGCTGAAAGCTCTGCCTTCTACAGAAACATCTTGGCATATCTTGACTTTAAGAGACAAATAACCTACTTTGTAGTACAATATGAAAAGATTGGTCATACAGATCAGCAAATTTTCCATTATTTTGGATAGCTTGATAGCTGACAATAAGCTATCTAAAGAAGATTTTTGGAAATTTGAGGATCTATTAGTAGACTATCCAGATACTGGGGATGTGATTCAAGGAACGGGGGGTTTACGCAAAACACGTTTGAAATCTGCTTCAAAAGGTAAAAGTGGTGGGTTTAGAGTATGTTATTGTGATGTCCCTGAGAAAGAAAAGTTATTTTTAGTAGCAATATTTCCAAAGAATGTTCAAGAAAATCTCTCCTCAGAGGAAAAAAGATTTCTTAAAAAATTAATTGAAGCCCTAAGGGCAGAGTAGTGGTATGGGAAAATTTTTTGACACGTTAAAGGAAGGCTTAGAAGAGGCTATTGAGTATGAGCAAGGCAAAAAAACCCTCCGTTCCCGCTTCATTGAACTTCCTCCTCCTCCAAAAACTTATGGTGCAAAAGCCGTTAAGCGTATCAGAAATAAGCTAAACTGTTCCCAAGCTGTTTTTGCCAGAATCTTAAATATCAGTGTCAAAACAGTTCAGGCATGGGAAGCAGGAGAGCGTTCTCCTAATCATGCAGCATTGAGACTGTTAGAATTGATTGACCAGGGAATTTATATGCCAAAAGGAGTGGAGCATCAACGCCAGTCTCAATCTAAAAGGCGCCAGGCCGCTTATATGCGTTAATAGCCTGAACATTGCTTGTTCTTTATGTAGTCGCTGTTATGAGGTAAAAGTCTATATTCACTCTAAGTTTTAATATTAAGAAGAAATAAAAAAAATCTTAAATATATCTTTAAAGACCTTTTGTGATATACTCGTTATCTGAGATTAAGATTCTTTAGGTCAATAAAATGAGTCAAGTATTATTACCTGTTACGGTTCATTACCATACAAATATTTTTACTCCGGGGAAAAACATTGCCATAGGATGCACAAGTTTTGCAGGATTGACCCTATTAGTCATTGGCATATTGGCTTATTTACATATAATTTCAGGGATTCCTACTCAAGGTGCATATGCAATGATGGGTGTTGGCGGTGGCCTGGCACTTGCCAGTATTGCGGCATTAATTGTTCTGATTATGGTGCACTGCAAAGCTAAAAAGCCGTTGGAAAACTATTTGGCTGATGAAGAGCTGAGGGGCGCTTGGTGGTCCAGTCATAATGTATTTAAAAACGATCCCCACAAGACCCAGAAATATACACGATTTTGGGATTCAAAGAAACGCGGCGATTATGATAATGTTTTCTATGGTATTTTGCAGAGGAATAGAGACGAGCGTGCTATCCATCTTTTCTCAAGTAAGGATAGTTGTGAGCGTATGGAAGGCGCTTTAAAGGCTGCTAGTTATGAGACAGTGGCCGTGAGAGAAGATGAGTGATGACAAAAGCGTTCTATTTATCTTTTGAATACTTTCAAAAAGAAAAAATATACGTTTACCAAACGAACCCAATTTCTTTTGGACCTTTTGAACCTGAGGCAGTTTAAGCTTTGTTAGCCTGAAAGCGGTATGTGAAGTGGGTTATATAACTATAGCTGGCTCATCTCTATATCTTCTGGACCTTTTGAACCCTCATCAATATTCACTTCAATGGCTATGGGCGGCGCCATCACCGGTTGCCCCAGCCTCATTCCCTGAAGGCGTTGCAGCTCATGCAAAGCTCTATAGAAGCTCTTTTCCATAACTGACTCATAGCGGGATAGATTTATCATTGCATTCCCGGTATCTCCCATAAAAGCCACTCTGGTATTCTGGCTTCCAAGTACGGTCATCATATACTCTTCTTTCCTTCCCAATAGATCAATCTCAGCTTGAATCAGTCTCCTTTTACGCCAATAGGCGCTTACTATCTTCTCCACAAGCATTTCTTCTAGAATCCCTTCAGGGCAAAGGGCTTCATGCATTTCCTCCATCAGCTGCTTAAATTCTTTTGGACTTTCATCCTTCAGAAACAGATTCTGAGAGAGAAAACCATGTTTTAATGCATTACTCCTGGCGATCAACTTTCCATGCTGCGTTTTGGGACCTGTTGAATGGGTTGCATTTCTCCTGTTTGCCTCTATTTGAGCTCTTGATGTCATGATGTCCTATTTTTTGTTTGTTATTTGCAAGGTTCAAAAGGTCCAAAAGCCCCCCATGCCATTTTCAGCTCTTTCTGAATCTTTGGAACCTCTGAACCTAACATGTAAAAACAGCAGGGTTGACCCAATATTGGGTTGTGGATCTACCTGGGGTTTTAAAAACTTCTGTTGCCAGATAATTTCTGTCACAAAGGTAGTCTAATACCTCCTGGACTTCTTTAACGTCTTTAAGGCCACTCCAGTGGTGTCCTTGATAGACATCCCTTGCTCTAAAAGGCACATTGATTTTACCGGCTTTAATCATTCTAATGAGGGTTTTAGCCCTTTCTAGAACCTTGGTAGAATTACCGGAAGTATACACTTTTATTGCATGGCTCTCCAGGTAATCCGCAAGAAAGAGTGCACCTTCAAGAGCACTTTCCCTTATGGTATAAGATGTTTTTTCTTCATAACCACTCCGTAGTAACTCCAGGATCAAACCAAGAGCAGGAACCAATTTCTTATATTTAGCCAGATGAGCTTGCAGGTAAGGAGGCAGTTCCCCAGAGCGTAACCGGTTCTCTAATGTGTATTGCCACTGATCAAAGGCCTCCTGCGCTGCACTACTAAAAGGAAGTAACACCGGCTTATCCTCTTCAAAAGTAAGCTTATCTAAATAGTCAAAAATCCTGATAACTCTCTCCGTATATTCTTTTGAAGGGGTAATAGAGAGTAATTGCCAAGCTCTCGTAACCTCAGGCCAGACCATTAGTTGAAACCGTTGGATAAACCCATCGTTGTCACTCCCTCCCTGTACTGCGGCTTGTACATAACGTTTTAAGGGGTCAGGTTGAATACTCCCTAAAATGGACATACAGAGGGCTGGAATATAAATGGATCCTCTTCCAATGCGGTCCACGTAAAAGTCCTGATTTCCATTCCAACTCTCAAGGAAAAATTGCCTCTCATCTTCTCTTCCTTTTTTTTGAAACCCTGATAACCACCCAGGAAGTTCATCGCGAAACAGGAGTAACCCTTGAGGATTTTCAATTAACAGCTCCCCAATCTTCTGAATAGTGGCATCATCAGTGCGATATCTCTTGAGTATAGGACGTATAGGTTCTGGTGGAATAGAAAAATCAGCAATATCATTTAAAGAAGAGATCCCCGCTGGCAATTTCTTTTGAAGGTTCTGCTTACACGCATCCTCTTGTCCCTTTTTGAGGAGATTCCATTTTTTTAAATCTTTTGTATAGATAGCATTGGATTCATAAAACTTCTTCTGTCCTCGTTCTATTAATTGTTTAAGAGGCATTTGCATGGCTTTCATGGCAGGGCTTTTCATGAGAGCAGGATTGCCTATTAGCATGCCCCAAAGGTTAGGAAATTCAGTCCAACCTTGCCGGACTTGCACTCCTCGCTTTCTCCCTATGACAGTACCCATGTAAATGATCAAGGGGATGACCAGATAATCCAGGGGGACTTGCATTAATTGACCATGTTCTTCAATCCAACACCTCACTTCATCAGGAAAGATATGGCTAGGGCACTCTTTGACTTTTGGAATTTCTTCAGACATAGGTTCAAAAGGTCCAGAAAATACAGGTTTTTGAGGGACTGATACAAAATATTCCTCCGCGGAAACAGAAAACTCCGCTACAGCTTTTTCAAAGGCTTGGCGTAAATAAAGTGAAGCTGGCTCATCAATAGACTGAAAACCGTTCCAATTTTCAGGGCAGGCGGGCTGAGATTGAAGCCAATCCACAAAATCTGCCCCTTTCTCCTGTAAAGATAGCACGCAAACCGTTATCTCAGCCTGTGGACAGGCCTTGCGGATTTCATCATAAACCTCCCGCATATACTTTTTGCCTGCGTCATCATGATCCGGTACTAACACAAAGCGGTGGTATTGGCGGAATTGAGCAAGCACAGCCCAATCCGCTTTAGCACATTGACTTGATCCCCCCATGGAAGTTAATGCCGCCAAATCCAAATAATGAGCAGCCTCTGCGCATTTTTCGCCTTCAAAAATAAATACTTTTTTGTCAGGATTAAGATTTTGGAGTGTATGCAAACCAAAGATGGGCAGGGGAGTTGCCGCTCCTTCTGTCCATACTCCATCTATAAGCTGATATTGGTGAAACCATTTTTTCTTTCCAGGTATATCATAACGGGCGACAAGAGCAAAAATTTCACTACATTGATCCCTATACGGCCAAAAATGCGTGAGATTTGCCTTAGGCACAATGTCAGGTAAGCTCATATTACCCTCCAGTCTCTTATGAGTTTTTGAACAGCGTCTTTAAATGAAAGGCCGTGTTTTTTCTGAGTAAAATCCAGTATATCTCCACCCTTTGCCTGGCAGGAAAAACAGCAATATCCTCCGCTGACCAAATGGATATAAAAACTACCAGCCTGGCGGTCTGCATGAAAAGGACATAGACCACCTAACTTCCATGGAGAGCTCCCTTGAGTTTTGATCTCCTGCCCCTCAAAAGCGTAAAAATCCACAGGATTGATTGTCTGCTTGAGATGAGGGATATCCCATGGTTTATGATAAGCCTTCATGACACACCTCCCTTTTGCCGCTCAATCCAATCATCAAAAAGATCCATGCGGATAAAAAGCCGTTTTCCAATTTTGCGGATTGCTTGATCTAAACCATTTTTGTGGCGGTTGAGCAAATAGTACCGCATCATGGGCAGTGTAAATGGATACTTTCCATCACCAACAATTTGTTTGACTGACATGTATTTGGTGTCATTCATACCAAATTCTCCTCAGCGACCATGCGCTTTAAAAAATTAATATGAACTCTATCACGCCAGAACCAACCATTTTTGTCTTTTGGGCTGGCCTGTAAAATTCGGGATGAGGAGGCTTTGCAGAATAAAAATATGCCCTTAAGACTGGATGTGAGCCTATTTTTTCATACAAGCTTTAAGTATCTCTTTGCGGATTTTAGAGATGTGAACTTTGTAGGGAGAGTTTTTAGTCAGAACTTCTTGCGCATTCAATTGTTCTCTCATTTCAAGAGGAATACGCGCGCCGGGAATTACGTGGACTTTTATCAGGAGGTCTTTGGGTTGAAGTTTCCATGAGGCTCCCAAGAATTTGGAGGAAATTCTACCCACTGCGTCTTCTAGATTGTCAGCATTCAGCTTACGGAAAAGGGGCCTGTTTTTATCCTCTCCTATCCAAGCTGCAATAAGTGCTGCAAGGCCATCTGTGATGTAGGCCTCCCGTTCTCCAAATCTAATCACAAGCTCTTCAAAATCAATATCATTTGTTGATAAATTTAGAATTTTCTTTTCTTTAATATTTAATGAAGAGAAGGCCGCATGTTGAGCAATCCAAATAAAAAGAGCAGTTTCACCATTAATCTGAAATTTTTTTGGTGAAGTGCAAAATTGATGAATGAGTAGATAGAGTATTTGCGCGCATTCAATATCACTGATGCAAAAAGTAGGCCGCTTAGCCAGATACCTCTTTTTTTCTACTTTAGGAACTAAAACAGGTTTTTCCTTGAGTGACTGATGCAAAAGGGGCGCTAACCTTATTGCCTCTTCCTGTGGGGAAAACCATATTTGACAATCTCCTATCTCCTCATCATTTCCTGGACAATAGAGCAGGGCGCGGGCAAATAATTCCCCTTCAGTTTTTGCATTAGTTGAGGGGAATTGGAAGATGAGCTGATAATCATCCACCGTACTTGAAGTAGGGTTAGCATCCTCACAGGTGAAAGGTAAGCTGGGGCAGTAGCGGAAATAAAAGCCGTCAGCTTTATTAGCGGTAAAGAAAGCGGAAGCTTGATCTTGGAGCTGTTGTAGGGTTTCATGAGTAGGCGTTTTTAACCCTAGCTCTTTAGGGCTTGCTATACACAGTCCTGATTGAAAGGTAGATTCTGTAATTTTTTTGTGGTACTTATGGATTCTGGTTAGTACTGCCGCCATGGTGCGAGCTAGTCTTTCCGCGGGCGTTCTTTTCATGCAGGCACCCCAGGGATAAGCATTTGAGTAATGCCAACAGAGTATTTCCTTGTAGCTTCAGCCTCCAAGTGGGTATACCTTTTCACCATTTGTAGTGTTTTGTGTCCCATGGCTGTGGCTAATTCAATATTGGAGGCGCCCTGCTTAGCTGATAAAGTAGCGAAAGTATGCCTAAGATCATGAAATCTAAGATCTTTTATGTTGGCCTTTTTCAAAGCGGTTTGCCAACATTTTTTAATGTCAATCTGTCCAAAGGCAGTGCGGCTAGAGAATACACATTCTTTGTTGAGTTGCCTGTTTTCATGCAGGCGCTTTAGGGCGGCCACCACCGGTGTGTCAAGAGGTGTACTTCTGGGACAGCTGTTTTTGGTGTCCTTGAGATGTGCTACTCCTTTTTCAAAGTCTATGTCTGTCCATTTGAGACTCAAAATCTCCCCTTGCCGCATACCCGTGGTCAAAGCGAGAAGGATAATGGGGAAAAGGTAGGGAGAATGGTTCTCTTGGGCTGCGGCAAGCAGACGGTGAGATTCATCTATTGAGAGGATGCGCTCCCTCCCAGCGGGTTCTTTAAGCTTAATGAGATTGAAGCAGGGGTTATCATCTATCCACCGTAGCTCACGGCAGGCGTAGGTCAAAACTGAAGAGAGAGCGGCAATATAGCGGTTGACAGTTGAAGGAGAGCGGGGTCTATTTTGGTTAGTGGGTGTCTCAACTAGGAGCTGCCTTTCTTTGGCAAGAAGCTCAGGGGTGAGATGCATAATGGCAAAAGATTTAAAGCGCTCTTTCCAATAGGTAAGATGGCGGAGGGTATCATGGGCAGCTTTATGATGCTCTAGAGCCCCGCTAGCGAGGTAATGGTTAAGAAGGTCATCAAAGGTGTGCTTTTGCTTGAATCTGCTGAAATTGAAGCTACCCTCTTTGATTTGAAGTTCAATGTCTTTAGCCCAATCTTCCGCTTCTTTTTGACGCTCAAATATTTTGCAGACAGTGGGGTGGCCTTGAATGCGGATGACGGCTTTCCATCCCAGAATCCTTTTTCCGTCCTTGCTTTTCCTTTTGTAAATAGTTGCCATAGCTCAAACCTCATGTAATTAATTGTTTGAGCAGCTGGTTGTTGCTGGATAGATATTTTTTCAGTGTACCGCATTTGTACCGCATGACTGAAACTTAACTTGATACAACAAATTATTTCAAGCTGATTCATGCTCACAAGTGCGTGTGGATGATGGATAAAGAGTGGGGCAACCTGGATTTGAACCAGGGACCGACGGGTTATGAGTCCGCGGGGTGCCTCCAATTCACAACAAATGGCAACAAGCTACAACAACTAGTATCACTGAAAATAAATGACTTGTGTAATTCATCCTATTCTGACTTGTTGTCACTTTTTGTCATTTTTTAATTTGAGTTCCCCCACTATTCCCCCATGTATCTAGACTCTAAACAGAATTCTTCCTCAAACATTGAATATCCGAAAATTCCCTAGTCTTATCAGTCATTTGTGGAAAAAATGCAGAAAATCTTCAAGTAAACAATGCAAGCGCATCATTAAAGCTGTCAATAGGAGGGACGCTATACAAAAATAGCCTGGCAATAAAGAATAGACTAGCATTTTCAAATAGCTTTTCTTTGCGTAAGTCGAAAAAATTAAATATATAGCGAAAGGCATGGAAAGAGGGATTGTAAGTACAGCTAATACGCATACAATTCCGTACCAGATGCCCATTTCAAAAGCTAACGCACCTGTAAGCGGAATATACGCAAGAGCAGGCAAGAATAAGAAAATATAGGAGATTACAAATATACCTCCGATGAAGGCAGCTAATCCCTTTTTTAATTTACCGAACATGTCTTACCTTCTATATTTAGCGATGATGTCAATTACTTGCTGTCGGTAACAGGGTGATTTTAGAGCATGCTCAAAAATTTTCTTACTTTCCTCATTTAAAATCGTGATGTTCTGAGATTTCCAAAGTTCATGCGCATAATACTCCTCTCGCTGCTTTCTAAATTTTGCAATCGCTTTTGGATCGCGAGTTTCTAGGAGCATTTCTATATCTTCCAGAATGAGTTGTTCGATCACTTGCTCCGGTTTAAGGCCAGCTTTCTTTCCATCGTGTAGACGTAAAAGGAAAGTGCAAAAGGTATATGAGGTCAGTTTTAAAATGAGATCAGGTAAACTAAAATAATTGTGCGATTCTGGATGAGCGGCATCAGGCTCAATCAATGTGGCTCCTCCTAATGTAAAAAGATGGATTTTTTGACGTTCTTTAGGTGTTAATCGACTCAGTGCTAAATTTGCGATTAGTGCACCTTGACTATGTGAAAAAACAATAATATTGGGCTTATTCTGGGAAGATGCTTGTTCAGACAGATCAATCAGCATTTTAAAAAACTGGGCGGCAAATTTCACACTTTCAGAGTGATGGCCAAATTTTTGTGCTATTGAGTCAGGAAGGCTACGGAAGGCATCATTGACTAAATAAAGAACATGCTCTCCGTGCGCTGTCTGTGAAATAAAAGAAGCAGACTCAAGTGCTTGGCTCGGTGAATTGGAAAGACCATTGATAAATCCCCAAATGCATTGCCCTTCTTTTTCTTGCCCCACTTCTCTTACCGCATCTTTAAATTCCTTTTCGGTACCATAGTCTTTTTGTTTAAAGCGGATTTGATCAAAGTGATGCCCTGGCCTTGATCGTAAATACATTTCTCCATTGCTTTTATGGACGATCACAGCATCGAGCTTATGGGTTTCAACCCATTCTATTGCTTCGCCTTTTTTAAGAAGGGTATCATAACCTGCAAGGTAATACTCAACCTTCCTGTCACTTAAGTAAAATCTCGCTTTGATCTTAGGGAGTAATGACAATTGGTGTTCATTTTCAGGACTGAAACCAACAAGTTTTTGAAGAGCCCTTAATAGTTTTTCAAAATCATCAATGAGAAGAGATCGAGGTATTGCTTCACGCGGAAAGCCTGTGAGAGTGCATAGTCGATCTAGATACTGTTCTGGGTGGTTAGGTTGGTAATATCTGGCTATTTCAATGAGGGGGCAATCATAGTACTTTGTTGAACAAATCCAGGCTCGAAGAGCCTCTTGTCCTATAAGAGGATGTGAGAAGATTGCATATTGATGATATGCGCCGATAGACTTATAGCCTGTTCTGTACAGGCTATGTGATAAAAGAAGTCCGGGATTGTTTAATCTCCAAGCAAGACTTCCTCCCTGAGCTACATATTTGTTGTCAAAAGCGTCAAAATAGAAAACGATCTCATCATCGTATCGATAGGCTTTTTTCAAAATTTTTTCCTTATATCGACTATGACAGAAGTCTTTACAGAAAAATTCTATATTTTATTGGACATTCGCTGCAATCGGCAAACTTCTCATTTTTTTCTTCTCAATAATTTGTTGGGAAGATGTGTTTCTGTGGGATAGCACTCTCAGAATTGTATCAAGGACCAGGTCCAAGTGTTTATTCACATCGTCTGTTAAAAAACGTAGGATGATGAAACCGTTTTCCTGCAATAAAACATCTTTTCGACGATCGCGGCGATAAGCATCGCCATTACCAAGATGTTGAGGGCCATCTAGCTCAATTGCAATACGCTCTTCTTTGGATAATAAATCTACTTCCATTTGGCTTAAGCCATCAAAGGGAATTGATAATGAAACATTTAAACGGAATTTACCAATGGTTTGAGACAGGGTTTCAAGGCGACGATAGAGAAATGCTTCAGTAGCGCTACGTGCGCGATTAATTCCCTCCTCATTTTCAGTCAATCTAACCGCGGCTTGCACAAAAAGTTTTGCTAGGGGCATGTCTACGCCATCTTGAACTAATCTCCGAACAGTACCCACATAGTCTGCCTTCCAGAGGGGATCTACTGGAAGTGGCACTTCAACTGGCCAGCCTGGAATCGCACTTGCTGGTAATAAAATCCGATACCCAACAGCTTCATAACCTCTGCAGCGTCGATTAAACATCCGTTCTAGCATGGGCACATTGAGATCAGCATAGTCATAGACCTGCACCTCTTTTTTGCAATCATGAAGTCGATGCAGTCTACCAACATATTGTGCAATCGTACCGCGCCAAGAAATCGGTAGGGTAAGAAAGAGGGTATCCAGCCGTGCATCATCAAAACCCTCTCCAATAAATTTGCCAGTTGCAAGGACTACGCGTCCTTCGTTTGCTGGAGTAGTTAATAAGCGATTTGTTGCTTCTGCAATATCTTTAGATTTCATACCGCCCCGGAGCACAATAAGATGAGGGACCTCAGTCAAAAGCCTGTGGGATAAATAATCTAAATGGGCATTACGTTCGGTGAGAACAACAGGACATCTTCCGTTGCGGACAGCTTGGATAATTTCTTCACAGATCAATTGATTGCGATCATTGTCTACTATTAGCTCATCATACAGATCGCGGAACTGGAATCTGGCATCCTCATTTGCTGGCTTTATTGGGCGAAATGCAGTTGGCCGCACTAAGACTGTATGCTCGAAAGGACGTAGGGCTGCCTGCTCCTTGGCATTCACTTGATAACGCACAGGGCCGCATTGCATAGTAATGATGGGATGATGCCCATCTTTACGGATCATAGTAGCCGTCAAACCTGTGACAAATTTTGCTTTTGCAAGACGAACGATCTCTTCAAAACTTTGAGCAGGTAAGTGATGACATTCATCTAAAACAAGATGTCCATATTGACCTACAGCATCATCAACAACGCCCTTGCGCACCATACTTTGGATAAGAGCCACATCTATTAAGCCCGAGGGTTTTTTACGTCCACCTCCCAACCAGCCAATAGAATTTGGCGGCAAATCAAGAAACATAGAAAGACGCTGTATTCATTGCATTTGGAGCTGCTTACGATGCACGAGAATCAAAGTATTGACCTGACGTTTTGCGATGAGCCATGCAGCAACGACTGTTTTCCCAAAGGCTGTAGTAGCAGATAGCACTCCGATGTCACTTTTTAACATTTCTTCAGCTGCTTTCTTTTGTTCAGCCCTCAGCTCCCCGAGAAAATTTGTAGCAAGAGCTTGTCCTTCATACAATTCTTTTCGAATTACTGGTTTAATCTTCAGATCTGCAAGTACTTGACATAGATCTTCAAAACCCCGCGCGGAAGTCCAATATGATGGGGATAATCTCGAGCACATGCAATGATGCGGGGCTTATCATAGATGGGCAGCCGCATGGCTTGAGACCTGTAAAATTCTGGATTTTGAAAAGCAGCAAGGGGCAAAAAACGATTTCGAAGAGAAGGGGATAATGGTTCTTTAGGAATGTAAATTTCGTTACTGATTATTATTTCCAACGTAGACGGCATGGGGCCTATTATGGGACTTCTTTGGCGTGAGAGAGACATTTTCCATGGGGAAGTTTCATCTTCATCAGGAATGTCAAGTTTTACGCCGATAATGCGATCCTTGGCTTTTGCTTCACGGACAATCTTTTCAACCTCTAATAGGCTGATTTTTTGCATGCTCGATAGAAATGCCCATTGGTCTTCATAAGCAACCAAGTGATCGTCAACAAAAACGCTATTTTTCAGACCTCGGGCTTTCTTTTGTAATGGCAGTGCAACGAGATTGCCAAATCCGCCTTTGGGCAAGGTATCTTGATTAGGAAAGAATCGATCATATGAATCAAAGCCGATATCCGGCCTGGATTCCATAGTTTCAGTAAGAATATGCGTGCCCAGTTTACGTGCAAGTGCAGCGGGTATCGCAGTCTCAAAAAATAACCAAACATGGGCTCCCTTACCTGACCTCGACCGCTCTATTGCAGCTGGCAAGTTCATCTGTCGGCAGGTTTTAAAAAAGGCTAGAGCATCTTCTTGCCAACTCGCCTTATCAAAATCAGCGGCTAGGAAAAAACACTTTTCATCCAATAACATGGGATAGACACCCATGACAAAATCAATGCCACGATTATCCACTCCAGAAAGATGCCAACGAATTACATCATCAGTTACAGGCAAAAAAGCTCGATGAGCACATTCTGAACATTTAATTTTTGGTTTCGCACAAATCCCTCTAACCCACTCATTACTGCAAACAGGGGCATAACCAGTTTTTCCGGACTTACGATTTTCAAATCTTCTTGGATATACCTCTTTGCGTCCTCGAAAAAAAGAACGGAACAGCGAGATCTTCTCATCAGGCGTAAGAGAATTATTACTTATGTCTATTCCCATTAGATTGATTTTTGCGACAGTTTGCTCGCAAAATCATGAATCGTTTACTCAATGAATTCAAGTAATTTGGCTATTTGCTCGGGGGAAGGCAATTCATTTTTTAGTTCTTTGGGCAATTTAGAGACTACATGATATGAAGCCACATTAATCGGTTCAGTCGCATCCTTGAGAGCATATTCGACAATGGTTCTGTTCTTCTCCTTGCACATGATAATTCCAATGGAAGGGTTTTCATCTTTTAAGCGGACTGTGTCATCCAATATTGACAAGTAAAACTGCATCTTACCAACGAATTCAGGGATGAATTTACCAATTTTTAAGTGGATTACGAGAAACTTAAAATAAAATCCTATCACAATTGGGATGTCTACCTGAACGAAAATCAGTGTTATCTTGGAAGAGTCTTTCTTCTTCTCAAAGAGACCCAAGGCATTGAAGATTTTTTGGCTATAGAAGGGGAAATGAGGGATGAGTTTTTCCTCATAGGCGGGCAAGTGAAGGCTGCATTAAAAGCTCTTTTCCAACCTGACAAAATGAATTACACAGCACTCAGCAACGTCTCAGAAAAGATTCATGTCCGTTTCGTCCCTCGATACAAAACATCTTGGGAATTTTATGGTACCTCCTTTATAGATCAACGGTGGGGACAAAATTATGCCCCTTATGATCGTTCTGTTATGATAATGGAAGAGGTGTTGTTGAAAATTAGAGACACTTTAAAACAAAATATGTCTGGCTGAGTTCGTTTTGGAATCGTAGATAGCAATGCTGGCTCCTTTGACTGTAGAAGAAGTTTCTTTCATCAAAGAACCGGGATTAAGGGAGAACGTGTTTCCGACATATTCGTTAACTCTCAGATGAGTATGGCCATGAAAAACGGCATCGTATTTTCCACACGTTACCAGAGACTCAACTAATCCAGGATAATCCCCATGAAAAACGCAAATACGTCTGTTATCAAGCTTCATTTCTAGAAAGCGCTCTTCATATTCTAAGTCGACATTCCACTTATTTTTGAACGCAAGATGGCGGAATTTGTCTCCATCATTATTGCCGAAAACCCCACGCAAAGGAGCCTTGAGGCTCTGAAAAAAATAGAGAATGAAGAGAGAGACCCAATCCCCACAGTGAAAGATCCAATCGACATTTTCTCGATTGAATTGCTCAACTGCCCATCGAACGAGATCGCCTTGATCATGGGTATCGGAAAGTACTCCTATTTTCATGCCTCTTCCTTTCTACAAAAAACACGAATCATGCTATGGGTCTCATAGGCTGAGGTAGGTTTTGTGCACTCCATTTCCATGATATTGAATCTTGCCTCTTTTAGGAGTTTATCAATTTCATAGAGCCTTCTGCATCCAGGTAATAAGATCATCATCTACTGGATAGGGCTTGCCAGGAGTTACGTAAACATATTTATAGGTGATGCCTTTCCCATCTGGAGCATAACCCATCTCTACATAGAGTTTCTGAGCAGGACCGTAGTCTCGATATAATCCGACACCAATTCCTATTTGTTCATAATCTTCGTCACGTGCCATATTTTCTAAATGCGTAATCAGCGCCTTGCCAAAGCCTCTATTTCGCAGTTCTTCTTTAATCCATATATCGTTGATTTCAGGAATTTTATTGTCTCTGAAATAGGGATATTGAGAGACGCGAAGTAAACTGCCATAGCCAATTAGTTGATTTGATGCTTCTAAAAGACAAACTGTACGCCCATGAGCCTGTTGTTCGACATAATATTGCTGCCATTTTTCCAATGTCTTTTGAAAGGTAGTCCAAGGAAAGCAAAAAGTATGGCTTAAAGAATCAATATCAGATTCTGTCATCACTCTAATAGAGAAGTCATTTTTTTGATGATTATCTTTCATCTCCAGTGCCATAAGGAGATCATCAAAATAGCAATCATCAATTTTAACATGATTTTTCAATCTTCCCTCTTCTCGGAAACCCATTTTTTTATAGAGAGAGATGGCTTTATGATTGGAAGCACGAACGCTCAATTCCATTTTTTCAATCGTGTCAGAATGAAACGCCCATTCAATAAGCTTTTCTATAAGTTGAGTGCCAATTCCTTTGTCTTACCAGCCTTCATGAACAGCAATATTGAGTTCGGCTATATGGCTAAGAGATCGGGATGAAAATGGTTCTAAACAGGCATGTCCGACGATATTGCCATCATATTCAGCAACAAAGAAGACCCCTTTCTTTGTTTGTAGACATAAGGCAATCGTTTTTTGCACTTGTTCGTCTGTTAATTCAAAAGGTTGAGAACAAAAGTATCCTGGTGTTTTTGCAATCTCCCTTTCAGCTTGGGCAAGAATAGGTGCATCCTCAATTTTGGCATATCTAATGATCACTTTCATAAATTTTTTTATCATTTGAATATCATATGCGATCCTAAGGCAATGCAAGCATCTTTGAATTGGATCAATTTAAAAAAGATTCAAGATACTTACGATTAAACTGATAAATCTTTGACCCCTTGCCTTTCCAGATTCCTCGTTTGACTGTGAAGCCGATAGCGCCAATAGCTCTGCTTAAACGCAAGAGAGGAAGGATACGGTGATAGTCGGGTATTTTTCTAATATTTGCATATCCTGCCAAAAAAGCACTTTTGTAAGCAGCCCTACTAGACCATTCACCGAACTCCAGTGGACAGAAATCTTCCTCAGCAAATCCACTACGAGCTGAAGACCAATCAATAATCCCCTGAATCTTTCTATGATTAATGATGACATTGCCTGGGCGGAAATCGCGGTGTATGATGCAAGGACCATCAGCGGACAGCAGAAGGTCAATGTCTTTATCGAAGCGGTGTCTGCATGTTTCAAGTAGATTCTCAGACAGATGGCCTCTGCATTCTTCAAGTCCCTCTTCGAATTTCATTGTAAAAGGAGTTCGTGGATCATCGCTCAAATGTTTGGGATCTGTCAGATCTCCATAGCCCTCCGCATGCTCAAGGTGAATGTCGGCGAGAAGCGAACCGATTTCATATGCAAACGCCTGAGTAAGGGTTTCCGATTTAAGAAGATCGCCATGTACGTATTCCATTAAAACAGCTCCATCCAATCCGTCTTCAGGCTTTATAAGCTGGATGATCTTTGGAATAGGAATCTTGCCAGTAAAATAACTTAAGAAATAAGACTCTCTTAAAAAGTCTCCTTTTCGAGAGCAGACTTTCAAATTCTAGCATATTCTTCGCAAAAACGCATCAGAGCCGTTTCTAACATGTTATCTGTGCACCTTAAGTTACAAAATTAAAAGGATTATGCCTTATATAGGGGACACAACATTCAAATAACTTTCAGAAAGTGTACTATTCCATTTTTTTAGTCACAAGAGCTATCGTGTCTTTTTATTTGAACATGCTCGGCTTAGTATGCTCTGTACCAATTGCTCAAAGCGCAGTTTGCTCAGTTGGCCAAAGGGATCTTGAGTCTCCAGTTGACGCCAATCTTGCGGAGAAGCTGCCTCTATCCATTCAATGAGGTTGTCCTGAAATGTCTTTACCCATTTTGATGGTCGCTTTTGTATGAGGGTAGGCAATTTTGAAATGGCTTCATCAGAAAAACCCTCTAGCTGGGTGGCAACATACCAAATGCCATAAAGATCTTTATACTGCTTGGCTTTATCTGAGCGTTTAGGAAAGGTTAAACCTTTATGAAAAATCCACGCCTCGGGGGCAACTACTAAACCAGCAAGCTTGGCGGTGGTTTTAAACTCTTTTGCGGCTTGAAGGCTAAGTTCTAGGTACCGCAGGGGTTGAGCGACAATGCCAGCAACGGTCACATTTTTAGTGACTCCTTCACGATGGGCATCTGTTAAAAACTCTATCTCAATTTCGACACCTGCGATTTCTTTAACATAAGCCTCAGTTGCTGGCTGGTCGTAATCTTTTCGCACTCTCGAAAAGCCGCTATTTTGCAAATAATCAGAGATATTTTTGTCTAGCTTATTGGTGATTTTGCGCGGGATCAAAGAGTCAATATCGCGTGTGCCCACAGGTGGGTTACTTTTTTCTGAGTGGGCAAGGTAGAGCTTATAAATGATAGGAGCATATCCTCCGCCAATAATGACATGTTGGGCCCATGGTCCGATGGATTTTAAAAAATCAGAGATAATACTGTCTTCTTGCTTGAGATCAATTTGCATGGCTTTAATTCTTCTTATAAATGCGCTTAAACGGGTCCATGTGCTCGAGCATAAATTGGGCTTGTTCTTGCCCTCTTAAGGGAAAATGATAGAGGTCGAGTATGGTTAAGAGAGGCGTGCTGTTAGGGACCCCTTGAGCCATGCTCGCTTCAAGCATGCTTTTGTAGTAAGGGATTATAATAAGTACCTCGTAGCCCCTCTCTTGCGGTTCTAATGAGAGTAGCTGTTCTACTTGCTCTCTTGTTTTAGGCTCTCTTAAATACACCTCCACTGTTTGAAGATTAGTATTGCTGATGCCAAGAATACTTGCTGCAGTGTGTAAAGCAAACGTTATAGGTAGCTTAGCTTCTTGAATAGCCTGCATGATACGCTTGCGATTGGGAAGGCCGCTTCGATAGCTCCACATCTTACATTTTTTAGTGATGTCATAATGCGCCAACCAGTCCTCTAGAAGTAGTTGTGGTTTTTTAAGGCTAAATTGCTTAGCAGTTCTAACCCCTATGGCTTTGAGATAGCCTTGATAAACTAATTGCGCAAAAACCTTCTGCACAAGCCCTACACTTACGTCTTTTTCGCGGGCTACCTCCCTCAGCGAAAAGCTAGCTTTATTGATTCCATCGATTAATAACCACTCTAAAATGAGGGACGACTTATCGGCATAGATATTCTGCTCATGGAAGGACTCATGGGTGGGGATTAAGAACTGCTTTGGCATACTGTTCATTATTATACACTGTTCACTATATAATGAACAGTGAATTATGAGTATTGTAATCTCACACTCTCGCCTATCTCACTTCCAAAAACAGCAGGAGGACAACGAAGCGTATAAACTATTGAATGACTCTGGATGCAAAGCCTATTGACTTCCTATTTCTGGGGGTTAAGGATAACATGGTGTTACAACAGCCCAGACGCGATCAATGCCACGCCATAAATTCATAGGCTTCCCCCGCCGTCGACGCAAATAGTTTGTCCTGTTATGAATCCGGCATCTTCAGAAAGCAAAAACTCGATGACTGCCGCTACTTCCTTAGGTTGCCCAACTCTACCCATTGGGATATCTGACAAAAGTTCTTTTTCTTCTTGGCTACCAGCTGGACGAATTGTTCGGAACATAGCTGTTTCAATCGGACCAGGAGCCACTACATTAACAGTAATACCATAAGAGGCTAACTCCAGGGCCCAGACCCGCGTACAGCCAATTAGTGCGCTCTTGGCGGCGGCGTAACTTGTGCGCCCAGGGACTCCAAAAATAGCTCTAGAGGCAAGATTGACAATACGTCCCCATTTTTGTTCTTTGAGCTTGCCTACTAGCCCTTGAGTCATTTGAACAGCAGTACGCACATTAATGTCGTAAAGAGTTCTTAACGTATCAAGAGAAATGGCGCCAAGAGGCTCTGGTCCTCCCGCCCCTACGTTATTGACAAGGCTATCAACATGGTAATTGTCTAGGAGCATCCTAATGAGACAATCAGTTTCCTTTTCGCTTCCAAAGTCACAAGTTAAGAATTTACCGGGAAAAACCTGTTTAGGTGTCGAGCGTGCGACCCCAATTACCTGGTAACCGGCTTGAGCCAGGCGTTGACTTGTCGCAAGTCCAATACCTTTGGATGCTCCAGTAATGACAACGGTTTTCTTATTCACTTCTAGCTGCATATTTTTCATATTCTTAGCAATGATCCAATATTCTCCAAAAACCATTCTCGTGTTGTCCAGAGCATTGGTTTAACGAGGATCAAATAAGGCTTATTTTTTACCCACATCGCCTCATGAGGGCCAAATTCTTTGGTGAGATAGGCATAACTGAGAGATTGACCTTCAATCATCAGATTTTCTGAATAGCAAAATTGATCGCCTAATTTAGGAGTGGAAGGCACATCCTGAGTGATTGACAAGAGCCGAATATAAGCTCCTGGATATTCGGTATGTTCATAATAATATTCTATTTCAGCAGGAGAGTCTGGATTTCCAATTACAAAAATGGAGTTAAGCACATATTGATTAAAGATTTTTTCAGGGGTAGCCTCATGTTTAATATCTTGAGGAAGATAAGCTGTGTGGGATTCTTGATCGGATCGTGTGTATTTCCAATAACTTAAAGGAACTGGAGAAGCATTTCTTTTGTGCCGCCACAGGTAAGTCAACATAGCTAAAGGAGTATGAATAATTTTTTCTGCTATTGCCGTGTCAGCAGGGGCTAACGAATTGAAAAGCTCCAAGACCTCTTCTTGGATTGCGTTCCCTTCAATGATGGTGACCTCCACCATTGTCCGCATCAAACTCAACGTAGCGGCTTGTTGTCTCCTAAAATTTAAACCTATCCAAGCGATCTGGGAACCTACAGGTACAGGCTTTGGAATAGGAGTAGAGGCTTGTGGGGAGACTTCAGCATTTCTCCAAAGGCTTGGATGATCATAGGCAGGAGGCGCCCAGTCGTAGAGAAATTGCTTAATTGAAATCAGAGAGTGCTCACTCTGAAGCAAGCAGCGATGCGAGGCAAAATCAGTTGAGGATTCTATGCGGAGAGATGTTTCTATGGTTTTAAATTTCTCTAGAAATTTATCCCGGGGTTTAAACAGCATGAAGTTGCAGTAACGTTGCGCCTCTTCCCAACTGACATTTTGTGGTGGTTTTGACTGATTAGTAAGAGGTTGATACATAATTTCTTTTCTTAAATTTCAAGTGAGAAGATTTCCAACTGCTTTTCTTGGATTTGATCGACTCCTTTAGAAAGGAGATAAGCCTTGCCTACATCGTTTGCTCGCACCGCTTTTACAAGTTCGCCATTAATGTAATGGACTGCCGCATGATCGTCTATGGCAATGCCATTTGAAATATGATTGTTTTGGATCAATGCCTGATAGGATGGCTTTCGTTTTTCTTCACTATCATAATGGGGGCAGCAACTACCTGTCAAAAAACCGAGGCACTTCAAAGGGGTTAGCAATCCTGGAATAGAATCGGTAATACACTCATCGAACCAGCAATTTGCGCCAGCGCTTATACCAGAGAGAACGACTCCATGTTCATATGCTTTTTTAAGGTGTTGATCTAGCTGCCATTCTTTCCAAAGTGCAAGCATGCTTTTGGTATTACCACCACCCACATAGATGGCGTTTTTTCTAAAAAAAAAGCTTCAATATCAGCGGTGGGTAGGTCAAAAAGAGAGAAATGAGAGGCTCTGTAATCAAATGTTCCAAAGGCTCGGTAAAAGTCGATAATATACTTGGGGGCTTCTCCGCTTGCAGTGGGAATGAAACAAATAGAGGGCCTTGTTTTGCCTGTTTGCTTTAAAATGTATTCTTCAATGAGCAAATTTTTTGGGGAGTAGTTGGCAAAGCTAGAAAAACCACCACCTCCAATTGCAATGATTTGTTTGTTCATCTCATTCCCTCTCTCAAGGTGGGCTATTTTAGTATGACGCCCTTGCGGCGATCAAACACAATTTTTAGGGTTATCTAGTGGATGCATGACGTTGTAATTCTACAATCGTTGCAAAAAAAGGTTGCTTTAATGATCGGTTCATCGTGAGGGCGGTATGAATCTGTTGTGCGTATGGTTTGCTTGCGGGTTTCTACAAGGCCTGCAGCTTTCAGAAGCAAGGTGGGTAGATAGTGATTTAGGGAATCTTTGCTCATTGCCCATTTTAACCAGGCAATACAAGGAGCATGACCACATCTTAGAAACCCCACTCCCTCATATTTTATGCCTGCTATTGTTTCGTCTCGGACAGCAATAGTGATAAGATTCCAGAGATGTGATCCTGACTCAGTGCGCTGTAAAATCTCGAATTGATTAATAGCTCGGTGTGAGTGCCCCAAGAGAGCGCAAAAGGCTTGCTTATCATACCAAGATCCATAATCTAACCACTTTTTGTACTCTTCTTCACTATGCTGTATCATTCCTAGCATCGAAAAATACCTCATCAAGCGCATTAACCATATTTGCTTTATAAGGGTTGGTTAGCTTCGCATAGCGGCGAGTCACCTGTATATCCTTATGTCGCAATAAACTGGCAATATCATGCAGGCTCTTTCCCATTAATGCAAGATGCGACGCGGTTGTGTGACGTAATGTATGGAATACCACACCTGTAATATTGGCTTTACGAAGCACAGTAGCCCAGGCCTTTTTTGTCTCAATGGGTTTGGTTGGAATTGTGGGGGAGGGAAACAATAAAGAGTTGCCTGGTTGATTTTTGTGTAAAGAAAGTAAAAGCTCTAAAGCATGACCGACCAGGGGCACAGCCGCTGCCTCACCATTCTTGGTAATAGGCAAGAGAATCTGACTATGCTTGAAATCGATCTGATCCCATCGAAGGGAGTGAATTTCGCCACTTCTCATCCCAGTTGAGAGGGCGAGTACAACGATTGGGTACAAGTGAGGGCATTTACTCTCTTTGCAGGCCTGAAGGAGACTCACTATCTCATCTTGTGATAGAAACCGAGTTCGCCAAGGCGATTGGGCAGGTTTACGCACTTTGCCAAGGGGATTCTCATTGAGCCATTCCCATTCCTTGACTGCGACACTGAAGAGGTGGGAGAGGGCGCCGAGATAGCGGGTTACAGTAGCAGGCGCGCGTAGCTTGCCTGGATGGACCTCTTCTTTGAGCATTCGATCCCTTATAGCGGCAATCATGTCAGGAGTGATTGTACTGAGGGCGCAATCGCCAAGCTCTTTTACCCAAAAAAGAAGATGGCGCCTGGTATTTTTTGCATTTCGCGGTTTAAGTGGTAAAATTTGGGAAAGGTACTTTTCAACAGCCTCTCTCAAAGTGTAAAGTTTTTCTTTATAAGAGGGGAGATGTAGCCCTATTTCTGCTGTTCGCTTTTTCTCATTGAGCCATTTTTCGGCAAGGTCCTTATCAGAAAAAGTTTGAGATTCTGTTTGATAACCCTTCACTCTAAAGCGTGCTCTGAAAGAGAGGGTGCCATCCTTTGCAAGGCGTAAATCTACGCCATCGGGCAGCCGCTGTTTAATTTTCTCAAGTCGTTTCATGTCAATGACGCGTCCTTTGTAAATAAAGTTCTTGTCAGTGACTGTAGCGTGCTACTGGTTGCTATGCCCTTTTGGTCCACCATTGGTCCACGGTAGTGGGGTGGCCCCATCAGATGGATTTGACCCTATAGTCAGATCGTCCTTTGGCATACTCCTAAAAGGCTTTTTAAGGAGTGGGGCAACCTGGATTTGAACCAGGGACCGACGGGTTATGAGTCCGCTGCTCTAACCGCTGAGCTATTGCCCCATGTGCCAGAAAAGATATCGCTTACTTTTCTTAATGACAAGCGGATTTCTCTTGTAAGCCTTTGGCAAATGTAGATGCCTATAGTCTGCAAAGTCTATCTTGTAAAAAACAAAAGAACATCGTTATAAACATTTTTTTGTACATGCGAGACTTTCATGCGGAAACTCCTGAGTTGGGCAGCTCTCTTACTTTCTCTAAATCTCTATGGCAATGATGAAATTTGCCCGGTAGATGATCTCTACTACAAACATCGAGCGCGCACGCGGGCAGATAACATCCCTCAAGCCCATGTGCTCGATATGACCGATGAGTACATGACCGGTTATGTGCAAGCACTCGTTGATATGCACTATTATGAATTCGAAGTACGCACCATCTTTAGGCAAGGTACGGTTTTCGTCTTCAACCTGCCCAGAAATGAACTGATCTCTACAAGCATTCTATGTTTTATTTATGACATTCCTTTCATTCAATGTGTCCAAAGAGTCAATTGCTGCCCACAAGAATTTATCTGTGCACTAGCAGTCTCTGATCCTGGTGCAGCGAAGGAAATTGCTGCTTCCGAAGCCTATCTCTCGATGCTTACAGTACCAAAATGTAGCCAAATACGCGGAATCTGGCTTCCACAAAATACCCTCTTATTCCAGCCTTTGGTTGCCGATCCCAGACAGCCAACCAATGGGGCTGCCATTCGATTGAATGATAGAGTCGTTGGCAAGCATGTAGGCGTTGCTGAATTTGGTGGCGATTTCATTCTATTACGTTTGATCGATACCCTCTGGTGGCCGGGAGACATGGATATCGGTATTGAGGCTGGCATTTTTTCTGTCTTTGATCTAGATCATGTCAAAGCTTGTATGTTCAACACAGATTTTTTTGTGGCTGCACTACTTACTTATGCCCTCGATAGATGGTCTTTCCGGTATCGCTGGTGGCATATGTCCTCACACGTAGGAGATGAATTTTTGCTCTCTAATCCTGGTTTTGACCGTCGAAACCTTAGCGATGAAGGCATGGACCTTTTCGCTTCATATCAGCTGGGTCAAGCCATCAGACTTTATGGAGGAGTCGGTTATATCTATTCTCGCGACAAGGAATTTCCTGAACATCCTCTCTATTTTGAATGGGGGGCAGAAATCAGGGTGTTTGGGTGCAGAGATTGGTTTGATAAACTCTATATCCAACCTTTCTTGGCCATGCACTTCAGATCATGGGAAGAGCATCATTTCACTCTAGATCAAAACTACGCTCTTGGTGTCGAATGGAGCAAATTACAAGGCGTAGGAAGAAAATTTCGCCTCTTTCTAGAATATCACAATGGATTTTGCCGAGAAGGACAGTTCGCACGGCATAGATCTGATTATACAGCACTTAAAGTGGAATATGGCTTTTAGTCACAAAGCCTTCTTCATAAATAGGTCCGCTTGGTCCTACCTTGAGCTTGTGGTTGAAAAAGTCGCGATAAATCTTTAGAGCTTCTTCTGCTGTCGAAATGCAAAAAAAGCTATTGCTTACCCATTCTGATCCTTTGATCGTGCCTGAACGCAAGTTTAATTGAAAACGTGGGGTAATCTTCTCTTTCCAATACTCAGGATTACCAAAAAGCATGATAGGTCCAGCAGGTCGACAGCCGACCTTGTGCCTGACTTCTTCAAGAGCATATTCAAAATCTGTTCCAATGCCTCCCATAACAAAAATGGGAAAGTCTAAATAAAATTCCGCCTGCCTTTCAATCAAATGGTCTAAACGGTAGGTCATTTTCGCTTCTACATAAGGATTTTGTCGTTGCTCATTGACCACATGATTAGGCCTCATTTGAAAATCCACAATATTTGCACAGGAGAGGATTTCCAATTCTTTGGCTAAACGATTGCCCATTTCCATCGCCCCCGGCCCTCCACCTGTCACTAGGGCAAGAGGCGTATTTTTACTTAGAAGAGGATGATCGACCTCAGCACGCATGGACAAGATCCCCTGAAGCATTTTTTTGAGCTCATTCTCAAAATTACCCTCACTTAAATTTGATCCATAAATGCCAAAGAAAGTGGCTTTTTCAAACGTATCAATTTTTTTAAGCGGTACAAACATTCCTGAAGTCTTATTTGGTCGTTGTACATATTGTAAAATCTGTCCGCTTGTCTCATCAGCCCAAAACACTGGAATCCCAAATGTGACAAGATCGATGAGCATCGCCCGATCTTCTTGGGAAAAATAATAGCCATTCGAACGAGAAGGTACCTCAAAATAAAGAGCCATCAAATTTGCCTGTACGTAATAGGAAAGCAGCATCCGTTTCATCAATGGTGAAGGAAAATAGCGTGTAAATAGGACACCTTGGCTTGTGATGAGGCCGCTTTCAATTGCTTTTAAAAAGGGATAACACGGCTGCTGTTCAATATAGCGTTCCACCATGAGCGATTGACGTACTTTATGCACAATTCCAGGGAATGGCTGCATGGAGGGATTACGTATGATCCAATCATCAGGTCGTAGTCTCAACATTTGGCTGCCTTTCACAATGAAAACTGCTGCACGGTCCCCTTGAGGATCAGGGGCTGTTTTGAAAGCGTCGAAAATGGTTTTTGAATCTTCCAAACCGCCTTGTAGCTGGTCTCTGTCGGAAAAAAAGACGTGTTCACGATGAGGCTCTAACGTGTAGAATTCTAGGGGAATGTCATAGATTTCTTTGTTCCCATTGCCAAAAAGTTCATAGATATCACCAGACGCATAGGTGTCAGGCTGCAACACATTGGCTGAGGTATGCTGATAGCCTTTAGGAAGAAGCTCGTCAACTACACGGGCAAATACTGTCCGAATATGCAAAGGTGCCGAGCAGACAAGGAGAATTTCATCCATTGCAACGACTTTTGACACATTCGCTTTCCATTTTTGATGCAAACGAATCAGTTCACGCAGCGGCATGTGCTTTTTCTTTATAGCACGCGCAAGTGTAGGGAGAAGGGAATGGATCGTAGATTCATATTCCATGCATCCCTCGCGCAAAGTCAAGAAGGCTACACTTCTTCCATCTATGACCTCGAGGGTAAGCTTTTCACTGCCGTGGAGTCCTCCTAGAGAAAGAAGCGGTCTTCCTTCGCGATCCGAGCGGCCAAACATGCGTGTGAGATAGTCGGGATCGCGCACGCGTCTGCGCTCATCTGCTGCAAAGATTTTTCCAATGAACGCCCCTGGAGAAAGTTCTAAAAGCATTTCTCGAGCTAGAGCTCCAATTGTCTTCAGCTCCACTCTGACATAAGCTCGATGGCCTGTTTGATCTAAAAAAATTTCTTGTCCAATGCCATTCAAGCCTAATTGGGCAAGAGTGCTTTTGAAATTGAAGACAAGTTGAGAGGGATCAAGATTATAACCTTGAAAAGCAGGAGAAATGTTTTCTATCAGAACTTCAGCGACGGCGTGTGTTTCATCGATGTGTGTGATTTTCTCAATGATTCCATCAGGTGTGACGAGATCGTAATGGCCGGGGTAAAGGTAGCTTGTCATAGTTTTTTTTGATACCTGAAGTGTTATTTCTCTTAAAGGGCGTTCGCATTTTGTACGCTTATTTTTGATAAATGAAAGGCGCGTAGAAGGGGAGGTTTGTGGGAATTATGTTCATGAAATGTTAGCAAACGGGGCTTGTTCGAGGGAGAATCTTAATGTATGATTGTTCATAACTTGTTTAAGGTGTCGATGCGGAGAAAATAAATCTTGAAAAATATCCTCATTTTCTTAAAATTTAAAGGTTCAAATTTTTATTCTGGGGTGATGTGAAACGGCCTCGCAGTGTAGGAATCCATGATGGGACGTTTCATGCCGACGAAGTGACGGCATGCGCCTTACTTGTTGTCTTCGATTTAATCGATCCAGATAAAATTGTCAGATCGAGAGAACCTCGACTTCTTGAACAATGTGAGTATGTATGTGATGTTGGGGGTGTCTATGCGCCAAGCTCTAAATTATTTGACCATCATCAATCCAGTTATCAAGGGGAATTGAGCAGCGCTGGAATGGTCTTAGAATATCTCAAAGAATCGGGAATTCTTACTGCAGAGGAATTTTACTTCTTCAATAATTCACTTGTGTTGGGTGTGGATGCTCATGATAATGGCAGATCTCCTCAACATATTGGTTACTGCACCTTTTCCCACGTGGTGGCCAACTACAATCCCATTTCTTACGAATCCGAAGATGATAAGCTAGATGCTGCTTTCCATGAAGCGCTTGCCTTCGCAATTGGACATCTTCGCCGTTTGCATGAACGCTATCTTTACAATAAAGAATGTCGTAAAACGGTCAAAAAAGCGATGGATGCGCACAAAACTTGCTTGTTTTTTGACCAGGCTATCTCTTGGCTCGAGAGTTTTTTTGCTCTGAGTGGAAAAGAACATCCTGCTTTGTTTGTCATCATGCCGGCCAAGAACCATTGGAAGTTGCGCGGTATTCCACCTGATTATGAAAGACGCATGCAAGTCAGAATGCCTCTTCCCGAATCATGGGCTGGACTTTTGGGGGATGAATTAAAAAAAGTCTCGGGCATCCCAGGCGCTGTTTTTTGCCATAAGGGGCGCTTTACATCGGTTTGGGAAACACGTGAAGATGCAGTGAAAGCTTTGAAATATGTTCTCCATTTACATGGCGTGAAGTATGAAAACTCTTTTTGAAAAAATTATTGCAGGCGAGCTGCCATCAGAAAAAGTCTACGAAGATGAAAAAATCATCGCGATCAAAGACAAACATCCAAAAGCACCTGTCCACCTACTCATTATCCCAAAAAAGATGATTCCAGACTTGCAATCTATGCAGGTGGAAGATCTTCCCCTTGTAGGCGAAATCGTGCGCGTGGCGCAACAATTAGCTAAACAATTTGAACTTGAAGATGAGGGCTACCGTCTCTTAGTCAACAATGGACCTGATGCTGGCCAGACTATCTTCCACCTGCATTTTCATTTGTTAGGTGGCCGGCCACTTGGGTCGATGGGTTGAGTAGATGTTTCTCAATTCAAAGTGTCGCAAGCTCATCTTATTTATATTCCTTCTACCTTCTTTAACTTTTGCTTCTCCAGAATCTAGTGCTCGGAGGATGCAAGCCTTTCTTTTGATAGGTGATCCCTCCTCTGCTGTTCAAGAAGCGCAATCGGCTTTAAGTTTGTATCCTGATGAGACGCTTGTCTTCGAATGGGCAATCAGGAGTTTAGCTGCAGCAGGCGAAGATAGTGAAATGATGAAAGTATGGGAGCGTTTTCAAGCACACAATGCTGAGCGCTCTATTGAGCAAGAACTTCTTGAAGAAATGTGCTGGGGAATCTTGAAAAAGGGAAGGGAAGCGGGCGGTTTGAGTTCTCAGGTCATTTGTTTGATCGGTGCCGCTTTGACACAAGATATGCGTGCAGTTCCTTTTCTCCTTGAAGCCATGCGACACACGAATGCGCATATTCGAGCCATTGCTGTAGAACTCGCTGGTTTTTATGGCGATCATCCTTTAAGAGAGGAAATCCGACGTCTGTTTCACCAAGAAAAAGTTCCAGACGTAAGAGTGGATGTTTTGAGAACACTGGGTCAGCTTGAATTGGAGGATTTTCTTCCAGATTTGATCCAGTGCGTGGCTAATCCGAAGACTGGCCCGAAAGAAAAGCTGGCTGCGATTGAGGCAATTGTTCAGATGCGGGACTGCATCGGAAAAGAAGAGCTCAAAATATTGGCAGAGAGCAGTCGAGCAGGTTTGCGACAACTTGCCTGCGAAGTGATTTCAATGTGTGAGATGCAAGAGGAAAGTGCTTTGTTACAACCTCTCATGCATGATCCTCAGCCTGAAGTTTGTGCTGCAGCATTAAAGAGTTGGGGCTTACTAAGACAACCCATCGATCTAGAAATCGAGCACTTAGCTGTTGAAGCTTTAGATCCTTTGGTAGGTATTACTGCAGCTTGGGTATGGTTATTGAATGATCCTCAGGATGGCGAAAAAGGCTTGATAAAGTGGCTGGAAGATGAGAGGCCGCACGTGCGAGCCCGAGCTGCCGCTGCAGTCGCTGCTTCAGGCCCTTATGGAACCGCCTTAGCTAAGAAATATTTAAAGCAGACAAACGATCCTTATGTACAAATCAATTTGGCTCTAGGTCTTGCCTGGCAGCGCGAAGCGTGTACCGAGGTTTGCGCCGTGCTTGAAAAGGCTTTGCACTCTCTCCCAGATAAATGGATGCATGATGAAGATGGACTATTTAATCCACTACTCAAAAGTACACTCAGCCATAACCCGACCATCCCAAATTATCCGGAAGTGGTGAATCAAACAGTACGCCTCGAGCTTTTGAATCTTTTGGCAATCTTGGAATATCCTGGTGCCCTAGATGCCATTAAGAATTTTCTCAAAGAGCGCAAATGGGGTGTTACAGGATTAGCTGCTGAAACTTTATTGGGAGAAGGGGATGAAACTGCCCTTGAATTGGTGCGCACGCTTTTGAAAGACCCAGACAAAGAAATCAGAATAGAAGCAGCCCTCGTGCTTGCCTCTTGGGGGCGAGATGCTGCTGCGATTGAAACCCTTTTAGAGGTCTATCCTAAAGCTGAGAGGCAATTACAGCTTAAAATTCTAGAGTCCCTGGGCAGGGTAGGAGATAAAAAAGTGCTTCCTTTTTTACTTGAGCGGCTTAAAGAGCCTTCTTTGATGTTACGTATGGTTGCAGCATCTATCGTGATTCAGATTTTAAATCACTAAAGCAACAGCTTAGACACTCCTCTAACCCAAGTTCAATTTTCCTGTTCAAAAAGGAAAGACTTTTGCAAAGATCAGGATTTGAAAACATCACCTTTGAAAATTATGGATTTGAAAAAAAAAATTGAAAAAATTCAGGAATATTTGATTCAGCAAGAGGCAGATGGTTGGCTGCTCTATGATAATCACGGCTCCAATAGATTTGTCCGTCAACTTTTGAATATCTCACCACAACAAGTTTTGACGCGTCGCTTTTTTTACTGGATTCCTAAAACAGGAAATCCACAAAAAATTTTACACAAAATAGAATCTCAAAACCTGGAACAACTTCCTGGAGAAAAATACCTCTATCTTTCTTGGCAGGAACTTGAACAGGCGTTGCATCAAGTTTTGAAAAAAGCACATGTAATTTTAATGGAATATTCGCCTAGATGTTCTAACCCGCAAGTCTCTATCGTCGATGCAGGCCTGTTTGAAATACTTAAGGAGATGGGAAAACAAGTGCAGAGCTCAGCCGATGTGTTGCAATCTTTTACAAGTGTCTTGGGGAGTAAACAAATCGCTTCTCATTTGGAGGCAGCCTCTGTGGTGCAAAAAACAGTTGCGCGTGCCTGGGATTTCATCTCAGATAGTGTCCGCAAACAAAAAAGAGTTACAGAATTTGATGTTCAAAATTTCATCTTAAACGACTTTGCTTCTCAAAATTGTGTCACAGAAGAGGGTCCTATTTGTGCAGTGAATGAACATTCTGCCCTACCTCATTATATGGCTACTTACGAGGGTGCTAAAGAAATTCAGTATGGCGATTTTATTCTGATCGACCTATGGTGCAAAAAAAGTGGGCAAGAGGAGGTATATGCAGATATCACACGGGTGGCGGTGGCCGCACCACAGCCCAACTCTAAGCAAGTAGAAGTTTTTGAAATCGTAAAATCTGCTCAAAAAAAAGCCTTCGATTTTGTCAGGGAAAGAATGGAATTAGGCCAAACTATTCAAGGATATGAAGTGGATGATGTATGTCGTAAGTATATTCAAATCAAAGGCTATGGAGTTTTTTTTACTCATCGAACTGGACATAATATTGATACCAGCGTGCATGGTGCTGGTGCCAATTTTGATCATTTAGAAACCTATGATCAGCGCCAACTTTTGCCTGGAATGTGTTTTTCTGTTGAACCTGGCATCTATTTGGCTGGTGAATTTGGTGTACGTTTGGAATCCAATATGCTTATCCAGACAGACCGCATGGTAAAAATCACTGGTGGGATAGAAGAAAATCTTCTTTGCCTGCTATAGGAAGAGATATGGTTATGGTGTTCACATTTGATCGACTCAATTTTGTTCAACCAAGATAGATGGTAGTCGATTGAATTTGAACTGTTCATATAGATGGTAGTCGATTGAATTTGAACTGTTCATTTGGCTTGAATGGATGATTTGCGCATCTCTGACAAACAAGATAAGGGATTGAATCAAGTATAGTTACGAAATATGAAACATAAGTTTTTGCTTCTCTTTCTGCTCATTCCTCAATTAGTTTCTGCCTATTATGTCAATCATCCCTGTTGTGACATTTTGCAACCTTGTGGGTGGTGGGGAAGCGCAGAGTATATGTACGCCTGGCGTAAGCATCGTTTTTTTCCAGCTTTGGTCACGACTAACCCTACAGCACCTCCCATTTTAGGAGATCCAGGAACAACCGTTCTATTTGGCGATGAGTTTGTCGGGGGTAATGCAAAATCTTCTTTCCGTGCTGATTTTGGAGTTTGGATATCACGCTGCATAGGTGCAGGCATCAGTGGCTACTCTATTACTCAAGAAGAAATCAAATTTTCTCTTGATGGTGGTCCTACCGGTACACCTATTTTTGGACAACCCTTTTTTAATACGCTTACCGGTGTACAAAGTGTCAATCTACTTTCATTTCCTGGTGCGCAAATCAATGGACATATCGATATAGAAGCGAATAATCGCATTTGGTCTTTCGATCTTTATGCGCGCTATCGTTTTCTCGGTTCCTGTTGTTTCAAATTTGATTTATTAGCGGGATTTCTTTACAACTCCCTGACTGATAACCTTGTTGTCAACACCTTTACCAGCGGGATCATTCCGCCTTTAAATGCTTCGGTTTCAGACAATTTTTCTGTAAAAAATCAATTTTATTCAGGTTTGATAGGCTTTGTTGCCGAGTGGAGAAGCTGCAGTTGGGCTGTAAACGTAATAGGTAAGGTAGGCTTAGGCAACATGCATCGACATGTAGAAATTTCTGGATTTACGGCTGCAGGCTTAGCTGGCACCAGCACCATCATCGGGTCAGTGAATTCTGGATTTTTAGCGCAACCTTCAAACATTGGAACACATACGCATACACAATTTGAAGCTGTTTCTCAAATCAGTACTAACATTCAGCTCAAAATTTGGCCCCACATTTGGGCTACCTTGGGATATACCTACATTTTCTGGCCTTCCGTGGATTTAGCTGGAAATCAGATAGATTTAAATATCAATCCTACACAAATCATCGGCCTCATTGGAGCGCCCGCGCCTTTGTTCCATGAGAATCCGACCAGTTTTTGGGCACAAGGTGTTACCGCGGGCCTCTATTTTTGCTATTAACCTATTTTCATCTAATCTTTGATTAAGTAAAATGCTCCTCATTTCGTTTATAGGTTTTTGAGGATGCAAAAAAAGGGGAGTATCATCGGGGCTGCTTTGCTGGTAGCTGGCACATGCATTGGCGGTGGGATGCTCGCTTTACCTGTAGCAACAGGGGCCGCTGGCTTTTTTCCTTCTCTGATTATGATGCTGGTCGGCTGGGCCTTTATGACAATCACTGCGCTTTTCCTGGCCGAAGTCAATCTCTGGATGCCCAAAGGGGCACACGTTATTGCCATGGCTTCTCGTTTTTTAGGCCCTTTAGGTAAAGCACTTGCTTGGGTTCTTTATCTTTTTATAGGATATGCCTCATTGGTGGCTTATACAGCTGGCGGTGGGGAGCTTTTTGCTGCCGGTTTTTCACGCATCTTTGGCGTTCAATTGCCCCAAGTTTGGGCCTTTATTATTTTCGTCGTGCTTTTCGGCACTATTATTTACTTGGGAAATGTGATCGTCGGTCGAGTTAATACGATACTTATGGCTGGTGTGATCCTTTCATACATTCTTCTCATAAGCATTGGCGCACCCTATGTCCAGTGGCGTTATCTTTTGCGCAGCTCATTTGGTAATACGTTAATTGCTATTCCTCTGCTCTTGACCATTTTTAGCTTTCAAACCATTGTTCCCAGCTTGACCATCTATCTCCACCAAGACGCAAAGCGTTTGCGCCGTTCGATTGTCTACGGAACCACCATTGCCTTATTGATCTATGCCATTTGGCAATTTCTTGTTTTAGGGACAGTGTTGCTCGATGGAGACAACGGGTTAGCTGCTGCTTTAGCTAAGGGAAAGCCTGCCACAGAATTTCTAGGTGTCTCTGTAGGAAATCGATGGCTAGGTGCCATTGCGGACTTTTTTGCTTTCTTTGCCTTAGTGACCTCATTTCTGGGCATTGCTTTGGGGCTTTTTGATTTTTTGGCCGACGGATTAAAGATTCAGCGTACACACATCGGAAATATTGCCTTAGGGCTTTTAGTGGCATGTCCTACGCTGTTTTTTGCTCTGACGCTTGAGCGCTGTTTCTTACGCGCTCTGGACAGTTCAGGGGGGATTGGTGACGCAATTTTGAATGGCCTTTTACCCTGTCTTATGCTCTGGTTGGGTCGTTATAAGCATAAATTGGATTCTGAATACCGTACACCTGGTGGCAAACCTTTAATTATTGCCATGATGCTTTATGCTATTTTTGTTTTTGTCATTGAAATGCTTGGAAAATTTAATGTCATTGTTTCTTTAGGAGGTTGAGGATGGGTTTTCTACTCGCTTGCAAAGTTTTTCTCAAGGCTTTGAAAAATGAAAAGGGAGCCAAAGATTTTTTAGAAGGACAATCCACAGAAGCTGTCATCTCCGAAGAACACACGCATTTACGTCTACTTTCTCTCCTTCAAAAAGAGGGAAGGCTCATCGATTTTCTCAAAGAGGACATTACTAGCTTTACAGATGCCCAAATTGGGGCTGCTATCCGCAAAATTCATGGAGAATGTGGCAAAACTTTGGAAGAATTTGTGACGCTACGTCCTCTGCTACAAGAAACCGAGGGGGCAAATGTTACCCTACCTCAAGGCTATGATGTTAACGCTATCAAAGTCATTGGTAAAGTAAAGGGTAATCCTCCCTATCAAGGCATTTTGAGACACAAAGGATGGAAAGCTCATAAGCTCTCCCTTCCTAAACAAATTGGAAAAACAGATCCTACTGTTGTTTTTCCCGCTGAAGTAGAGATTAAATAAATTCAAAATGAACCATATTATAGGAATAGATCTAGGGACGACCAACTCAACGCTTGCTTTTTCACCAAAAGAGCAGGCGGATATTCAACAATTTGAAATCGTCCAGTTGATTGATAAAAATATGGAGGGCAAAAAAGCTTTACTTCCGTCTTTCTTTTTCTTTCCTTTAGAAGAGCAAGAGGGGCCTTGTGTAGGTTGGTATGCGCGTGAAAGAGGAGGTGAATTGCCAGATCGAGTGATCGCTTCTGCAAAATCATGGCTATGCCACGATATGATCGATCGTCGCAGTGCTTTTCTGCCCTTAGGCGAGTGTGAAAAAAAACGTAGTCCCTTAGATGTGTGTGCAGCATTCTTAAACCATTTGCGTACAGGTTGGGAACGGACATTTCCCTCTCTTCCTTTTCATGAACAATCTTTGCTCATTACAGTGCCCGCTTCCTTCGATCCAGGCGCTCGCTCTTTGGTGTTAGAAGCAAGCCAATTAGCCGGATTTTCAGAAGTGCGTTTGATAGAAGAGCCTCTGGCTGCTTTTTATTCCTGGCTTTATAACCATCGCGAGAATTGGCGTTCCCATTTGAAAGTAGGTGATACTGTTTTAGTGATCGATATTGGAGGAGGAACTACCGACTTCAGCTTGATATCCGTAGAAGATTCTGGAGGTGATCTTACCTTGGAGCGTAAAGCTGTGGGGGATCATCTCTTGCTTGGAGGCGATAATATCGATTTAGCTCTCGCCTATTATATGCAGCAAAAATTTTCGAAAACACTGGATGAGTGGCAGTTTCAGAGTTTAATTTATGAGTGCCGCAGGGCGAAGGAAACACTTTTGGGTGATTCGCCTCCTAAAGAGATGGAAATTATGCTACAAGGGCGAGGGAGTAGTCTGATCGGAGGTTCTTTATCGGCCATATTAAGCCGAGAAGAAGTAGAGAATACGCTGGTGGAGGGATTTTTTCCTTATGTGGATCTTCAAGAATCTTCCTTTCAAGAAAAACGTTCTGGTCTGGCCAAAGTTGGGTTGCCTTATGCACGCGATGCACGCATCACAGCGCAGCTTGCACGTTTTCTCTCGCAAGCGAACGCGCCCTTGCCTGCTGCTGTCCTTTTTAATGGTGGTACGATGAAGGCAGTTGCTTTTCAACAAAGGATTCTTTCACTCCTTGAGCAATGGAAAAAATCAGAAGTTAGGAACTTAGAAGGCGCAGATTTGGATTTTGGTGTCTGCCGTGGGGCTGTTTATTATGGGTGGGCGCTTGCCAATAAGAGTATTCGGGTCAAAGCCGCGACATGCCGCAGCTACTACATTGGAGTGGAAGGATCGGCACCAGCAATTCCAGGGATTCCATCTCCTCTTAAAAAAATTCGTCTTGTACCCTTCGGCATGGAAGAGGGTAGCGAAGTCACTTTGGAAAATGAAAGGTTTTCTCTGTTTTTAGATGAACCAGCTTTTTTCCGTTTTTTTAGTCAAAGTTCGCCAGCTAGTGATGAAATGACCGAGCTGCATCCTATTGAAACCATTCTCCACGCTCATGGGGAAGAGGGAAAAGTTGTCCTTGTCAAATTGACAGCAAAAGTCACAGAGTTGGGTGTTTTGGAACTTTGGTGCATTGCTGAAGATGGTCGCAAATGGAAACTTGAGTTCGATATCAGAAACAAATAAATTATCGATTCAATCCTGAATTTTAGAAAAAGACCTGTTAGATTTTATAGTTGATTCAAATTGAAAAATGGCACATTTTGACCTACGCGAAAACTTTGGCGTGGTCCAAATACGTCTTTGCAAATTGAATCAACTATAAACCCTAGGTTTTCACAAACCAGAATGTTTGGTATTAAGGTCGAGCAGCGATGAGATATTTGATCGCTTCTTGTTTCATTTTGAGATAAAGGCTGGCAAGTCCATTAGCGCGTCCAGGAGTGAGAGCTGCAGGAATGCCGAGCTCTTCAAGAAAAGTGGGCGGCGTGATGAGGATTGTTTCTGGCGGCTCTCCGCTATAAATTTCTACAAGGAGTGCGGCAAGACCAGCTGAAATCAACGCATCAGAAGAGGCATAAAAGCGGACATTGTCCTTTTCATAGCAGCTATAGAGGTACATTAAACTTTGACAGCCAATGACACGATTTTCTTCCTGTTTCCATTCTTCTAGAAAGGGCGGAAGCGTCTTACCTTTTTCCATAATCTTTTGGTAAAGAGCTTCTTTTGTGGTCAAAGAAGAAAATTGCTGCTTAAGTGTATCAATTTTTTTGAGCAATTTCATCCTAAGATCCATTTTTTGGATACAATTTTTTTAAAGAGGATTGCATTTTTTTTAAAGAATGCAGCATTTTTCCAAGCTCTAGAGCGAGCTTCTTTTTTTCTGGGGCAGATTCAATGCTTTCTAAACGAGATTGCAAGAGATCGATTTTTTGCTGCATGGCTGACATATTATCTTTTAAATTTTCCCTCGCTTTTATGTCTTTCTCGGGTGGGCTGCCCAGGTTTTGATCGCTGCCGGCTTTAGTCGAAATTTGATTACCAATCATAATGCCAAAAACAGCACCCATGACATAAGGAAAGACAATGGACGCAGCCAATAGAACCGTAACCGCTATAGCAAGGACAATTTGCCGTGTACCATTAGGATCCAATCGCTCGATCATCTGATTTAAAAGATTCCAGAGAGTAATCTTTCCGTCTGGATCGAAAACTTTGACAGTCAAAATTCCAGTGATGATTCCAAAAGCTAACCCGCATCCAATTCCGATTGTCAAAGGCAATGCTACAGCTTTAAATCCATACATTAAACCCGTACAGGAAACGATCAACCCCCAAGCTAAAACATAAGATAAAAGGGGTTTCCAATTATTTTTTATGAAGGCAGCAGTTTTTTTTGCAGCTGTATGGAGAGATTCACCAATAGGAGTGAATACAGATTCTAATCCAAAAGCGATTAAACCATTGAGTTGACAGATTTTACTATCAGCAATTGAAAATCCATCTGCAACAAAAGCAAGCGTTCGAGCGGCTTGGATACTGATGGAGGAATAAGAAACAAACTGGTGGGAATTGCAAACGCTTCCAGTCATAAAGAGACATTATATATATAGAAATGATTTATGCAAATTATTAAAAAAAATAAAATTATTGACAGTTTTACAATGTTATCGTTTAATGATCGATTTTCACACAACATCTTGACTGCTACTATAGCGATGGTGTGTGTTAAGAGACTGTCGTTGAATTTAACAGATAGAGATTTTTGATAGGTTTTTGTCTAAGGGATTCAAGCAAAACCGAGGCAAAAAGACACAAAAAATGACATTTGTTCAATTCAACGACGGTCTCTACGAATATGCCTTACAACACTCACCGACAATTGCAGGACCCCGCATGCAAAGTCGAGTTGTGTGTAGACATACTCTAAGTTTTGAATGGATATTAAAGCCAAAGCCTTGGCCTTGGGTCGAGTGTAGCAAGAGTTATTAATCCTTAAACAGCAGGAGAATCCTAAAGTCAGTTGGGTTCTTCATTTTTACAGAGAGACTATGCCTAAAGAAGACACCATTAAAATTGAGGGGGCCGTTGAAGAGCTTTTGCCCAATATGCATTTCCGAGTGATATTGGAAAATGGAATGACTGTCATCGCTCATCTATGCGGCAAAATGCGCATGCGGAATATTCGTGTGCTGACAGGAGATAAAGTCACAGTAGAAATGTCGCCCTACGATCTTTCAAAGGCTCGTATCATCTATCGTCATAGATAAACGAATGTTGATTTTTTTTAGTTTTATCACGTAGACTTTGCTGCTTATCGAAAAAGCTGATCATATGCCCAGATAGCTCAGTGGTAGAGCACTTGCATGGTAAGCAAAAGGTCGTAGGTTCAATTCCTATTCTGGGCAGTAAATAAAAAACTTAACCTAAGAGGATTACAATGGCTAAGGAAACATTTCAAAGGACCAAGCCACACGTCAATATTGGAACCATCGGTCACGTTGACCACGGAAAAACCACGCTCACTGCTGCCATCACAAAAGTTCTTGCAGAAAAGGGGGGAGCAAAATTCCGTGATTACAGTTCTATCGACAATACTCCTGAAGAAAAAGCTCGCGGAATTACCATTAACTCGAGCCACGTAGAATATGAAACAGAGAATCGTCACTATGCCCACGTAGACTGCCCAGGTCACGCTGACTATGTCAAAAACATGATCACAGGTGCTGCGCAGATGGACGGAGCGATTCTTGTTGTGGCTGCTACAGATGGTGCGATGCCTCAAACAAAAGAGCACATTCTCCTTGCTCGCCAAGTAGGGGTTCCTTCGATCGTCGTCTTTTTGAACAAAGTTGACATGATTGGAGAAAGCGACCAGGAGCTCATTGACCTCGTAGAGATGGAATTGACAGAGCTATTGGAAGCTAAAGGTTACAAAGATTGCCCAATCATTAAAGGATCTGGTCTTAGGGCGCTCGAAGGCGATCCAAAATATGTCGAAGCTATCCATGAGCTAATGAAAGCCGTCGATAAGCATGTCCCAACCCCAACCCGTGAAGTGGACAAACCATTCTTAATGCCTATAGAAGACGTATTCTCCATTTCCGGTCGTGGAACAGTGGCCACAGGAAGAGTAGAACGCGGAATCGTCAAAATCAACGACAAACTTCAGATCATTGGCTTGGGCGATACACGTGATACCGTAGCTACTGGTCTTGAGATGTTCAATAAAACACTGGATGAAGCACGTGCTGGTGAAAACGTTGGTATTCTGTTGCGCAGCGTCGAAAAGAAAGATATCGAACGCGGTATGGTTCTTTGTGCACCTAACTCCGTAACACCACACAAAAAATTTAAAGGTGCGGTATATGTTCTAAATAAAGAAGAAGGTGGCCGTCATAAGCCATTCTTTAGCGGATACCGTCCACAATTTTATTTCAGAACAACCGATGTTACAGGTACTGTCACATTGCCTGAAGGCGTTGAGATGGTGATGCCTGGTGATAACATCGAAGTGACTGCAGAATTAATCGCTCCAATTGCGATGGAAGAAGGTATGCGCTTTGCGATTAGAGAAGGTGGACGCACAATTGGTGCTGGTACAATCTCTAAAATTATTGAGTAATCAACCACGGATTGTGAGTTGATTAGAAGCTATTAACTCATAGCTTCTAATGGGGTGTGTGTAAGCACCACCCCTGCAAAGGGTGTGTAGCTCAGCTGGTAGAGCAGCGGTCTCCAAAGCCGCCGGTCGGGGGTTCGAATCCCTCCGCACTCGTTTAAACTCGACTTTGTACATTTTTCAGTTTCGAGTTTTATAAGATGGATCAACAGATTGTGAAAATCTGGGATGAAAAATGTACAAAGTCGAGTTAAAATAACCTGAGTTTTGGGTTGTCTTCCTCGGAGTCAGGGATGTTATAATGCGATTTTTGGAATTTGCTGGCGTCGTAAATGTCCATAAGAGATTTACGTTCAGAAAAGCGCTAAAGAGAGCAAATGCAATCACTGAATACGAGGAAGAAAAACCCAAAAGTAGGTGCATAGGTTAATTATGGATGGGGAACAGGTTCAACGAATGGATGTTAAAAAGGGCCGGTCGACTTCTACCTCCAAAGCGGATGGACGTAAGATGATCTCCTTTGCGGGAGATGTTAAACAGGAGCTTAAAAAAGTCGAGTGGACGGACAAGGATGAATTGAAAAGCTATACGAAGATCGTCCTAATAAGCACTTTGATTTTTGGTATGTTCGTCTATCTCGTTGACCTGGTGATTCAGGGTAGTCTTAACGGAATTAACCTGCTTGTTAAGTTTTTTACAGGATAGACAATGTTCCTCAAAAAAAGGCAGCGAATCGCTGATTTTTTTGGTGCAGTCAACCGAGGAGTCTCATGAAGTGGTATGTCGTTCAAGTTTTTACAGCTCAAGAGAAAAAAGTCAAAAAAGCTCTTGAAGAATTCCGTGAATCATCAGGTGTGGCCGATCTCATTGAAGAAATTCTTTTGCCTACCGAAAATGTCATGGAAGTCAAAAAGGGCGAGCAAAAAATTTCTGAAAAACGCATTTGGCCTGGCTATGTTCTCATTAAAATGCAACTCACCGATGATTCTTGGCAATATGTCAAAAATACAGCTGGCGTCATCGATTTCCTTGGCGGTGAAAAGCCGACTTCCCTGACTGATCAAGAAGTTAATAGTATCTTAAAAGAATTGGAAGAGAAGAAAAGTGGCGTAACTCAGAAACATAAAATTGAAGTGGGTGACCGTGTCAAGATTAATGATGGCGTCTTTGTAAACTTCATCGGCACTGTCCTTGAAGTTTTCCAAGATAAAGGTCGCTTGAGTGTCATGGTGTCTATTTTTGGCAGAGATACACGTGTAGATGACCTTGAATTTTGGCAAGTCGAAGAAGTTGGGCCCGAAATTGAAGGGTAGGCTATTTCATTTTATTGCTGACGTTAATTAAGGCGCTCTTTATAATGGCCTGCTTCTGCCTCTAGCACATATATGTTCTGAAAAATTTCTAAGGAAGTCGTCATGGCTAAGAAAGTTGTAAAGATTATCAAGCTACAAATCCCTGCAGGTAAAGCCAATCCAGCTCCTCCTATTGGCCCTGCCTTAGGTGCTGCTGGCGTTAACATCATGAGTTTTTGTAAAGAATATAATGCAAGAACCCAAGATCGCGCGGGGGATATACTCCCTGTCGAAATCACTGTTTATAGTGATAAAAGTTTTACTTTTATCACAAAGCAGCCGCCTGTTTCAGGCATGATTAAAAAAGCTTTGGGGTTAGAGTCCGGCTCTAAAACACCTAATCGTGACAAAGTTGGACTTTTGACAAATGCGCAAGTGGAAGAGATTGCGAAAAATAAATTCCCAGATATGGGTGTCCGTACTCTGCGTGCAGCAAAACGCATGGTAGGTGGCACTGCGCGTAGCATGGGGATTGACGTCGAAATTGACGATAAAGAGGAAGAGGAAACAAAATAATGGCACGAAGAAGTAAACGCGTTCGGGAGATTGCTTCGCAGGTAGATTCCATGAAGAGCTATACTCTGGATGAAGCGGTCGCTATATTGCAAAAGTGCCCTTCCGTAAAATTTGATCAGACGGTTGATATCTCTATTAAAATGGGTGTCGATCCCAAAAAATCTGATCAGCAGGTGAGAGGAACTGTTTCATTACCGAATGGAACAGGGAAGTCATTATCTGTCTTAGTCTTTGCTGCCGGCGATAAAATTCAAGAGGCGCTCAATGCGGGTGCTGAGTTTGCAGGTAGTGATGAACTCTTTGAAAAAGTCAAAGGGGGATGGACTGGATTTGATGTTGTCATCGCAACGCCTGATATGATGCGGGAGGTTGGAAAGTTGGGAAAGGTGTTGGGACCTCGAGGCCTAATGCCCACGCCAAAGGCGGGAACTGTCACTACCGATGTAGCTACAGCGGTGCAGGAAATTAAAAAAGGAAAAATCGAATTTAAACTCGACAAGCATGGCGTTTGCAATAATGGCATTGGAAAACTTTCGTTTTCTAAAGATGCGCTTATCGATAACATTCGATCCCTTCTCTCGGCAATCATGCGGGCGAAACCTGCTTCAGCTAAGGGACAGTATATTGTGTCTATTGCTCTATCTTCGACAATGGGCCCAGGACTAAAAATCGATCGATCAGAAATTCCAGCAACGTAGGGGTATCCATGAGAGAAGAAAAACAACTTCTCCTCGATGAGATTAAAGAGAAAATCGAGGAATCAGCAGGTTTTGTCGCCCTGAATTATCAAAACTTTACGGCTGCTAAAGCGCGCGCATTTCGCGATAAGATGGCGGAAGTAGGAGGCGAATTTGAAGTCGTTCGCAAGCGTGTTTTCATTAAAGCAGCAGAAAGTGTAGGAATTCAGATTGATACGAAGACGCTATCTGGACACGTAGGGATTGTTTTTGCCCATGAAGAGGCTACCCCAGTTGTCAAAGAAGCGGTCAAGTTTGGTGAAGATAATGACAAGGCTGTCACAGTTCTAGGTGGACATATTGAAGGAGTCGTATGCACAGCTGAAGATGTAGAAGCACTTGCTAAATTGCCAGGCATCCAAGAAATGCGAGCTCTCATTCTCGCGACTCTGGAAGCACCAATGGCTCAGACCGTCCAAATATTCCAAGCTGTCCTTGCCAGTGTTCTCTATTGCGCAGAGGAAAGAAGCAAAAAGGAAGCCCAGAAATAGATCCGCTGGCGAAAAGATTTATATTTTAAAGTATTAAAGAGAGGAATCAACCGTGACAACACAAAATTTAGAAGAGATTGTTCAAACGCTTAGCAACCTCAAAGTAACCGACCTCGCTAAGTTGAAAAAAATGTTAGAAGAGACTTGGGGCGTAACAGCCGCTGCTCCAGTTGCTGTCGCAGCACCTGCAGCTCAAGGTGGAGGTGCAGCACAAGAAGCTGCTGCTGAATCTACTGAATTCCAAGTCACTTTGGAAAGCGTGCCAGCTGACAAGAAAATTGGTGTAATCAAGGTCGTGCGTGAAATCACAGGTCTTGGTTTGAAAGAAGCCAAAGACATTGTTGAAGGCGCTCCTAAAGTCTTAAAGGAAACCTGTCCAAAAGCAGAAGCTGAAGATATCGCTAAGAAAATCGAAGCTGCAGGCGCTAAGGCAACCTTAAAAGGCCTATAATCGTTTGTTTGGAATGAGTGATTGCACAAGCCTCCCTTATAAGGAGTCTTGTGCTCTTGTTATTTTAAAATGATGCAATCAAGCATAGCTATGAAAAAAAATCGGGCACGGGCATAAGCACGAGCACGATTCTATTTTTTTGTGCTAACGCTATTTATTAGGTAGGGAGCAAATCACATGCTAAAAAGACGGCCGGAAAGGGTCAGCTTCACAAAGAAGGAAGAAATCATCGATCTTCCTAATCTTATCGAAGTGCAGATTAAATCATATAATCAGTTTCTGCAAGCAGATAAATTTCCCGAAGAGAGGGAAGATGTAGGCTTGCAAGAAGTATTTAACGAGATTTTTCCAATTAAATCCTACGATGAAAAAACTGCCTTAGAATACCTCTCATATAACCTTGGAGTCCCCAAATATACTCCAGAAGAATGCATCCGTCGAGGAATCACCTACAATGTGACCTTGAAAGTGCGGTTTCGTTTAACAGATGAAACGGGGATCAAGGAAGAAGAAGTCTATATGGGTACCATTCCCATCATGACCGAAAAAGGCACCTTTATCATTAATGGAGCAGAACGAGTCGTCGTATCCCAGCTTCACCGATCACCAGGCATCAACTATGAGCAAGAGCGTCATCCTAAGGGCATGATGCTTTCAGCCTTCCGAATCATTCCCTACCGAGGTAGCTGGCTTGAGGCTGCATTTGATGCTAATGATTTGATCCATATCTACATTGATAGAAAGAAGCGTAGACGTAAAATTTTAGCCACCACCTTTATCCGTTCTCTAGGGTATTCAAGTGATGCTGATATCATTGATGAGTTTTTCAAAACACAAGAGATCAAAATCAAAAGTGAAAACGATTTTGGAAAGCTGGTTGGAAAAATCCTGGCTCAAGATGTAGTTGATACAGAAAGCGGCCTTATCTACGGAAAAGCTGGAGAAAAACTGAGCACGGCGATGTTAAAACGCATTTTGGATGCAAAGCATCACTTGCTCAAAATTGTGGATGATGCAGATGAAAATCATCCCATTATCAAGATGCTGGCAAAAGATCCTACTGATTCTTATGAAAGCGCATTGAAAGATTTCTATAGAAAGATTCGCCCAGGCGAGCCAGCAACTCTCTCTAATGCTCGTTCAGTGATCATGCGTCTCTTTTTCGATCCAAAGCGCTATAACCTTGGTCGTGTCGGTCGCTATAAGCTCAATAGAAAGCTAGGTTTTGAGACAACAGATGAAATGCTCTCTATTGTAACCTTGCGTAAAGAAGATGTGATCGGTGCCTTGAAATATTTGATCCGTCTAAAAGCTGGGGATGCTAATGTCTCTGTCGATGACATCGATCATCTAGCTAACCGTCGTGTACGTTCTGTGGGTGAGCTGATCCAAAACCAATGCCGCGTTGGCTTAGCGCGTATGGAGAAGATCATCAAAGAAAGGATGAATCTGTTTGATTTTTCTTCTGATACACTTACACCAGGGAAAATTGTTTCAGCAAAGGGTCTTGCAGGAGTTCTCAAAGACTTTTTTGGAAGATCGCAGCTTTCGCAATTCATGGATCAGACCAATCCAGTCGCTGAATTGACGCACAAACGTCGTCTATCTGCTCTGGGGCCTGGCGGTTTGAATCGCGAACGCGCAGGCTTTGAAGTACGTGACGTGCATGCCAGCCATTATGGAAGGATCTGTCCGATTGAAACACCTGAAGGTCCAAACATTGGTTTGATCACATCGCTTTCTGCTTATGCTAAAATCAATGAATTTGGATTCATCGAAACCCCTTACCGCATTGTACGGGACGGAATCGTGACCGATGAGATTGAGTACATGACTGCCGATGTGGAAGAACAGTGTGTCATCGCTCAGGCCTCTGCACCTCTAGATGAATACAATATGTTTAAGGAGCCAATCTGCTGGGCTCGTTATAAAGGCGAGTATCTGGAGATCGAAACGCGCCGTTGTACTCATATGGACGTTTCGCCTAAGCAGCTGGTTTCCATTGTTGCAGGCTTGATTCCCTTCTTAGAGCATGATGATGCTAACCGTGCTTTGATGGGTTCGAACATGCAAAGGCAAGCTGTGCCTCTACTCATCCCAGATGCTCCTATTGTAGGCACTGGCTTGGAAGCACGCTCTGCGCGTGACTCTGGAGCTGTAGTAATTGCTGAAGAAGATGGTGTAGTTGACTATGTAGATGGCCTTCAGATCATTATTGCTTCGAAACAAAATCCTCTTGATAAGAAGACATACGAGCTTAAAAAATTCATGCGCTCGAATGCCGGCACCAGCATCAACCAACAACCACTTTGTGAAGTGGGTGATGAGATCAGAGCTGGAGATGTCATTGCTGACGGTCCAGCAACAGACAAAGGGGAAATTGCTCTAGGCAAAAACGTGCTAGCCGCTTTTATGCCCTGGTGTGGTTATAACTTCGAAGATGCGATCATTATTTCCGAAAAACTTCTTCGGGAAGATGCTTATACCTCCATTTACATCGAAGAATTTGAACTCACCGCTAGGGATACAAAACTAGGTAAGGAAGAAATCACACGAGATATTCCTAACGTTTCTGAAGAAGCCTTGGCAAATTTGGGAGAAGATGGGATTATCCGCATTGGCTCAGAAGTAAAGCCTGGAGATATCCTTGTCGGTAAAATCACACCTAAGTCTGAAACAGAGCTCGCCCCAGAAGAGCGACTCCTGCGCGCTATTTTTGGAGAAAAGGCAGCAGACGTAAAGGATGCTTCCCTCACTGTCCCGCCTGGAACAGAAGGGGTAGTCATGGATGTTAAAGTGTTTAGCCGTCGAGATCGTTTGTCTAAAACTGATGATGAATTGGTTGAAGAAGCGACTCATCTGAAAGACTTACAGAAAGAGTACAAGCAGAAAATGACTTTACTCAAGATGGAACGGCATGAAAAAATAGGAGCGCTGCTTTTGAATGAAAAGGCTCCCGCACCAATCATCCACAGACGTACTGCTGAAGAGATTGTTCCTCAAGGGGCAGTATTTACTCAAGAAATGATCGAGACTTTTGAACATGAAGATCCGATCGACCTGATTATGCCTTCGCACGACATCTATGAAATGCTGCGTACAATTTTGCGAGACTATGAAGTACAGCTCCAAAAAATCGAGATGAAACATAAAACAGAGGTGGAGCTGTTGCGTAAGGGAGATACAGACCTTGACCCTGGCGTCATCCGCCAAGTAAAAGTTTATATCGCTTCTAAGCGTAAACTTCAGGTTGGTGACAAGATGGCAGGACGTCACGGTAACAAAGGGGTCGTATCCAAAATTGTCAACGAAGCAGATATGCCTTATTTGCCTGATGGGCAAACTGTGGAAATCATCCTCAATCCGTTAGGCGTGCCCTCTAGGATGAACATGGGTCAAGTGCTGGAGACGCATTTGGGTTTTGCGGCTAAAAAGGCTGGGATCTATGTAAAAAGTCCTGTATTTGAAGGCTTCCCAGAGGAACGTATTTGGGAGATGATGCGTGAGCAAAACCTTCCAGAAAATGGTAAGTCTTTCCTCTATGATGGACGCACAGGGGAGCGTTTTGACAACACAGTAGTGATTGGTTACATCTATATGTTGAAACTCAGTCACTTGGTTGCTGACAAGATTCACGCACGTTCTATCGGTCCTTATTCGCTTGTGACCCAACAGCCTCTTGGCGGCAAAGCCCAGATGGGCGGTCAGCGATTTGGGGAGATGGAAGTGTGGGCGTTGGAAGCTTATGGGGCAGCCCATGTGCTCCAAGAGATCTTGACAGTCAAGTCGGACGACGTCTCTGGGCGTACCCGTATTTATGAGTCGATTGTAAAAGGAGAGAATCTCCTTAAAGCTGGAACACCCGAGTCCTTCAACGTCTTAATCAAAGAGATGCAAGGCCTCGCGCTAGATGTACGTCCTTTAACCGTGGAAGAAGAATAAGGAGATTTGTGAATGTTTGAAGACGATTCACGAGAAAACCAGTTTGACAAACTAAAAATCGGTATCGCATCAGATACTGTGATCCGCGATAAATGGTCCCGCGGTGAAATTAAAAAACCGGAAACAATCAATTACCGTACCTTCAAGCCTGAAAAGGGCGGACTTTTCTGCGAAAAAATCTTTGGACCCACTAAAGATTGGGAATGTGCATGCGGAAAATACAAAAAGATCAAACATAAAGGTATTGTCTGTGACCGTTGCGGTGTGGAAGTTACGCTGTCCAAAGTACGGCGTGAACGTATGGCGCACATTGAGCTCGCAGTACCTGTAGTGCACATTTGGTTTTTCAAGACTATGCCTTCTCGGATTGGCAACGTATTGGGAATGTCTGCCACAGATTTGGAGAGGGTCATTTACTATGAAGAGTATGTAGTGACCGATCCGGGACAGACTGAGCTCGAAAAGAAGCAACTCTTGAATGACACTGAGTATCGAGATGCAGTGGAAAAATGGGGTAAAGAGGCGTTTACTGCAAAAATGGGCGGCGAAGCAATTTTTGACTTGCTGCGTACAGAAGACTTACCTGCACTCTTGCTCGATCTTAAAGAAAAGCTGCGTCGTACAAAATCGCAACAGGCTCGCATGAAGCTAGCGAAACGTTTGAAAATCGTCGAAGGTTTTGTCTCTTCTACAAATAAGCCTGAATGGCTAGTTTTAAGATCCGTTCCAGTTATTCCACCTGACTTGCGACCTTTGGTTCCACTTGATGGTGGACGCTTTGCGACTTCCGATCTGAATGACCTTTACCGTCGTGTGATCAACCGTAACAATCGTCTAAAGGCGATTTTGCGTCTGAAAACACCAGAGGTGATTGTCCGTAACGAGAAGAGAATGTTACAGGAAGCTGTGGATGCTCTTTTTGATAATGGGCGTCACGGACACCCTGTGATGGGTGCTGGAAATCGTCCATTGAAATCTCTTTCTGAAATGCTCAAAGGGAAAAATGGAAGATTCCGACAAAACCTGCTCGGTAAGCGCGTCGACTATTCTGGCCGATCTGTAATTATTGTAGGTCCCGAATTGAAATTCAATCAATGCGGTTTGCCTAAAGATATGGCTCTTGAATTGTTTGAACCTTTTATCGTGAAGCGATTGAAAGATCTGGGACACGTCTATACTATTCGTTCTGCGAAAAAGATGATCCAACGCGGAGCTGAAGAGGTATGGGATGTACTTGAGGAAATTATTAAAGGCCATCCAGTACTGTTGAACCGTGCGCCTACCTTGCACCGTTTGGGTATCCAAGCCTTTGAACCAGTGTTGATCGAAGGGAAAGCGATCCGTATTCATCCACTTGTCTGCGCCGCTTTCAACGCGGACTTTGACGGTGACCAAATGGCGGTCCACGTTCCTTTATCTGTAGAAGCGCAGTTAGAGGCTAAAGTTTTGATGATGGCTCCAGATAACATCTTCCTGCCTTCTTCAGGTAAGCCTGTAGCGATCCCTTCCAAAGATATGACCTTAGGATTGTATTATCTGATGGCGGACCCTGTCTATTTTCCAGAAGATCACGGTAAACAGACAAAGGTTTTTGCCAATACTGAAGAAGTCCTGCTGGCATTAAGTGCTGCGGAGGGTACACAGATTTTTGAAAAGAAAAACCGTCGCGACGAAGTAGGCCGAGGGTTGCATATCCACGAGAAAATTAAAGTGCGCGTAGAGGGACAAATCATTGAAACTACGCCAGGTCGCGTTCTTTTCAACACCATTGTTCCAAAAGAACTAGGTTTTCAAAACTATAGTATGCCTAGCAAACGCATGAGCGAACTCATCTTGGAATGCTACAAAAAAGTAGGCCTTGAGGCAACTGTCAGATTTTTGGATGCTTTGAAAGACTTAGGTTTTTCTCAAGCAACAAAAGCTGCTGTCTCTATGGGTGTGAAAGATATCCGTATCCCACCTAGCAAGTCTAAAATTATTGAAGAAGCGTACCACAAAGTGGCTGTCGTTAAAAAGCAATATGAAGACGGGATTATCACAAATGGTGAACGAGAATCAAAGACCATTAGTATTTGGACAGAGGTGTCTGACCTGCTTTCTGACGCCCTGTATAAGGAAATCAGCAAAGTCGATAATTCTCGCCACAACCCACTTTTCTTGATGATCGATTCAGGTGCGCGAGGTAATAAATCTCAGCTCAAGCAGTTGGGAGCATTGCGAGGTTTGATGGCAAAGCCAACTGGTGAAATTATTGAATCACCGATTACCTCAAACTTCCGCGAGGGATTAACCGTATTGGAATATTCTATTTCCTCTCACGGTGCGCGTAAAGGTCTTGCCGATACAGCGTTGAAAACAGCCGACTCAGGTTACCTGACACGTCGTCTAGTGGATGTCGCTCAAGATGTGATTGTCACCGAAGCTGATTGTGGAACACTCAACTATATTGAAGTCTCTGCCATTCGTCAGGGACAAGAAGAACTCCTTCCTCTGAAGGATCGCATTTATGGACGTACGGCTGCTGTGGACATCTATCAACCTGGTGACAAGAGCAAGCTTCTTGCAAAGGCAGGTGATATCTTGAATGCGCGTATGGCTGAAGCCATCGATGATGCAGGGATAGAAACTGTACGTATCCGCTCCGCACTGACCTGCGAAAGCCGTCGCGGCATTTGTGCGAAATGCTATGGTCTCAACCTAGCTAACGGACGACCAGTAGGTTTGGGAGAAGCAGTAGGAACGATTGCGGCTCAGTCGATCGGTGAACCTGGAACACAGCTCACGATGAGAACCTTCCACTTAGGGGGTATTGCCGCAGCTACCTTTACACCAGAAATTGTGGCTGAAAGCGAAGGAGTTGCTATTTATCTTGACCTGAGGGTTGTACAGGATCAAGAAGGAAACTGGCTAGTTCTCAATAAGAACGGGACCCTACATATCGTACGCGATGAGGGAAGAACGTTAGATGAGTATAAAAAACTCCTCAGTACCAAATCGATTGAGTCTTTGGAAACCTTCCCGCTTGAGTTGGGAGCAAAAATCCTTGTTGCAGATGGGTCGCACGTCAAAGTTGGCCAAAAGATTGCCGAGATTGAGCTGCATAATATCCCAGTTATTTGCGACCGACCAGGTTATGTCAAATATGAAGACCTGGTGGAAGGGATCTCGACTGAGAAAGAGGTGAACAAACAGACTGGTCTAGTAGAATTGATTGTTAAACAGCACCGTGGCGAACTTCATCCACAGATTGCAATTTATTCTGATGCAGAATTTAAGGAACTTGTCGGAACCTATGCGATTCCAGCAGGTGCTATTCTCTCAGTTGAAGAGAAGCAGCGAGTCTCAGCAGGGATGTTATTGGCTCGTCTCCCACGCGGTGCGATTAAAACAAAGGATATTACCGGCGGTCTGCCCCGAGTTGCAGAGCTCGTTGAAGCACGCAAACCCAAAGATGCGGCTGAAATTGCCAAGATTGACGGGGTTGTGGATTTCAGGGGTGTACAAAAGAACAAACGTATTGTCATTGTGAAGGACGAAAGCACGGGAATGGAAGAAGAGCATTTGATTCCTCTTACCAAACACCTCATCGTCCAAAGAGGTGACCATGTCTTGAAAGGTCAACAACTTACAGATGGTCTTGTGGTTCCCCACGAGATCTTAGAAATTTGTGGTGTGAGAGAACTGCAAAAGTATCTCGTAAATGAAGTGCAAGAGGTCTATCGCTTACAAGGGGTGGATATTAATGACAAGCACATCGAGATCATTGTTAGACAGATGTTGCAGAAGGTACGTGTCATCGACCCAGGTGATACGACTCTACTCTTTGGTGAAGAGGTACACAAAAAGCAATTTTACGAAGAAAACCGCCGTACTCTCGAGGAAGGAGGCAAACCTGCTCAGGCAGCACCTGTACTCCTTGGCATCACCAAAGCTTCTTTGGGAACTCAGTCTTTTATTTCGGCTGCCTCATTCCAAGACACGACTCGTGTGCTCACGGATGCAGCTTGCGCCGGAAAAACAGATTATCTCATGGGCTTTAAGGAAAACGTCATTATGGGTCATATGATTCCTGGCGGAACTGGATTTGACACGCATGCACGAGTCAAACAATTTCTCGACAGGGAAGAAGAGGGCGAACTCATCTTCGACTTTTCTTGATTCATCTAATCTTAACCATTCTATAAAAAGATAAGTAGGAATTCCTACTTATCTTTTTTTCTTATAAATCCAATAATTTTTTTTATAGTTTTTTTAAACCTTAAATTTACTTAACAATAATTTGTTATAATTATTTTTATAATTTAAAGGAGAATAAAATGGTAGACCCTCTCATTAAAACTGCGAATAATGGATATTTTGAGTATGTGAAGCTAAATAAAGATGGGAAATTTTTTGAAAAACAGATCTCTCAGGCAAAAAAAATGCAATTCAGTTCCGGCTTTAAACTTAGCGGAAGCCTCTTACTGATTTTGGCATCTGCCGCTTTAATTGCAGTTTATCTATCTCAAGCGCATGGCTTTTTTTCGTTGCCAAATCAATTCCATGTGATTTCTACATTGGGCGTTTATAATTTTGCAATTGCTGGAGTAAGTTTAGTACTTGGGAGTGGCTTGACCATTTTTTTCTCTCTAAGAATTCATAGGACTAAGCGTATAAATAAAGAATATTTATCTTTGATAAGCGGAAATAAAAATTTTCATGAAGCATTTGACAAAGCTTTTGAATATCAATTCTACGATGCGGAGAATCTTAACCTGTTTGACTTCCGCATAAGGAAAAATAATATACAGCCAAAAGACTATGAAAATCTTGATAAAATGAAGTACAGAATTTTCCCATATGAAAAACTGCTGCCACTTAATAGTATGGATCGCCAATTTGTGATTGTAAGAAAAGAACCGGGAAGAACAATGGATGGCATTTTAACTTGTTCTGAAAAAGTCTCAGAAGAATACAAAGACCAGATTGTTAAATATTTAGAAGCTAAAGGTTATGAAGAACAGCCTCAATAAACTACTTTCTATTGAGATTATTGGCAGCGATGCGGTTCAAGATGTACTTTTCTAGCTGGATCGTATCTGCTGCAAACTTCCGGATCCCTTCTGAAAGTTTTTCTATCGCCATAGCGTTATCACTGACTTGGTAGCGAAAGGCCTTTTCATCTATTTCTAGCTTTTCAAGATCATTTTTTTGGGCACGGCTGGGATCAAGTTTTTTCTGCACTTCACCTTGATCATTAGAAAGCATTTCCAAAAATTTGGGAGCTATGGTGAGAAGATCGCATCCTGCGAGTTGAAGAATTTCATCTACATTACGGAAAGAAGCACCCATGACCTGCGTTTTATGATCAAATTTTTTATAATAATTGTAAATTTCAGTCACATTGAGTACTCCAGGGTCTTTCTCTGGAGAATAGCTTTCTACCTTTTCGTGCACGCAATACCAGTCCAAAATACGCCCTACAAAAGGCGAAATCAACGTGGCTTTAGCTTCTGCACACGCCACTGCTTGGACTAAACTAAACATTAAAGTCATATTGCAGTGGATGCCTTCTTTTTCGAGGATTTTAGCAGCCTGGATACCCTCCCAAGTAGAAGCAAGCTTGATCAATACACGGCTGCGGTCTATTCCAGCAGCTTCATAAAGACCAATAAGGGACGTCGCTTTGTGGATGCTTCCTTCCACATCGTAAGAAAGCCGGGCATCTACTTCTGTGGAAATTCTGCCAGGGACAATCTTTAAGATTTCTATACCGAAATTGACAAAGAGCTTATCCATAATAAAATGCATCATTTGGAACTCAGTCGAGGACTTTTGAATTCCCCAGCGAATCGCCTCGTCAATCAAATATTGGTAGGGTTCCTCTTGAGCAGCTTGATAGATGAGGGATGGATTAGTCGTCGCATCTGTGGGCTCATATTTTTTGATACTATGAATGTCTCCTGTGTCACAAACGACAATCGTCATTTGTTTAAGCTGATCTAATTTGCTGGCCATTGATTCCCCAAAACTTTAAAATAAACCTAAGAGGGTTATATTTATTTATTTGTAACATATTATTTCCTTTCTGACAACTCATAACAAGGAGGGTCACATGAGCTTACTTCCAAGATGGAAATCTCGTTTTCCCACACCGCGTCGAACAAGTGATTTATTTAATTTAGGTAAATTTTTTGAAGAAGCAGAGGGAGAATTAGAGGCATTCTCTTCCTATCCCTCTGGCCTAAGTGTTTCGAGCGATGATAAAAATATCTATATCGAAGCCGCTGTTCCAGGTTTAACAGCAAAAGATATAGAAGTTTCAGTCGATAATAATCATGTTTTATGGATCAAAGGAGAGAAAAAGGAAGAAGAGACCGACAAAAAGAAAAAATTTTACCGTCATAGCCAAACTACCTTTTCTTACTGCATTCCTCTTTGGGAAGAAATTGATACTGCTACTGAACCTGAAGCTCTTTGCAAAGATGGCCTGATGAAGGTGACATTCACTAAAAAGAAAGACAAGCAAGTAGAAGCAAAAAAAATCAAAGTCAAAGAAGAGAAATAAACAAGAAAAAGCTTTGGGTAGATTAGATTCTACCCAAAGTTAATTAATCAGTTGATGATAAGACTCCAGAAACAGACGGCCCTTCATGAGTCGATGGTCTTTCTTTAGAGGATAACGTTTCAGCAGTTGGTGTTTCTTCCCTGGCAGGCGATCCTTTCAAAAGATAGTCCATCCATTGTTGACGGTCAAGGTTTTCAAATGGTCCATTGCGTTTTACATAGGCAATTCTATGCAGTCCTTGATCTGTCATGACCATGTGTACCAATTCATGCACTCCAGTAGGGAATACTTTTTCAAAAAGAATGTCATTATCCTTTTCAATATGCATTTGGTAGAAGACACCTTGATTAAAAACGGCTTCTTGCTTCATCGCTTGCAGAGCATCAGAACCCTTTACAAGATTACGTTCATGGAATTGAATGTTCACTAACTGTGTCCAATTTGCCATGGTTTCATTTTCTGGAATGTAACGCGTTGTAGATTGACCGTTTTTTAGTTCCTTATGGCAACCGACTTTCCAGTGTGAAAGAACTTGTGGAATAGTGATAGAGACAGTTTCCGCCGCATTGGCTCCTATTGATGTAAGAAAAACCAATGCAGTTAAAGCAAATGTATGGAGTAGTTTGTTCATGTTCCCTCCTAAAAATAAATCATTATAGAGGTTTTTTATATTTATTAAAAGTAAATATGTATAGATACGCTATTCATGCATCTATCTAAAAATGCAAGTGAATGTTAGCACAGTTCCTAAACTTGTAACAAAAAATACTCTTGTTCTAAAAAAAATTAAAAGTCTGAGTGGAAACTGTGCTTGAGCGCTTTTTACTCAGAGATGCTGATAAATGTATTTTTTTTGTATTGTTGTTTTTTTTAACTTTGTTACTGTTATTTTCAAATATTTTAGATTAAAAATTTTTTATACTTTCTTTAGTTTATAAAGACACGTTCAAGACTTCAGATGAATTGTCTCAAAAAATTAATGCCATAATTGGCGGCTTACAGGCGCTTGACTATAAAGTATGTGATATACCAAATAAGTTACAAAAGCTAATGTGAAAAGCATAGAAAATTTTTGACAAAGATTTGTTGCATGATCACTAGTCTAAAACGCTCTTGTAGAAGCAATAGGTGTTTTTGAGATTTTGCGTTAATTCATTAATTAGCTCATCATTTAACGTTTGTTTCATTCATTTAATCATCTTAGAAAATTAATTTTTAAGAGTGTGTAACACATTCTAAAAATAAAAAGATTGCAGAGAAAAAAAACTCTGCATTTTTTTTTGCATTTATAGTCAATTAAGTTTGCAATGATAAATTTTCACCACGCCAAAGCTCGAGAGCTTTGGCGCGGTCAAATCGGGAAATTTATAATTTAATCGACTATATGATCGATCAATCGCGAGGCTTTCAAGTAGGTCAAAATTATCATTTAAAATTTAATCGACTGTATTTTCTGCTCTTACAGTAGAACAGGTTGAAAAATTTGCTTATATCTTTGCACTTTTAACTCAGGCTTCAAATTCGCACTGAGGTTAAATAGACTTTTTGCTATAAGGGAGCGAAGTTTAATCTAAGCGAATTTGTCATGCAAACAGGCCATAAATTACAATTTCATTGTCAAGAATGTGAGGCACCTATTTTATTTTCTGTTCTTGACCGTGAACATTTTAGCAGGATTGTTCCTTGCTGCGAATGTGGCAGAAAATATGCCTTTGATGATGAAACGTTACTCAGACATCTTACCCAATTTGAGGCACTTTGCCACCAGATTTATGCTTCAGAAGACATTTTGGGAAGTTCTGCCATCGCAATCGATGTGGGTAAACATCATGTGAAGGTACCTTTCAATATTTTGCTTACACGCTTAAGTTCTGTGCTTGAACTCAATATCAACGGCAAAAAATCAGAGATCTTTTTTAGAGTAGAACCTCTCAAAGATGTTCCTGAAGCACTTAGTCAATAAATTGTACATATTTAACAGCAAAATTATATGGAAGGACCTTTGTTTGAAATCCTTCAAGATAAATGTCTACTGTGCATCTTGACAGAAGGGCTTGAATCAGTTTTTCAGTGGCTTCACTAGGTAAAAGCAGGCGTTGGCCTCCTTCTAATACCACACCGGTAAATTGATACTGTGTACCGGCTATGTAAAAAATGACAGTGTTTGATGGGATGCACATAGAACAGACATTGAGGTAACCTACTATCCCAAAACTACCTCGGAGCAGTTGAATTTCAATGCCATTGAAAGAATTATCTGGGGTGTGCAGCATCTGTGCAGAATTGAATTGCGGGTAATCAGAAAGCGTATTACAGACAACCCAACCTTTCGGTTGGCAGCTTACTACAAGTAGGGAAACGCATAGAGGTAAGAAAAAAAAATTTGGGATGCCTATCTTATCTACCTCAATTTGCATCAACTATATGTTTATTTGGTATTAATGTGATGGAGTGCGTCCATTGTTGGAACTGACAATGATGGCTGCAGCAGTTGCGACTACAGCAATACCTAAACCTATCCAACAAAGACTGATCCCACAATTGGTGGCGCAGACAGGAGCAGGATCGCAAGGATCAGGTTTTTTGCATGGTGGGGGAGCGTTTGACGCTGCGGTAGCAGCTGCAGCAGCAGCTGCTTCAGGATTGGGGAAAGGAGGAAGGGGCGCTCCTGGTGGAATTGCAGCTCCACAAGCCGCACATGGCGGGGGAGGTAGCCCAGCTGCACCAGCTTCCTCGGCTGCTGCGGCTGCATTGCAGCGACAAGGGTAGCAGTTACAATCGGGGCAATATCCATGATCATAGTTTTGATAATCCATGAATGTGTCGCTGGCTTTCAAAGAGGAAAAAGTTGCAGTAAGCAAAATACAGATAAACGTCATGAATGTTCGCATATTAACCTCTAATGCTAGTGCGTATGCACGTGTTCGCTGGAAAGAATGAGGGCTGCGGCTCCAACAATCGCAAGAATAGCTACCCCAATGGCACAAATAGAAACCCCGCAATTTAAACCACAGGCAGGGGCACATGGCGCGCAAGGATCACAAGGGGGATCACAAGGCATGGGTTGACAGCATGAAGGAGCAGAGCAGCAGGGAGCAGGACCACAACCTCCAGAAGATCCGCAGTTACAGGGATTTACACCACATCTTGGGCAGCTTCCTGCGTAACTTTGAAAATTTAAATTGTGTGAGTTGGCTGTAGCGGAGCTACAGTTGACAAATACCATTAGAAAGACGGTAAGTAGAGCAATTATTTTTCTCATATTGAGTCTAATAGATAACAAATACTTCATTTAGTATGCAATATTTTTGAGGGGATGGTAAACGATTGGATGGCTTTAAATACTGATGTGGAAAGAATGCTATATTCATTTTTCAAACAAGTTGCGGTAATGACATAAGCTTCTCCATCCTGAATGAGCATAGCTTGTACAAAACGCACAGGTCCCCATTGAGTCGTACGATCGATTTGCAAAAGTTCGGCAGGTCCAGAGGATGTCATAAATTTTCCTAAGAGCATACAGCGTGTCCCTGCCTGTCCTTCATGGTAAGATTTGGCTACTTGGACATATTGACTTATAGGAAGACCAGTCTCTTCTTGGGCGATATTGAGTGATGGAGTAAAACGATTGTTTGCGATGGTTTTGCCTACATAGATTTCTTTTATTTTTTTGGGGAGTTGTTCTGGATCATTAATACAATCCCACCCTTTTGGAGGCTGCAGGATATACTTGATTTCTCCATAAAGGGAAAAAACCACGCTGGATAGCATCAGAAAAGAAAGAATGATAACTCTATTCATAGCGCCATTAAACTCCTTGATTTTTAAAGCTTACTTTGACAAGCTTCCGCTCTTCCTAGGAGTTTGCTCATGAAAGCAACTCAACTCTGCTGAGTTTTTGAGTTCACTCCTAAAAGTCTGTTTCAGAATTTAAGATAACGTGCTATTTTTTCGTAGTAAAGAAGAGCATTTCGCAACTCAGTAGGGGTCCAGAATAATGGAGAATTTAGATACAGGCAAAGATAAAATTAAAAAGATCTGCGAGATTTTAAAAAATGAATCGCTACAACCTGCCAAGGAGGAAGCGCAAAAGATTTTAGAAGTTGCAGAGCAAGAAGCACGAAATATCATTCGCGATGCTGAAGCAAAAGCTGACAGCATTTTGCAGGCCTCCAAAGCGAAAGCGACGAAAGAACGCGAGCTCTTTGACAATTCTATTCGACAGGCTTTCCAGCAAGGAGTAGAATCATTACGACAAGAAATAGACAACAAACTTTTTAATAAGGAACTCACTCATTGGGTCAACTCTCAAACAGCAGAGCCACATTTGGCAGCCCAGTTGATCACAGCTCTTGTCAATGCACTTGAAAAGGAGGGGACCAGCGCCGATTTTTCAGCTCTTGTTCCTTCAACAGTCCCTCCAGAAAAAGTGAATACTCTTTTGTTGAAGCATGTTTTAGAAAAACTCAGAGAAAAATCTGTTGTTGTCGGAGATTTCTTAGGAGGCGTACAGTTAAAGCTGCATGACAAAAAAATGACGCTTGATTTGAGTGATGCAGCCTTGAAAGAATTAATTGGACGCTATGTCCGTAAAGATTTCAGAGAGATTTTATTTAGGCATAATGACTGAATATTATTTTCTGGCGAGTTTGCTTCCACCTTTGGAGATCGGGCACGTACCATCTCTTGGGTTCCCAGAACTCAAGACGCTTTTAGACACGAACCTGACAAAAAGTGACAAAAGGGTGGTGCGTGGTTTTTTATCGATGATCGATATAGAAAATTTTCGCGCTTTGTGGGCGAATGAACCAATGGATGCACGAGGCAACTATACTAAGGCGCAGTTAGTTCAAGCGCTGATGGATCAATGCTGGCCTAATGGTGAAAACTTTCCCTATTATTTGTCAGATTATTTGACGAAATACACAACTGATACAGAGCGTCTTCAACATTTTCCCCTTTTAATGTCTGATTTCTTTAATGATAAAATTGAAAATGAATCGGGTTTTTTACACGATTTTTTTGCTTTCCAAAGGGATATGCGCCTGGTGATCGTCGGTTTTCGTGCAAAAAAGTTAGGAAAAGATGTCGTAGAAGAGCTACAGTATGAAGATCCTACTGATCCTATCGTAGCACAGATTTTAGCACAAAAAGATGTGCCCAGCTATGAACCTCCTTTTGAATATAAAGAGTTGAAGCCGATTTTTGATGAATTTTCAGATTCGCCATTAGAATTACATCGTGCACTTTATGAGTATCAATTTAACCATATTATTGAGCTTTGGGGGGGGGAACTCTTTTCCCTAGAACGCATCTTGCACTACATGGCACGCCTTCTACTTGTAGAGCGCTGGTTAGAATTGGATGTCCAAAAAGGAATTAAAGTTGTCGACACTATCGAAAAGGAAATCGTTTCATGAATCAAGAGTTAATGCCATCTATCTTAAATAATCTGTTGTGTAGACAACGTCAAAGCCCCGGGCTCGAATGATTGCAAAGTGGGTAGTATTGGATTAATACTACCTACTTTGCGATCATTCAATCGCGGGAGCTTTCGCTGTCGCCTAAACGTCAGGTTATTTATGATAGATGGTATGAAGCATGCAACTGGCAAGGTAGTGAGGGGCTTTGGCAACCTCCTTCAAGTCAAATTTGAAGGAAATGTCCGCCAAGGCGAAGTAGCCTTTGTCGATCTAGAAGGCACTCAGCTGAAAGCTGAAGTCATTGAAGTAGCCGGTGATGAAGTGAAATTGCAGGTCTATGAAGATACAAGAGGTATCAAACTCAATACACCTGTCATCTTCACAGGAGACCTTCTTGAAGCTGAACTGGGACCAGGTCTTTTGAAAGCCATTTTTGATGGCCTCCAAAATCGTCTAGAAGTCATCGCTGAGCAAGCAGGTTATTATCTACCCCGTGGCATTTATGTTCCTGCTATTGATAGAGAAGCCGAATGGGACTATCTGCCTTTTGCCAAAGTAGGTGATATTTTGGAGAGAGGGGATACACTTGGAACTACTGTGGAAGGTCGTTTTGAGCATCATATTATGGTACCCTTTTCCCACTATGGAAAAGTCACACTCACTTGGACCATTTCGCCTGGTAAGTATACGGTGGATACAGTAGTTGCTCGTGGTAAAACAGAACAGGGGCGCGAAGTTGCCTTTACCATGGTGCAGAAATGGCCGATCAAAATGGCCCTTTTTCAGGGAACTAAGGTGAAACCCTCTCGTGTGATGGATACGGGTCTACGTACTTTGGATACGCAGAACCCTATTATGAAAGGGGGAACATTCTGTACTCCTGGTCCTTTTGGTGCAGGTAAAACTGTGATTCAACACCATCTTTCTAAATATGCAGCAATTGATATCGTAGTCCTTACTGCCTGTGGTGAGCGTGCAGGGGAAGTTGTGGAAATCTTACGAGAATTTCCTGAATTGATCGACCCCCACACAGGAAAGCCACTCATTACACGCACATGCATTATCTGCAACACCTCTTCCATGCCGGTGGCTGCAAGAGAATCTTCGATTTATATGGGGATGACTATTGCAGAATATTACCGACAGATGGGGCTAGATGTTCTCCTACTGGCAGACTCCACATCACGTTGGGCTCAGGCTTTAAGGGAAATGTCGGGACGACTTGAAGAGATTCCAGGTGAAGAAGCATTTCCAGCCTATTTAGCCTCGCGTATCGCATCTTTTTATGAAAGAGGCGGAAATGTCCAGCTGAAAAATGGCAAACAAGGTTCAGTGACCATATGTGGTGCTGTTTCACCCGCAGGAGGCAGTTTTGAAGAACCTGTCACACAGGCTACATTAGCCGTTGTCGGTGCATTTTGCGCCCTTTCTCGTGCGCGCTCTGATGCACGGCGTTATCCTGCCATCGACCAGTTGATTTCTTGGTCAAAGTATGTGGATAACGTGGCCAGGCAGCTAGAAAGCGAGGTGCCTGGATGGGGTGAGATGGTCAGAAGAGCCGGTGAATTTTTACGGAAAGGGGATGAGATCGGCAAACGCATGGAAGTCGTCGGAGAGGAAGGTACCTCTCTTTCCGATCTGATCATTCATTTGAAGGCAGAGCTCTATGATTTTTGCTATTTACAGCAGAATGCCTTTGATAAGGTTGATGCCTATTGTCCTTTAGAGCGCCAAATTCCTTTGTTCCGTTTGATTAATCACATTTTTGAGACCACTTTTGATTTTCCTTCACGGGACAAGGCGCGTGAATTTTTTCTGACTCTTCAGGGTAAGATTAAATCATTAAATTCAATTCCTTTTGAATCAGATAGTTATAAGCAGTCGCTCACAGTAATTCAAGAAACGATCGAATCGGCAAGAAAAATATGAAGAAAGTTTACGATAGAATCAACGACATGCGCGGCAACTTGGTCACTGTGACGGCCGAGGGAGTGAGCCTAGGCGAGCTTGCCCGTATCGAAAGAAAAGATGGCATGTCAACTTATGCCTCTGTCCTGCGTTTTGAAGGGGATCAAGTAACGCTTCAAGTCTTTGGCGGAACTCGGGGGATTTCGACTGGGGATCATGTTGTCTTTTTGAGAAGGCAAATGGAAGCTACCTTTGGAGATGCTCTCTTAGGTAGACGCCTCAGTGGTGCAGGCATTCCCATCGATGGGGGGCCACAGATTTATGGTGAGGCGGTCCCTATTGGACAGCCCTCTTTCAACCCTGTGCGCCGCATCATTCCCCGTCAAATGGTGCGGACCAATATTCCAATGATTGATGTCTTCAATTGTCTAGTGAAATCTCAAAAAATCCCTATTTTTTCTGTCGCAGGTGAGCCCTACAACCAATTGTTGATGCGTATCGCCAATCAGACAGATGCTGAAGTAGTTGTAATCGCAGGGATGGGTCTCACTTTTGCTGATTACCAAGCCTTTATTGATAATGCTGAAGAGGCTGGTTCAGCGCAAAAGACAGTGATGTTCATCCACCGTGCAACTGATCCTGCGGTAGAATGCCTTCTTGCCCCAGATATGGCGCTCGCTTGTGCAGAAAAATTTGCTACGGCTGGAAAAGATGTCCTTGTTCTTTTGACTGATATGACAGCCTTTGCTGATGCAATCAAGGAAATCTCTATTACCATGGATCAGGTACCTTCTAACCGTGGGTATCCAGGTTCTCTTTATTCTGATCTGGCTGCTCGTTATGAAAAAGCAGTGGACATTGAAGGAAGTGGCTCGATTACGTTAATCAGTGTCACGACGATGCCCGGAGATGATGTTACCCATCCTATTCCTGATAACACAGGCTACATCACAGAGGGACAATTTTATCTTCATGGGGGCTCTATCGATCCTTTTGGATCATTATCTCGCTTAAAACAACAAGTCATTGGGAAAGTGACGCGAGAAGATCATGGCGATATTGCAAATGGCCTGATTCGACTTTATGCAGATTCCAAGAAAGCGAAAGAAAGGCAGTCGATGGGATTTAAAATTTCCCGTTGGGACGAAAAATTACTCAGTTTTTCCTCGCTTTTTGAAGAACATATGATGGATCTCGCTGTAAACATCTCTCTTGAAGAAGCTTTGGATTTAGGCTGGCGTCTACTTTCAGAATGCTTTCAGAGACATGAGGTGGGGATCAAACATTCTTTGATAGAAAAATATTGGCCAGGATAAAGGATGGCAGAAGTCAAACTGACGAAAACTGAGCTCAGAACTCAACAGGTTCGCTTGTCACAGCTGAAAAAGTATTTGCCAACTTTGCAGTTGAAAAAAGCCATGCTACAAGCAGAAGTCAATGAGGTGCGCCTTGAAATCCAAAGCTTAGAAGAAGCCTTTCATGAAACTAGGCTTGTTGTTTCGCATAACAGTAGTTTGCTGAGCGAGCCGATCGGCCTTAACTTGACGACAGCAGCAAAGATTGAGCATATTGAAAAAAAGTATGAAAACATTGCAGGCGTTGATGTTCCGCAATTTGAGCGAGCAATCTTTATTCCTTTTGATTATCCTCTTTTTACTACACCTACCTGGCTTGACTCTGTGATTGCTGATTTGCGTAAAATGGCCATAGCACGGGCCAAAATTTTGGTCGCACAAGAAAAAAAATCAGCTCTAGAGAAAGAACTCAGAGAAGTCTCCATTCGTGTGAACCTTTTTGAAAAAAATTTGATCCCACGAGCGACTCAAAATATTAAAAGGATCAAAGTATTTTTAGGTGACCAGGAATTAGCAGCTGTAGGCCAAGCCAAGGTCGCGAAAGCAAAAATCGAAATGCGTAAGCAACAGAAAAAGAAACAAGGCTTCCATGAGAGTTGATGTTAAAAAATATCTGGTCATTGGCCCTGAAAGCGTACGCGATGTATTTTTCAAGCGTAGCCAGGAGCTTGGAATCATGGAATACATTCGTAAGGCTCCTGCTCCTCTGGAAAAACCGGTAGAAGTGCAGAATTTTATTGACGCCCTCCATGTACTTAGGCAAATGGTACCCGTCCGGCAAGAACCCGCAGATGATTATCGTTCTGCAAATGTTTTAGCTCGTCATGTTGTAGAGCGTGGTCATGAGTTAGAACATCTCCGTGAGCGTAATCGCATCATTGAAAAAGAAATTTCACGCATCGAAATTTTTGGTGATTTTTCTCCACATGAATTACTTGAACTCGAGCAGCAGACGGGCAGAGTCTTTCAGTTTTTTTTCAGGAAGAAGAACAAAGAAAGTGAAGCCCCTTTGCGTCCTGAGGTCATTTATGTAGGTAGTGCCTATGGGTTAGATTATTTTGTCTCCATCAATAAAGAAAAAACATCTTATGATGGATTAATTGAGATGCATATTGATCGCTCTTTGGGAGATTGGAAACAAGAGTTAGCCCAAAACAATCGTCAAATCGATATGTACGAAACGGAGCTTGCTACATTAGCCCACAAAAAAAGGTTACTCAAGCAAGGTCTCATCAATACCCTGAATCGGCATAACTTGGAAGATTCTAAAGGACGAGTGGAAAGTCTTCTAGAAGGTGAGATTTTTTCTGTAGAAGGCTGGATTCCAAAAAATCGTATCCAAAACTTGCAGACACTGGCATCTGAATTAAATCTATATGTAGAACCTATTGCTGTAGAAGCAGAAGATCGGATTCCCACCCATCTTGAAAATAGCGGTGCAGGTCGACTAGGTGAGGATTTGATCGGTATTTATGATACTCCGTCGACAAGCGACCGTGATCCTTCCCTTTGGGTTTATCTGGCATTTGGTCTATTTTTCTCCATGATTGTAGCAGATGCTGGATATGGATTACTCATACTCGGTATTTCTCTCTGGCTTTATTTTAAGTATGGACGAAAAAAAGGGGGCTTTGTTCGACGCTTTACGCAACTGTCTATTTCACTTTCTATCGGATGCATTATCTGGGGCATCTTAGTCACTTCCTTTTTCGGGATTGAATTCGGTGAAAATAGTAAGATTCGCGATTTTTCTATTATCAATTGGATGATAGAAAAAAAGGCTGAGTACTTTTTGGAGAAGAAACCCACCTCTTATAACGCTCTTGTCAAAGAATTCCCTCAGCTCAAAAGTGCACATACGTCGACTGAGTTATTACGGGGAGTTAAAAATGACCAAGAGGGAATGAACAAATATGTTGTCTATAATAATTTCCAGGGCAATGTGATGATGGAGCTGGTTATCTTTATTGGCACAATCCATATCATGCTTTCATTTTTACGTTACGTAGACAAAAACTGGGCCGGCATCGGTTGGGTCATTTTTATGATAGGAGCCTATCTCTATTTTCCTTCTATCCTAGGGGCTGTTTCACTCATCCATTATATTTTTCATGTCCCTTATGAATTCGGCACGCTACTTGGCAAGTATCTTGTCTATGCAGGGTTGGGGATTGCCGTTATCTTAGCTATTTTGCAACGTAGATTGGCAGGTTTGGCGGAGGTCATGCATGTGATTCAAGTGTTTGCTGATGTGATGTCCTATTTGCGTATCTATGCGTTGTCGCTTGCTGGCTTAATCATGGCTAGTACTTTTAATAGAATTGCATTTTCGGTGCCTTTTTACATTGGCTTTTTGATCATTCTTGCCGGTCATTCTCTCAATTTTACCTTAGCCTTGATGGGTGGGGTGATTCACGGCTTGCGTCTTAATTTTATTGAATGGTATCACTATAGCTTCGAAGGCGGCGGGAAAAAATTTAATCCACTTTCCTTATTAAAAATAGATTAGGAGTAGATCAATAATGAGTTTTGATGTAATCGGGCCAGCTCTGGTATTAGGATTAGCGATGGTCGGCAGCTCGTTTGGTTGCGGGATCGCTGGAATGGCGTCGCACGCGGTCATGGCGCGTATTGATGAAGGTCACGGAAAATTGATTGGGATGTCTGCGATGCCCTCTTCTCAGGCTATCTACGGGTTTATCTTGATGATCCTTATGAATGCAGCTATTAAAGATGGCAGGCTCTCCGCATTGGGTGGAATTGGTATTGGCTTTTCTGTGGGATTGGCCCTTCTTTTCTCCTCCATTTGGCAAGGGAAATGCTGCGCGACAGGGATTCAAGCATCAGCGAAACAACCCGCTGTTTATGGAAAATGCTTTGCAGCCATCGGGATTGTGGAGTCTTTTTCTCTCTTCTCCTTTGTGTTCGCCCTTCTTCTTTTTTAAATCTGGGTTGTATCCACAATCTCTTTTAAATTACCCAAATTTTTTCTATCAGCTCGAAGAAAGCTCTTTAGAGCTTTCCGAGGGCTGATAGAAAAAAGATGTGTGTTTTCAAATGATTGTGGGCGAATTTAATCGACTATAATATTGATTGATTCCATTACTTTTGGATTATTTTTTAAAAACAATGATGCTCTCGCATAGTATGAGCGATGCTGGCGACCTTTTCTAAAACAGACCTCGATTGACTTTGTAAGTCAATCTTCGACCTGTTTTAAAAAATCTCATCTCCTCACTCATCCTCTACGAGAGGTTGTTCGCATAACCCAGGTTTTAAATGAAAAAAATTCTCATTTTTGCGATGGCTTTGTTCATATCAGCCTGCCATCGCCTTCCTGTGACCTGTCGTTCTGAGTATCTCTACCCTGACTATCTTGCCAGTCAACAAATCAATACGCCTGATCCTGCAAGGGACTGTTTTCTGGGACAGAAAATCGTTGTTTCATGGAATATTCCCAAACGATGGCTCCAAAAGCCAGTGACACTCCTTCTCCATGTCCGTTATGGAACCCGAGAAGTAGAAACTTTTTCACAGATCTTGGAGAGACCTTCTGGTTGGTGGGAGTATACTCTACTCAATACAGAATATACCAATAAATGTGGGATTGTCTCCTTTCAGGCAGAACTGGTTCAACAAGGTAGGATTCTGAGTCAATGGAACCATTTTTTATGGGTTGATATTCTGGAAATCACTCAAACTTAATTATATATTAATTTTTTTATGATAAACTTATGTGATGGCTAAGGTGAATTCAATTCAATCATCACTAGGTGAGCTTTGTTTAAAGGGTGTTAAAAGACATGCGTGTTCACTCACAATTTTAGTGATGGGCACGCTTTTTCTGCTATCTAGTGTAGTTGACAATCGTTTTTTTGGCCTAAACGTCATTATAACCTCTGAACTTATGAGTCTTAGTTCTATTTGTACATTGATAAGCTTACTCTTATTTGCTTGCAAAAAAACTACTCAGCCTAAAATTGAGAGCGTGTCTGTAAAACATTTGAGTTCAGAGGATCTAGACCTAGACTTTGAAGTTGATCTTGTTGCGGAAGCGGAAGAACTTACTGAACAGCAAATAAAAGAAGTCTTAAAAATTCGTTAATAGTCTTGATCTTGATGTTGGAGACGTTCGTGTGCGGTGAGGATGAGCCTTTCCGTTGACTCCCAGTCTAGACAAGGATCTGTAACAGAAACGCCATATTTAAGCGGAAAGAGAAGCTCTTGTGAGCCGCCTTCTAGATGGCTTTCTAACATCATCCCAGCAAGCGACGAATTTCCTTGGACGAGCTGGTCGACTAAGGATTCGAATACATTGATTTGTTGAAGAGGTTTTTTGCCACAATTATCATGAGAGCAATCGACAACCAATCGATCCCGCACTTTTGCCTGCCTACATTTTTGAACAACAGCTGACATAGATTCATTGCGATAATTAGGACCTGAAAGGCCTCCTCTCAAAACAACATGACAAAGTGAATTTCCTTCGGCTTGAATTCTGGTCATCTGTCCTGAAGAGGTAAGCCCTAAATACACATGAGGTGCGGCTGCTGCCAAAATGCCCTGAATGGGTTGATCGATATTCCCATCCACACTATTTTTAAAACCAATAGGCAGGGTCAAGCTAGCAGCTAATTGTCGATGTGGTGGAGAGGCACATGTTCGTGCACCTACACATCCCCAAGTCAAAAAATCTACATAATAATGGATGGTATTGATTTCTAGGAGCTCAGAACCTGTTGGGATATGCATTTCTGTGAGTTCTGCAAGCAACTGTCGAGTCAGACGTGCTCCTTTAGCAAGATTATAAGACCCATCCAAATCTGGATCATAAAGCATACCCTTCCAACCCAGAATCGTTCGTGATTTTTCAAAATAAGTGCGCATAATCATAAAAAAGTGATCAGAGACTCGTTCTGAAAGCTTACGGAAGCGCTCGGCATATTCAAGTGCTGAGGAAAGGTCATGAATGGAGCAAGGCCCGACGATTAAAAGACGACGCGAATCCCAACCATTTAAGATCGATTCTACTGCCTCTCGAGAACGTAGGACAAAAGAAGCAGCCGCCTGAGTAAGAGGAAAATCTTTCTGAAGCTCTTCTGGTGTAGGCAGTGAAGATAAGCTTGTGGAAGGTTCAAAAGATACCATTGTCATAGGGAATTCACCATAGAGTGTGTTCAAAAACTTTGCAATAGTGCTTTTTACATTTTGCTACACATATTTGCTAACCCAATCTGTACGCTTTGAAAGCGATCATGTGGCATCTTAGTCTTGCTAGATGTGTAACCTCTGGAAAATAGAAAAAAAGTTCTAAGAATAAGTAACAGACCTAATAGTTGTAAGGTTTAAAAAATTAGATATGGATGTTTCGGTAAAAGATACTCTTAACAAATAGTGAGTTTTCCTGTATAACACCTCATACGCTATGGAAACATTGATTTTTTGGCTGACTAAAATTGATTTATGGGTTTGGCAACCACTCTTTGTGGTGCTTGTCGGGACAGGCCTATACCTGACCTACAAGTTGCGCGGCCTTCAATTTAGAAAACTCTATTATTCCCTTAAACTGGCGTTTACGCGCCATGATGATGATGCGGAAGGGGATATTTCACACTTCCAAGCTCTAATGACTGCTTTAGCAGCTACAATTGGCATTGGTAACATTGCTGGTGTAGCGACTGCAATGGCTACTGGGGGAGTAGGGGCTCTGTTTTGGTTATGGGTCACTGCCCTGATCGGTATGGCCACAAAATATGGGGAAGCCATTCTTGCCATTCGCTATCGTATTCAAGATGATAGAGGAGAAATGGCAGGCGGGCCTATGTACTACATAGAGCGTGGCTTGGGATGGAAGTGGCTAGCCATAGGTTTCGCTTTTTTTGGTTGTATTACTGCGCTGTTCACAGGTAATTTAGTGCAATCCAATTCCATTGCATCTGCAGTCCAAAATACATTCCAGTTAAATGAATGGATCACTGGGATTGTTTTAGCTTTCTTCACAGGGTTGGTGTTAATTGGCGGCATTAAGTCCATTGGTGGTGTCACTTCCTATCTAGTGCCCTTTATGGCTCTTTTTTATATTATAGGGAGCCTTGTCATTCTGGTTTTGCGTGCAGATGCTATTCCTGAGGCGATTGCTCACATTTTTTCAACGGCATTTACAGGACAAGCGGCCATTGGTGGCTTCGCCGGCTCAACCATCATGCTTGCTATTCAAATGGGCGTGGCGCGAGGAGTCTTCTCTAATGAATCAGGACTAGGGAGTGCTCCCATTGCAGCAGCAGCAGCCAAAACCGATTTGCCTGGAAGACAAGCGTTGGTTTCGATGACGGGGGCGTTTCTATCTACAGTCGTCTGTACATTTACAGGCCTTGCCATTGCCGTAACTGATGTGATTGGCTCATTGGGATCTCAGGGAAAAGCCTTAACAGGTGCACCTCTGACAATTTCTGCCTTCAATTCAGCAATGCCCTATGTGGGCGGCCTCATTGTTGTAGTGGGCAGCATTCTCTTCGGCTACTCTACGATTATAGGGTGGGCTTATTATGGTGAAAAGTGTTGTGAATATCTATTCGGTACTAAGGCAATTTTCTTTTATAGAATGATATTCACGGTTTTTGTTTTGTTAGGAGTAGCGATTCCTATTGAAATGGTCTGGACGCTTGCGGACATTGCCAATGCTTTTATGGCGCTGCCTAATTTGATAGGTATAGTTGCTTTAGCAGGAGTGGTTGCCCAACAAACCAACATTTTTTTTGAGAAAGTCAAGCGAGAAGAATTAGGCAGCCTTCCCAATTCGTAAAATCCAAAGAAACTTACACTAGGTTACGCTCACACCTGGCACTTCAATATTTGCATTGACAGGTAGTGCTGTACTCATAGTGGCTGGGTTGCCCGCCAAAAGATTGCGGATGCCGATACATCCCTCACTTCTCACGGCATGGTAGGTGATCCGGCAACAAGGCATACATCGAACGGCAACTAATGCTAGGATCTGTGCTGCTCCTGCACCAATTACCCATCCAGCACCTGCCATTGGAATGATTCCATAGCTTGCTAAAGAGCCAATGACGCAGAGGATAATGCCGACAGCTAAATCTGCCCAACGTGTATATTGCGAGATATAAGCCGCTTTATCCCAAATTTTGGGATGCCTTTCTGTAGACCGAAGTACTCCCATATTGACTAAAGAAAACATAAAACCCCAAGTTATCTTCCTGCGATCCCGGCTTCTCTTTTGAAAAATAAAAAAATAAATTGTTAGGAGTAGCTCACCAGGTGTCACAGAGTGACATGTTACATTTATTATAAAATGTGATAATTAAGTTTATATTAAGAAATAACTTTTCACACCCATGTCAAGTCTTAAGTTAAGAACTTAAAACTCTAATCTTTTCGACTATGGTTTCTAGTTGCTTTTCGGCTTCAGTGAGAGCTAACGTTTGTTTTTTCACTAAATCAGGGTGCGCTTTTTCATGAAATTCAGGATTAGCAAGCAAGATTCTTAGTTTTTCAACAGCCTGATTGCTTTTTTCGCGCTCTTTTTCTAGGCGTACTATTTCTTTCTTAGCCAGCTCATCAGGGAGTGGCACTACGATCTTTAAGGAGCCTACAAGTGCTGTCGCACTTATCCCACAAAGAGGAGGTTTATCTGTTACCAGGATTTTCCCCGTTTTTATGAGAGCGCGCAAAATATCTGGGTCTTCCTGAAAATCGCCAATCAAATAGATATCGGTGGGCAGATGAGGAGGGATGTTCATTTCACCTCGGATATTACGAATAGAGTAGACAATCTGTTCAAGAAGAGCAAAACGCTCCTCTATCTGGGGATGAATATCTGATGCTCTGATTACAGTAGGGTAGGGCGCTATGACACATGCTTCAGCCGACAGGGCTTCGATAGTGACATGCGTGTATGGGTCTATCTTATCCTGAATCGTGCACTCAGAGAAACGTTTTTTAAGCAGCTGAAAGAGTTCCTCCGTAATAAAGGGAGCCATAGGATGTAGTAGCCTGACCATATTGCATAAAATAATCACAAGTAGTTTTTGCTTATTTTTTCTAATGGCAATGGTCCCTGCTTTTTGAAAAAGGTAAGGTTTGGCGATCTCTACATAGTAGGCGCAAAATTCTTTCCAGAAAAAATCATAGGCAAGCGAGGCTGCCTGGTCGAAAGCGTAATAAGTCAAATGGCTGTTAGTTTCTTCATTGATACGGTTGAGCGCAGAAAGAATCCAACGATCTTCCAAGGCCAATAAAGATTCATCGAGGCCTGAAGAGAGTTCATCTGACGTTAACCCTTCCAAGTTCATGAAGACAAAGCGCGCACCATTCCATATTTTATTAGCGAAATTTTTAAATTCTTCAAACCTGCGCCTATCAAGGTCAATTTGCGGTGTCTGATTGGCACACGAGCAGAGTGACATGCGGACAGCATCAGTCCCATATTCTGAAATCATCTCTAAAGGATCAATGACATTACCTTTAGATTTAGAAAGCTTTTCCCATTTGGAATGGACTCCTGCGGACAAAGGCTTACCCAAATCATATTCTCTTTTTTCTTCTGCGGAGAGATAAGCGATAGTGCCATCTTTGTTTTTTCTCCAGTAGGATTTTCCATAAATCAAACCGTGCAGAAAGGTCTGTGGAAAAGGAACCTTATCTAAGGTATATTCACCCATTAAAATCATGCGAGCCACCCAAAAGAAGAGAATATCATGTCCTGTAACTAGCACACTTGTGGGATAAAATTTTTGCAGGTCCTGAGTGCGTTCAGGCCATCCTAAAGTACTAAAAGGCCAAAGAGCGGAAGAAAACCAGGTATCTAAAACATCAGGATCTTGTTCCCACAAATCGGGTTCGGCTGCTACTTCTGGAGGTAAGCCCTCACCTGCATAACAGAGCATCTGTTCGGGTTGGTCTTTTCTATACCATACTGGAATTCTATGTCCCCACCAAAGTTGACGGCTGATGCACCAATCTCTCAAATTATCCACCCAATGGAAATAAGTGGTTTCCCAGGTCTTTGGCAAAATTTTTACCTTTCCCTGATGCACTGCTTCTTGGAGTTTTGGAGTGAACGGCTTCATTTTGACGAACCACTGCTTTGATAGATAGGGCTCAATCACTGCTTTTGAGCGATAAGAGACACCCACACGCAAAGTATGTCTTTCTATTTTTTCTAGAAGTCCCAGTGCCTCCATATGTTTAACGACGGCTTCCCTAGCCTCTTCACGAGCCATTCCTTTGAAGGGCCCGCCATTCTCGTTAATATGCCCATCGGGCGTCAAAACATTGATAAAGGGTAAGTGATGTTCAAGACCCATGCGGTAATCATTGGCATCATGGGCTGGAGTGATTTTTACTGCACCGCTTCCAAATTCAGGATCGATATGATGATCAGCAATGATGGGAATTTCTCTTCCTAAAATAGGCAAGCGTACCTTTTTGCCAATGAGATGTTGGTAGCGAGGATCTTTTGGAGAGACTGCAACAGCCGTATCACCTAAAAGAGTTTCGGGTCGTGTAGTGGCAATGTGGAGATAGTCTGAACCATCAGACAAATGGTATTTGAAATACCATAGATAAGAATCACGTTCCTCATATTCGACTTCATCATCTGCTAGGGCCGTTTGTGTCACTGGATCCCAGTTGACGAGGTAATTGCCGCGATAAATGATCCCTTCATCAAAGAGTCTTTTAAAAACAGTTTTAACAGCACGGTTGCACCCTGCATCCATAGTGAAATGCAGTCTAGACCAATCACAAGAGCACCCTAATTTTTTAAGCTGCGAAAGAATGGTTGTTTCGCTCTTTTCTTTCCAATCCCAGACATGTTGTAAAAATTCTTCTCTATTATACTCCTTTCTTCGCTTACCTTCAGTGCGCAACAAATGTCTTTCCACAACAGTTTGGGTAGCAATGCCTGCGTGATCAGTGCCAGGTACCCAGAGGGTTTCGAAGTTACTCATGCGTTTCCATCGGATCAAAACATCTTGTAATGTATTGACAAGGGCGTGGCCCATATGGAGTACCCCTGTGACATTAGGAGGAGGGATGACAATGGAATAGGCTGGTTTTTTTGATGTCGCACTGGCTTTAAAAAAATTTCCTTCTTCCCAAAAAGTATACCATTTACCGTCCGTGATTTTGGGATCATAAGCCTTGGGCAGTTCAAACGCCTCGTTTTCCATAAGGTGCTCCATTAAAAAAGGCCGCAGTATAACGCAACGGCCAAAAGGAAGCACGCCCTTTGAAAAAATCGAAAATACTTACGGTCTTGACTCTTTAAAACCCCAATTTTAATTCGAGAAAGACAAAACATTTTTTTAAAAATTAAATCTAATAAATTTGTATATTTTAATTTATTTTTTTTGTTAAAATATTTAAAAAACAATAAAAATAGGTGATTATGTTTACTATTACTTCAGCTTGTTGTTGTGGAGTAAATGATCAGAGAGATAAACTCATAGCAAGAGCAAAAAAAACTATCATTGCGGATGCCGCTTTAACACTTATTTTTGGCATTCTTGCTTTTCTTGGGCTAAGCGGGATCCTACCTTTAGCTGTTGGGATCACATTCTGCGTAATAGCCATTGTGCAGGGCATACCAGCTTCTATAATGGCGAAAGGAATCCTACAAAAAAATCCCTATCCAATGGACAATAGAGTAGACAATTTTTGGTAAAGAGTTCAGTACGGCACCTCTGCAAAAATAAAAGTTGAAACTTTCAAGTGGATCCGACCATTACCAAAAAACATATAGTTACTTTTTTAATAAGTTTTCGTAACTAAACGCAGTCAGTAACAAGCCATCTACAGGCGCATTTGTTTTGAGCGCTTTGATTAATTTCTCTTTAGTGAAGAGTTCAGTATCGATAAATTCTGCATGTTCGAGTTCTTGTGGTCTCGAAATGACTGCCTCGTAAGCTCTGACATAGAGTACCTTTTGTGTGCATACCCCAGGAAAGGGAAAGGCTTCTCCCATGAATTCAAAGTGCGAGGCAGTAAACCCAGTTTCTTCTAGCAACTCCCTAGCTGCACACTGTTCAGCTGTTTCGCCTGCCTCCAAAATCCCCCCAGGACAGCTCAAAACAATTTGTTTTACTGAGTGACGGTATTCCCAGTTCAAGACGTAAAGATTTTGAGCGGTTGTAGCTAACACCATCACAGCGTAATCAGGACATTGTAGTGTATAATAGGTATAGTCGGGTTGATGGGGAATGCGGAGCTTTTCTTTTTTAAGTTGAAAAAAAGATTCCTCAGCCAAGATATGCGTGTCGATGACTTGTGGAAGTTCATTTAGCTTTTTGGCGTGGTCCATTCTTCTTTCTCCAGATAACGGTAATATGCCTCTAGCTCAGGATTGTGGCTACAATGATAAAAAAGAGTGAGCTGCTGATAAAGACGTCTTCTTTCCCAAAGAAATGAAGTGCTGTACCAGGCAGGTGAGTCAGTGATTTTGTTTGTCAATTCATGACCTAACAGTGCCCAAGAGCGTGGAAACGGTGTGTCAATGACTCCGGCAAAATGAATCATAGCGATCTCTTCACCTTCTGTCGCATATAAATAACAACCAAAGAGAGGGTGCAGCAATGTCCCTTCCTGATTCAACAATTCCATGGGATAGGTATCAAAAATCTCTGCAGCTGCTTTCCACTCGTTTTGCTTCAGATATGCCCAGATGCGATAAGCGTCTAGTATAATATGGTCTTCGCATCCTAGAGGACGGTTTTGATAGTGTTGCGCCATATAGTGTACGCTGTCTAATTGATCCGTACGCAAAGCATGCTCAAGAAGATGACTTAATGTTCTAAATTCTCTTACTCCAATGTCTTCATGCTTTAAAGCCAATAAAGAATGCATCGCATTTTCTAAAGGGTTTGTATGGCAGAGATAAAGCGGTTCTAGCAGGCGGAGCAAATCTTTCAATTCTGCTGCTTCAGTGAGTTCTAGGTCAGATTTCAAATTTTCGGCGTTTGACATGAGCTGATGTGCGAGTTGGAAAGATCCCAGTTCGAATAAGGAAAATAAAATATCTCCTAAGGCTGCACAATCAAAGGGTTTGATTTTGATCAATTCGTGGTAAAGATCACTTAAGATATAAGGTGCGGCAAGCCAGAATGCAAGCGGGATGGAAAATCTGATTTCATTGATTTTTTCTTTGCCAAGAAGGGAAGGATCAATTGGACTTTCCAAGAAAAAAAGAGTCTCCCAATTCATTGTCAAATGTTTGAATAATCTTCTAAAATCACCACTTTGCGCCACTTCAGGTAAAAGTCTTAAAGCAATAAGAATCAATTGGTAGGCCGATCTACGATTAGTTTGAGTTGCTTCATGCATCCGATAAAGGATTTGTTCTCTGAGTACACTCACAAGTGGATGTTTATAATAGCGGCGTAGGCCAAGTTCTAAGCATTTAATTTCTTCGCTAGGCTCATGCAAAGATTCATAGACCAGTGCTTTTCCTAGATATTCCATAGGCGCACCCGGTGTATGATGCAATTTTGCAAATTCTTCTAGTGCCAAAGTGTAATATTCTTCAGATTTTTTCTCACGGCGAGCTGTTTTTGCCTGTTCTAGTAAAGTGATTCCCGCTCTAAAAAGCGCTTCTCTTCCTTCTGCATGACCTGGAAAAGAATAACCAATGCGTCGATATTCTGTGAGTGCTCGCTTATAGTCTTTGTTTGCCAAAAAGGCATCAGGGATAGATAGGCAGCTCACCATGAGATTTTGACTTCCGATGGAGATGACAAGTTCATCCATTTTGAAATCAGCGTCTCGCGATAAGATGCCCACGTGCGTGCCAAAAAGAGGCAGATAGCTGATATAAGTCAAACGGTGTACGCCATCGAGCGTAAAATGGATGTTATTGTCGATTTTTTCAAGTGTGAGGCTATGCCAAACCTGTTTTTTCAAAAAAACATCAGGCAAATGCATGACTTGAACTGTATTGCGAAACAATTGAACACCTGGGGTCGTTTCTGATCCAATCCACAAACAATAACCCTCCAAAGGATTCTCTCTTTCTATTGCTTCTGGCACACTTAATAAAAAACCAATGCCCGCACCACTCTCTCCTAAGCAAACACGTGTTTGCAAGCGCGTATTTTCTGCAAAAGCAGCTTTTGAGACCATGATGCTTACCCACTCTGCGGACTCTGTTGCACGCGTGATTGCGATGTGTTTGGAGATCATCACATTTTCTTGAAATTCCCAATCCTGTTTTTGCAAGCTATTGAGGCGCATGCTCTCAAACCATTCAGACCTTCCTTCCATGTGACTCATCACATCGTGGAGGAGAGCCTCCATAGTCAAATAGCGTTTGCTGGGGTCAGGGTCGAGACATTTTTTTACAATTCTAGAAAGCCTGGGTGGCACATCGCGATAAGGGGCGACCTCTTCTGGTTCTACTAGCTTTTCGTGTTTATAAGTTTTGCGAAATTCCTTAATTGAAGAGCGATTAAAGGGCAGGTGAAGAGTGAGGATTTGATAGAGGATGACGCCCAATGCATAAATATCAGTTTGGACAGTTGCAGGCTCTCCTAAAGCACGTTCAGGAGCCATAAAGGCGACCGTACCGACAAGCTTGCCTGGCCGAGTAAGATCTGGTTCTGACCCTATTCCCTCAATCTCTTCCATCTCTTGTGGAGGTTCTGAAATGATGTGAGCTAGTCCCCAATCAAAGACTACGACCTCGCCAAAAGTTCCAACCAAGATATTTTCAGGTTTTAAATCTCGATGTAATACCCCTTTTGAATGAGCGTAGCCTACTGTTTGACAAATGCTCTTAAAAATCGGCATAAGAGCTGGAATGGAATTTTCCTGTTTTAATTTTTTGCTAGCTTGATAGGCGTTTTTTAAAATCTGTCTGAGCGTTTCGCCTTCGATATAAGGCATGGTATAATAAAGTTCATCTTCTTCTAAATGAATGGAATAAATGGAAATAATGCCAGGATGTGTGAGCTGCGCGGTGACTTTAGCCTCACGCATGAAACGATTTTTGAGAGCACTGTGCTTTTTAAGGTCAGGACGAATTCTTTTAATAGCAACTTGTCGATCACACAAGGGATCGTAGACAAGTAGAACCTCGCCCATGCCTCCTTTTCCAATGGTTTTCAAGCACTGGTAACGGCCGATGCTTTGATTTTTCTCCATAATTCTAGTGCTTCATGACTTGCAAAATCGACATAACATAAATGACCTACTTCCTCATCAAAATAGCGCCCATTAGGAGCATTGTAGCTCAATGCCATTTGCCAGAAAAGGGCATTTGAGCCCACTTGGTCTCTTTCAGGAAGCGTATATCTAAAACCGCAATGGATAAGACGAAATTGCTCCTCTTTCCATATATGTCGCCCCTTTGCTAAAGCCTCTATAAAAGTACTCCCACAGATTTGAGTGAATGTTTCTTGCTCGAAATGAGAATCTGTAATTGACCAGCGAAAAGTATGTTCACTTTTTCTTAAAAGGAGAATTTTTTTTCCATGAGTAGCTGCGATATGAAAGGGGAATGGGCTCATGAACTGATGCTCTAGATTCTGCACAATGCTGCATATTATATAACTGATCAAATTTTAAATGAGATAATTTTGGCTTACATGAAAGCCTCGCGATCGATCAAGCCCTTAGAGCTTTGAAGAGGTGAAAATTTATCGTTTCACACTTAGTCAACTATAAACTAGTCATTAAAGCATGACAACAACAACAGAGACATTATCTGTACTACCCACTTTGATTGCTGTGTCCGTAAGATGGGCTGCCATTTCACTAGGTGTTTTTTCTGCCGCTTGCATTTGATGGATTGCATTAGAGGCTTCCTCCAGAGTGATTACATCCCAAAGACCATCACTGGCACATAGCAAATAATCACCTTCACAATAGCCAATTTTCATGTTCTCTAGATCGTCCGCAATTCCCCTTTCTATAGAGGTAATTTTCGGTCTAGAGAGGATACCACTTCCCAAATCGCGTCCCACTGCCAGCGCGCCAAAAATACGATAAACGCCATTTTTTTCACTTATGGGATATCCTATTTTTCCAATCCCGCTGCGAAAGCGTTCGCTTTCGAGGTTCGCGTCTTCTGTCAATTGAAAGGCAGCGTCGTTGCGTATCAGACAGATACGCGAATCTCCTACGTTAACACAAACAGTCTTATTTTTTAGAATAAATGCATAAACAGCCGTTGTTCCACCTGTCTCGTGTAAAGCGTTGCTGACTGCCAAGGAAATAGCAGTCATTCCATTGCCTATTGTTGTGGCGTTGAAATCAGTTATGTTTTCAAATTGTGAGAGGATCAAGTTAGGAAGATGTTCTTTTAAGTAGTTCGCAGATTTCCCCTTATCACCGTGACCATCAAAAATGCCTGCTAGGCGGGCTTTTTGACCATTGAAGGAAAATTCAGTGTAGAGAGCGGCATCTTCCATGCCATTTTTATTTCCTTCAGCTTCTACTATTCCAGCATTGCTTGATTTATGCGTGTCTTTCAAATATTTAGATATGTTGTTCGTCAAGTCGATTGCAAAATCACAGGCTATTTTCTTTTTATTTTTCCTTCCCTCACGTACGGCAAAATCAAGCTGTATGGCCATTTTTTCAGTTGCATCCCGATTGGGAGAATAGGTTATTTCAGTGGCTGAAATAGGCGTATGCATCGACGGAGTCTTACAGCGTTCTTTAAGAGAAATCTCTGGAAACGTCATTTTAAGAGGGGTCTCTGGATATGTCGTATTAAGAGATGCTTCTGGCGATGTTGCGTTTTTTTGCTCTGGGATTTTAAGAGTTGTTTCTTTGGTCTGAGTGCAACAGAAGAGAAGTTTATAAGCAATTTCTATGCTGATTAGAAGGCCTGCTATTCCCAAACAACAATAACCAAAAGGGATAGCATAGGTAGCTTGAGCAAAAGCTCCGGCTTGCGAAAAGGCAAGAAAGGCTAATATAATTAAAGCACTAGCAGTCACAATACTTGCGATTTCAGCCCAATGGAATTTCTTGACTATCCAATTGGTTGGTAGAATGTCGCAGCAACTCTGTGTTTTCACGCCGTGTATGGATACTTCGCTCATAGTGCATAAATTAACAAGGTCTTAATTTTTTTGAAAAGAATTATAAGCGATTCAACCAAAAATTTTACATTGGATTACACACGCAAGATCTATGATTGATCGAGATATAGTCGATTAAATTTTAAATGATAATTTTGACCTACGTGAAAGCCTCGCGATTGATCGATCATAACCTACCCAATATTAGAAATAAGGTAGCTTATGGTCGGATCAATCACGAGGCTTTCGCGTAGGTCGAATTTGCGCTATCAAACGACTCCTAAATGAGGTTTTAGGATAAGTTCTTAGAGGGCGCTTTTTAAATATTTACCTGTAAGCGAATTGCGATTCTTTACCACGTTTTCAGGCGAGCCAGAAGCGACAATTGTTCCTCCTTTTTCACCAGCACCAGGGCCAAGATCAAGTATATAGTCAGCATTCTTGATGACATCTAAATTATGTTCAATAATTACCATTGTATTGCCTTTATCAACTAGGCGGTGGACTAAGGAAAGCAGCTTTTTAATGTCATCAGGGTGCAAGCCTGTTGTGGGCTCGTCCAATAAATAGAGCGTTTTACCCGTGCCTCTCTTGGCAAGTTCACGAGACAGCTTCATGCGTTGTGCCTCTCCACCGGATAAAGAAACCATTTCCTGTCCAAGTTTGAGATAACCTAAGCCTACAGAGATCAAGGTATCTAAAATGCGACAAGCTTTGGGAAGAAGGTTAAATTGCACTCTTGCCTCTTCCACAGTCATTTCCAAAAGCTGTCCAAAATTCTTGCCCTCATAGTGCACAGAAAGACTGACAGGGTTGAGTCGTTGACCTTTACATTGCTCGCATTGGACTTTCACAGAAGGCAAGAATAACATTTCTACTTTTCTATAGCCTAATCCCCAACAATGTGTACACATCCCTTTACGATGGTTATAACTGAAATGTCTTGGCTGAAGTCCTTTAGTGCGTGAAGCACCCAATGAGGCGTAAAATTCACGCAAAATGGGCAATACATCAGCATAGGTTCCTACATCAGAACGTACAGTATGCCCAATTGGATTTTGGTCGATCACAATCAATTTATTAAATGGTTCACCAGAGTTTACACATGCGGCTGCACGTGGCCGAATTTCTTCATGCAATAAGGTGGATTTGCCAGAGCCCGAAACTCCTGTCAGGCAGGTGATCACTCCTATGGGGAGTTCGAAAGAAAGATTTTTCAGATTATTTTTAGAGGTTTGTTCAATCAAAAAATGACCTTTAGGAGAGCGTCTTTTTTTCGGTGTTGGAATAGAGTCTCGCCCTGATAGATAAGCGCCTGTTAAGGAATGAGGATTTTGTAAAATATCACTATAGCTTCCTTTAGCCGTTACGTGACCGCCATGGATGCCTGCTCCTGGTCCAAAATCGATAAGATAGTCTGCTGTAGCCACTGTTTGGGGGTCATGCTCCACCATCAACAAGGTATTGCCCAATTGTTTCAACTTATCCAAAGCGCGATTTAAGCGAACATTCTCATGAGGATGTAACCCAATAGTAGGTTCATCAAGTACATAAAGAACCCCAGTCAGTCGTGAACCTAGCTGGCGGGCTAGACGTATACGTTGAGCCTCTCCATTGCTTAGCGTGGAAGCTCTTCTATCTAGGCTTAAGTATTCCAAACCTACTTCAGATAAAAATTGCAAACGGTCTTTGAGCTGCTTTATGACATCTTCTAAGATTTTTTGCTTTTTTGGGGGCAATTTAAGTTGCTGTAAAAAAAGCAGAGAATGTTCGACAGGCAATCTACATAAAGAATCAATCGATTGGTCTTGGATGCGTACATTCCTTGCTAAAGGATGTAGACGACTTCCTTTACAAGAGACACATTCGATTTCCTCAAGCAACGGGATAAGTGGGCTGCGTATTTCAGAATGTGCCACTTTACCTGCTTTGGCTAAGATCGCTTGGATGCCCAGCCAACGGAAGCGTACGCCCTCTTTTGTCATCATCCACTTTTCTTCCGAATGGCCATTTAATAAAAGTTGTAATTGAGATGTAGGAAGTTCATTTAAGGGAATGTATGGATCTATTTTCTCTTGCTTGAGAAATTGTTCAAAAAAAGGAATATTTGTCTTGATCCAAAGATGTTGCAATAGGCCCATCACTGATAGATGCATCACCTCAGGGTTTTTGGCCAAATGGGCTCCATAGGTATAACCCAGTCCCTGGCAATCAAGACACATACCTTCCGCACTATTGAAAGAGAAAGTATGTGGAGTGATCTCAGGATAAGATTTGCCTGTACTTTCCACAGCAAAGGCCAAGTTGAAAAAATGGTCGCCATCTTCTTTCATGACTAAGAGCTTGCCCTGACCTACTTGGGCTGCATTCTCTACTGCTTCAAAGAGTCTACTTGCACTCTGCTGATTTACAACCAGGCGGTCGATCACGAGAGCGAGTTCATTTTTTCTTTTTCGATCGAAAGGAATCGTTTCATCAAGCTCGTAAATAGTCTGATTCAATCTCAATCGCACAAACCCTTGACGTCTTAAACGAGAAAGGAGGTCTTCGAATTTTTCATTTTTTTGAAGTTCCAAGGGTGCAAGCACAGTAATTTTTTCATCTGGTGGGTAGGAGAGGATCTTTTCGACTACATAATCTTTAGTGATGGATTTAATCTCTTCTCCAGTTTCAGGACTATACGCTGTCCCTGCCTGTGCAAAAAGGATGCGTAGGTAATCATAGCTTTCTGTGAGCGTACCTACAGTAGAACGTGGATTTCCAGCAGTGGCTTTTTGTTCAATAGCAATGGCAGGTGATAAGCCTTCTATCTGAGAAAGTTTTGGTTTAGGACTTTGACGCACAAACTGACGTGCATAGGGCGATAAGGATTCGATATATCTGCGTTGTCCTTCAGCATACACTGTTTCGAAAGCGAGTGAGCTTTTTCCCGAACCTGAGGGACCCGTGCAAATAGTTAACTTGCCACGAGGAATGGTTAAATTAAGATGTTTGAGATTATTTTGTTCTGCCCCAAGCACCGTGATCTCTTGAATTTCACTCGCATTCTCTTGTTGTTTACTTTTATAGGGGTGCCTTTGTGGATTCAATGCATGTTTCAGGGCAATTCCTGTAGGAGTTTCTGCCTTAGCAAGTTTTTCTGGCGTACCTTCTGCCACGATCTTGCCTCCTTGGCTACCTCCTTCTGGTCCCAGATCAATAATCCAATCGGCTGTTTTGACTACATCCATGTTATGTTCAATCACCAAAACAGTATTTCCCCTGGAAACGAGTTCATGCAAAACCTCTAGAAGGGCGGCGATATCCTGAAAATGTAATCCTGTTGTCGGTTCATCTAAAATGTAGAGGGTCTTGCCGGTGCCTGGTCGTACTAATTCTTTGGCCAGTTTGATGCGCTGCGCTTCTCCACCTGACAGAGTCGTTGAAGGCTGTCCGAGCTTGATGTATTGCATACCCACTTTGGCTAAAACATCTAGTTTGCGTTTCAATGTCGGTATGTTAGCGAAAAATTCCTGGGCTTCGGCGACGCTCATTTCTAAGATGTCATGGATGCTCTTGCCTTTATAGTGTATAGAAAGCGTTTCATGATCAAAGCGCTTGCTCTGACAACTTTGACAATTCACCCATTGATCTTCGAGAAAATCCATGTCAATGCGGACCATGCCCATGCCATGACATTGAGGGCAAGCTCCATCACGTACATTAAAACTGAACCGACCTGGCAAAAAGCCTTTGGCAACGCTGTCTGGCAATTTGCTAAAGAGAACACGGATTTCATCAAAAATTTTCACATAGGTTGCAGGATTGGATCTTGGCGTACGTCCAATCGGTGCCTGGTCGATGGCAATGACTTTATCGATTTTTTCAATGCCTTTAATAGATTGATGTTTCCCCACAGAATGTTCTGCATGATGTAAAAAATTGGCAAGTGCAGGGTAGAGCGTATCTGTAATGAGTGAGGATTTACCAGAACCCGAGACTCCGGTGATAGCTAAAAAAATTCCAAGCGGAAAAGAGACATCCACTTTTTTGAGATTATTGTGTGTCGCACCTGTAATGAGGATCGCTTCTTTGGAACTCGCTTTGCGTCTTTTTTTGGGGACCTCAATGGTACGCCTTCCACTGAGATAGGCTCCTGTGACTGACTCAGGATTGGAGAGAAGTTCTTCATGGGTTCCATTGACTAAAATACGTCCGCCCAAGACTCCTGGCCCAGGACCAAAGTCGACTACTCTGTCTGCTTCCCAAATAGTCTCTTCATCATGCTCAACGACGACCACAGTATTTCCCACATCTCGCAAGTGCTTCAGAGTGGCGATGAGTTTTTTGTTATCACGAGGGTGTAAACCGATGGAAGGTTCATCTAGAATATATGTCACACCTACAAGGCCGCTTCCTACCTGGGAAGCAAGCCGCACACGTTGCGCTTCTCCACCTGAAAGCGTAGGAGCTGTCCTATCGAGTGTCAAATAATGCAGACCTACATCGAGGAGGAAATAGAGCCGCCTCTCGATCTCTTTTAAAAGCTCTTCAGCGATGAGTAGTTCTGTAGGTTCTAGCTGAAGGCGTTGAAAAAACAACGCCACTGCTGCAATGTCCATGCGACAGAGTTCGTGGATTTTTAAACCTCCACATTCTGCTGCTGCTGGATAGGGGCGTAGTCGAGCACCCTGACATTCGGTGCAGAGCCCTTCATGCATGAAAGCCAGCATTTTTTTTCGATAAGGTTCGCTGGTTGCTTCCATAAACCTGCGATGTGCTTCCTTTAGAACGCCTCCCCAATGTACGTATTCAGTCCAAGAGATCGAACGCGAGGGATGGACAAAATGCATTTGGATCCATTTTTTATCGCTACCATATAAAAAAATGTTTTTAGAATTTTGTGAGAGCTTTTTCCATGGGGTGTGGACGTCGAAGCCATAAATTTGGGCAAGATTTTGATAAATATTTCCGTAGCGTACTGTTTGAAAAGAACTAGCTATCAGACAGCAATCTTCAGCGATGCTTTTTTCCGGATCTATAATTTTTTCAAGATCGAATTCTTGAGTATAGCCCAAGCCGTTACACTTTGGACACATTCCTGTGGGGCTGTTAAAGGAAAAATCATGAGGCTCTAAAGAGGAGTAGCTCAGGCCGGATTTAGGGGAATAAGCTTGTGTGGAGTAGAGTGTCTCTTCATCTTTTTCAATATCGAAAACACTCATCATTCCATTGCCAAGTTCAAGTGCTGCCATTGTTGCTTCTGCAATCCTTGAATGGTTTTCAGGGGATACTGAAAGCCTATCAATCACGATATCGATTGTATGAGCAATATTTTTTTCTAGGCTGATCTCTTCGCTTAAATCCACAAGACGGCTATCCACGCGAGCCCGCGTGTAACCCTTCCTTAAAAAAAGCTGAAAATCCTCTTTGAACTCACCTTTTTTTCCCTTCACAAAAGGAGCCAGGACAAGAATTTTAGAGTTTTCTGGCCAAGTTTGAATTGTTTTGATAATCCTTTCTTTACTTTGAGGTGCCACCACCTCGCCACTTACCGGACAATGAGGTGTTCCAACACGTGCGTAGAGGACTCGCAAATAATCATAGATTTCCGTCATTGTGCCCACAGTGGAGCGCGGATTTTGACTGGCACTTTTCTGCTCAATGGAAATCGTAGGGGAGAGACCTGAGACAGATTCCACATCAGGTTTTGCTAAATCCCCAAGATAGCGTCGCGCAAAAGTGGAGAGGGATTCAATATAACGTCTTTGCCCCTCTACAAAAAGGGTGTCAAAAGCTAAAGAGGATTTTCCTGATCCAGAGACACCTGTAAAGACGATCAACTCATTTGTTTGCAGGGTAAGATCGACATTCTTAAGGTTATGGACTTTGACTTTTTTTAAAAGAATAGGTTGTTTTTTCATAGAGGGATTTTAAATTGTACAAGAATAAGGCTTTTTGTTGAAAAAATTCTTGCTTTTACTTAAACTTTATGCTTTTCGTTGTTAAGTAAAATAAAAATTGAGGTACTCATGCCTTCTAAAGTTTCCGAGACAAAAATCCCAGTTGATTGTTTCACAAAAATAGACACTTGTGCCCGGTCAAAGTATGCAATTCTTGCAGAGGTGATTACTGCTGTTGTAGCTGCTATTTTGGTGAGTGTGGCTCTATGTGTTCCTATGGGAGGGCAGGAGTTCCTTGCTGTGGCAACAATTGGAGGTGTCTCAATACTCTTAGCTTTAGCAGGGTTGATTGTGATAGCCGTTAGTTTTTGTAAAAAGAAGAATATTAAAACGCCGCCTGATCCTCAAGAAACTCTGGTAGATAAATACCAAGCGGTAGTTCTTCCAGATGCAGTTGCCTGTAAAAAAATTATAACAGATTTAAGATTTGCGGAAACAGGACATACGTTTAATTTTGAAGCTGAATGTTCAGAGACAACAACTGTTTATGAGTGGCTAAAGCTATTAGCAGATCACACAGGACGTGATCTAAGTCTGACTAAATTTACTGTGATTACTCGTGGCCAGGTGATGTCTACTGAGGATAAACTTTTTCAACCTTTTTTACAGCTATTCAAACAAGCTAATTACGAACTGGAGACATCTCCTCCTAAAATTCTTCATATGGTAGAAGCGACCCTTCCGAAAAATCAAATCGATCAGCTCGGCGAAAAATGTCTACATGCTTTTCCTGGACTTGCCGAATCTGTGGGAAAAAATCCTAAAAAAGCGTGGGGGCGTGTATATGAAAGTGTTTTTGAGACTGCACTTTTTGTATCTAAGGCTATGCCACTTAAGATTTCGAAAAAAGAATTAGAAAGTACAGCTCAGATTGTTGATACAATGCGAAAGGATACTTCTTTAACTCAAGCAGCACAAAAACGTTTGGAGAATTTGCTTGAGGTCATTAAATATATACAGTCTTATTCAAAAATTGAAATCCAAGTTACGTGAAAAATCTCTCGTAGAGCATCTCGATACTTTAGAAAAGCGAGCTATGCAAATATACTTCAAAATCCTTACAAGATGAAGATGCTCGACCTCCATTTGAACCGAATTCTTCCATTCTTTGTAAACCCCTTCTAGAAAATATTCTGAAAACTTGGTATCAACCTTATCATGTTCATTCGTACGAAGATCGTATGCACGATGGGCCCGGGTGTAGCGGGTCCTGAAAAAATTGAAGCGCTGATTGCCGCTGGCATGAATGTCGCCCGCCTGAATTTTAGCCATGGGACACATGAAGAACATGGCCGCGTGATTCAAGATTTAAAGGCTGCTCGGGAAAAATTAGGGGTCCCTCTGGCAATCATGTTGGATACCAAAGGACCTGAGATTCGGCTGGGGAAGCTCAAAAATGATGCCATCACTTTGAAAGCAGGACAACGTTTTTGGCTTGTCAAAGAAGATGTTTTAGGAGATGAAGAGCAGATCACATTGACTCCCTCCATTGCACTCGGCGCACTTAAAAAAGATACTTTTGTTCTCTTAGATAACGGCTACATCATTACCCATGTTGTGGACGTGGATAGCAGAGGTGTTCAGGTTGAGGTAGATCATGGCGGCGTGATCAAATCCACAAAGGGAGTGAATATTCCTAGTGCAGAGGTGGAGTTGCCTCCTATGACAGCAAAGGATGAAGCTGATATCCGATTTGGTTGCCAACAGGATATTGATTGGATCGCCGCTTCTTTCATCCGTTCTGCCGAACATGTGTTAGCGATTAAAAAACTTTTGGAAGAAGAGAATAAATCGGATATTGCTGTCATTGCCAAGATTGAAAATCGCCTTGGCGTACAAAATTTTGACAGCATTGTCCAAGTGGCTGATGGGATTATGGTGGCACGTGGGGATTTAGGGGTAGAATTGCCTTTAACACAAGTTCCACGCCTTCAAAAAATGATGATCCGGAAAAGCTTTTTATCAGCTAAGCCCTGTGTAACCGCTACGCAGATGTTAGAATCGATGATGGTGAATCCACGCCCTACGCGTGCTGAAACCTCAGACGTGGCAAACGCTATCTATGATAGCACCTCAGCAGTCATGCTTTCTGGAGAAACTGCGGTAGGAAATTATCCTATTCAAGTGGTCAAGGTGATGAAAGCGATCATCGAAGAAGCTGAGGCTGACTTTAGCTATTATGAATTTTTTAAACAGTCGACGCAGCGAGCTTTTTATGATGTACCTTCCTCCGTAGCAGGTGCGAGCATCAACACAGCTTATAGCGCAAATGCGAAAGCCATTTTTGCTTTCACAACAAGCGGATCCACGGCGCGTCTCCTTTCACGACTGCGCCCTGAAATGCCCATCATTGCCATGACTCCCAATCTCAAAGTCTATCATCAGCTTGCTCTTTCCTGGGGTGTCATTCCTATTTTATGCAAAGAGGCGCACACAATTGAGGAAGCGAAAAAAAGAATCAGTGAATATGCCCTTGAAAAAGGACTTGTTCAATATGGCGACCTAGTCGTCATCACTGCAGGGACTCCTTTTGGCCGACCTGGAACGACCAATATGATGATTGTCGACAGTATTGGCGATGTGCTTGTACGTGGAAGTGAAGGGTTGGGAAGTAGAACCCACGGGAAAATCCTTTTACACCCCTCTCCCGAAAGTAGAGATTATACAGTCCGTGGTCGCATCATTGTGATCAATATTTGCGATGAAAATTATCTGCCTCTTCTCAAAAATGCGGCTGGTGTCATTTTGCAAAATTATGTCGACGACGTCGAATCTGAACGCTATTTAAAGAAAATTGCAAAAATCCTGAATTTACCGATTATTCTAAGGGCTGAAGGTGCTAGCGATGTGTTGCGCAACGAACAACTCGTCACTCTGGACCCAGCACAAGCGATCATCTATAAAGGTGTTATTTAAAGGTCATAGGCAAAGTCAAATTTCAAACAGAAGATAAAATGCCAGGCTTGAGATGATAGGTCAGAATATTTGTTCGTCACCAAGGATTTGGCTTTATGAAAGTCAAATGCAGTATAGGCGCCTGCAATGATGTTAATGGAACAAAGCGCCCTGTGAGGATCATCCATAACAGATTGCAAAATTTCGTCCGCTCTCTCTGGTGAAATGGGTGCATAGTGGCGAGCGGTATAGCATTTTAATCCTAATATTTCTTTTTTTGAAGAATCTTCATGAGCACATGGATATAATTGGTTGAGCATATCAAGGGCTGTTTCATAGATTTGAACGGCTATTTCTTTGTTATGCGGTACTATTGCATCGGCAACTGAAATAAAAACCTGTATTTTATCGCGGTGATTCAGAGTATGTTCGGCGAAAAAAGTGAGCCCATATTTTGTCACTTTATCAACCCAATCCTTTATATCAGAAAGCAGCTGTTCTTGGATCAGTTTTTCAGCCCATTGTCTGTCATGTGGGATCAAAGAGCGAATCACAGCCTGCAATACGTATTCTTTGTACCAGGTCCAAGACGTGTCTAACACTTCCTGTACAATGTCTCTTGCCCTCTTTGGATTAACAGAAAAAAACTGATTGGCTATCTGTAATAATACTTCGATAGTTCCACTAGAACCGAATTTTTTTTGTTGTAGATATAATTCTTCGAGAAGATCATGAACATTATCTATTTTTGCAGGGTCTATTTGGGTAACCATAAATCGTAAAAATTTGTCCTTAGTTTGTTGACTATAGTCACAAGAATTAAAAGTATTTAATGCCTGCTTAAATAGACCTAACGAGCTATAAGCCTTAGCGACTTTTCGAAGAACGATAGATTCAGGGACTTCTTTATAAATAGCCTGTTTATCACACTTTTCTATCAAATATTTTGCAATCGGTAGAATACGGTCAAGCATCTCACGCTGATACTGCTGATCGTGACGTTTTATAACCTTGACCATCTTAATCAGAGCCTGTGCTTTTTTAGATTCATCAGTTAACTTAGACACATACTCAAAGGTTTTTTCATGTTTATGAATGGTCATCCATTGGATCAAGGAAGGCAGTATTTCTTGTTTGGTACGGTCATCAAGCCGCTCGGTAAGAGAGAGTGCTTGTTCTAAATCAAAGCCAGCTAGAGCTTGTATAAAAGCACTGAGACATTTGGGGTCTTGTATGTTTAAAACGAAGGGTTTCACTTGCATCACATAAGAGTGTGCATACTCAGGATGGTTTAAATCATGAACGGCCTGTAACGCAATAGGGAGATTAGGAGTAGAAAGACTTATAGTATCGAAAAGTTTGGAGAGTATTTGTTTAGAGTACCCTTCTGCAAGGAGGCCCATTTCGCCGCGTCCAAAGGGGTTTTTCGCCTGTGGGGATACAGTCATCATCTGCATCCATGCCTGAAAGATCTCCTCCTTTAATTTGGCACGTATGAGTTTTTGTGGAAAATTTTTTTTTATAAAATTGAAAACGTATTTGCATGTCAAAGACATGTTCAATAAAGTTTTTTCATCTGAATGTTTTACAATTTCGCAGAGCAAATCATGAGGAAAAGGTTCCGACTTTGGTGGATCTAGAATGTCTTGTTCGACTGTATCGGCAGAAGTGTTCATGTCAGAAGAAGGATCTTCTATTCTGGATCCCTGTTCAATTTCGAGGGGCTCTTTATTCTGAGATTCTTGTACTTCGATCGAATGGGTGGAAGAATTTACGATAGGAGCAAGGCTTTCTACCTTGAGGCTCTTTTCAACTGCTCGTGTTTTGACTATCTTAAGAAGGATACTCAAAGTGGTAAGAATCACACCCGTAGTAAACAGCGACCAGCCAGCAATACAACTCATATGAGGGAATGCACCCGAGAGCAAAACAATAGCAGCAATCGTTGCCCATATTCCGGCTATGGCAGCAACAATGCGTAATACAATAGACAATTGGGTTTCGTCTTTTTTGGGATTAGGCAAACAAGGCAAGTCGCAAGTCAAGGAATGAATCTTTGGCACAATTCCTCTTTTGGATCGATTATAAGTACTTATTCCCTTTACTTTAACACAATAATATCAAGGAGTTGTTAAGAAAAAAACTGAATCAATAAACTGAATCAATAAAAGACACTTTAAATGTGCAGTCGCTCTTTGGTGGATAAACTCATCGAAGAATGTAGAAAAAAAAGCGATGGTTTTTGAATTTTTTGGGCGAGTGCGTTTTGTATGTACAAATATCAAAAATTTCGTTTCCATTTACTATTTCTTTATACTTAATGTCCATTTTTTCTCAGGTGTACTGATATGAAATCCATTAATATTAATAACTTTTGACACTTAAAAATTAAATTATATAAAATGAAAATTATATATAAATATATATTACTATCTAATTAAAAAGCAGGATTACTATGAAACAAGTAATGGCTAGCAAATTGTATTTTAATTTGAAAGAGTGCACGCCTCTTGTAGAAAATGCTTATGGTAAAATCATTGCTGTCACCTCAGAAGATGTCCCTGGATTTGTGAATATTTCCTTTGCCAGCGTTGAGCTCAAACAGAATGGGTGTGTACAGCCTATTTGGCATCCAAATGCACACAAGTTGGTTTATTGCACAGAGGGAAATGTTCTTGTGACAATGCGCACACCTACAGCAATTGAAAAATTTAAAGTAGAAAAAGGAGAAATGTTTTTTATTCCTCAAGGCTATGTGCATTCTATTGAAAACATCGGGGGTAAAAGCACTCTAATTTGTGCATTGAACCATGTCCAGCCTGAAGCGATGCATCTTTCCAATGCAATAGGCGCTATTTCCGATAGTGTCTTTAATGACACATTTAATACTCAGAAAGGTTTCGTTGAGGGACTTAAACATGCCAAATTGGATGAGATCCTCGTGGCTATCAAAGAAAAACAGGCAACACCTGCTCCATCTACTAGCCAGTATAAATTTAATATTGGAAGTAGCGATAAGCCTATTTTAACCAATGGCGGTTACCTTCAACTGGGAACAAAGAAAAATCTTCCGATGCTTGACGGATTGGCAATCTTAGGTTTTGGGCTTAATCCAAAAGGTGCTGTAGAGCCACATTGGCATACGAATGCAGGAGAGTTGGTTTATATTATTTCAGGAAAAACACGCATTACTGTCCTTGCACCTGATGGAAATGTTGAGACCGTAGAAGTGAATGGGGGCGAAGGGATATTTGCTCCAGCATCCCATTTTCATAATATTGAAAATATTGGTGATGCAAATGTAGAAGTCATCGCCTTTTTTAGTCATGCTGAACCAGATTATATGGGAATCGGGGAGGTTGTCGGGGCCTATTCAAATGAGATGTTAGCTGCGATTTTTAATGTAGATCCAAAGTATTTTGACGCCTTTAAGAAACCTGAAGTTCCTTTAGTTATTGTACCTGAGTGAAATAAGACTTAAGGCAACCAGTGATGCAGTGTCGGTACGCAAAATATGAGAATGCAAATGAACCCCTTGCGCACCTAAGGACCTTAAACGTGTTTCTTCTTCTTCAGTCAAGCCAGACTCTGGTCCAATGAAAAAAAGCACTCCTTCATGTCTCTGCAAGAGCTCTAAAAAAGGGGGAGCCTGAGGATCCACGTCGCCAAAATAGGCGGGATATTCTAAAGAAATCCAGTGGGAAAGTGCCGGTTTAAAAATAATTTCCGGCAAATCAAGCCGGCCGCATTGTTTCATTGCTGAAATAGCAATTGTTTTGAGTCGCTGCATTTGCGTAGAAGAAAGCTCTTTTTTTTCACTCAATGCTCCGGGAAATAGCCAGAGGGCTGTCATTCCTAGTTCTGTCCCTTTTTCGACGATCGTCTCCAACCTATTTAGGCGTGGGAGAGCTTGGCAAAGGATGGTCGGATGTCCTGTAAACTGTTTTTTTTCCACCTGGACAACTTTTAAACGGACTCCCTTTTTTTCGTGAGCGAGAATCTCTGCGTGCGCTAGTTGATTTCTCCCATTGACGAGCTCGACCATATCACCATGTGATTTACGCATTACGCGAGCTAGGTGATGGGATTCATCACCCACGAGGAGCACTTCTTCACCCATGTTTAGAGGGTTTTCTATATAAAATCTGCTGTGAGGCATTCAGGTTTTACTAATTTTTCGACCAAGGTTTCTTTTAAACTACTTTTCTGTCTCATGTTTTTTAGACAAAGCGCCTCAAATGCTCCCAGTTTAAGGAAATGGCTACGCAATTTTTTTGAGTCGTAAAAATCGAGCACCAATTGAAAGCGCCAATCCCTGACAAACAAATCGCTCTCCTTCTCATACCATTTAACCGCGCACTCGCTAAGCGAGATCTGCGTTCCTTTAGGTGCAAAAAATGTCAGAAAGCTGCGTGGATAGATTTGACGAAAAGTTGGCAAGATATCTAAGAAGGGTGTTGGATCTGGAGGCAGTGTAATCAAGATAAATCCATAACGATATTTTCTTTTAACATGATCGATGCCTTGTTGCTTCCATCTATCGTGGATCCACATCCATTGCTCAGGAATTTCGGCTAAGCTTTTCTCCAAAAGTTCCATAGCTTTATCCATCATCCGCGGAACTTCTTCTTTGATCGAGGCATTTAAATTGGGCCAGATGGGATTTGATCCAGAGATATAATAGCGCCCATGAATGCGCTGAGTCGTCCCCACAACAAGGGGACAACCGGTCTTATAAGCTAAAAGGGCAGGCGTGGAGGCAGTCCATGCTCGTGTTCCAAAGAGAGGGTAAAAATAAGGACTTTCTGGATAAGCTTGATCACCTACAATGCCCAAAAATTTCCCCTGTAATAAAGCCTTGAGACTGGCACGAATGGCATTTTTTGGAGTGACGATCGTTCCCCCATTCATTTCTCTCACAGATAAAATCAATTGATAAAGCAGCTTATTTTTTATCGGACGTCCGATAGCAATTCCTGGATAACGCTCAGTCAAAGCGAGGAAGGGGACTTCCCAATTGGCTTGGTGTGCACTTAAAAAAACAATTCCCTGTTTCTGCTGAAGCAGAGTAAGCACCGCAGAGTTTTCTTGGAAAATCGCGATCTCTTCCAAATGTTGTTGGCTTTTTTTAAAACGAAAAAATTCCAAACAAGTAATCATGAGATTTTGGAAGGATTTTTTGGCGATATGTATACGCTCTCTTTCACTCTTACTATCTCCAAAAGCAATGGCTAAATTAGCGAGTGCTTTTTTTCGAAAAGGACGATGCAGATAATAGGCGCATAGACCAGCGTAATTCCCCAACCGATGCAAGGAGGGATAAGAAAGTTGTGAAACAAAGAAGCCAAATGTTCGGCAGATAAGATAAATTAAAAATTGCATCATTACAAAGTTATTAAACAGTTTCTAAAGTTTTGCGAACGATTTTATCTAATTGGTTGGAAAAATCCAATTGTTTAATACTTTCTCGAATTTTAAGAGCTCTTTCAGGACTTTTGGGATTGTCAAAAGCCTTGCATAAAGAGTCAGCCACGCTCTCTGGTGAGGTTAATGCTTCGATGACTGTCCCTGAGCTTTCTGTTAAGACCTCCTTTCCCCCATTATAGGATGAAGAGACAACATAAAGCCCCATTGCCAGTGCCTCCACTGTGACATTGGCAAAAGGATCATAAACAGAAGGAATCGCTAGGGCATCCGCTTTTTGATAGAAAGGAAGTACATGTTTTTGAGGTCCCAAAAAACGTATTTTTTCCTTTAATCCATGTTGTGCCGCCCACTCCTCAAAGTAGGAAGGATTTTTATCCTTTCCAATTACTGTAAGGATAAAAGGCTCTTTTTTTAACCGAACTAACCCCTGAAGCAAAAAAAGAAGGCCCTTCCTTTTATAGCCATTGCCGACAAAAAGCAGTTGGAAAGTATCATTTTTTTTTTGATCAAAAGAATGCTCGAATACAGATTGCCATGCTTTCCATTCCACTCCATTATGAACCACTGCAATTTTTTCAGGCGAAGTAGAATAGGTTTCTAAGATTTCATGACGTACCATATGAGAATTAGTAAACAGCACCTTTAAGTTTTCTGCTTCAAAAGCCTTTTTTTCCATAGATAGAAGGGTTCGATGTAGCGGATTGAATTGCAGGGTGAATCTTTTCCATGGAGTTTCAATCAAAGTACGCCTTTTGAGATAGAGTGCGTGCACTCCGTTTCCTGCGCGATAATGCGTTTGGCATGTCGTGCGTTCCATTCCAAACACAATTTCGTGTGGGTTGTGCTTGAGCCACTGTTGACATAACTGATTAAAGCGGACAAGTTGCCAAAAAGTAAACTTTGTATCTGAGGTTAGCGAAATAGATTTGATACCTTCTAGCTGTGGAGGTGTCCCTGTGGTTAAAAGGGTGACAGAGCACCCTTGATCCACAAAAGCGCGCATGAGAAATTGAGTATATTTTTCAAGCCCTCCTTGGAAATTAGCGCGACTTTTTAAAAATACCACACGTGTCATTGCGGCACTTGTTCAAGAGTAATGGTATTGGCATCTAGTTGTGCTCTAAGCTTAAAAGGTCTGCCATCCTCAGTGTAGACGTCAAGCCTGCGTACGTAGTCGCGAAAACGATAGCGGATCGCCTGCTCGCTGTACTTGGTGAAGCTTTCTTCTGAATATTTTTCATCTGTCTGTTTTAAAGAGGCTCTAACATAAGCATCTTCTAGGCTTCTTTCATCGATGACCTGAATTGCCCAATCCAAGTTTTCTTTTACATTTTTCGGGGCAGCTACAATGATGAGCAGTAAGTTATCGCGTACTACTTCCAAGAATAGATGGCTGACGTCGCGCACATAAAGCGGCATCGTCAATCTTTTCAATCCGTTTTTCTTATGGACAAGCCCATTAGTTGCCAAGGAATAGGTTTGTGGATTGACGGTTTGGCTATATTTTAGAGGGAAAAAAATTGTGATAGGAAGTTCCAAGCCCAGAAGGATGAGTTCTTGTTTGAGAAAATCAATGCGTAGCAGCTCTGCACGTGGATCGTTGAGTGGCTCAAGAGCATTATCCTTAAAGGGAATAGCGACTTTTTTCCAAGAGTCAGGCACTAAGAAAGAGATCTCATCTTTTTTTTGTCTCTCAAAAAGGGTGTCTAGGTCGTCTTGCGTGATGCGATTTAGGTTAAAAGTGAGCTCAATGCCCTTTTGTTTAAGCTCGCGCACCTGCTCTTCAGGTCCACTCACTTTTTGACTTAAAAATTTCGGCCAAATGTCCAAATATTGATAACCTTTAGGAGGATCTCCTATAGGCTTTGAAATGGTGACAGGGATCTCTTCCGTGATCAATTTGCTCAATTTGATAAAAAGGTCATTGGCTGTGACTTCGGCGATGTCTTTACGAAGATCAAAACCTTGATTCAAGCTAACTAGGTTTCTTTTCGATATCGATGCAATCCAGCTTTCTTTGTGACCATCAGCATTGATGACAACCTCCAAATCCGTTGGCCTGAGATCTTGCACAATAGATTTACTTCCCGAGATCGTTACAGAGATGCGTTTGTTTAAAAGCCCATTAGGAAGAAGGCCAATCGCCGTTTTATCAGACGGCAGATTGATGATCCGTACAGGAACATCAGCCAGGGTACGTGTGATAGTGATCGTTTGGCTTACTAAAAACCAAATGAAAATAGCCGTAATCAAGGCCACAAGTTTGCGTGGCCAGTTTTTTAGGAAAAGTCTGGAGAAGAGTTCTTTCATTTCCACCAGCCCCAAAATTTGAATTTCTGCTTCAGTTCAGGGGGCGTAAAAATGCTGCGTACAATACCTCTAAAGCGGTCTATTTTCACACCTCGTGTTAAAATGCCATCTCGTGCAATAGACACTTTGCCTGTCTCTTCTGACACAACAATGATCAAGGCATCAGTTTTTTGGCTTGCCCCTAGGGCTGCCCTATGACGCGTTCCCATGGATTTAGAAAGTTGCGCTGTTTCGTGCGCCAGGGGTAGGATAGTGCCAGCTGCCACAATGAGTGTTCCTCTGATGACGACAGCTCCGTCATGAAGAGGTGTTGTGGTAGTAAAGATAGACTCTAAAAGTTCAGACGAAAAAGCGGCATTCATACGGACAGCCGAACTAGAATATTCTTCAAAGGAATCTTGATTTTCTAGGACAATTAAAGCACCAACTTCTTTTTCGGAAAGACGGTAAACCGAATTAGCAAGTCCATCCAAAAAGGTGTCAAATTCATGGATTTCTCGATACTTTCTGCCACGCACGCGTACTTTTGAAAGAGCCAGGCGCAATTCAGGTTGAAAAATAATGAAGACAGCTAGGACGGCTACATTGACAACGCCCAACATGAGTTTTTCCAAAACAGGAAAACCGAGCCAACTTGCTAAAAAAAAGATAAATAGGAAAGCAAGGAAGCCAAAAACGACATCCATTGCCCGCGTTCCCCAAAAAAATTTGAGCAGGTAATTGAACATCACCCAAATGATGATCACTTCTATGATAGGAATCAGCAAGTGTACAAATGCCATTAGACATCCATTCGCTCAAGAACCGTTAAGATATCTCGATGTGCGGCCACATCATGCACCCGAATGTAGGCGGCTCCCTCCAGCAGAGCCATTGTATTGAGAGCAAGAGTTGTTGACAATACTTCTGATGCTGGTTTTAGAAGAATTTTTTGCAAAAAGGATTTTCTTGAAAGGCCGACCAATAAAGGGAATCCCAGCTCTCTCAGTTTGCTCAAATGTTTGAGAATTTCCAAACATTCTTGGGGAGTTTTCCCGAAAGCGCCACCTCCGATACCTGGATCGAGGATAATCCTATCTGGAGAAATACCTGCCTGCAGTAATTGCTGCGTTCGTTCAAGAAAAAAAAGACGGATTTCTTCAATAATCCCTCTAGGATAATGGGGGGTAGGAAGAGAATGTGGAGTGCCATACATATGCATGACGCAGCAGATAGCTCCCGTTTCACGCACTAGGGCCTGCATTTCGGGGTTTGCTATGCCGGTGATATCGTTGACCCAATTGACGCCTGCTTCCAGAGCTGCTCGCGCTACTGAGGGTTTAAACGTATCTATAGAAAGTGTCCCATTGCTCTTTTTTCGGATTCCTTGAATGACTGGAAGAATTCTTCTGATTTCTTCCTCCTCAGAAACAACCACGTCAGATCCTGGTCGTGTCGATTCTCCTCCGATATCTAAGACGTCTGCTCCTTCTGAGAATAGCCTGAGTCCGTATTCAATGGCAACTTGTGCATCCATAAAACGCCCTCCTTCAAAGAAAGAATCTGGCGTGCAATTTAAAATTCCAACAAGTTGCCTTTTTTTCATCTCTTCCCCATTATAAAAACTTATAGTTGATTCAAGTTGAAAAGACACATTTGAACTGCGTCAAAGTTTTTGTGCAGGTCGAAATAAGTCTTTTCAATTTAAATCAACTATACATTAACTTTTTTACGCTTTATGGATGCTCTTTTCTTATCTCGACTGCAATTTGGTCTTAATATCTCTTTTCATTACCTTTTCCCACCTTTAAGTATCGGGTTGGGTCTGATGTTGGTGATCATGGAAGGAGCATACCTATGCACAAAAAATCCTGTCTATGAAAGAATTACGCACTTTTGGGTGAAAATTTTCGCCCTGATTTTTGCTATGGGCGTGGGGACTGGATTGGTGCAAATCTTTGGTTTTGGTACCAATTGGGCAGCTTTTTCCCGTTTTGTAGGGGATGTCTTTGGTAGTATTTTAGGTGCAGAAGGAATTTTCGCCTTCTTCCTGGAATCAGGCTTTTTAGGTCTGTTGCTCTTTGGTTGGCATCGTGTTGGGCCAAAGACACACTTTTTTTCTACAGTGATGGTGGCTCTCGGTGCGCATTTCAGCGCTCTTTGGATTGTGATCGCTAATTCCTGGATGCAAACGCCCGCTGGACATGCGATCGTAGGTGAGGGAGCAGCCCGCCATGCGGTCATTGAAAATTTTTGGCAGGTGCTCAATAACCCTTCTTCTGTAAATCGCTTATGTCACGTGATCCTCGCCGCCTGGTTGACTGGCGCTTTCCTGGTTTTAAGTGTGAGTGCCTACTATCTTTTAAAAAAACGGCACCTAGATTTTGCTACCCGTTGTTTCAAAATTGCTATGGTGGTGGCGGTTATTGGAGTCCTTCTACAGGGTGTTTCTGGAGATTCGACAGGACGTGAAGTTGCCCGTAATCAGCCTATCAAACTCGCTGCTTTTGAAGGAGTCTATGAGACCACGACACCGACTGGCATGTATGTAGGGGGATACGTTAATGCTAAAGAGAAAAAAGTCTATGGATTGCCACTTCCTGGATTGCTTTCCTTTTTAGTGTATCATAATTTTAGAGAGCCTGTTGCTGGACTGGATCAATTTCCGCCTGAACTATGGCCGAATGTCAAAATTGTCTTTCAGACCTATCACGGCATGATCTTCATGTGGGGTTTAATGTTTCTTGGAGTGATCTTCGGCCTGGTTGCTTGGAGTCGCAAAAAAATCATGGACAGCAAGTGGACATTACGCTTTCTAGTGATCGCTGTCCTTTTTCCAGAAATAGCCAACCAATTAGGATGGGATTCTGCTGAAATGGGCAGGCAGCCCTGGGCTGTACATGGACTCTTGTTGACAAAGGAGGGTGTTTCTCCCAATATCCAGCCAGGGCAGGTCATTTTTTCTCTGGTCCTCTTTTCGCTGATTTATTTGCTGATTTTTATCATGTTCATTTACCTGCTTGATCGCAAAATCAAGCAAGGCCCCGATGTAGGAGAAGCAGAAGAATATCAACACCAAGCCTATAATGTGAGCACACTCAATGAGCGCCCTTGAATATGGTTTCATGATTTTTTGGTACATTATCATCATCGCATCGGTCATTTGCTATGCGATGCTCGATGGATTTGATTTGGGTGTTGGGGCACTGCATCTTTTTGCTTCTAAGGACGAAGAGAGACGGATTTTTCTGAATGCTATTGGACCTGTCTGGGATGGGAACGAAGTGTGGTTTGTGATTCTAATTGGTGGCCTTTTTGCAGGATTCCCTCTAGCCTATGCTACACTACTGTCCGCATTCTATATTCCATTGACTTGTTTGATATTTGCCTTGATTTTCCGTGCTGTTGCTATCGAGTTTCGTAGCAAAACACCCATGAGGTGGTGGAGGAATTTGTGGGACATACTTTTCTTTTTAGCAAGTGTGGCGATTGCCCTTGCTGTGGGCATGGCGCTAGGAAACCTTATCCAAGGAATCCCTTTGGATCAAAATCATGATTACGCAGGCCACTTTGTCCTCACTTTTTTCCGACCCTACGCACTTCTTGTAGGCATTTTAACCCTTTCCCTTTTCTGCATGCATGGAACAATCTATTTAGTCATGAAAACAGAGGGTGATCTCCAGAATAGAATCATTGCCTGGGTCAGGCCTGCTATGGTCTTTTTCATCATGACCTACGCGATCACTACAGTCTGCACCCTTATTTATCAAGGGCACATGGTCAATCATATCCGTGAGCGTCCTTTCTTATTATTGATCGCACTCGGGAACATGTTTATCATTGCCGATATTCCTCGAGAGATTCATAAAAAGAGATACGGTACTGCTTTTCTCTGTTCCTGTTTGAATATTGCCTTGCTACTCGTCCTTTTTGCTATAGGGACCTTCCCGGATGTCATCCGTTCAAGTATTCAGCCTGAAACTAATAGTATTTCGCTTGTTGCTGCATCAGCTTCGCTAAAAACGCTGAAGGTTTTGACAGTTATCGTGGCTATTGGTCTACCCTTCGTTTTTGGTTACGGCTTTTTCATTTATCGCCTTTTTCGAGGCAAGGTGAAGCTCGACAAAATGAGCTATTGATCGAATTGAAAAGGACGCATTTCGACTTGAGTCAACTATATGTTCTGGTATAACTAAGAGCTTCTAGGAGATGCTCTTCTGCAAGTGAAGAAGTACCAGTAAGACAGGCAATCGTCTGAGCCACTTTTAAGATACGCTGATGTCCTCTTGCAGAAATCCCCATCGTCTCCGTAGCTTCTTTTAACAAAGCTTGGCAAGTAGCATTTAAGGCTCTTTGTGGAGTTGTGTTCCTTAAAAGCTCTCGGGCAGCTTGGACACGCTGCCGGATGTCTTCTGAAGATTCTTCCTTGTGCATGGAGGTCATGTCTTGAAAGGGGACAGGAGGGACTTCAAGATGAATGTCGATCCTATCAAGCAGCGGCCCTGAAATCTTACTACGATAGCGATGGATTTGAGAGGGAGTATCTTTGCAGGGCTTCTCAGGATGACCTAAATAGCCACAAGGACAAGGATTCATGGCAGCAATGCAAATCACATCTGTAGGAAATGTTGCCTTTCCTCCTGAGCGACTAATTGTGACCTCTTTATCTTCAAGAGGCTGTCTCAACACTTCCAATGTGGATCGGTGAAATTCTGGCAGCTCATCCAAAAATAACACTCCCTTATGGGCTAAAGAAATCTCTCCAGGCTTAGGATGAGTTCCTCCTCCAACCATGCCTACAAAGCTGATCGTATGATGAGGCGCCCTAAAAGGTCGACTCAGCATAAGATCCTCTCTGCCTGCCAAGGAATAAATATTTGCCACTTCCAAAGCTTCTTCAAACAACAATGGAGGTAAAATGCCAATGAACGCTTTGGCAAGCATTGTTTTTCCTGTCCCTGGAGGGCCTGACATTAAAACATTATGGTTGCCAGCTGCAGCGATTTCTAATGCTCTTTTGGCGTGTACTTGCCCTTTAATACTGCTCATGTCAACCGTTCCAGGACGTGCCTTGAGTTGCACTGGAAGGGCTGTATAAAGAGGAATGGTTCCTTCTTTAAAAAAAGCGATCGCTTCTTTTAAGTGCTGTAAGGGAACAACGGTGAGTCCAGTAACCAAAGCAGCTTCACTGGCATTGGCCTTTGGAAGAAGAACGCCTTTTTTGCCGAGCTTTTTGGCAAGCAAGCTTAAAGAGAGGGCACCATGAATTGGACGAATCTCTCCATAAAGCCCTAGCTCCCCACCAATCAAATAATTCTCAAGATCGTGAGCATGAAATGCACCTAAGCCTCGCAACATGCCAAGAGCGATCGGCAAGTCATAAAAGGCGCCTACTTTTTTGATTTCTGCAGGCGCCAGATGAATCATGCAGGTGAGAGCATCGGTAGGAAATCCGCTATTTTTAACAGCGTGTAATACTCGGTCCTTGGACTCTTTGACAGCTGCATCGGGTAAACCCACAATACGTACCTGTCCTTGCTTTGTTTCAAGGTCAACTTCAATTTCAACTGGGATTGCTTCGAGACCTATAAATGCTGCGGAATAAAGGCGTGCAAAAGGCATTATGAGGGCGTATCCTTTTTAGGATTTTCCTTTTTGTTTGAAGCATGTTCTTTTAACTCTTCCATGAAGTCCTGATGCTCCTTCTCTTCTTTGGATGTGACATTCGCTAACTGGCTGACTTCATTTTGAAGCTGTATACGCACATTTTCAAGCTCTCTTTTAACCCTCTTCAAGTTGACCTTCTGTGACTTGCAATTGAATCATTTTCGTATTCAATGTTTGGTCTACATTAAGTATTTAGTATAAACTCTATAAAACAAAAAACCCAGACTCGAGTCTGGGTTTTTACATTTCGAATTTTAATGAATAAGACTATTCAACTGAAATAACGAAATAAGCAGGGAATGCAAAATTATGGTTGGGTCTAGGTGCAGCCCAAAGGGTCACTTTTTGCCCAACAAGTTTTTCCAAGTTGATGCGCGTGCTGTAGAGGAAAGCGACAGGCAGGCCTCCATCACGCAACAAGAAATCGCCGGGGCGATTTTTCACAGGACGAGTATAAGGTTCTACGATCCCCGTCAGTAGCATGGCATCTTGCTGTTCTTCGCTATAGAATTGCTGCATTGTTTTTTCGCCGTTTGCTGCTGCCCATAAATGATAGACTGCCTCTTCTAAGGGCTGCCATATGAGCATTTTGTCGGTTACTTCTCTTTCGTTGAAAGGAGAAGAGAGGCCGATTGTATTCGAAGCAGCTGAAGCAATTTCAGAAACATCTCTGCTTTCTGAAGCAGGGACTTTCATTTCAATGCCTAACTGAGCCAATTTTTCCAAATATTCAGGATTGATTTGTGTCGGCGAAGGCATATTACTAGCTTTGCTTTCAAGAAAAGCCATTTTTTTCTGCACATAAATATCTTGCATGAGATTCATGACATCCTTCACTTGTTCCATAATGGCTGGAACGTCATGATATTCTTTAGAAATGTGATCAAATTTTTCTTGAATCCTATCTAGGTCAATCTGTTCGAAAGGCTTTTGAATTTCAGCTTGAGCAAAAAGTGAAGCAGCACTGAATACATGAGCAGCTTCTGCACGTTTTTTCTCAATCGAAGCAAGTAACTCTACTGGGCCTTTATTTTCGACGTATTCTTTGGCGATATAGAAGCGACTATTTTCAGGCAAAGCGATTTCAAGCCATTTGTTGTTTGCTTCGCTGACAGTTGATTCGACCTTGTCGCCAGTGTTCAATTGTCCGATGATAGGAGCATCGATATCTGGATAAAGACGTACATTGACGCGTTCGCCCTCCACCGCTCCATCTAAAATAAAAGTTCTGAATACATACCCTTTGGCTTCTTTAGGAGGCACAACCGCATAAAAGTCGTTAGTTTCTCCTATTATGATAAACATTTCTCCATTGACTGTTTCGCGGACAACATGTCCCTCGAGGGTAGGGTTGACTCGCATCCTCACTTTAGAACCTGAGACTGCTCCAGTAAAAGGAGTGAATGTGCGTGCAAAAATTTCAGAAGTAGGAGGGCAAACCTCTAATGCGCTTGATGAAGCTGCAGAATATTCTTCATGTGCGTGAATGGGAAGGGAAAGTGCTAACAAAAAAACTGTAAGCATCGACGTATGCGATCTTTTCATATGTAATTCTCCTAGGACAGAGTTTTACACATGTTTTATAGCTTCTTTGCGAATTTTCGCAAGAGAAAACCAACTCAATCTCTGTATCTAATCGTTTGAATTGCTCTAGATTTAGGCGATTAGACGCTAGCTATACAGCACGGCTTTGATATGTTCGCAATGAGATTGTCCACAGGTACAGCCGATAGGTGTCCCAAGGAAGACACTATATTGCTCTTTAGGATCTAATGGATTGCTCACACTATAAAGTTGCTCGCCTTTCTTTACGATATCCCAATCTCTAAATTTTAGTTCTTCGTCTGATATGTTTTGATCCAGTTCTGCGGTTTCATCTGCTTTTTCTAACCCATGGATTGAACGGGCAACCTGACAATGCGGGCAATTACAATGAGGTTCGGGTTTTGGAAATGCAGAGATGTCACCTTGGATCATCATTTTGATCATGTCAGCGATTTTTTCCAGAACATCTGCAGGCATTTCAGGTGCATTTCCTTGACTTTGATTATGTTGAAGCACTTCCATGCCAGGCATACCTTCAATGCCTGCGATTCCAAATTTAATGGGCATGCTGGTCAATTGCTCAGGGGATAACCCTGTCAATTGCTGTAAAAGATTGCCTATTGTTTTGCTCTCTTCCCCGATTTTGGCCCTTGAGGAACTACTTCCTCTTTTTTCTAGGTATTTGAGATGAGAGGAAAAGGCGATGTCGATCAAAGAGGTGTCCAGATTTGGGATTTTGACCTCCTTCCCATCCTGTAAGTGAATTACTAGAGTAAAAAGTTGAGATTCAGGATCTTCCAGGGACTGGAGGAAAGCGACCTGCTCCCAAGTCGTTGAGACGTAGGGTGGGATACAAATCAATTTTTCATCTATTTTTACCTTCATAATCAGAACTTTTGCCTTGTTTTTCAAGAATCTATCTATAGTGTACCCGAACCTTCCTTTTCAAGCAACAAATTTTAGCACTCTTAATCAGCGAATGCTAATTTTAATTCAATTGTGTGATTTGCTTCAAAAACTTATATACAGAAAAATATGACACGTAAAACTTTTGTGATTGATACCAATGTCTTGCTCCATGACCCATCAGCGCCTTTAGCATTTGGGGCCAATGATGTAGTCATACCATTAACTGTCCTGGAAGAGCTGGCAACCATGAAACGATTCCGCGATGAAAGGGCAAAAAACGCGCGCGCTGTACTCTCCTTTTTTGATTCTTTAAAAGAGAAAGGGACAGGAGATCTACATAAAGGTGTAGAGTTACCCAGTGGCGAAAAAATTCGTATCCAATTGGAGATTAAATCTCATTATAGCCCGAATTTTGCATTAAACCTCACAAGTAACTCTTATCGTATCCTCATGGCAGCTTACTTCCTTTTTGAAAAAGGAGAACAGGTCGTTTTTGTGTCAAAAGATTTGGCTATGAGAGTCAAAGCGGAAGCGATGGGTCTTGAGTCAGAGGATTATGAAAATCAAAAATTTAATTACGATTCCCTTTATAGGGGTTATCGTAAACTTGATTTGGACAAACACAGCATCGACCTTTTTTTTAAAGACGGCAGTGTCAATGTCTCTTTGGAAGATCAGCCAGCTTTCTTGCCAAATGAATATTGTTTGATGAACTCTTCATTGCATTCGTCCGCCATCGGAAAATATGATACTCACACAAAGAAAGTGGTTTCGCTTTTGCATTTACCACCTACTATTTGGGGAATCAATCCTTTGAATTTTGAACAAAGATGTGCTTTGGATTTGTTATTGAGAGATGATGTGAAGCTGGTCACCCTGATTGGTCCTGCAGGCACTGGCAAAACGCTTCTCGCCCTAGCAGCGGGTTTGAGAAAGGTCTTTGATGAAAATATTTACAAAAGGATTTTGATTAGCCGCCCGATAGTTCCACTAGGTAGAGATATTGGCTACCTTCCCGGCTTAAAAGAGGAAAAATTGATTCATTGGATGCAACCGATTTATGATAATTTAGAGTTTTTATGTGAGTCCACCGGTAGCGAGCCTAATGAAACTTTACGTTGGGTGACAGAAAGCAAGAAGCTTGAAATGGAAGCAGTCACTTACATTCGTGGCCGCTCTTTGCCAAAAATGTATATGATTATCGATGAAGCACAAAATCTTACACCCCATGAAGTTAAAACGATTATTTCCAGGGCGGGCACAGATACAAAAGTGGTATTGACAGGGGATCCTACTCAAATCGACAACCCTTATTTAGATAAAAATTCTAATGCTCTCACTTACACGGTAGGTAAGTTCAAGGAGCAAAAAATTTATGGTCACTTCTTTATGGAAAAAACGGTACGTTCTGAGCTCGCTGCTTTGGCAGCTGAGGTATTATGAAGAAAACATTACGATGGCTCTTTTTTTGTCTCTGTTTGACCACTTTTTTAGCTTTTCGTATGCATGCTTTTTTAAAAAAAACACCTCCTGTTTCTTACTCCATTGAAAAGCCTAAAATACCCGAACCTGTTACACTGAATTTTGAACACCCTTGGCTACAAAGACAGCCTAAAATCAAAGGGGCGGCGATTGAAGTCGTCAGGGATCTAGAAAAAATCCGTTTACTCAGTGCATCCTCTTCAGCAATCACAGAAGAAGCTTTGACACAGCTCATGATGGAGCAATTACTCTTAGTGCAGCAAGATATTCCCTTTATTTTTCCCGAAGAGCTCTATAATGTGCTTTGCATTACTGAATCAAAAGAAGAAACTCCTGCTACTTTTTTGACTTTTAAACGACTCTATTTAGGAGAAACAGAGCTTGGGATGCCTTTTTATCTGGATGTGCGCGTGTTTGACTTACATACATGTGCGATGGAAAATGTTGTTGATTGGCATCTCAAGATCTTAAATGGATCTTACGAAGAAATTCCTACAGCTTTTGGTCAAAAAGCTTTTGTTTGTAAAGGAAAAAGAACCACTACTAATCAAGACGCTAGTCATGGATTTGCAGCTTTGCAAGGCGATCGCGGTTTGTTTTTAGAATTTTATGAAAAAGAGAAACGGCTTTATGTCTGCTATGCAGAAGCACCCCTTACAACTTTTGAGCGCTATATTCCTTTATTTATGAATCTTGTCGGAAAATCAGCTATGCCTGCAAATCCTTTACACAATATTGTCGCTTATAGCAGAATACCTTGAAAAAGTTACATTTTCACCGCGCCAAAGCTTCCGGGCTTGATCGATCATAAATGACCCAATATTAGAAATATGACAACGTTCCTCAAAAAGCCGCCAGTGGTGGGTTTTTGATGGGTTGTCCGAGAGTTGACTTAAGTCAACCGAGGTAGAGTTATGATCGGTCAATCGCGGGGCTTTCGCGCTGGTCAAAATGTAACTTTTTCAAGGTATTCTGCTATAAAATTGAAATGATAAATTTAGACTAGTGTGAAACGCTGAAACAGTGCTTTGGCATGGTCCAAATTTTATCATTTCAAATTTAAACAACTACACCCTTATGATTCAGTTTGATAATGTTTCATTAGCCTTTTCGGATCATACACTCTTTGAAAATGTTTCATTCACTCTGCAAAAGGGGGAGCGGTGTGGCCTTATCGGGCGTAATGGGTCTGGAAAATCCACGCTTTTCCGTTTAATTGATGAAGAAATAGAGCCAGACAAAGGGACCATAACGCTTCCAAAAAACTATCGTGTTGGCTACTTACAGCAACATATTCAATTTATAGAACCAAGCTTGATCCAAGAGGCGGCGCGTGCCTTACCTGATCAGGAAAAAGATCATCTTTTCAAAGCGGAGAAGATCTTATTTGGCCTGGGTTTCACTGAGAATGACTTGAAAGCACCACCTGCTTCTTTTTCTGGTGGATTTCACTTACGTTTGCACTTAGCCAAGGTTTTAATAGCAGAGCCTGATTGTCTTTTGCTCGATGAACCTACAAACTATTTGGATATACTTTCCATGCGTTGGCTCACTCAATTTTTATCCAAGTGGCCATATGAATTTATTTTGATTTCTCACGAACGAGACTTCATGGATAGTGTCTCTACGCACACAATGGGCATTCATCGAGGTAAAGTGCGAAAGTTGAAAGGTACCTCCTTGGATTTTTTCCAGCAAATTCTCACGGAAGAAGAAGTGCATGAAAAAACTCGACTCAAGCAGGAAAAAAAACGAGCGAATGTTCAAAAATTTGTAGACCGTTTTGGAGCAAAGGCAACAAAAGCCTCTCAAGCACAGTCCAAGTTGAAGATGTTGGATCGAGAGCCTGTCTTAGAAAAACTCAATCAACTTTCGGATCTCTCTTTTTCTTTTCATGAAGCACCCTTCCCAGGCAGAAAACTTTTAGAAGCGCAGAGACTCTCTTTTTCTTATACAGCAGAATCCCTCATTGAAAATTTTTCTTTGGAGATTGAGAAAGGTGAAAGAGTTGCATTTATTGGAAAAAATGGAAGAGGAAAGTCTACCCTTTTGCGTCTATTGAGTGGTGATTTAACGCCTAAGCAGGGGAATGTTAAATTTTCCGAAAATATACATCTAGGCTACTTTGGACAAACTCATGTAGAGCGGTTAGATCCTAAACATACGATTGAAGAGGAAATTTCCTCTGCCAATAAAATGTTAAACTTCACGGAGATCAAATCCATTGCTGGCGCTATGCTCTTTAGTGGGGAGCTTGCAGAAAAAAAAATTGCAGTACTTTCAGGAGGCGAAAAAAGCCGCGTGCTATTGGGAAAAATCCTCGCTAAACCCTGTAATTTATTGCTTTTAGATGAACCGACACACCATTTGGATATTGAATCAATCGAGGCATTGATTGATGCTTTGGAGGATTTTTCTGGGTCCATTGTCCTAGTCACACATAGTGAATTGATTTTGCATCGATTAAATGTGGATAAAATCGTTCTATGTGGTCCTTCGCAACAAACTCTCTTCTTGGGTAACTATGCAGACTTTTTGGAAAAAATAGGTTGGGAAGAAGAAAAAAAGGTCTCACAAGATAAAAAAAGCCGACCCAATGCACGTAGGGAGCGCGCTGAGTGGGTCACGAGAAGAGCCGCTGTGCTCAAGCCGATCGAAAAAAAGATCCAAGATGCTGAGAAGAGATTGATGCATTTAGAAGTGGAGCAGAAAGCCATTCAAAAGACATTCGAGTCAGGTCAAGCTTCTCCGTCAGTTTTAAAGGAATTTGGAATGCGGCAAAAGCAGATAGAAGAGCTAGAGACTGAACTTTATATACTCTATGAACTCATAGAAAAGAAGAAAAGAGAGTTCGATCTATCACAGTTGGATTATTGATAATTTTTTTCAATTCTAAGCATTTAATGCCCTTTTCTATTAAAATTTTATAAATTATTTTTAAAAAATAAAAAAATCTGCTATAATTAGTTTAGTTACGATTAATTAGGGCATACAAGTCTCAGGGATATAATGTTTATAACCACATCTTTATTTAAATCCTGCACTCCACCAGAAAAGGATGTATTTCTTTCCAGGAAAGAAAAAACGGCTTTAGCGGCTGATATTCTTTTGGTAATTGCTTCGATTATTATGAGCTTGGCGATTTTTTATAATGCCTTTCCCATTCAAATACCCCTGATTTCTTATTGCCTTTGGGGGGTGGTTGGAGTGGTTGCTTTGTTGGATGTAATTAAACTGCTTAATCGATATGGAAGAGGCAAGGATCACCGAGTGGGGAATGAAGGGAGTGAACACAATACAACTGCGCATATTCGAAATCAACAGGCGAATAATAGATCGCCAAATTCTTCGCCTTTAGAGATTAACGACTCTCTTCAAACTTTTTTGAGTTCTTATAATGAAGATCCAGTAGTCACTTTAGGCCCTCCCTGTTCAGTGGCTGAAGCCCTCGGCAGATTTAAAAATAGAGAAGATATCAAGAGACAGGGTGTGGAGTTGGAGCAATCTTTTTATTACCAGCGTGCTCGCGGAGGGGGAAATTGTTTTTATTTAGCCTATCTTTCCAGTTTTTTACATCATTTAGTGATGTCTAAAAATTTTGATCAGATGATCGACCAAATTAAGAATAATTCCTTTCAGTGCATGGAGAAAAAGATATTTATTGATGAACTTGAAAAACTGAAAACATCCCCCTGCTACACCACTCTCTATAAACTTTTCAAGGATACAAGCCGAATGGCCTCATTGACCAGCTACTTGAGACAGTTTGCTAATTTTTATGTTTTACACCTTAAAGAAAAAATGGAAACTGACTCTGAAGGGCAGGTAAGCTATAAAGTTTGTCCTATTGATTACGAACCTGCAAGTCAAGAAAAATACCGTTTCGTGTGGGGAAATGACGAGCTATTTGGGGTAGATACTGGGAATGGTTTTGAGGGCGGAATCATTCAAGATAATGAAGATTTACGTAAGGGGGTGGGTATATTCAGTCGAGAAAATTACTGTAAATATCAAAACCAAGATGGGGTCGACATCCAAAGACCAGAAATTGGAATGTTGAATGACTACTTTTTTTCAGTACGTATGTATCAAAGAATGGACATAGAAATGTCAGAGAGTACAAAAAGGCAGAGTGGTCTAAACCTTAACTTTTCAACAAATAGCCCTGTTGTCGTATTTCGGTGTCCCAACCATTTTGATTGTCTAATCCCTAAAAGATAACCTTACGGACACAATCTGTTCTGAGCTGAATCGACAAAATCTCATTAGCGCTTTGCGAGAAGTTTTTCATCCACCTTTAATTTAAATCTGAGCTTCATTTTTAAAATATCTAAGACTAAATAGAAAGCTGGGATAATAAATAGAGTCAACACTGTGGAGGATAGCAACCCACCAATCACACAGACGCCCAGTGGCCGTCTCGATTCTGCTCCAGCACCTAGGCCAAAAGCAATAGGTAAAATACCTAAAATGGTAGAGGTAGCTGTCATTAAAATCGGTCTTAATCGCATGCGACCTGCCTCACAAAGAGCAGTTTTGGTATCCATCCCTTGTGCTTTTAACTGATTCGTACAGTCAACCAGCAAAATAGCATTTTTAGACACAAGGCCCATAAGCATAATGAGTCCAATCGCACTATAGATATTCAAGGTCATACCGCATAGATATAATCCTCCTAAGGCTCCGATCAAAGATAAAGGAAGAGACATCATGATGATGATAGGGTAGATAAAACTTTCAAATTGAGCAGCGAGCACTAAATAAACGATCGCGATGGCTAAAACGAAAGACACCAGGAAGGACATGAACGCTGCAATCATTTCTTCGGCTTCACCTGTAAGCATGGGGGTAAATGTTTTGGGTAGTAATGAAGCTGTTAAATCATTGGTCTTTTGAATCGCTTCTTGCAATGTAATACCCTCTAGGTTGGCTCCTATTGTCACTACTTTGCTACGATCACGTCGATTAATCGTACTAGGGCTCGTTTCTTCTGTGAAGCTGACGATGCTATCTAAACGCACCAACTCTCCAGAAGCAGGACGCAAGTAGATGCTGTTGATAATGTCAGGAGTACGGGCAAATTGCTTGGCCATTTGAACCATCACGCTATACCGTTCTCCTTCTTTTTTGATTTTTGTCGATTCAAGGCCCGCGAGTAGATAATTTAAAGAATTTGAAACATCCTGGATAGACAGCCCTAAATCTGCAATTTTCTCTCGATCAATTGCTAATGTCAATCGCACACGGTTTTCTTGCAGATCGGAATCGACATCCCTAAAACCTGGAATATCGGAGAGCGCCTTAACAAAAGAGGTGATGTATTGTTTCAGTTCATCATAATCTTGATTGGCCAGGGTGTATTCGAAAGGCTTAGCCTGTGCACCATAAGAAAAGGGATTGAAGGTCATAGTCCATGCATCAACACCCACAACGTCTTGTAGCTGATTACGCAATGTGGCGATGAGCTGTTGCACAGAAGGTCTTTTAGGGTCTTTAGTGAGTCGAATAAATACAAGCCCTTTATTCACAGCTGGTGCATCTGCTCCTTGCAGAGCGAGAGCGGCAAAAAAACCTTCAATATGCGGGTTTTGGCCTAGGATCGTTTCGATTTCTTTTAAATAGCCGTCCGTATAAGCAAGAGTAGAACCTTCTGGTGCCTTGAGTGAAATAATAAAACTTCCTCTGTCTTCATCAGGTGCAAATTCTTTTCCCAACTTCGTAAAGAAAAAACCAGTGGAAACAACAATGGCGACTCCTCCTAAAAGGAGCCAATATTTCTTTTTTAGTGTACTTTGTAAGAGTGTCTTATAACCATTTTCTAAAGCTAAATAGAGACGTTCTAAGAAGTTAAACACTTTGGAATGTCGTGTTTTATGAGATAGAAAGCGTGATGAAAGCATGGGTGTCAATGTCAAAGAGACTAAGGCCGAAACAGCGATGGCAACAGCAACAGTCACTCCAAATTCAAAGAAAAACTGTCCCATTTGCCCTTTCATAAACGCGATAGGAACAAAAACAGCAATCAAAGAGAGTGACGAAGCAATAACGGGTAAAATGATCTCTTTTGCACCTAAGATTGCTGCCTGGAACTTAGGCATTCCTTCTTCAATATGGCGGAAAATATTTTCTAGCATGACAATCGCATCATCTACCACAATTCCAATAGCAAGCACCAAAGCGAGCAAAGTGAAATTGTTTAAGGTAAAGCCCAAAAAATACATGGCTGCAAATGTTGAGATAATGGAAATAGGAATCGCCACTGCAGGAATTAAAGTGCTTCGAAAATTTCTCAAGAAAATGAAAATGCAGAATACGACCAGAAATGTAGAGCTCCACAAAGTTTCTTTTACTTCATCAATAGACTGCTGGATAAATTCAGAGGAATCAAAAGCGACTTCAATCTTAACATGTCCTGCAGCATTTTGATTCATTTGAGCGATTTCTTTCTTGACTGCCTGTGCTACCTCGATAGTGTTCGCAGAAGGCTGTTTGATCACTCCAAGTCCTACGGTATCTTTGCTGCTATATCGGGCTAAGCCGCGGTCATCCTCAATTCCTTCTTCTACGCAACCAACGTCTGAAATGCGAATCGGTGTAGAACCACACTTGGTAATGATTAAATTACCAAGCTCTTCTAGCGAACGGATTTCCCCATTAGTTTTAATTGAAAATTCCCGATTTAATCCTTCAATTCTACCTGATGGCAACTCAATATTTTTTTCTTTCAAAGCGCGTACAACATCTTCAACCGTTAGATTGGAAGCAAACAATTTATCTGGATCAAGCCAGACTCTGAGAGCATATTTTTTTTCTCCCGCGAGAAGGACAGAGCCCACTCCTTTGGCTTTTTGTAAGCGTTCCTTAATTGTCTTTGCCGCGTAATGCGAGATTTCAGTTGCAGAAAGTGTTTCGCTTGTGACAGCAAGCCACATCACTGGAAAGGCGTTTATGTCTAATTTTTCGACAATCGGCTCTTTTATATCACTGGGAAGAATGCTCCTGATGCGCGCAATAGTATCTCGACAATCTTGAGCGGCTTGATCAATCGCTCTTCCTTGTTCAAAAGTGACAGTAATGAGACTGAATCCTTCAAAACTTTTTGAACTAATGTGTTTGATGCCCTCAATTGTATTAATCTCAGCTTCAATCAAATCGGTGACTGTGCTATCGATGATTTCTGGATTGGCTCCAGGTAATTGAGTCGTAATAGAAACAATAGGAAATTCTATTTTCGGCAATTCACTTACAGAGAGTCTAAAATAGCCCACAACGCCGAATAAAATCAGAATCAGCGAAATTACAGAAGCAAATACAGGACGTTTGATACAAATTTCGGATAAGGAACTCATAAGATTTTATTTTTCACCTTTTGGCCGTCAGAAACTTTATGGTTTCCACCCACAATCACAAGATCACCGGGCTCAACACCTTCCAAAATTTGAACTCGACCCTCTTTTCTCAAGCCTAATTTGACTTTTTGAAGTAATGCCTGATCGGTGGCGACTTTGTAGATATACCATTCCCCTTGTAGAGCTACGATCGCTTCTTCTGGGATGAGAATACTTTCCTCAAATGTTTCTAAAATAATATCCCCAGAAGCAAACATGCCGGGAATTAATTTTTTATTGGGATTTTCCATTTTCACTTTAAATGTGAAGGAATGGGAGATGGGATCGATCAAGGGGTCAATTTCGCTTACTTCAAATTGATAAGAACTACGATCTAGTGAATCGATCACTACCTCAGATTTTTGCCCTACACGCACTACACTATGGTATCTTTCTGGCAAGGTAAAAACCGCATTGACATGATCAATATTCACAATGTATCCGATGGGCGTGTCTAACCGTATTTCGCTTCCCAAATCTAAAGGAAGCGAAGAAATAATCCCTGAAATTGGACTATAGACTGGGGCTTGATTATATTTGTAACCCACTTCATCTCTGTCTATGTAGGCTATGAGATCTCCTTTTTTGACCTCATACCCATTTTTAACCGCATATTCGACGAGTTTACCTTGCACTTTGGAATAAACAGCGATCGAGTCTGTGGCCTTCAGCTTGCCTTGCACGCGAATAGATTTGGCAATATTGGCAGGCTTAGCTTCTACGCAAGAAACAGCAACACTCGGTTTTTCAAGGCTCTGTTCATCGGATGATTTTTTGGAACAACCAACTAGACAAAGCGCTAACATAAGGATAAGACTTAAAACATTGATCATGAAATATATGCTCCTTTTATGCACAGGATAAGAGTTCATCAAAAAATCCCGTTTCTTTTTTAAGTTTTATCGTTAAGAGGATGAGGTCATATTTAGCAATCGCATAATTTGCCTGAGCTTGAATATAGGTATTTAAAGCATCCAGTAAATCGATATTTGTCGTTTGCCCTTTCTTATATCTTTCTGAAAAAATTTGATAATTTTCTTCAGCGATTGATAGTTCATTTTTTAAAAGTGCGAAATTTGCTTCTGCAGAAGTCAGAGCAAGGTAAACACTTTTGACTTGCACTCTTAAATCTTTTAAAAGGCGCGAATAGAGCAACTCTTGTTTAGACAGTTCTGCTTCTGCATTTTTGACACACAAACAATTCTGCCAACCATCGAAAAGTGGAGCACTTAAAATTAGAGCAGCACTCCAGGAATTATTTCTATAACTTAAAGTTTCGGGGGAAGCGAGTGTATATTCTCCTAAAAGATCCAGCCTAGGCCAATTATTTCTTTTTAGTGCGCGAATTTGCAACTTCATGGCCTCTATAGAAGCAGCTACTCCTTTAAGATCCTGTCTGCGTTTAAAGGCTTCTTCTAAAAGACAAGGGAGGTTTTTTTCAGCAAAGAGATCAATCGACTCGGGAAGAATCAGTTGATAGTAACAAATATCAATTCCGACTAAATTAGAAAGGTTTTCTTCATAAATCAACGCATCACTGCGTACATCTTGAAGAGCCCTTTTTGAACGGTTCACCTGTTCTTCGCTGCGTAAAAGATCCGTTATAGTGACTTTTCCATTTTCGTATTGTTCCTTGGTGACTTCATACTGCTGTTCGGCAAGTGCAAGTTGATGTTCGCTGACATGCAGTAAATCTTTAGATTGAAGCACAGCAAGGAAGGCTTCCGACGACATATAAAGGAGTTCAAACAACTCGAATTCTGTTTGGTGACAAGTCGCATCTTTGGCTAATTTGGCACTGAGATAGCTCGGTCGAAATCGCAGATCAATGAGAGGCTGATTGACTTTTATGCTGCCAGCTCTAAAGTTTGATGGAATGAGTCGTTCACCATCCACTGCTTCAGATGGATTTGAAAAAATCACAGAGGCTGAAGCGCCTACGCAGGGAAAAATCCTAGCCAAGGTTTGGCGGATATTGAGTTTGGCTTGATAATTATTGAGGTAAAGGCTTTTGACCTGTTCATGATTTTCGATCACCAAATTCCAAGCTTCCTCTAAAGTAAGGGAAGGTTGTTTCTCTTCTAAGCAGACAGCCTGGCAAGAAATAAAAAATGCTAATAGTAAACAAACAATTGGTTTCATATTTTGAAGTGAAAAGAAAAATGGGCATTTTACACACTCTTTATCATTTAACACCAGCTTGGTTTTTATTTTTTCAATAGCATGCTCTTTTTTTGAGTTACACGCATTAAAGCACACGCTGTTTCTGGCGACTTTTTTCAACAAGATATCTATTTCATATTGAGAATTTTAATTTTGCATATTTAATTAAATTTATGATTTTTTTTATTGACTTTTAATTTATAATGACTAAAAATCTTTTAGAAATTATTTAAAAATATGGAGATTTTGTATGAGTCTTGGTCCGATATGTATGATTTGTATGGACACTGCGATCTTAGAAAATTCAACGATCGTTAAGAAAGAAAAGATCTCTCTGCTTGGCGACAATGCATTGGGGAAAGGTATGAATCTGATAGCCACTAAATGTGATCATGTTTTTCATGAAAGTTGCTTAAAGGATTGGGTGGATACTTTTTTAAATAGAACATCAGCAGCATCTTGCCCAATGTGCCGTAGGGAGCTTGCGGAACCGCACATTAAAACAAATATCCCTAGTGTTCCAGCACCTCCCCAGACGCCTATTGCAGAGCCCATACAGCTACCTCACTATTCTGATGCTCATTATCAGAATATCCCTCACATAAGTAGAAATGTGGATAGCAACCTTGGTAGAATTATCTTATTTGATCTGGAATCTCCTTCTGCAGAAGTATATAGCAATTTGGGAAATCCTATCGCAGAGGTAGATTAATTCCAAATATCATAAATAATGTGCATTTGGACAATGTCATCGCTTACGCAAGAGCCTCATAAAATGGGGCCTTATCAGGCTAGTTTCAAAGCATTTTGATATTTTTCTAGGACGTGTTCACTATCTTGTAGGTAATGGATAGAAATTGTTTTAAGCGTAGTATCGGGATGTTGGGTCTGAAAATCCCGGATTGCCCTTATGGAAATTTCCGCTGCTTTCTCTTTAGGGAATCCAAACACGCCCGTGCCAATTCCTGGAAATGCAATACTCGTTTTCTGATGTTGGTGCGCAAGCACTAGGCTATTGTAATAACAGGAATAAAGTTGGCTGTTAGCTTCAGGATGCTCAGCATACATAGGCCCCATCACTACAATCACATTGTCTACCCCAATTTTTGAAAGTTCACCACTGCCAATCAAAGCTGCATGACCTGCTACATAGCCTTCACGATATTGACTTTTTAAGCGAACCCCTTGCTCCTGACGATATTCTTTACCACCCCATTCGTTGAGGTCTCCATCAATGCCACTTCCTCCTTGTAGATGTCTATTGGCTGCATTGACGAGCACTGTAGCATGGCTGTCGCGCATATTTTGTTTGCGCACTTCAAAGGAAACGCTCTCTCCTTGAATTTTGAAAACACAATCCAACTGCTCTGTTTTGAGAGTTGCTTTTTCTTCTTTTGGCAGATCGCCTGGGTAAGGATGGACTTGTTGAATCAAGCGTTTTGACCAATATTCATCAAGTTTGGGAAGTTCGGGTTTTTTTTTCTCAGCTTTGGCTTGCCCTCCAACTGGTTTTGCTATATGAGGGCTTTCAGGTGTTTTTGAATGAGTGCTTTCTGAGTGCGGTTCGTTAACTTTCCTTAAGGCGCAGCGAAGAATAGGATAGCAAATTCCGCTAATAACAAGGGTCGCCGCTACTCCAGCCACTGCGGTCCACATAATGACTCCTTGCGTAAGAAAATAAGCCGCAAGGGCAGCTCCGGCTCCTAAAATAATTCCAAGTGCAAGTGAAGAAACCATATGAAGAGCTGCAGAGGAGCGACAGTGTTCTTTTTTAGATTCAACTTCAGTGGGGGATTTTTCTTGGCAACAGGGGAAGAAAAGATGAAGGACGTTGACCATAACTAGGCTCCGTTACATTTTAAACACTAATTATAATGTAGAATATTAATATTAAGATACTATAAACTAAAGGTTTTGTTGAATTTTTGCCCTATGTAAAAAAAATTATGTAATTACAGGTGACCCAGGGTCAGAAAAGACCACATTGATCAACGAGCTAAAAACGAGGGGCTGCAGACGTTTACAAGGGCCTAATGACTGTCTATAGGGAATATGGTTGCCAACTATGAGTTATGATAATCACTTCACTTTGCAATAGACGGGCACAAACTTAGATAGGCTTGGCTGTACAAAAAAGTCATTAAATTTCTCTTTGGGAAAGGGACGCAAAGTCTCATTCCTTCCAAATATAAAAACCTCGCCCCTGAGGATTAGATTTCCATTTTCTTTCCAGATTTTCGCATCATATTTCTTTCCTTCACGTGGATCGAAAACAAATCCCTTATAACGTCCTTTTTCCGGAGCACAAGCCCAAATGATGTCAATCCCACAGTAATAAGGATTACCCTTAATGCCAGTTGCTCTGCTTTCTGGGTGGTCAACGGTTTCTTCGACAATCCCTTGCTTATTGCATGTAGCGACAATGCGTCCATAATACTTACCTTCATAAAGGTAAATGGCGACTACAGATGTAGGGAGTTTTGTCTTTTTGTCTATTGTTTGATAAAAACCGCTTAAATCCTCAGCAAATAAGATAGAGCTCAAAATTGAAAAAATGAAAAATGATAGTAATGTCTTTTTCAAATTATCCTTTTCTGGTTTTTGATTAATATAAATTAATTATCTATCTTTTTTTAAAAAAATAAAAGATATGAAAAATATTAATTTAATAAATTAATTTCATCTCGCGTCAAATTGAGTGAAGCTGCTGCAATATTTTCTTCAAGATGTTGAATGTTAGCTGTTCCAGGAATAGGAACCATCACTTCATTACGCTGAAGAAGCCAGGCCAGGCTGAGTTGGGCCGTTGTCATTCCTTTGTGCTTTGCAAGCTCTTGTAATTTACCAGTAGAATGGGCTAATTGGCCGCTAGCTATTGGATACCAAGGAATAAAAGCCAATTGATGCTGGCTACAATAGGAGACAACGTCTTCTGACCGGCGATTAAACAGATTATATTGGTTTTGAATGGATACAATCTCCACAACTTTTCGTGCACGTTGAATTTCATCGACAGTGACGTTAGAAAGACCAATATAGCGAATTTTTCCTTGTCGTTGCATCTCCTTGAGAGCACCTAATGAATCTTCGAGAGGCACTAGAGGGTCGACTGCATGGAGTTGGTAGAGATCGATGCATTCCAGTCGCAATCTACGCAAGCTCATTTCTACGCATTGCATAAGGTATTCGGGTCTTCCCAATGGGATCCAACTGTCAGAAGAGGGTCTTAATAATCCACCTTTGGTGGCGATGATCAGGCCAGAAGGATAGGGATGAAGTGCCTCAGCAAGTAAATTCTCAGAAACTTCTGGGCCATAACTATCTGCTGTATCGATAAAATTGATACCCAAATCTAGCACACGTCTAAGGACAGAGTGCGCTTCTTGCTTATCTTTAGGCTCTCCCCAAATGTTTGGTCCCGTGATTCGCATAGCACCAAACCCTATGCGATAAATCGGTGTTTTACCTGCTAAGAGAAAGGTGCCAGCCTCTTTTGCTTGGCCAACGAGTTTTTTCATAAGCTTGCCTGTTATTTATTCTTTTACTAGTTTAAATTTTTCCTTAAAAAATGCACTCCTTTTTAGAGGGTGTCCTAGGTAAAATGAGACAGCTGATTTGCCTACTCGTTCTTTCAAGCTCCACATTAGCAGCACAACTAAATAGCGATGGGGACTTTCAACTCTGGTCAAGGTTCGAATTAGACTCTAAAATTCGAAGCTCTCTGTCTTCGCGCTTAGTCAGTGAAGGACGTTGGGGAGATCATGCTTCTCTTTTATATTTTGCCTATATACAAGCACAGCTCGTATATGCAACAAAGTGGCTAGAAATAGCGCCAGGCTATCGCGGATCTTTTTTCCTGAGGCGACCACGATGGATTCCCATCCATAATCCTATGCTAGATATCACACTGTTTTTTCCAGGTCACTGGAGAATAGAAGATAGGAGCCGCATTTTTTATGCAATTTCCGAAGAGGAACCTCCTTTTTGGATTTATAGAAATCGTGTGAGACTCATTTCTCCAAAAGTGTCTTGTTTTTATAAAGTAAGCTTTTTTATCGATGAAGAAGTGTTTTTTGTAGAAAGACGTGGGTTCATGGAAAATCGCATAGGGATAGGAATTTTAAAAGAAATCAGTTCAACCTTGCATATTCAAGCGAATTATCTTTATCGTAATTTAAAAATCGACGATTGGACTTTTCAAAATATCTTATTTCTTGGATTATTTTTTAAATATTGAAATTCTAAATTATTAGAAAATAATTTACATATTAAGATTATATTTTTATACTAAAAATTACATTATTATTTAATTAATCTGAGGAATTTTTAGGGGGAATTATGGTCATTAAAAAAACTACGAGTCAGGCACGTCGCAGTGCAGCAGCTCGCAAAGCTGCTTTAGCTCGTTGGGGAAAAACCTCTTCTCGCGCGAGCGGACGGGCTAGCACGGCCCGCAAAAAAGTCTCTCGAAGTGCAAGCAGCCGCATAGCAACTCGTACAACCACTCGCGCAACGACTGCTCGTAAAAAAACAGCACACAAAAAGCTGGGTAGCGCATTTTACAGTGAAATAGGAAGAAAAGGTGGAAAAAGGGTTGCAGCTACTCGAGGCCATGCCTTTTATGAAGTGATTGGTCGTCGTGGAGGCAATCGTGTTGCGAAGGTGTATGGACCTGAATTTTATCGCACAATAGGTCGTCGCGGAGGACGTAAAGTGGCTAAAGCGTACGGGCCTGCTTTTTATGAAACAATCGGCCGTCGGGGAGGCAAAGCGCTGGCTAAGCAGTATGGGCCTGAACATTTTGAAAAGATTGGGCGCAAAGGGGGGCTTGCACGTTGGGGGACTGCATCCAGTACTAAGCGTACCACAAGCCGTCATGTAGCCGCACGAAAAGGTGGTCGCACTTTGGCTTTATCTCGTAGAACCACCAGTACTAGACATGCCTCAGCACATCGTCATAGATTCAGATAGGTATTCTTTTACGCTAAAGAGAGAGTGCTTCTCTCTTTAGCTTTTGATTAAAAATCTCCAGGGATTATTTTTGTCTGCACCTGCATAATCAATACCAATGCGAGGTGTTGTCAATACCACGGCATTGGATATGTCTTCCCACTTTTCAAGATAAAGAGAGTTCTGTGTTACATCCAGGCCATTCTGCAACTTTGTAATATTGAGCGTTCTGGTCAGTTTTCCAGGTCCACTTGTATCGCCATCGATATTTTGAATAGGTTTTAAAGCACGTATTAAAACTGCACCTGGCTGGCCTTCTTTTTCGGTGATTATATTCAGCATATGGTACATCCCATAAGTGAAATAGACATAGGCAATACCCGCCTGTCCAAACATCAAGTAATTGCGTTTTCTAGATTTGAATCTAGCATGTGAAGCTCGATCTTCAGGACCGAGATAGGCTTCAGTTTCTATGATCTGTCCGATCTGATTACCAATGATTAAATATTTTCCAAGCAATTCGCGTGCAACCACTAAAGTAGGTCGACTGTAAAAGGGACGTTCTAAACGAGTTTTTTTCATAGGGAAAGACAAACAAGAAAAATTAAATTATGTATAGTGTATATGTTAATTGGTTTGTTTGTAATTAAAATAATTATTAAATGAGAGATTTTAATTTAATAAGAGAAATTATTTCTTCTGCTGCTCTTTCTCCTGAGAGAATGGCTCCCTCAATAGTGCCCGACCATTGAATCGCTGTTTCAGTGCCTGCCCAATGAATCCTACCACAGGCTAGACCAGCATATCCAGCTCCAACAATGCATACATCTACAGAATTCATGGAGCCGACCATATGATCTTAATTTTATCCCTTTTCACAATTAAGTCATTATGACTTTGTAAACACCCTCTTAGATCAATCGAGAACATTTTAGCTAGGCAATTTTATTCCACTTGAACTACCATCCAATCCTCAAAGCTGTTCATGCGATAAAAAACTTCAGAATGTGATAACAGGGGTAATTCTATGCAAAAAAAACTACAAAATAAAATAGCTCTTATCACCGGAGGTTCTCGAGGTATAGGTGCAGCCACTGCAAAACGTTTTGCTCAGGAGGGCTGTCATGTGGCAATCAGCTTCACGGCCTCTAAAGACAAAGCGCTTATGTTGGTAAAAGAGCTCGAAAAAGAAGGAGTTCATGCACTCGCACTACAAGCTGATCAAGCTAATCCTACACAAGTGGAAGCATTTGTGGAAAAAGTCGGTACCCATTTTGGAAGAATCGATATTCTTGTTAATAATGCGGGAATATATATGGGAGGTTCTGTTGACGATTTGAATCTTGATACCAAAGGCATCGCAAAGCTATTTGCAGTCAATGTAGGAGGCGTTTTTGCCGCAACACATGCGACACTTCCTTTCATGAAAGAGGGGGGACGTATCATCATCATCGGATCCATCAATGGAGAACGTTTGATGCATTCGGGAGGGGCAGACTATGCGGCTTCTAAAGCTGCTCTTGTGGGGTATACACATGGTTGGGCAAGAGACCTCGGTCATAAAAATATCACAGTGAATCTTGTGCAGCCTGGTCCAATCGACACGGATATGAATCCAGATAATACGGACTTTGCAGAGATGGCGAAAAAAACTGTCGCCCTTGGGCGCTATGGTAAACCTGAAGAAATTGCCTCAGCTATAGCTTTTCTCGCTAGTCAGGATGCTTCCTATATTACTGGAGCAACTCTTACAGTCGACGGTGGCTATTTAGCGTGAGGCTCTTTTTCTTTACTTGAGATATTATAAATATTTGTTAATGAGATAAATATGTCGAAAGCTTGCCAACTCATTTTAAATTCTATCCCTTGCTTTAATCGTTTGCCAGAGGAGGATAAAAAAGAATGGACGCGTGTAGTTGAGATCACATGTTTGGTTCTATCTATTTTACTCATTGTCTTTGGCAGTTTAGGTCTTGCCGAGATTTCCATATTTCAAGGTCTAGGGGTTATAACAAGTGCTGTATTTGTGAGTATTGGCGGGTTGGTCTTTCTGACTATTAGTTTATTAAGCACTCCCAATGCTAAGAACAAGTCTAATGAGGAAAACGCAGCCTCAAGGATTCATCCTCCTATGAGTACCCATTTTGGTCACTTAGGAGCTATCCATTCACGTGTTGTTTCTGTTGAAGAAGTATGAGAGTTTTCAGTTGAAATCGAAAAATACCATTCGACATCAATAAGGAGAAATTGTGCGCCAATCAACCTGTCCAAGTTTTGAACATATTTGGGAAACTCTTGATAGTTCAGGTGCCCCTTTACTGAGGCATATTCCTGTGGGGATGATCAAAATGGCCTAAAAGCGCTAAAGGAGGTGACCGTTGTGATTACAGCTACAGGTTATAAAGCGAGTCTTAAAACAGCATTTCCAGATGCACATCGACGCTTAGCAAATAAAACTTTATGCAACATTGGTGCTGATGATGAGATTGGACCTGGTTTTAATCATTCAAAGGTGCTCGTACAAGGACAGTGTATGAATTTTACTCTGCGCCATCCTACTTTAATGCGGTATCTTGATCCCTCATTTTATGCTCATAACTTGGGTGTTCAACTTCTCAAGGACAATCGCTACTCTCCTGGTTTTCACCGATTTCCTGAAGAGCTTGACCTCTCAATTATCAAGAGATGGTCAGAAATTCACAATGAACCTATTGATCACCTCATATAGTTGATACTCTTGTTTGAATTATTTTTCTTCTATGAAACAACGGACAATTTTGACCTACGTGAAAGCCTCGCGATTGATCAATCATAACCCTACCTCGGTTAACTTAGGTCAACTCTCGGACAACCCATCAAAAACCCGCCACCGGCGGCTTTTTGAGGAACATTGTCATATTTTTAATATTGGGTAGATTATGATCGATCAAGCCCGAGGCTTTCACGTAGGTCAAAATTTATCATTTCAAACTTAATCGACTATAAGTCCTGCTTAGATTCTTGCGTTTTGCGAGAAAAAATTACAAAACACGATTAATTTGTTACTCTTTATAGGGGTTATTATACCGAACTTCTTTTCCATCTATGGTTTTTAAAGTAAAAAATTCCATCCTACTTGTGCACTCACCTTGATAGAACTCACCTCGAAACATATAATCAAAAAAATCTTTTAAATTTGAAAAACGCTCTGCAGGCGCCGACATCTGAGGGTAATGAATAAATTCCCCATTGCAAATCTCTAAGTCTCCACCACTATACTGGCCTTTATCTTCATATCGGATTTCTCCATTTAGATATGGATCTCCTTTTTTGCATTTATAAGGAGGTATTGTGCCTATGTTGTCTTTATCATGTACGCCCTTTGTAAAAACAAAGTCACCTTTTTTTCCAGTCTTCCAATCAAGGGTATTACTTACATCGAGGTATTGTTCGTAATTTGCAGGCGTTATTTTTGAAAAATCAATGGAACCTATGTTATTTTGACCTTTAATCTGATCAGGGGTAGAAGCAGTCTGTCCTTTGGACACATTTCGAGCCTCATCAGCAATAACACCATATCCTTTTCTTTGAGAATCAACGCGGGGCCCTGGATTGTGCTCTTGCGTAGGGCGCTCAGAGCCTTGCTGATCGCTTTTTGTAACACACTGCAGGCATATGCCGGCCAAAACAATCAAAGTCCCTACGGTCGAAAATAAACTACCTCCTATTGTGCCCAGTGAGGATAAGCCTGGAATTCCGCATAGAATTAAGATCCCAACTGATAGGGCAATGGCCCCCATTCCAATAGCCATAGTCCTCGAAATTAGGGAGCATTTTGTCTGCTTTTCTTGGCTTATATTGCAAAAAGGAAGAGTTAATCGTATTGATTGAACGCACATAATTAGTATTTATTTTAACAATAACTTTAATTATATTCTATTTAAATATAAAACTTTATAAAAAAATTTTAGCTTTTGCTGCGTAACTCAGCTAGGACGACCTGTTATCAAATGGTTTTAAGGGCAGCGCAGAAACCTGCAAAGTGAAAAGAAGCACCATAGGTTTTGCGAAGAAAAGCGTTATTACGGAGGGTGATGAGCTTGGCGCAAAGAGCGCGTGCACTTTTCGAAAGTTCTGAAGTAGGGGAAAAACGACAAATTCTCGATCTGGTCTTTCAGAACTTGAAATTAGAGGGTAAAAAATGGGACCTGGAGCTGGTAAGCCATTTTCCATGCTCGCTCAGATCAAGGGCCGTCCAATGAATTGGAGGTGGAGAGACTCGAACTCTATCTCTAGTATGTAAGCCAGCGCAATCAGAAACAACTAACAGCAAGAAAATAAAAGGCTTAAGAAATTGTCTTTTGTTTGAGTTGATGCTATTTTATGCCAGTTTTTTCCAGTCTGGTGCGTAAAATTTGCGTAATGGCCTAGAGATTCCTGGCATTTGGATTGATTAAAAATCTTTAATGGATAAAAATGTAGGAAAAAGATTATATTTACCGACATTACTATCCATGAATGCAAAACAGAAAGCTATAAAGCTCTTCAAGGAAAACCAGGGACTTCTTCGGACGGCCGAAGCAATTCGTTTAGGTATTCATCCACGGATATTATACCAACTCCGAGATGAAGGATCACTGGAACAGTTAGCTAAAGGGATATATAGGCTAGTAGAACTACCTGATTTTTCAGAGCCTGATCTTGTTCTTGTTTCAAAAAAGATTCCACATGGGGTCATATGCTTGATTTCAGCATTAGCTTACCATGAAATCACTACTCAGATTCCTCATTTTGTTTATATTGCAATTCCAACAAAGTCGAGACCATCGAGGTTGGAATATCCACCTCTTAGATTTTTTAGATATTCAGAAAAAGTTTATAACGCAGGGATTGAAACTAAGTTAATTGGGGGATATCCCGTTAAAATTTACAATGTTGAAAAGACTTTGGCGGATTGTATTAAGTTTCGTAATAAAATTGGAGCTGATGTTGTTATTGAAGCATTGAAGATGTATTGGCAACGCAAAGGAACCAAAATTGATAAATTATATGAATACGCAAAACTGAATAGAGTTGAAAAGATTCTTCAGCCAATTATCGAAACAATCGTGAGTCAATAGGAATGGAGAAAGTTAAAAAAAATCTCGATGAGTCGATCTATAGTCGTTTGAAAAATATTGCACGAGAGAGACAAAGACCTGTTCAAGAAGTTTTGAAATACTACGCTATGGAACGCTTTTTATACCGTTTAAGCGTTTCTTCTTATAAAAATGCCTTTTATCTGAAAGGCGGCTTAATGTTAATGGTTTGGGATCCTGTGGGACATCGAGCGACGATTGATATTGACCTTCTTGGAAAGATCTCGAATTCGATAGCAAATTTGCAGAAGATCATTAATGAGATCTGTTCTCTTGACGTCATTTTTGATGGCATGAACTTTGGCTCAGAAACATTGAGGCTATCAGAAGCACAGCTAGAGGCCGACTACCGTGGGATCAGTGCTTCATTTTCAGCAAAGTTATTCACTGCAAAACTTCCGATGAGGATAGATTTTGGCTTTAGCGATACCATTTTTCCTCATCCTGCTGAGATTATCTATCCAACTCTTTTGGATCTTCCAGCTCCTAAGCTAAAAGGATATACACCTCAAACTTCAATAGCGGAAAAATTTGAATCTATCGTAAAGCTAGGTTTCGCCAATACACGAATGAAAGATTTTTATGACATATGGCTATTGATCCAGCAATTTGATTTTGATCGACAAGAGCTTCGCAAGATTATTCATCAAGTTCTCAAAAATCGTGGCACTGTTGCCGAGACTCTTCCAATTGCCTTTTTGGAATCTTTCTATGACAATCCAGTTAAAAAAGAAAAATGGAATGCTTTTCTCAAAGATATTTCGCATAAGTCAGTACCTTTAGAAAAGGTCATTGGAGATTTGAGGGAATTTTTTACTGGAGTGCTCGATTAGGGAGAAACTATGGAAAATACTTATCTAAATGTGATGAGCTTTCCAATTATCAAAAGTAACTATGCGATAATTTCTGGATGTTCAGAAGGAGGTAAGTCCACCTTACTATCTGAACTTGCGAGCAGAGGATACCAGATCATTCTTGAGCCAGGAAGGCAAATCATAAAAGAGCAAACTCTAATAACAGCTAAAGTTAAGCGTACAGAGGGAAAGGACTACCTTTTGATGCAATCATGCTGATTAAATTTAACGATGCGGAAAAAATTATTCATTGGCACGAAGTCTATTCTATTCGCTAATAACTTCTTCATGATTGGTTAGATGTAGATCTCTCATATACAGCTCCATTTGATAGTGAGGGACTGGATGCCAGCTTGCAATAAACTCTCCAATGATCTTAAAGCCCACTTTTTGGTACACGTGGATGGCTCGTTTATTGGTCGCTTTAGGGTCTATCAGAACCCTTTTCACATTTGGAAACTGGCGGATTAAAAACTCTCGGATCATTGATACAGTAATCCCTTTCCCCAAATAATTCAGGTCACAAATGAACAAATCTAATGTAGTCGCATCATTTCCTTCAGGAGAGGTTATTAGAAAGGCAAAAGGAATATCTTGATCATAGCCGATCCAGTAGGTTGTATCGGATTCACCTCGAAAGAACTTTTCTAGACCATTTAGTGTGTTTTGTAATCCCACCCCATGCATCCACTCTTTAATGTGTTTTTGTTCAAACCATTGATGTAGCAAGGCTCTTTGAAAAGCCTTAGCTGGCTCAAAGTGAAAGCACAAATTTTTATGATTTTCATCGACAACTTCTTGAATTACATGCCGTGCATTGTTTGCAAGTGCTGGGTTTGTATCTTTGGTAATGCTATGAGAGCATTATGAAGTAGGCCCCTTTTCTTTTTTGGCTAAAGAATCAATTTTTCTATCCATGTCTTCTAATTTTTTAGTGATTTTTCGATAACCAAACGTAGGGATAAGACTTTTGATTTCTGCTAGCACTGCAATGATAAAAGACCCCAGAGGTATAAGCCATTGCCAATTATTTAAGAAAAAATATGCGAGTCCTTCCCAACAGGGAAGTGGGTGAATTGGGATTGCAATAGATTTGGACATCACCTTTTGTCCAAATTCTTTGCCTTTGATGTCAACTTCAAAGCATAAATGTAAAGTTCCAGATCTTTTAGGTTTAAGGCACCAACTCCATGAAGCATATCCTTGAACTGGTATGCTTTCTGATGAGTCCTGAGGTTTAGAAATAGTAGAAAATTATGAGGGGTCGGCACTCATTGCTACATTCATTACTTCACCAATTGTGATTGGTTCTCCTTTATCACTATTTTGAAATACTCTAACTTCAATTTGTCTGGTTGAATCTAGGATCCAATGTGCTGGTATAAGAAATTTTATGGATCCTTTTTGTGGAACAGATGAGCAAAGAGTATATTCGTTGCCAGTGATCAAGTCCTCTATTGTGTATTCGTAGCAATGATAAGATTTTTGGGATTCAGATTCAGAATTTCGCTCGTTCTAGCTACATCCTGCGAGAAATAGGGCTACGGCTATACATGCTACTGCTTTTTTACAGATTTCCATTCAATGTCCCTTACTGTATCATAGAGATTAACAGCGTACAGTTGTTTCTCAGGGTTTCAGAAGTTACGTTTATCAAAATATTACATAGCAGGATTCGTTAGAAAATAAAATAGATTTGCTGCGGTTTCCCCCAGTCTAGTGCGTAAATACTGCGTAAATGAGCCTTACGCAATTGAATTTTTCGATGAAGATTTCTTGTCATATGTCGCTAAAACAAAAGGCTTCAGTCGTAAAACTGAAGCCTTTTTTAGGTTTGGAGGTGGAGAGACTCGAACTCTCGTCCTTAGCAAAATCCCTATTAGCCACTACATGCTTAGTGCTCAATTTTTGCGTTAATTCCTTAGTTGAACACTCCTATGGAATTAACCGGTTCCATTTGATCTCGGAAACATTAGCCTAGAAACCTTCGACTAACACTCCACACCAAGTACACTGACGGTAAGTTTGAGACCCCTGGTCCAATCTCAAATTACCGGGTCATCAAGACGGTTAAGTCCCGAGTAACGTCTTAAGCAGCAGCTGCCATCTCAACCATTTCAATTTCATTAGAAACGAAATAGTCAGCGAGATTTACACGCTTGCTGTTTTTAGCCATAGTTTTGGCATTTAATGTTTTATCGGCTTTTTAAGGAGGCCAACCGAAATCCTCCGCATGCGCCTAATACTTCATTCCTAAGTCGAAACCTATACACCCCCACATATATTATAACATTTTGAGGATAAATTTTATATAGGGTTGCTTATTTTTTTGTAAAGGAAACGATTTTGACACCAAAATGGCCATCGATTGCCACAATTTCCCCACGACCCACTTTCAGGCCATTTACGTAAATATCCACAAGATCGTCACATAACTCTTCTAAAGGCAAAAGAGAGCCGTTTTCCAATGCAGCGATCTCATTTAAATGCAGATGTGCCTTTCCAAAAACTACTTCAACCTGCACTTTAAGGTTTTCAAAATCTTGTATTTCTTTTTCTGTAAGTTCTTCAAGTGGTCGCGGAAGCTCTCCCAATAAAGGGGTTAAACCAACCTTGACAATCTTTTTATAGTTGCCCGCAGGGCGTAAAGGGATTTTCGCTTTTTCTTCGTCAGAAGGTTTTTTTTGAGACATTGCCTGGACAATGCCCTCTAATTCATCTTGGGTGAATTCGTTCATCAATCACTATCGCCTTATGGTTTCCAAAAAGACCGATCGTAGCCGCATAACACTCAGTGAATCCTATGCGGACAGTCACTCCTTTTTCAATAGATTGGTCCAAAACGATCACATCACCCACTTGAAGCCCAAAATAGGAGCTTGACTGTAGTGTGGTCTGTCCCAAAAGAGCAGTGACTTCAAAAGAAATTTTATTTATCTGCATAATGCGCATCCTATCGGAACTTGCGTTTTAAGACAAAAATTCTCTATTCTATCTCGCATGTTTGAAGAAATACCCGATGAATCTTTTGATGCGCGTGAAGAGAGAATATTAACATTCTGGAGAGAAAATCAAATTTTTCAACGCTCTCTTGAAAATCGACGCGATGCCCCCTATTTTTCTTTTTACGATGGCCCACCTTTTGCGACTGGGTTGCCCCACTATGGTCATTTGCTTGCAGGAACGCTCAAAGATGTGGTTCCTCGCTATAAAACCATGAAGGGCTACTATGTCCCACGGCGTTTTGGATGGGATTGCCATGGATTGCCTGTCGAGAATGAGATCGAAAAGACATTTGGTCTCTCCGGAGCCCCCTCCATTGAAGCCTTTGGTATTCCTAAATTTAACGAAGAATGTCGCAAAATTGTCTTTCGCTACACGCATGAATGGCAGGCTAAGGTCGAACGTTTTGGAAGATGGGTGGATTTTTCTAAAACATGGAAGACCATGGATCGCACATTCATGGAATCTGTTTGGTGGGTTTTTAAACAGGTTTATGAAAAAGGGCTTGTCTACGAAGGTTTCAAAGTCATGCCTTTTTCTGCAAAGCTGGGGACTCCTCTTTCTAATTTTGAAGCGACAGAAAATTATCAAGAGATCGATGACCCTTCCATTGTTGTGACCTTTCCTTTGATAGAAGATCCGCATACCTATTTGCTTGCCTGGACAACTACACCATGGACTCTCATCTCAAATATGGCAGTCACGGTTGGGGAAGAGATCACTTATGTCAAAGTTGAATCCAAAGGCAATTTTTACATCTTAGCTCAGGCAGCTCTTTCGCGCTGGTTCAAAGAAGAAGGAACTTATCACATCGTTCAAACATTTTCTGGAAAAGAATTGGTTGGTAAAAAATATCATCCGATTTTTAACTACTTCAGCACTTATGAAAAAGAGGGAGCTTTTCGAATCATCAGTGATGATTTTGTATCAACTGAAGATGGAACGGGCTTAGTGCATACAGCGCCTGCTTTTGGGGAAAGCGACTTTTACGCATGCAAAAAAGCAAATGTTCCTCTTGTTTGCCCTGTCGATAATAATGGCCGATTCACCCAAGAAATTCCTGAATATGCGGGTCAATTTGTCAAAGATGTAGATAAAGAGATCATTCAGCATCTCAAAGAAATGGGTCGACTATTCTACCGTGGGACTCTCCATCACCGTTACCCTTTCTGCTGGCGTTCCGACACTCCACTGATTTACAAAGTGATCACCACCTGGTTTGTGAATGTTGAAGTGCTGAAAGAGCGGATGCTTCAACTTAATGAAGACATTCATTGGGTGCCTGCGCACTTGAAAGAGGGCAGATTTGGCAATTGGCTCGCCGGTGCACGCGACTGGGCAATCAGCCGCAACCGCTATTGGGGTACTCCCATTCCTATCTGGAGAGCAGAAGATGGTGAAATCCATGTAGTGGGCAGTCTACAAGAGCTCGAAGAGCTTACGGGCAAAAAGGTAGAAGACCTGCACCGCCATTTTGTCGACTCTCTTGAATTTACAAAAAATGGCAAACAATTCCGCCGTGTCTCTGAAGTCTTTGACTGCTGGTTTGAGTCAGGCTCAATGCCTTATGCACAAAATCATTATCCTTTTGAAAATCGTGAGTTCACAGAGAGGACCTTTCCAGCAGATTTCATTGCTGAAGGAGTAGATCAAACTAGAGCATGGTTTTATACTCTTTTGGTATTAAGCGTTGCCCTATTTGACAAACCCGCCTACAAAAATGTGATTGCCAATGGGATTGTTCTAGCTGAAGATGGCAACAAAATGTCTAAAAGGCTCAAAAATTATCCTGAGCCTGATTTGGTTGTGCATAAATATGGGGCAGATGCTGTACGTCTCTATATGCTCAACAGCCCTGCTGTCAAAGCTGATGATTTCCGTTTTTCTGAAAAAGGGGTTGAGCTTGTCCTTCGACAGTTTTTGATCCCTTTATGGAATGCGCATGCTTTTTTTATCACTTATGCACGCATCTACCATTGGAAGCCAAATCCTTCTCGTAAGGTGCCTGCAGCCCTCATTGATCAATGGATTTTGGCTAATCTTAATAAGTTGATCAAGGATGTAGAGGAGGGAATGGATGCTTATGATCTTAGCCAAGCGGTCGCTCCATTTGTGGGATTTATAGATCAACTCACTAACTGGTATATCCGCAGAAGCAGGCGCCGATTTTGGGCAGACGAGGACACTCCTGATCGTAGAGAAGCGTTTGAAACACTCCATCATGTCCTTCTTGAATTGAGCAAAATTGCAGCTCCTTTCATTCCATTTTTAAGTGATGCTATTTATCACAATCTTCGTACATTTGATATGCCCGAATCGGTGCATCTTTGCGATTATCCTACTTATCATGCAGAAAGTAGAAACCTCCTCTTGGAAGAGGGGATGGATGTCTTGCAAACGGCTGTAAGCCTTGGCCATGCCCTGCGAAAAGAATATAAGTTGAAGGTACGTCAACCCCTACCTCTTGCGACACTCATCTGTGGAGATGAGCAAAAATTGGATTTTCTGCGGCATCAAAAACATTTGATTGAAGAAGAGCTGAATGTTAAACAGGTCGCTTTCGAAAAAGAGAGTCATGAGTTTGTCAAACTCTCCATCAAGCCAAACTTTAGGGTCCTGGGCAAAAAAGTGGGCGCTCGCATGAAAGAAGCGCAGCTTTTAATTAACACGCTTTCTCAGGATCAAATCAGTACGCTTTTAGAAAAAAAACAACTACAAGTGATGCTCGGGGGAGAGCCCTATTCCTTGACTGCAGAGGATGTAGAAATCACACGAACCGTGCATGAAGGTTGGGTAGCCATGAATGCAGGGATCATTACGATTGCTTTAGATACTGAACTCTCTGAGGAGCTCATCTTAGAAGGTATTGCCCGAGAGCTGGTCAATAAAATCAACACTATGCGCAGAGAGGCAAATTTTGCAGTCACAGACCGTATCAAAATCACTTTAGGAACGACAGACAAAGTCAAAAAATCCCTCACCGCTTTTGGTAGATATGTTCAAGATGAGGTACTAGCAACAGAGATTACTTTGGGATTTGATGAAAAGAGCACTCAGTGGGATATCAATGGTGAACCCACAGCAATTTTTATTGAAAAAAGTGTTCACTGAGAACGCCTTTCAAATTTAATCAACTATAATTCTTCTTTGCGTCTTTTGCCTTTGCGCCTTTGCGTTGAATAACCCAAAAATGTGATGAACATCTTAAGTTTCTTTTTTGGGCAAACGCTTATCTAATTTATCAAAAATAGAACGTCGATTGCGATGTCTCAACCATAAGATGATGAACAGTATCACACAAGCGGCTAGGATCCAAACAATCAGATTGGGCAATGTAAACCAAGGATAAGATGGCTGAGGAAGAGACCCTATGCGAGAACTTGGAGGCCAAAAAGTGAATGAGGGGGCCCCACGCAAATTTTCCACTGGAACAAAGCCAAAATCACGGCTATCTGCACTCATCGCATAATTATCCCCAAGAGCGACTACACCATCCCCAGGAACTTTCAATCCAAATGCTTTGATAAAAGATACATCAAGTGTTCCGTCCTCCTTTAACGGTGGACCGTGATCAGTAAAGGCGATATAGGGTTTTTCCCTACTGGAATCTTTTTGTTTGTCCATTTCATTTTGTACAAAACGGATCAATGTCGGATCATTTTTTTTCATGAGAGGAGCGCCCATGACATAAAGATTTCCATCGCGAAAATAAGCAAAGCGTTGGGGGGTGAAGGGTTGATTGGGCGCCATGGGTTCGAACACTGTATTAAAACCGATACCAAGATTGAAAAGTTTGCGCAATACGTCTGGATCTGAACTATAGAGTGGATGGTCTGCTGGAAGTTTTGTGCGGATTCCGCCAAAGTGTACTCGATAGCCTACTCCATAATAAAATTCATAACAGCCATTGGGGACTTTGGGAAATTTTGGATCAAATTCCATACGTTGAGGGCGCTGGCCTCTTTCATGATAACGGTAGGCGCGTCCATTTTTGATAAAGAAGCGAGCTGTATAAAGATTGTGCTGTAATGTTTGTAGATGGCTTTGCTTGAGTGGTAGAAGTGCAACAAAGGGTGTGATCATGGGCTCAATAAACCCATATTCACTGGCTCGAAGCTCTGGTTTAGGATAGGTTAAATTTGGTGTATGGCGCAATTCAAGATAGAGAAGAGCATCTTCGCCTTCGGGCACTTCACTATAAAAAAGTTGTGCCTGTTCTTTTGTCAATAAACGGGCCATAGCATAATTGCCTATTCCCCATAGATCACTGTAACTCATTGGTTGATCGTGTGCTGCTTTTAATGCTTCTACATGATCGGTCACCCATTCCTTACCATTGAAAAAGCGTCCTTCGATCTGTCCTTTAGATTTAATTTCTAGCTTTCCAACTGGTTGGTTCATTTGATGCAATGTAACAGCTCCAAACACATTATATGAGGTAGGTTTGGAAACTTTCCCTTTGCCGTCTAAAGCGATGTAGGGGACATGATCGATCTTTTCAATGCCCATCTCTTTGAGCAATTGAGGGTTAGCTTGCATTTCGATCGGCTGATCATTCTTATCCAACGCATAAATTTGACCCCCATAAAAATAGAGAGTATCTCCAGGCTTTGCTACACAGCGTTTGACGTAACGTTTTTTGCCAGGAATCAAATTGAAATAGAGCATATTAGAGTCAGGAACATCCATATTCTCAACTGTAAAGACAATTGTCCCCGCACGCTTGATATAATCATCAGTAAACAAAAGAGGCTTCATCTTAAAGGGCCAGTTAATGCCAAAAGTCGTTTTGGATACCACCATTCTATCGAGTTCAAGGATCGTGGGGCGCATAGAGCCTGTGGGGACTTCGTACAACTCAAACCAGAATTGTCTGATGAAGAAGGCGACGACAATGGCAAAAGCTAAAGCATAGAGCAACTCACGACCGTGGTCGAAAAGTGATTTTGGCAAGCGCTCTTTAACAAAAGCTTCGATCTGCTGAGCCAGCTGACTTGCTTTTTCTTTTTCTTTATTTAAGAGAGCTTGATCAAGAGCTCGTAGATCAGTTTCAAATTGTTTTTGCTCTGTTTCTGTCAGTCTATGTCGTTTTCTTTCAAAAAGTTTAAAATTGCTACGCAATACACGCCGACTCTTGCGCAAGGAGTATTTGCTCATGCCTTCTTCCCTAATAAAATAAACTTAAATTTTGGTATAGTCGATTAAGTTTGATTTATCATTTCAAACTTAATCGACTATACCTCTCAAAGCTCGCTCGATAGTTCTTGCTGAGTTACGAGTTTTGGGTTATCAGAATGTCATTTTTTTTGTTTTAAGGGAAGTTGTTGCACAAAGTGTACGCCTTGCGTTCGCTAATCTCACTTAATTTTTGCAAAGATAAAGGGTGTAGAGTGTGGAAAATCTGTCTATAAGTTGTTGATAGAGCAAAAGTGTCTTTAGAATTTTTTTTCAGTTTCCTTAACTATCAATTATTTATGAAATTAAATTCCCTGAATAAAAAATGTTTATAGTACACAATTAACGCTGCAGTTTTCGCGTAGGAAAAGAACCCCTTGGTGATTGCGCCTCCATACCAGAATCCACTACTCGTACCTTTGCGCTTCCGATTTTGCCCTCTACTTCGAGCCAATAGGGGAAGTAGATAGGGTAAGATATAGAACCCTGATCTGCTGTTTCACTTTCAGGCAGATAGATTTCGACGATTTTTCGAGAAAGTTCACTTCCATCCGAGGGCCAACGTGCTTTATAAGCACGAAAAGGCACATAAGGAATTATCTGGCCATTCATGACCAAACGGGGATTCCAAAGTGGCCGCTGATCTGCTTTGTGATATGGGGGAGCTAACCCGACTTTTTTACGTTCCATTGCAGGGATTTCTTGAAATTTTAAATTCAGCAGCGTTGTCAAAAAAGGATTGGATTGGCTCATGTCGATCCATCCTTTGTGAGTAAAAGAAAATGCCGCTTCAAAATTTCCTGTTGTTAGATCGATTTGAGACATGGTCCAGCAGGTATGTCCAGGAGCGCCGCTTTCAAACCACATCCTCCAATTCATCGGATTCCGAGCAAAGGTGGCAGCGGGGATAGAAACCTCCTCAATCACCAGAGAAGTTTCCTTTCGTTGATGGATGTGAAAGAGTGTAAAAGTTTTATTTTGCTCGAGCACCAAAAAACTGCCAGCATTCGCTTGGGCAAGCTTATCCTTCAAGCATACTTCAGAGGCTGCGGCAGTCGAGCAGACGAGGAGTAAAAAAAATAAAAAATTTCTCATATTACGAGGTGCATCGACAAATTCATGGTGCACCGTACGCTTATTTTGAGATAGGTTTATGTTGTCTCATAGTATACTTTACATCTTGATTTTTTACTCAATAAAAGATAAATTGGTGCCCTTTAAAGCCAATACAGGTAATGAACCATGAAAGATGATATACACCCTCCTTACCAAGATATTCTCTTTGTCGACAATTCGACGGGATATAAGTTTGTTTGCGGTTCCACTCTGAAGCCTAAAACAACGGAAACATACGAAGGAAAAGAATATCCTGTCTATCACGTCACCGTCTCTTCTTCCTCGCATCCTTTCTTCACAGGCAGTAAGCAATTTGTGGATGCTGAAGGCCGTGTAGATAAGTTCTTGAAACGCTATGCTCAAAAAGGCCAGCAACAGCAGCAGAAAAAAGAAGAAGAGCAGCCTGACGCTAAAAAAGACCAGCCAGCCAAAAAAAAGAAAAAGTAATTAATTCTGTTGAAAAACAAGATCGCACGTTTATTAGCCCGCTTTTCTGAAGTAGAAGAGGCTTTAGCGGATCCTGGTGTTTTTGATCAGCCCAAAAAGTATCGTGAGCTGACACAGGAGCACAGCTATCTGTCAGAGATCAAGACTGCTTGGGATAAACTACAAAAGTATAGTAGGCAGCTTGAGGAAGATCGTGCTCTTTTAAAGACAGAGAGTGATCAAGAGATCTGTGCCATGCTGGAAGAGGAGATCCCAGCACTTGAGGAGAAGGTTTCCCTGTGTGAAAACGCTCTCGAGTCTTTGCTTGTCCCCCCTGACCCTGATGATAGTCGCAATATCATCATGGAAATACGTGCAGGAACTGGAGGCGACGAGGCGGCTATTTTTGTAGGCGATTGCGTACGTATGTACCAACTTTATGCTGACCACATGAAATGGCGCTATGAGACCTTAGCTTCTAGCCCATCAGAAATGGGTGGCTTCAAAGAATTTATGATGGTGGTTGCTGGGCCCAACGTCAAACGTCTTTTGCAATACGAAGGCGGAACACATCGCGTCCAGCGTGTCCCTAAGACGGAAGCTCAAGGAAGAATCCATACTTCTGCCATTACAATTGCTGTACTTATGGAACCTACTGAAGAAGAAGATATCGAGCTTGATGAAAAGGATCTAAGAATCGATACCTATCGCGCTTCAGGTGCAGGTGGTCAACATGTCAATACGACAGATTCTGCTGTACGCATCACGCATATTCCTACCGGCATCGTCGCTTACTGCCAGGATGAACGGAGTCAACACAAAAACAAAGACAAAGCTTTAAGGCTGCTTAAAGCTAAAATTGTGGATAGTGAGCGCAGAAAAAAAGAAGAAGAAGAAGCTAAACTCCGTGCTTCCCAAGTAGGATCGGGAGACCGCTCAGAACGTATTCGAACCTACAATTTCCCCCAAAATAGGGTGACTGATCATCGTATCGATTTGACGCTCTATAACCTTGATAGAGTTATGCAAGGAGACCTCGGGGAAATCACTTCAGCACTTGTCAAACACTACTATCAACAGAAGCTATCTGATTAAGGATAGCTGACGATCGGCAAGTTCGTAGTGTTCGAAGTAATAAAATGTGTTTTTAAATCGATGGCAATGATCACACTTTTAGAAGTTATCAGACGATCCGAAGCCTTTTTAGCAGAAAAAGGGATTGATCGGGCACGTCGCGAAGCAGAAGAGGTGATTGCTGATATTTTGGGATTGAGGCGATTAGATCTTTATTTGCAATTTGATCGGCCTCTTTTGGAAAATGAGCTTTTTCCATTAAGACAAGCGATCCAAAGACGCTCTAATAGAGAGCCGGTAGCCTATATTTCCGGGAAGGTGCTTTTTGCGGATCTAAGCTTACACGTGAATTCGAATGTATTGATTCCTCGACCTGAAACAGAAATTCTCGTCGAAAAAATTTCGCAAACCTTACAAAAAAGAGAACTTGCTCATAAAGAGCTATGGGATATCTGTTGCGGATCCGGTTGCATAGGGTTAACGTTAAAAAAACGTTTTCCAGATTTGCATGTCACACTATCAGATGTAAGTGAAAAAGCACTTGAGGTGGCCAAACAAAATGCCCAAGAGGTTGTCTGCTTTAAGCAAGGTGACCTTTTTACCCCTTTTCAAGGGATGAAATGTGATTTTTTTGTCTGCAATCCTCCCTATGTGACAGAATCTGATTATCGTTTGTTAACTCCAGAGGTGCATAAAGAGCCTAAAATAGCATTAGTAGGTGGCATAGATGGTTTAGATTTTTATCGAAGGATTGCCCAAAATCTAGGCAACTATCTAAATCCAGGTGGCCTTGCCTGGTTAGAATTAGGTGCTGGTCAGGGCGAAAACGTGAAGAAAATTTTTCAAGATTGCCACTGGTCCTGCCATTTTGAAAGCGATTGGTCTGGACATGACCGTTTCTTTTTTATTTTTAATTAATACCAATTCCGAGAATGAACGTCATAAATTCAAACTGTATAACATGTCATCTTTGAACGATCGTTCAAATCTACCACATTATCCATCTGACTTTATGACGTTAATTCTCAGAATTGGTATGATTTGAAAAATTTATAACTATACCACAGAAATCCTTCTAGGAAACAAGCCAACAGGCTAAACGATTATAAAAATTCTTGACTTCGTCGAAAAAATTGATTTTTATTGAAAATTTCTGTTATTATTGATGGCTGGGTATTCATGTTTGGCGCGTTAACTGACAAATTTACAGGTATTTTTGCTTCCCTCGCAGGGAAAAAAAAGCTCACAGAAGATAATATTTCTGATGCTGTCAGAGAGGTGCGCTTAGCGCTTCTTGATGCTGATGTGAATTATGCTGTCGCAAAAAACTTTATAAAGCGTGTCAAGGATAAGGCGCTTGGCGATGCGGTCATTAAATCAGTCACCCCGGGTCAGCAATTCATCAAACTTATCCACGAAGAATTAGTTTCTTTAATGGGTGGGGGCGAAGCTGTTTTACAGGTCCGCTCTAAGCCTTCTGTTATTCTCCTTTGCGGCCTTCAAGGAGCAGGGAAGACGACTCATGCTGCCAAACTCGCCAAATTTTTATCTAAAGGGGAGTTTCGAAAAAAAACACTTTTAGTGGCTTGCGATTTGCAACGACCTGCTGCGATTGAGCAATTAAAAATTTTAGGCACGCAGATCGGTGTAGAAGTGTTTTCTATTGAGGGTGAAAAAAATGCGGTTAAAGTGGCGAAAGCTGCTCTTAAAGCTGCCCAAGAGCAAAGTTTTGATGTTTTGATCTTGGACACAGCTGGTCGCTTGCATATTGATGATACTCTGATGCAGGAGTTAGATGAGATAAAGACCGCCACCCACCCAGATGAAGTCCTTTTTGTGGCTAATGCGGCGACAGGGCAAGATGCCGTGACAGCAGCAGGAGAATTTGACAGGCGGCTGGGCTTAACAGGCACAATCTTGACCATGCTAGATGGCGATACACGTGCAGGAGCTGCGATCTCGATCCATGAAGTGACGGGCAAGCCTCTTAAATTTGAGGGAATTGGTGAAAAGTTAGATGACCTGCAGCTTTTTAATGCAAATTCTATGGCCGACCGCATTCTGGGTATGGGCGATACGATCAACCTTGTGAAAAAAGCAAAAGAGCATATCAGTGAAGAAGATGCCTTAAAGCTCGAAGAAAAGATGCGTAAAGCCACCTTCACTTATGATGACTACCTTAAGCAAATGCAAGCTGTGCGCAAAATGGGCTCTCTCAAGGGATTGATGAAAATGCTTCCTGGTGCCGCTAAATTTGCAGATTTCGACAAATCAGAAAAAGAATTTTTCAAAATTGAAGCGATGATTTTAGCGATGACCCCGAGAGAGCGAAACGAAAAAGATGAGTTGACACTCAACCGGGTGAAGCGCATTGCAAAAGGCAGTGGCACAACTATCCAAGACGTCAATAAACTCAAAAAAACTTTTAAGCAATCCAAGCAGTTTTTCAAAAGTGCTCCGTCGAAGAAAATGATGGAGAAATTCCTCGACGGTGCTCCTTTTTAGAACTTATTCTGCTATAAGGAGTCATCTGAAAGCAGCTTTTAAGATAGATTCTACATCTTCTGGTTTGCAGTTAACGAAGAAACCTTTCGAGAGAACTGGCAAAAAAAGATAAAAAAAGCCATAATATTCGGTTTCTGAACCGTTCCTAATAGAAGGAAATACTATGGCATTGAAAATCCGTTTACGGCAGCAAGGAAGAAAGAATCAACAAACTTACCGTTTAGTTTTATGTGATTCGCGTTCCCCTCGAGATGGAAAATATATCGAAACATTGGGTTGGTACAATCCCAAAGAATCCGAACCTGAGAAAAATCTAAACATTCAAAGCGACAGAGTAGAGCACTGGTTGAATCAAGGCGCTATTCTTTCTGAAAGAGCTGAAACTTTACTTAAGCGAGGAGTTCCTAGTGTACTCACTGCTTACAATAAAAAAATCCTCGAAGCTAAAGCGAAAGCAAATCAAAAAAGAAAGAAAAGCCGTAAGAATAAGGAAGTCGCGACTGCATAGCCGCCGATAGGGCAGATATGGACATTGAGATCCTTTCCCTATTTCCCGAATATTTTAGGGGACCTTTTGATGAAAGCATCATGAAAAGGGCGCGAGAAAATGGATTGCTCAATATCCGGCATACCCAAATCAGGGATTTTGCATTCGACAAACATAAAAAGGTTGATGACCGTCCCTATGGTGGTGGGCCTGGAATGGTGATGAAGCCCGAGCCTGTGACAATGGCACTCCGAAGTGTACGACGTCCTCACTCGTATGTCATTTATCTTTCTGCACAAGGTTCCTTATTGGAGGCTGCCAAATGCCGTGGCTTAAGTCAAAAAGAACATCTGATTCTTCTGTGCGGGCATTATGAAGGAATAGATGAACGGGTGATTGAGCAAGAGGTGGATGAAGAGATCAGCATCGGGAATTATGTGCTGACTAATGGGGCGCTAGCTGCCATAGTTTTGATCGATGCAATGGCACGTTTTATTCCTGGAGTGTTGGGACATCCGGAAGCGGCAGATGCTGATTCTTTTGAAAGCGGACTGTTGGACTGTCCTCACTACACACGGCCCCAGGTTTTTGAAGGAAAAGAGGTGCCTGAAGTGCTTCAGAACGGAGACCATAAAAAAATAGCGGAATGGCGCAAAGACATGTCATTGAGGCAAACATGCAGGAAGAGGCCCGATCTCTATGAGCGCTATGGCCAGAATCAAATATAAGATTTTAAAACAAAGGAATTAAATAATGGACGCCTTGATTGATGCATATGATGATGAACAGTTAAAAAAAGAGCTCCCTGAGTTTGCAATCGGGGATACGATACGCGTCTCCACACGAATCGTTGAAGGAGAAAAAGAACGTGTACAGGTTTTCCAGGGCACAGTGATTGCTCGAAAAGGTCGTGGTCTTTCTGAAACGTTTTCCTTGCACCGTGTTTCTTATGGTGAAGGGATGGAGCGTGTATTTTATCTACACAGCCCCCGCATAGTCAAAATCCAAGTGATCAAAAAAGGGGATGTACGCCGTGCCAAGCTTTACTATCTGCGCGGCAAAACAGGTAAACAAGCAAAAATTAAAGAAAAAATTGGGGCTGCTAGTAAAAAGAGCCAAAAATCTGCATCAGGATATCAGTTAAACGGAAATGAAAGAGCGGAAGAGCAAAGTGTCCCTGAAACTGCCGAAAGCGCTTCTCAAGAATGAGCAAGAGCGTTTAGAAAAACTTACTGAACTAGAAAAAGCGGCGCGCGCCAAAGGATACACATGCGTCGTAGGTGTGGATGAAGCTGGCAGGGGGCCGCTTGCTGGCCCCGTAGTTGCTGCAGCCTGTTTTATTCCTGCAGGAATTTTCTTCCCAGGTATTAATGATAGTAAGCTTTTGTTACCCGCCAAACGTAAAGCCCTTTTTGCCCAGCTAACAAATCACGAAAGCGTGGTTTACGGTATTGGCATCGTAGAACATACAGTCATCGATCAGATCAATATTTTACAAGCTACCCTCCAGGCGATGCGTGAGGCTGTCCAAAATTTGCCTATGCAACCGGATTGCGTGCTTGTCGATGGAAATCGTGTCTTTACAAACTCCATTTATTCCGAGGCTGTTATCAAAGGAGATGGCCGTAGCCAGTTGATTGCGGCTGCTTCGATCTTAGCCAAGGAGACGCGTGATCAAATCATGCTAGAGTGGCATCAAAAATATCCTGAATATGGGTTTGATGAACATAAAGGATATGGAACAGAAAGACATCGCGATGTTTTGGCTAAATATGGGCCAAGCCCTATTCATAGGCGTTCTTTTAATGCCTTTAAGGAAGAAACTCTGAATGTATAATCGATTAAATTTGAAATGATAAATTTTGACTCAAGTCAAAATTTATCATTTCAAATTTAATCGATTATACATTTCATCAGCAACACAGGTTTTTTGCGTAATAACCTAGTGCGCAATAACCTGTGAATTTCTTGTTATCTTTTTTTAAATTAAAAATAATTTTGCGCATTTTCTTTTTCGTTAACAGCTGGTAATGTCCATTTCTCAAATTATTTTGCTTATAGGTACCATGGTAATTGATTTCGATTTAGAGCATTTTGCACACAAAAGCAAAGAGATTTTACAGGCATTCATTGATGATAAGACAATCCTTCGCAGAAAAATTTTAGAAATTCCACAAAAAAATGAATTATTCTCCTTATGCGAACATTACGATATTTTAGACAAGGTTGTGCTATATGCAGATGAGGAATTCCGGATAAGGCTTCATATTTTTGCTGATGGTTATTTTGATCGGCCGCACAATCATCGATGGAGCTATTCAAGCTTTATTTTGTCAGGTGGATATCAGCATATCATTTACACATTGATAGAGGAGAAAGAGAGTCCTGGGATTCAAGATTTGGTGCCTGTCATCGTGAGAAATGAAAAGGCTGGCGATTTCTACACTCTACATTCCTCACAATACCATTCGGTGATCGCTGAACCGGGGACGGTGACACTCGTCGCCAGGGGCACTTCCGATAAAGAGCGTTTCAGACTTATTGATCGAGTGACCAAAGAGGCGTGGTGGCAATATGGCGCATCTAAAGAAAGTTCTGAAGATAAAAACAAGAAAAGGATGACAGAGGCGCAATTCAACGCTGCTCTTACTAAACTTGAAAAATTGGGGATTATCTAATGCTGCCTGTTTTGACTGAAAGCCAAGAAGATTTATATGGTTACGCCCGTGTGCCTGAGCATACAGAAAGAATTGAGTATGGACGCTTTCGAAATGTCTACCTTTATATTACAGAAAAATGTCAATTGCGCTGTGGACATTGCTATATGGGTGAGCGCTTAGAAAATGGTAAGTTTATGCCCACACTCGAAGTAAAACACACTCTACAACTTTGGCGCAAAATGGGGGGAAGTAAGCTCAGCATTTTGGGTGGTGAACCCACATTGCATCCCGATTTCATCGAAATCTGCCGTTATGCAAAAAGCATGGGCTATGAAAAGGTCATCCTCAACACTAATGGTTTGGGCAAGGCGCGCCAGCCACTTTCTCAAATGGATCCTGAGGAGTTCAGTTACATTCAAGTGAGTCTAGATGGCGGTTCTCCTGTTACCCACGATATGGTACGCGGCAAAGGGACCTTCAGAATTGCCTGGGGCACATGCGAAATTTTGGCTAAGCGAGGCTTTGATACGCGCATTATCTGTACCGTCAATAAAAAAAATCGCGAAGACTGCCTTTCATTAATTCAAAAATGCGAAGACATTGGAGCATCACTTGTCAAATTTCATGTCTTTTCGACAATTGGCAACGGCCAGCAAAATACAGATTGGTCCTTGTCTCCAGCTGAGTGGATTGAGTTTTATGAAGAACTTGAGACGATGAAAAAAAACTATAAAATCCAAATCTGGTACCAGCCCACATATGCAAATCGTGGAAATATTCACCGCTTTACTCAACAAGGTTACCGAGGTTGCATTGGACGCACTCTTGACCGTATTTCAATTTTCCCTGACGGCAGGGCCTATGTCTGCTCTTACCTTTTTGATACAAAACTAAACATGTTTGTCATGAAGGATGGCGAGATCACAATCAACCGCGAAGAAAATGAGTATGAAATCTTCACCAAAGTCCTTACGCGCTCTTCTTGCGGATCGTGCAAATCACCGAAGTCCTGTCTAGGCGGCTGCCCGGCTGAAGGATTGGTGATGGGACGACCCTCTTGCGCTACTGATGAAGACATTATTCCTGTATGTCGCTTATGGAAATCGGATTTCTAATTTTTTTTGTGTTTTTTTTCACTTTGTTTGCCTCGGAAGAGCGTGCGCTTGAAGAGCTTCAAAGAACACTTGATTGTCCTTTAAGCTCCTCAGTGACTGTTAAGAAACTTGCCGGAATGACAAATGAAAATTTCCTTGTATTAGACAAAGAAAAGAAATATTTTGTACGTCTCCCCGGTTTTGAGACAGCTCGTTTTATCGACCGTTTTTCTGAAAACTACAATTCCCAGCATGCTTATCAATTTTATTTTAATCCCGCAAATTGTCTTTTTTGTGATTCCGAAAAGGGGGTACGCATCACTGAGTACATCGAAGGCTTCAGCACTCTAAAATTTGAAGATGTCTATGAGGAGGAGGTATTAGCTAATATTGCAAGCTTGCTTCTCTCCATTCACTCAAGCGCGATGCCTTTTAAAAACACAATCGATATTTTTGAGCGCATCAGATTGCTCACAGATGTTCTTATCGAGCGTACTGTTCACTTTCCAAAAGAATATTTCCTTGCTAAAAAGGAGATTGAAAAGCTCAAGCCCCTCCTAGCAGCTCCTCTTTTTGAAAGGGTCCCGACTCACGGAGACCCAGTCCCGGGAAATTTCCTCGTTTTTCATGATCGCTTAATGCTTTTTGATTGGGAATATTCTGGTCTGAATGATCCTGCTTGGGATCTTGCTTTTCTTGCAAGTGTGATGGATTTTCCTCACGATTTAGAAAGAAAGTTCATCTCTTTATACTCTGGTTTTCCGTGTGATCTTCTGCATGCTAAGCTCATTTTTTTTAAACCTATTATCGAATTTTGGCTAGGTTTATGGGGTCTTTTACAAAGCCAAACCTATGAAGATTCTGATGAAAAAGCGTTCTTTTCCTATTTTGCACTTGCTCACCTCCGTAAAAGCTTGAATTTTTTTTGGTGCCCAGAAAAGCAGATAACTTCTCAACATTTAATGGGAGATCTTCCTCCACCCAAGCCCGCATTCAACCACTGGGTTTGCCCTTCTTGTGGAATTCTCAATTCCATTCAGAAAATCCACTGTGTAGGTCGAAATTGTCCCTCAAAGGTTTCATGAAAGCTCCTTATATATTTATCCTTGGCAAACCAGATCTTTTTTTGCGTGGCCTTCTTCCTCGCTTCCTGTGTTTTTTAGAAGCACATCATTTTTTTGTTAGAGAATTTTTCTTCGGCCAAGTGAACAAAGCCCACTTCCATCTAATGTATTCAACCCATTTTCGCAGTGACGTTGATGATTGGCATCACAATAAAAAAATGTATGCATTTGGACCCGCTTTAGGTTTGCTTTTGGAAAATTCAAAAATGGAATTTCCGCAAGAATGGCTTAAACAGATCAAAGGCGCGGCACTTCCCAAAGAAAGAAACAAGGATTCGCTACGCTCGCTTTTTGGATCAAGATCGCGCCTTTTTAACCTAGTTCACGTTCCTGATTCAGCCGAGCAATCAGAGAGAGAAGCGCTTAGCTGGTTTGGGAGAGACTCTCTAAAAAATCTTCAATTCAATGAACAACTAATTTCATCAGAAATGATTTTGAAGGAATATGATCAAAGCGGTTATCAAAAGATCAGCTCACTGGACCCAGAATGTGCCTTTTTGTACGCTAAAATTAGATTGATGCATGCGTTACAAAAACGAAGCTTTCTTTTAAATTTTCATGCAATTTTGCCAAATATCAAGAAATTCTACACTGCATGGATAGAAGAAATCGCGGCTTGCGAGGAGTGCAATGGTATTGAAGGCACTCACTTGTCTCACTATTACAGACTAGAAAACGAACATCTCACTGCTCTAGAAGGTATTATGCATGAGCCCGCTTTTTTAAATGTTATCCATCTCCTCAAGCGATTGTCAGAAAAGCCAAGATTTGCCACGAATTTTTTTTGGATACTCGATGAGTGGAATGTATTTATTAATGATTTGGAACATTATCTGATTCTCTCACGCTTAAAATATAATTATACTTGATTCAGTATTCAGTTTTACAGTAGCCGACTTACAGACCAGGAGCCCATTGGGTCGCAGCTAAATTTCATCAGAATACAGTTTTCGATTGTCCATTTCTTCGGCTTGATTCCTAGCAAATAGCAGAGAGCCCAATAGCAGCCTCCATGTGCAACGACTAGGACTGGACCAGGAAAAGAAAGCGCCAGCTTGATTCCCTTATGAATGTGTTCAACAAAATGATGTACTTTAGACGGCAAGAGAGGCTGTGAATTGTGCGCAAGCATTTCATTCCATGTACTTATCGAGCATTCAGTGAAATCTTCAATAGTCTGGAATCCGGTTCGCATTTCTTCTGATAAAATCCTTGCCGTTTCCTGTGCCCTCTTTAAAGGGCTCGAACAGATGGTCCTGATAGCTATTCGAGAAAGCAAAGGCCTGAGCATCTGTACCTGATGGATCCCTCGTTGATTCAATGGCGCATTTTTTGGCTGATCACTCGTCAAACCTGCATAATTATGATACGTTTCCCCATGACGGATAAAATAAAAGGTCTCTCCCAAAATTTTGCATGGCATTTTAAATCGGCTTGATAACCTGGTTTTCTACAAGTTTGTTGTAGTGGTGAGGTCGCCTATGATAAAGATAGTAAGTCAATTTAGCAGGAATTGTCGCAGAACAATCTATTTGCATATTTTTCAATATCGTTTTTATTTTATCTTCAGCGTCTTGCATCAAATTTACATTTGGAACAATTAATTCAAACTCTGCAACGTTGTAAGTTAAATCCCCAAAATCGGCAACATCGATGTCTACCGTAAAATCTTCCAAACGATAACGTTTTCTTCGAGTGACAAAACATGCAAAGGGAACGATCCTCGCCTTTGAAAGAGCTGCCCCCAGACTATCCGAGATCGTGAGTCCAAGCTCTCTGCATATGGCTTTTTCATCCCTAATTTCCTCATAACGATCGGAAAAGCCATTGCTTCCCTTGATACCGACTTTCAATTCAAATTTATTTTCTCTTTCACGAAGCCAAATATTTTTAACAGTCAGGGAACACTCCTCAGTATCGTAATAAATATCTTCGAAGAGGGTTTCTTGAATGAAAGTGCCCTTGCTTTCAATTTCTGTAAGATGATGCGTCTCCAATTTGACTTTTTTTTCAACTTCGATATGTCGTCCTGTCATTGTCATAATTTCCTAGATATTCATTAAAGAATTGATGTTAAGCTTTCCTTTAATTTTTTTCTATCTTAGATGCTCATTATGACTTTGTAAACACACTCTTACTTTACCCAGGATTTGCCATCGGCCAGAGTGGATAGTTACTACAGAAACATCCTTTTGGTTTGCTTCTTAGAGTTATGAACACACACTCTCAATTGACTTTATTTAATTAAGCTGCTATTTTTGCCGTTTTTTATTACAGCGGCCGATGGAAAGATATCAGTTAAAAAGCATGACTGCTTATGGAAGAGGAAGCTCCATTTTTCCCTATGGTCGTTTAAATATTGAAATTCAAAGTGTTAATCGACGTTACTTAGAGATCAATATCGGCTTGCCTCGCCTTCTTATGCGTTATGAGGTTGATCTTCGCAAGGAAATCGCTGCTTATGTGGGTAGAGGAATGCTCAATGTTTCTGTCTCTTGCAAATCAGAAGGTGCACAGCCTATTTCTGTGACACCCAATCTTTCTTTAGCACGTGCCCTTCAACAAGCATGGGACAAATTAGCCAAAGAATTAGGGATGAAAGAACCTATACCTTTATCTCTATTGGCACAAGAAAAAGACCTACTGATTTATGAAGAAGAAATTTTGAACGAAAATGCCTATCGAGAGGCAATAAAGGCGGCCTTAAAAGATGCTTTGGAGGCACTTTTATGGATGAAACGGCAAGAAGGTGAGATTCTTAAAACAGACTTGTTAGAACGCTTAGCCAAGTTGCGAGCGGAGATGGCCAGTATCGAAGGTGCTTCAGGTGAAAGTACTGAAAAATATCGTAAAAAACTGCAAGAACGGCTTGAAGGGCTTTTTACGGGAAGCCCAGAAAATGAAGAGCGTGTTTTGAGAGAAATTGCGGTTTACGCAGAAAGAGTAGACGTCACAGAAGAAATCGTACGTTTTAAAGGGCATCTCGATCAGTTTCAATTAATGATAGAAAAGCCTCTCGAGAATGAATTGGAAACTCGAGGAAAAACTTTTGACTTTCTTTTACAAGAGTTGTTGCGTGAGATCAATACACTGGGTGCCAAAGCATCTGATTTGGCGATCGCCCAACATGTAGTAATTGTGAAGAGCGAACTTGAGAAGATCAGGGAACAAGTTCAAAATATTGAATAAATTATGAGTAAAAAAATTTTAGGAAATTCAGGAAATGGACTTCTATTTGTCATCAGTGCTCCCGCAGGGACGGGCAAGTCAACGCTCGTTGACATGATGCTCCAAGAATTTCCTCGTGAAATTGCAGAAAGTTGTTCCTGCACGACACGCTCCCCCCGTCCTAATGAAGTTTCAAATCGGCATTATGAATTTCTTTCCCTCGAAGAATTTGAGCGAAAAATTGAAGCCAATGAATTTCTAGAATATGCCAAAGTTTTTGGAAATTACTACGGCACCAGGAGAGAAGAGGTCAACCGTTTGCAGGGGGAGGGAAAGCATGTAGTCCTTGTCATCGATACACAAGGTGCGATGAAAATTAAGCAACAGGTTCCAGCTATTTTCATTTTTATTAGTCCGCCTTCCTTTGAAGAACTACGCCGCAGACTCTTTAAGCGGCGCACAGAAGATGAGGAGAAAATCCAAGAGCGCCTTCTCTGGGCAAAGCAAGAGATTGCCATGGCGCCAAATTACGATTATCACATCATCAATGATCGTTTAGAAATAACCTATCAAGTCCTTCGCAGTATTTTTATCGCAGAAGAACATAAGAGGGTGTTCACAAATTCATAATGGTTTGTATTCGTTTTTTTTACATAAAAAGAACTCGAGTCCAAGCCGTTAGCAATTTGTGAATGCCTTTTAAAAAGGAGATAATATAGCAATGTCATTAAAAAATACCTTAACCAACGAACAACTTAATAAACGATTTGACAACCCTTTTGCCCTTGTCAATTATGCGATTAAATTAGCCAAACAACGGGTACAACGAGGGGAAGGATTGGATTCAAACCCTGCTAATGATGTGTTAGAGATTCTCGTCAAGGGACATGACACATTTGATGATTTTGAAGAAGAAGATGAAGATTTCGAAGAAGACGAAGAAGCTGACGAAGAGGAATAGAACTTTTTGAATATTTTTGCAGAGGTCTATGAAAAAAATATTGATCACATCAGCACTTCCTTATGCGAACGGTCCCCTTCATTTTGGACATATAGCAGGCGCCTATTTGCCTGCCGATGTCTATGCTCGCTTCGAGCGGCTTAAGGGCAATCATGTCTTGTACATTTGCGGCTCCGATGAATATGGGGTAGCTATTTCATTAACAGCAGAGCTAGCAAAGCGCACTCCCAAAGAGCATGTGGATCACAATCATGCACTCCTCAAGAAGTTTTTTGAAACACTTCATATTCAATTTGATCACTATTCCAGGACAACCAATTCAGAACATGCGCTGCTTGTGCAGCAATTTTTTCTGGAGCTCTTTGAAAATGGCTACATTGAAGAAAAAGAAACAGAGCAGCTCTACTCAGAAACTGATCAGCGCTTTTTAGCAGATCGTTACGTCATGGGTACTTGCCCCCGCTGCAGCTTTGAAGAAGCAAGAGGAGATGAGTGTCAAAAATGCGGTGCAAGCTATGAGGCTACGGATCTCATTAAACCACGTTCCAAATTGACAGGATCTATACTAAGTTTAAAAAGGACACGCCACTGGTTTTTGCTGTTTGATAAATTTAAAGAAAGATTGGAAACTTTTCTGGCTTCTAGACCCTGGAAGCCAAATGTTACCCATTTTGCGCGTTCCTATATTGAAGAGATCCATCCACGAGCGATCACGCGTGATCTAGATTGGGGGGTTCCTGTACCGCTTAAAGAAGCTCATGGGAAAGTCTTCTATGTTTGGTTTGATGCGTGCATTGGCTATATCAGCGCCACTAAGGAATGGGCGAAGTTAGCTGGAAAGCCTGAGTCGTGGAAAGAGTTTTGGTGCGATCCTCAGACTAAATATGTGCAATTCATGGGTAAAGACAACATTCCATTTCATGCAATGTTTTTTCCTGCGATGATCATGGGACAGAACCAGCCTTACAAGATTGTCGATGATTTAGTTGCCAATGAATTTTACAATTTAGAGGGTAAAAAATTCAGCAAATCTGAAGGTTGGACGATAGATCTAGACGACTTTTTCAAACATTTTCATGCGGATCAAATACGTTATGCCATCGCAGCCAATGCTCCAGAAACAGGAGATTCTGAATTTACTTGGAAAGATTTTCAAATAAGGTGCAATAACGAGCTGTTAGGCAAATTTGGTAATTTGGCCAATAGGGTGTTAGTCTTTGCTCAGAATCAATGTCAGGGCAAAATTCCTAAACAACATGCTTTGGAGGAAGCTGACCTGCGTTTTCTCAATGAAATGAGCCGGCTGTCAAGTGAAATTGAAGAAGCGTATGCCTTTTATCGTGTGAGACGCGCTAGTCAGCTCATCATGGAGCTTGCACAGGCTGGAAATGTTTACTTTGATGCCAAAACTCCCTGGCGTGATGCCAAAGAGGAAAAAACGCGTCCTACAATGGAAACCACCATTGCACTTTGTTTGGAGTGTCTCAAAAGATTGGCCTTCATCTCCGCTCCCATTATTCCGACAACAGCACAGAGTTTGTGGGAATATTTAGGATTTAATACAAAAATTGGACAAGCTTCTTGGAAAGACGCTTTGGAAACCCCACTTGTGCCTGGCCAAGTTCTGCCTAAGCCTTCCCTTTTATTTTTAAAAATCGAGGACGATTTGATCGAAAAAGAAATAGCTAAGTTGCAAGAAATGCACGTACAAGCCCAGCAGAAAAAAGAACCTCCTTATGAACCCATTAAAGATGTCATTTCTATCGATGATTTTGCGAAAATCGATCTCCGCGTCGGTTTGATTGTGCGTGCAGAAAAATTAGAAAAAAGCAAAAAGCTCTTAAAGCTAGAAGTAGACATTGGCTTGGAAAAAAGAACAGTCCTTTCTGGCATCAGTCAACACTACACACCAGAACAGCTCGTCGGTAAAAAAATCGCCTTGGTTGCTAATCTCAAACCTGCTGTCATTATGGGAGTTGAAAGCCGTGGTATGGTCTTGGCTGGCAGCTTGGATGCAGCTCTTGAACTTGTGACAGTACAAGATCTTCCTGCGGGTGCAGTCATTACCTAAAGAATAGACCTCTTTTGAAACTCAGCGTGAGTTGACAAATGAGGGATTTTTGCACAGATTTTGTACCTGCGGTTTTTGACATACTCGAGTTGAGTAGGCAAAAACTGTAGGTACAAAAGCTGTACAAAAAGACTCATTTGGCAACCGCGAGGAGTTTTGAAAGAGGTCTAATGTTGTTTTTAAATTGCATCAACAATCTGGCAGTTTTCTCAAAAATAGATGAGTTTAAATAAGCAAATAAATTTATAGTGTATAGTTTTTTAAAAATTTGTTGTTTTTTTAATATGCATACAGGCAATCTACTACGCCTGTATGACGCTAACAACTGAAATATCACCAAATCAAAGATTCGATAGGGCTATTGCAACTGCATGCCGAACACATGCAGACTATTCATTATTGCCCGATGATATCTTTGTCTATGTTTTTCAATTTCTAAAGCCTAGTGAATTGGCGAGAGTAGCATTAGTGTGTAAGAAATGGAGTCGATTAAGTAGCCACAATGTTGTTTGGCAAGCTCTTTTTACAACGCTTTTTGGAAAACAGGATTGTCAATCCAAGATTATTACCTATAAATCAGAATATAAAAATAGATATTTTGAGGAACCTCAAATACTGATTTTGAAAGGGCACCAGGAAAAAGTCGAAAAAATCTCTTTCCATGCTAATTTAATAATCACCTATCCAAAAATGGGACCCAAATTTCTCTGGTCATTAGATAGCGGTAAATATCAAAAAAGTCTCAGTCATGACAATGCCCATCATATAGCTATTGATGGCAACACGACGGTATCAGTTCGCAATACGACAGTGTATGTAAGTCGTCTGGAAAATGAGTTATTTGATTATGTTCAGAACCCAGATGATTATGCTGTCACTTATGTCATTGCAATAAAAGATGGTATTGTAGCTACTGCAGCAGGGAGTCATATTCAAGTATGGTCCTGCAAAATGAGAAAGTGTCTTTATAAATTGAATGTGAATGCTGTTGTGAAAGAAATGGGGATCCATAATGACTCTCTAGCTTGTGTTTATGCAACTCATTATGGAGAGGTCGTAGAAATTTTTTCTCTAAACACAGGGAAGTCGTTGCGTCAAATGACAGCCGAGAACCACGCTAAGATTTACCAAGATAGGATTCTATGCGTAAATAAGAATAGAACTGCTGTTTATACTTTTGAATTGGATGGATGCCTAAGCACTTTTCCACAAGCGGTGACTTATTTTTCGCATATCAGCCTTCATAAGGGAGTCTTAATTAGTGTATCATTCCCGATATGGAACAGGGAAAAAAAAGTAAATCAAACACACATCACTATGCGATCGGCTGCAAATGGGGATTATTTGCAGCAATTTGCCATAGAGGATGATTGGCTTGTTAAAGATATGTGCATTCAGGATGATGTTCTCATCGTCGGCGGCGTGTATGGTTCTTCTATTTTTAATAAAAATGCATCTAAAATAGCGAAAATCTGGAAGTTTAAAACCAAAAATTAAACTTATCTCTCATTTTTTTATTAAATTTATTGTCAATTAATTAAATCTTAATTTTTTTTCTGTAAAATATCTATAAATATTATAAAAATTTTAGGCTTATATGGTAAATAGTACTTCTGCAGTAAAATTATCCTGTCTACATCAAGAGGGAAATAAATCCTCTAAAGCTAAGGTTTTAGCTTTTGCTCTTCTCATCATTTTGGGAATTGGGGGTCTTGCAGGGGCAGGCATTGGAGCAAGTGGGTTATTCCATGCAGGTGCGCTCAGCTCATTAGGTCAGGTGAATTCTATTGTAATGATTGTCATTGGTGGAGGAGGCGGTATCCCATTCTTAGCCATCGGTATCATCGGCTTTGTGAGGTGGCATCCCTGTAGCCAGAGCAAGGTCGACACATCTATTCAAGCAGATCTGAATTCGAAGTCTGAAAAAAAGGAACGGGTGCAAACAGTCACCGAGCAGCAGCAAGGTTCGAAAACAGAAGGGGAGAAACGGGCTCAAGATCAAGAGGAGAAGCGAGTACAGGCACAAAATAGCACTGATGAACAATTTTTATCGCCTTACTTAATTCGGGAAGGTGTGTATGGCATGAAGTTTAAAAAAAATAACGAAACACTTTTCCTACGTATGGAGTTATTGACTGAAGAAAATAAAAACTATTGGGCAAATTTCAGAGAAATGAATGAATGGGTTGCCAACTCAAACAACGGTCTACTTAGTGGTTTGGTTAAATTTGCTGGGCGATCTGGTTATCCTGATTGTAACGAAGTACAGGATCGTACGGGATTTACTCAAGAGGAATATGCTGCATTTACAGAAACAGCAATTGCTAAAAAGAAAATAAAAGAAAATCTTGGAGAGATTCTTGCGATTAATTCAGTTGGTAGTGGTCATCTGAGCACTAATGTTGGTTCTGGAGGTAAAGCAAACTACATAGTTTATGTATCAAACCGAGAGGACTTTTCAATCCAAGATGCGCATGTTCATATGACAGGTCACCCCAAGACTTTAAAAACCTATATTGAAGCATATAAGCATATTCTTATTTCTGTGGGATCTAGTTTTTCTGAAGGTAACAGTATTGAAAATAGGGGCATTTCGAGAAATCCCCATTGGGTATTCGAAGAAAAATATGCAGGTCTATCTATGATACTGCATGGATTTAGTTGTGCGGTCGCCGAAAAATATTTCCCCGAAAAAACCATCATGCAAGTTAAGCCAGTAGGTAGCATGCAATGCATTATCAAAAAGAATCTTCTTCCTGGAGATGGCTATATTATGCGCGAGGGCGAAAAAATAGACATCACTGACTTGAATGTTTCGCCAGACGATATAGAGCATTTGGATGGTATGAATTACATTAAAATGTCCGCAATGACTCGTATCTTCAAACAGGAAAAAGCATGAAGGAATAAATAGGAAGGGCAAGGGTTGCTTCCAATTAGTTTTCTTTGTCAAAAATAGCAGAGAATTTTTTATTATATTAAGGTGACGCCCTAACAGCTAATATGGAAGGAAAAATAAATCAACTATACCATGTAATCAGCTGTAACTTTATTGCCAATTTAATTATATCTTAATTTTTTTCTGTAAAATATCTATAAATTTTTTAAAATATTTATATGGTAAATAATACTTCTGCAGTAAAATCATCCGATCAATATCAAGTAACAAGTGAACCCTCTAAAACTCAAATCCTAGGCTTTGCAGTGCTCATCATTTTGGGAATTGGTGGCCTGGCAGGGGCGGGCATTGGAGCAGGTGGGTTATTTCATGCAGGTGCACTCAGCTCATTGGGTCAGGTGAATTCTATTGTGATGATTGTCATTGGTGGAGGAGGCGGTATCCCATTCTTGGCCATCGGCATCATCTGTTTTGTTAAGCAGTACCCTTGCAGCATCATGTCCGTTCAAGGGCAGCAAAATATACAATCTAAAAAAGAAGGGCAGGTAACGGAAGAACAAAAAGCTACTGAGCAGCAAGGGGAGCGAGGCTTAACAAATGCTGGAAGACATATCAATCAATTGCCAATAGATGCATTGGCCCATATTTTCCATTTTTTCACATGCAAGGAATTGATGACTATATCTTTGGTTTGTAAAAAATGGCGAGATATAGCAGCAGGCAATAAAGTTTGGCAAAGTCTTTTTGCAGATAAATTTGGAAAACCCTATCACCTACAAATGGTGACGAGCTATAAATCTGAATATAAGAAATACCGTGACGGCTTGTTGTTACAAGGTCATGAAGGGCCAATCCATGAAGAGTCTGTTCATAGCATCGCTTGTGGGACTGATTCCATTGTAAGTTGTGATAATAAACAAATAAAAGTTTGGTTTTTGGATACAAATAAATGTATCACTATAAATATAAAAACAAATTTAAATTATCGTAGCTGTATAGCGATGGAAAATAGAACCATTGTGTTACATGATGGTGCTACAGTACAAGTTTTTAAAATCGAAGAAAACTCTCTTAAGAATGACTTCTCTTTAATCAATCTGGCACCCTGTTTAACATACGAGCACTCTGGTCCGTATAGGAATGCTGTTGCTATAAATGGAGACCTTATAGCAACCGCGGGAGAAGAGAACATTCAAGTCTGGAATTACAATGAGAAAACGCACTTAAACACATTTAACCCTTTTAACCTAACATCCTTGTATATAGATAAAATCATTTTCCTAAATGACAAATTAATATGTCGCAATTCGTCTATTCATTGGACGGAAGTAAATGTCATTTCGTTGACAGGACAGTGCTTACGCTCTTTTCGTGGTGAGGAAGTTTCCGTTTATAAAAATTGGATTGTAATCAAAAAAAACATTTATTCTGCTGATTCGGGAGATCTTTTATGGACTGTAGGGGAAGGAGAATCAGTTTATAGCCCCTATATCGTGCATAATAATGTGCTGATTTTTATTTCGTGTCCTGACACTTTATTTGTACAATTCTCTAATGATCATCCTAAGCAAGTACACCAATTGCCTAAGGATTGGATAGTAAAAAATATGAGCATTCTAGGAGATGATCTAATAGTGTGTGCTCTATATAATAATAAAGAAAGCAGCCTAAATCAACTGGCAAAAGTCTGGAAGTTTTCACTACAAGCCATAAGTCAGCAGTGACAACTTCCCTCTCTGTGTTAACTATTAAATTTTTAAACTTTTTTTACATATAAAAAAAAGTATTTTAATTTGCTGTATATTAATATTTATTTAAGATTGTAAAAATAATAATTGATATGGTTATGAGAGATACAATCATTCCTCAGGTTGGAACAAACATTCCAATAGCAGATCAAATCTTAGAAAATAACTCAGCAAAATTCAGGATATTAACCTGAATTTTGGGTTGATGTCTTTGTAGGTCAATCAGATGATAAAATTTTGATGAAAAAAGACCTCAGCTTGATGTAAAAGCATTTGTTGCCAAACAAAATGCAATCAAGCGGAGGTCAC